>Ga0209717_1001030_pt1 | contig 31833 bp, 26 predicted proteins | sample AD_UKC048_MetaG_FD_184418 | JGI IMG/M metagenome (GOLD analysis project Ga0209717, IMG submission 184418) | Active sludge microbial communities of municipal wastewater-treating anaerobic digesters from USA - AD_UKC048_MetaG (SPAdes) (version 2) | ecosystem: Engineered > Bioreactor > Anaerobic >...
ACTGCCCCCGTCTCCCGTCGAGAAGCGGCGAAAAGAAGAAAGGCGACAACCATGCCACAGACGGTTATCTGCCGTCGGGAACGTGGTCTCGGTGTCGCCTCTGTATCCCATCCTACATGACCCCAAAAAGGGATTCAAGAAATGCAAAAATACGCTTGCATTTCAACGGAGTATCTCTGTGGTGCGTTGTTTCCTATCAGAAGAAATGATTGCTGATGAAGGTGCCGAGGGGCATCACGATCTCGATCAGGATCAGGATGATGATCGTCATTTCCAGCGCCGTCGCCCGGGAATGATCGATCCGCTCCATGATCACCCGCTGGGCCGAGTCGATCTCCTCGATCTTGTCCCGCACCGACTGGAACCATGAGCCGACCTGGAACGTCTCGTTCAGGTTCCGGTACAGCGTCGCGAAGAAGGGATCATCCGTTACCTTCGAAGTGTTCGTCACGTCCTTCACCAGATCGACCAGGTCCATCCGGATCTCGGTCAGCCGCAACACGTGGCTGATGCGCCGCTTGTAATCCGTGCGGAGCCACGAGAGCGGCAGGATCGACTCCTCGCGGGGCAGCTGGTCGAGGAACTGGTAGGTGTTCTCGATCGCCCGGTCCAATATATAGTCATAGATTTTCAACTCGAACAACTGCACCCGTGACAGCTCGATGAAGTTCAGGATGTCGAACCCGTCGGGCAGCGGCGAGAGATACGCGCGCTGGCCGAGCAGGAACATGTGATCATGCTCTTCCCCGACCGAAATCTGGGAGATCCCGTGCCGGCGGGCCGGCGACGAGGGGTCGAACATCTGCGGCAGCAGCATCGAGACGGCCTGGTCGGGCTCCCGGTGCACGTCGTCGAGATACACGACGAAGTGGTCGTTGAAGGTCTGGATGTCGTACTCCTTGCGGACGTTCTCCTTCAGAACCGCCTCGATCTTGCCCAGGTCGTCCTTGAACAACGAATCGAAACTCTGCTGGCCGCGGGTCTCGAGGTTGACCGACGAGAGGCGGGTCAGCTCCTCGAGCGTCAGCAGGCTGCTGTCGAGGGTCAGGGTGTATTCGAACAACACGACACCATACCCGAACAACTTGAGGTGGGTTTTCAGCTCGCCCGTGCCGTTGTCGAACCGGACCTTCTCGGTGCTGCGGCTGATGCGCACCGGAGCGAGACCGACCGCCGTAAAGTAGTCGGAATAGATCTTCGAAATGGGCTCGGGAACCGCCTCGCCGAGCTTTTTCGGCAGCTCGTGGAACAGTTCGCTGGTGAACTCTCCGCCGAGATCCCGTAAAAACACGTGAACGATTTTCATGGCTTCGTCATCCTTTCGGCGCAGGCCCCGAAACGGTCCGGGCGACCACTGGTGTGATCGCCCGGCTGTTTTTCAGAGTTCGAGGCCTATCTTCAGCCCCTTCAGGCCCTGGAGCTGCTTCAGTCCGAGGAAGATCCCCGGCAGGAACGATTCACGCTGGAACGAGTCGTGCCGCAGGGTCAGGCACTGGCCCGTGTCCCCGAAGATCACTTCCTGGTGGGCCGTGAAGCCGGGCAGCCGGACCGAATGGATCGGCACCAGCTCGTCGTCGGCTTTGTCCTCGAGGCTGGCGGCCGTGCCCTTGCGGGGGGCCTGGCGGATCGCCTCGATCATCCCGTCGCGCGTGCGCAACGCCGTTCCCGAAGGTTTGTCGAGTTTCTGGGGGTGATGCAGCTCGATGATCTCGGCATGCGGCATGTACTTCGCCGCCTTGCGCGCGAACTCCATCATCAGCAGGGCTCCGATCGCGAAGTTGGGGGCGATCAGCACCGGCGTTGCCATCTTCTTCGAAAGATGGGCGAGCTTCTCGACATCCTCGGGCGTGATGCCGGTCGTGCCGACGAGCACGGGAACCGACTCCTGCAGACAGGTTGCAACGTTCGAGGTGACCGAGGCGGGGGTGGTGAAATCGATGGCGACGTCGATCTTCGCATCCGATAGGACCGTCTGGAGATTCGAGCTGATGGGCACGTCGAGATGGCCGAGATTCAGCACGGCGCCGAGATCGTCGCCGCAGCGGGCCGTGTCGACGCCTGCCGCCAGCTCATACTCACTGCTGGCGAGGAGACCCCGGCTGACGACCTGGCCCATCTTTCCGAGACACCCGATGACGCACACCCTGAGCTTGCTCATGCTCTTCTCCTGGTCCGTTAGACTTCCCGGGTATTCATCGACAGAATTCCGGTGGATCCGAACCCACCCGCGCCGCGCCGCGTCGCTGCGACATCTTCGGCCCGTTCGAACGTGACGGCGGTCACCGGAGCGAAGACTAGCTGCGCGATCCGCATGCCGGGTTCGATCGCGAACGGCTCCCGTCCGTGATTGATCAGGATGACGCACACCTCGCCTCGGTAATCGCTGTCGATCGTGCCGGGCGCGTTCAATACCGTGACCCCGTGTTTCGCGGCCAGCCCCGACCGGGGGCGAACCTGTCCCTCATACCCGTGCGGAATCTCGAGCTTCAACCCGGTGCCGACCCGCCCGAATGCTCCCGGAGCCAGCGTCAGGGCTTCCCGGGAACACACGTCGTAGCCGGCGGCACCGCTCGTGGCCTGCGCGGGCAGCGGATACGCGGAGGCGTCGATCGATGCGACCCGCACGGCTGGCGGGGAAGCGCGGGTCATGCCGAGGCGTGCGCGGCCTTCTCGGCAGCGCGGCCCTTTCCCTGCTTCTTCTCGTGCTTCTGGAACTCCTTGATGCCCTCGCCGAGCGTTTCCATCGCGCGCTGGAGCTTCTCGACCTCGAGCACGTAGCTGATGCGGATCTCGTTGCGGCCCATGCCGGGCGTTCCGTAGAAGCCGGCCGCGGGGGCGACCAGCACCGACTCGTTCTTGTGGCTGAAATCGGTCAGGAGCCACTTCGCGAACTCCTCGGCATCTTCGATCGGCAGCTTGGCGATGACGTAGAAGGCCCCGGCCGGGACCTTGCAGACGACGCCGGGGATCTTCGCGAAGCCCTGCATCACGGTGTCGCGGCGGCGCTGATACTCCTCGAGGATCGGCCGGAAATACGACGGATCCATCAGGATGCCGGCGCGGGCGGCCCACTGCTCGACGGTCGGTGAGCTGAGGCGCGCCTGGGCCATCTTGAGTGCGGCGGTCATGATGTCCTTGTTCTTGCTCGCGATGAGGCCGATGCGGGCGCCGCAGGCGGAATACCGCTTCGAGATGCTGTCGACGAGGACCGCGTGGTCGGCCATGCCGGGCAACTGCAGGATCGAGGTGTGCGTCAGGCCGTCGTAGACGAACTCGCGATACACCTCGTCGGCGATGACGTACAGGTTGTGCTTCTTCGCCAGGAACGCGAGGCCTTCGAGGTCCTTCTTCGGATACACCGTGCCGGTGGGGTTGTTCGGGTTGCAGATCAGGATGCCGCGGGTGCGCGGGCCGATCGCTTTCTCGACCTTCTCGACCGGCGGGAGCTGGAACCCGTCTTCGGCGTAGGTGAGCAGCGGCTTCAGGTGCACGCCGAGCTGCTGGGCCATTCCATTGTAGTTGGTATAGAACGGCTCGAACACGATGATCTCGTCGCCCGGATCGCAGATGGCGTGGAAGGCGAAGAAGATCGCCTCGCTGCCGCCGGTGGTGACGATGATGTCGCTCGCGTCGAGAGCGATGTTGTTCTGCTTGTAATAGCCGGCGAACGCCTCGAGCAGGTAATCCTCGCCGGGCGAGGGGCTGTAGGCGAGCACCTTCTGGTCGAAGGAGCGGATCGAATCCCGGATCGGCTCGGGGGTCGGGATGTCGGGCTGGCCGATGTTCAGCGGATACACCGTGACGCCACGCTTGCGGGCCGCCGTCGCCAGCGGAATCAGCTTTCTGATCGGCGATGCCTGCATCTGTTCCGCGCGTTTCGATATCTTCATCATGATCTCGGTCCCTTCCTTTTGCGACACCGGCGCGGTGCGCCGCGTCCGGCCACCTGCGTCGCGTTTTGCCCCCAAGCTTACCCCTTTCCGCCCTCCCGCGCAACCCGGAAGCCGTTTTGAACCACCGAACTACGGAGATACTCCGTTGACAACTCATGGATTTCAGACCAGAAATACGAGGAGAACGCTCATCACAGAGGACACGAAGAACACAGAGGCAGCACGGAGAATGTTCCGATCCTCCGTGAATTCTCTGTGTCCTCTGTGTTCTCTGTGCTGAAGCTGTTTTTCGGGGTGTTTCTTCCTGTTTTTCCCCCATTTCTCGAAGGGCGGGTCGTAAGGGCAGGGCGTAGGGGATCGTCCTTCGTGCCTTGGTGTCTTGGTGGTGAACGATTCTCCGAATCTCGATTTCAGGCATCTGCGCCATCTGCGTCATCTGCGGATCGTAGTGTCTTGGTGGTGTTCCTGCGTATTCGGATTCGGGCGAAAGCTGCCGATACCGTTGACGCATGGATCAGAACAAGATACGCAGATGGCTTGTCGTGTTGGTGCTCGCGGCGGTCCTGTTCGTCGCGCAGGGATGCCTGCAGACCGAGTCCCCGGCGAAGGGCAGCCTGAGCGGCACCGTCGTCGACGGGGCCGGCCGGCCGCTGAGCGCCGTTCTGGTCTCGACCCCCTCGGCATCCACCTGGACCGACTCAGCGGGAGCCTGGACCCTTGTCTCGCTCGAGCCGGCCTTCTATACCATCACGGCCGCGCGTGAGGGATACGAATCGCAATCCCGCGCTGTCGAGGCCGTTTCCGGCCAGACGGTCGAGAACATCGGCTTCTCGCTTCTCGAGAAAGGCTCGATCTACAACTTGCAGGCCGTGACCGTGACCTCCGCCGGCGCCGTCGTCAGTTTCAACACCCGCACGATGTGCATCACCCATCTCGAATACGGCCCCAACGCCCTGTTCGAATACAAAACGCCCGACACCGCGACCATGGCCCTGTATCACAGCTTCACTCTCAGCGGGCTGACCCCGGCGACCACCTACCACGTGACCGCTGTCGGCGTCGACTCCCAGGGCCGCACCCTGCGCAGCGGCGACATGACGTTTACCACCGGAACGACCGCCCGGCCGAACCCGCCGACGGGTCTCACGGTCGGCCTGGAAGGCACCTCCGGCCTGGTCGACGTGCGCTGGAATGCGGACACTGGCACGGATTTCGCCGGATACCGACTGTATGCCGCCGAGGCCGAAGCCGGCCCCTGGACCCCCGTCTCGACCTCGCTTCTCCAGGAAAACCGCTGGCTCGACGCGAATCGCGCGGCCGGCCAGAAGCTCTTCTACCGTGTCACCAAGGTCGCCGGCACCCGCGAGGAGAGCACGCCGAGCCCGGCCGTCTCGTTCCTCGTGCCCGGCATCACGACCTCGAGCCTTGTCTGGACTCCCGATCGCGGTCCTTACGTGCTCACCGGGGACCTGACGATCGCCGCCGCCACCGAACTGCGCATTCTCGCCGGCACCGAGGTGCGGATCGAGGCCGCCGACGCCTGGAACATCGACCCCGCATCCGACGGGAAGATCGAGCTGAAGGTGCTGGGAACCCTCGTCATCGACGGCTCGGCCGCCCAGCCCGTCACGTTCGCCTCGAACGCCCCGGGGCCGCAGCCCGGCGACTGGATCGGCATCACCTTTGCCGCCACGAGCAACCTCTCGGCATCGGCCATCACCGGCCTCCGGCTCTCGTTCGCCCAGAACGGCATCCGGGGCGAGCGCGGCCTGCCCCGCACCGTCGGCGCCTGCACGATCACGAGCTGCAGCGCCTCGGGCATCGCCTGCCGCGAGGCCCGCCAGGCCGTTTCCGTGACCGGGAACACGATCGACACCTGCAACATCGGCATCGAGATCGCCTCAAACAGCCAGTCGGTCGGCATCGCCTCGAACACGATCAATCGCTGCCACTATGGAATCATCGCCCGCGACAACACGAGCGCCGAGGTGCTCGACAACGTCGTCCGCTACTGGACCGTCACCGGCATCGACCTCGGGAACCGCAACGCCGTCTCGATCGCTCGCGGCAATCTGGTCGCACCCGGCTCGAGCGGAACGGCCGTCGTGCTGCGCGGCCGCGACATCCTGCGGCGCAACACGCTCCAGGGCCAGGTCGGGGTCGAGATCACCGGCGAGGCCCAGGCGACCGTCTACAGCAACCTGATCCTCGCCGATGCCGCCCGGAGCTCGATCGGCGTCCTGTATCGGGGCAACGCCGTGTTCAGCAATCTCGTCCAGCTCATCTCCGGAAACTGTGTCTGGAACGTCACCGACGGGACTCTGCGGTATCGCGGAGCCGATGGGCTGGCCCTGCCCGTGGGTGGGATCGATGTCGTGCTTGCCGAAATCGGGCTTCAGGGGGGCAACCCCTTCCAGGAACTGACCGGCTCGGGATTCAGCTACGTGCCTTCGTCGGACAGCCAGCTCGAGAATCGCGGCTTCGGCGACGAGGATATCGGAGCGTTCGATGTTCCGTAACCGCCGCTTCATCCAGTTCGCCGTCCTGGCGCTGGTCGCGTTTCTCGCGGCCGGCACCGGCTGCGGGCTGCGTGAAGCCCAGAGCGGCGCCGTGTCGGGCCGGGTCGTCGATACGGAAGGCGACGTCGTCGAAGGTGCCCTGGTCTACTCGATCTTCAACGAGGTCGAGAAGGTCTACACCGGGCCGGACGGCACGTTCTACATCTCCGAGCTTCCGGCCGGCAAAAACCGGCTCGTGATCCGTCACGCCGACTACGACGTGGCCGAAGTGGGGTGTGACATCACCTCGAACGAGCTCACGGATCTGCGTCTCGTGAAGCTGGAAAAATCCGGACGGCAGCGCCGCATCACCGACCTCGAGATCGAAAGCGTCGGCTCGACCAGCGCCGTTCTCGTCTGGAACACCTACCGTTCCGTCGCCTGTTTCATCGAATACGGGGCCGGTGATGGATACACGGCCACCCTCGAGGAATCCTCGCCCGCCGAGTCCCACCGATTCACGATTCCCGGCCTGAAACCCGACACGCTGTATCATGCCCGCGTGCGGTTCAACGAGGAGGATGCGACACCTCGTATATCCGTTGATATGCCATTCCGCACGACGATCGGGGTGACGCCCGAGCCGCCCGCGGCGATCCGCATCCAGCCCCTCGAAGCGTATGGGGCCGTCACGATTGCCTGGGAACCCTCGCCGACGGGTTCGACGGCCGGATACCGGCTGCGCCGCCGCGCGAACGGGGGCGAGTGGGTCGTCCTCACGACCGAGCCGCTGCCGCGCGATGCGCGGTCGTTCCGGGATCTCGCGACGGATGGCGGCAACTTTTACGAGTATGGGGTGGCGGCGCTCAGCGACGTGGGGGCTGCGTCGGCTTATGTCTCATCCGAGCGTGTCTTCATGCCGGGATTTCTCGGCCGTGATCTGACGATCAAGGCGGCCGAATCTCCGGTGACGCTGGTCAGCGACCTGATCGTGGGCGTCGGGGCGAACCTGTTCGTCGAGCCCGGCGTCGAGTTCCGGGTTGCAGCGAGCGACGCGTTCGGGCTGGGCGAGGATCGTTCCCGCGTCGAGATCCTGGTGAACGGCCGTGCCGTCATCGCCGGGAAAAGCGGGGCTCCGGTGCGGTTCACGCCGCTCGACGGGGCCGGCGCGCGCGATCATTGGGCCGGTATCCGGTTCCGCAAGGGTGGGGCGGGCGTTTCCGAACTCGGCTTCGTCGAGATGTTCGGCTGTGCCGGGCCCGCCGTGCTGGTCGACCGCATCGAAGCCAACGTCCACGATATTACCGTGCAGTACAGCGTCGGGGGCTATCGGATCGAAGGGGTGCGCATCGTGCCGACCCTTTCCAACTGCCGGTTCAACGATATCGCTTCGGCCGCGGTCGAGGTGGTGGCCTGCCGGCGGTTCGACATGACGAACGCCGTGATCACCGGCGCCCGCATCGGCTGCCTGTTCGTGAAGGACAACCTCGAAGACCGCATCTCGGTGCGGGAAAGCCGGATCGATGCCTACGAGATCGGGATTCTCGCCGATTTCGCCCGGTCGGTGATCGCCAACACCCTGATCGTGGCCCCGCACGGAACCGGCGTGCGGTATCTCGACACCCGGGTGACCGATAACTTTCTCGACCATTGCACCATCGACGCGAATGTCGGTGTCGCGATCGCCTCCGGCCAGCCGCGTATAGAGAGTAATATTCTTTGCAATACCGACGAGGCCGGCCGATACGGCATTTCCTACGAGGATCTGGCGAACCCGCTGACCGGGTATTTCGGATACAACGCCATCCACGGCTTCGAAGTCGATTACAAGGACTGCATCAAGGGCCCCGGCGCCCAGTCGATGAAGCCCGACTTCGTCGGCGGCAACCCTTACGACTACCACCTGTTGCCCGCTTCGCCGCTGCGCCTGCTCGACATCAACGGCCTCGAACTCGGCCGCTACGGCCCCTCCTACCGCTGACCGCCGTTTCGCGCTTCTGCGGCGTTGCCGGCACTCGGGCGGACTGGTAAAATCGAAGAGGCTGCCGAGGAGAGGACGTTCCATGACATTGTTGCGACCCCAGAACCGCCGGTATACCTATGCGGATTACCTGACGTGGCCCGATGAGGAACGTTGGGAGATCGTCGACGGCGAAGCCCACGCCATGACCCCGGCGCCCACGCCCCTTCACCAGAGTGTCGTCATCGAGCTCGGAACTCAGTTTCACACGTTCCTCCGGGGAAAGCCCTGTCGGGTGTTTCCCGCCCCGATCGATCTTCTGATCCCAGTCGGAGACGAGCCGGACGAAGAGGTTGCTACCATCGTCCAGCCAGATCTGATCGTCGTTTGCGATGAGAAAAAGGTCGGCGGAAAACGGATCCGGGGAGCACCCGATCTGGTGATAGAAGTGTCTTCGCCCGCCACTTCCTCGCGCGATGCCATCGTCAAACGGCGTTGCTACGAGCGGGCCGGAGCCCGGGAATTCTGGCTGGTTCATCCCATCGACCGTCTGGTGACCGTGTTTCGCCTGGGAGCCGACGGGACGTTTGACAAGCCTCTGTATTTCGATTCCGAAGGCCGGATCGACGTGACGGTGCTGCCAGGCCTGACGATCGATCTGGCGTTGGTCTTTCCGCCGCAACCCCGAGTGGTTCGGCAGAGCCCCTTCCCATACTCTTCCGGAGAGTGATGACCCGGTCGGTGTAATGTTTTCTTCTCGTGAAGCCGATATCTCGAGAGATATGTCACACGAGGATACACGATCGCACGGCCGGAAACTGTCGCGCATCTCGTGGCGCCGCCAGATTGCCGCGGCGTTGCGTCAGCGCGCGGCCGATGGCCGTGACGAGCCTGTCGACGGGCCGGATGGACACCGGGCCGGGCGCGGCGGCGCACCTGCGTCGGTGTCTTCCCGGCGTCGGCTCCCCGGGCCGGCGACGTTCGTTGCATGTCTGATTGTCCTGCTGGCGTTCGGGCTGATCGGCTGCGAGAACGAGCAGAAGATCCAGCGCGGGGTCGTGTCCGGCGCGATCACCGACACGGCCGGCAACCGCCTCGCCGATGCCACGGTCACGGCGCACCGGTCCCTGTTCACAGCGGTTTCCGACGAGAGCGGCCGGTATGCCTTCACCTCGCTCGATGCTGGTTCCCAGCGGCTGACCGTGACGAAGGAGGGGTTCAAGCCCGCCTCCGTGACCATGACACTCGAGGCGGGGCTCGTCTACGACAATGTGAACTTCCGTCTCGAACCGCTGCATGGGAAAATTACGTGCAATATATTCAAGCGCGAGGCCGACGCCGTCACGTTCGACGTGTTCCCGGCCGAGCCGATGAAATGCACCTTCGTCTACCAGGGGACGCATCTGCCGCAGATCCGCACGGTACCGACCGGCCTGGGAACGGATCACCGGTTCGTCATCCGGCCGCCCGTGCCGGGGATCGTCTACTCGTATTTCGTCGAGGGGATCACCGCCGACGACCGGCGATACATCACCGAGACCGCGACGTTCACCACGCTTCCGGCCGGCGATCTGGCCGGCGCGCCCCCGGTTCCCGTCGACGCTTCGGTCGTTCAGACGGCCGATGGGCCGAAGATCACCTGGTCGTATGACGGGGTGGATCCGCTGAAGGGGTTCCGGATCTGGCGCGGTGAGAATGCCGGCCCGCTGACCCTGTGGCAGACCGAGGAGATGATGTACGCGAACGACCGGTTCCTCGTCGATTCCGAGCCGAACCCCGGGGTTCGCACCCGGTATGCGATCGAGGCCGTCGATCTCGACGGCAACGTCTCGTCGCGCACCGCCGAGCTCGTGATTCTGCCGGCCGGCATGCTGAAGCAGAGTGTGATCTGGCAGCAGGCCTGGAGCCCCATTGATCTGGGCGGAGACATCGAGGTGCCGGCTCTGACCACGCTCACGATCGAGCCCGGCACCGTGATTCGCGTCAATCCGACGGATCTGTCGAAACGAGGCATCGACCCGACCCGGTGCGAGCTGGTCGTCGATGGCCGGTTGATCGTCGCCGCGTCCGGGACAGCCGCCGTGCGCTTCCTGTCGGCGGCGTCGCTGCCGGGCCGTGAAGACTGGCTTGGTATCAGGCTGCGCACGCTGCCGGACCAGCCGTCCGGCTCCGAGATCGCCAACCTCGAGCTCGTGAACGCGCGTGATGGCCTTCATGTGACCGACGGCCCGCTCCAGCTCGCCGGGTTCGGGGCGCGCATGTGTGGGACCGGCCTGCACCTGGAAGGCGCGAGCGGCACGGTGGTGACGCATCTCACGTTCAAGGACTGCACGACCGGGCTGCTTGCCGAGGGCACCTCGAACGTGCAGGCGAAAACGATCGTCGCCCGGGGCGGCGATGTGGGCGTGCATCTGCGCGGCAATCGCGGGGCGTTTCTAGGCGGCATCGATGTGCGTGCCGTTATGGATACGGCGCTGATCGTGGATGACACCGCCGCCCCGACCATCCGTGGGGCGGTGCTCGACGCGGCCAGGCTTGGCCTGATCGTGCGGGGCGCCGTCGCCGACGTGCTGTATCTCACGATCGATGCGCCGAACGGCATCTTTATCGACGGGGCCGACCAGCCGCTGCTGCGCAACAACATCCTCGTGAATCGCCGCGCCCCGGCCACCGGTGTGGGCATCGAGGAGCGAACCGCAGGCCGGAGTTATATCTATAACAATATATTCGGCTTCTATGCAGCCACGTCTGGCTGTGACCAGAGCGGCGCGCCGGTTCTGAACATCGATCCCCTGTTCGTCGGTGCCGCATCGGGAGAATACGATTACCATCTGAGCCCCGCCTCGCTGCTGCTCACCTCCTCCGAAACCGGCGGCCAGATGGGCGCCTACGGCTGGATCGACCCCGACACCCTCGCCGCCGAATAATCCCCCCCCACACGGCGCCGGTGAACCCCCGCTCATCCGCAGATGACGCAGATGACACAGATACGTCTCAGGGCGGGATGAACCCGGCCCCGGCCGGACAGATGAAAGCGACATTCGGGTCTGAGACCCGCCCCTACAGAATTATGGATAGGTCCAAAATCCTCCGCGCCCCGGTGTTCGTTTCCCTTTGTGCCTTCGTGTTTTTGTGGTGAATGGTCTCCGTGTTTCTGTGCCTCTGGGGTTCGTTCTCTTCTCATCTTCGTGAGGCCGTAAAGATTCGGGGTGGCGGTGCCGATAGATGAGCAGGCGAAGGCAGCTTCGCAAGCTCTTCTACAGGGTCGATCGAGGAGGAACACCATGCGTCGGTCTTCATGTCTCGCACTTCTTTGCGTTCTTGCACTTTCCGGCGGCGTTCCCGCCGTTGCCGGTGAGCCTGCGGATATCCACGCCATCACGCAGCGCATCACCGAGCTGCGGAACAAGCTCGATGCCTTCCGGGGCGTCCAGCCCGCCGCCCCCGCCGAAGCCGCGTCGAACGACAAGGCGGCGCAATCCGCCGGGGCCGCCGCGAAAGGCCTGACGGTCGGCAAGGCCGCTTCCGCCGAGGCCGCGAAGCCTGCTTCCCTCGACGGCGAAAAACTCGTGCTGCTTCCCCCGACCGACGAACCTGCCGCGAACGCTTCCCCCGAAGGCGAATCCTCCGCCATCGAACACCGCCAGGATGTGAAACTGACCGTCCTCTTCCACGATGACGCCGCCCCCACAACCTCCCGGTCCCCGGGCACGGGCAAACCCACGAATTCCACTTCCAGACGCTGAGAAAAAAGAGATAGCATCATTTCCTTCTGTAGGGGCGGGTTTCAAACCCGCCCCTACACCTCATTGTGGTGCGCTTGTGGTAAAATAATGTATCGCAATCGGGAAGATCGACGAGGCGAAGCGTAAAAGGGAGGTTGGATCATGGCGCAACCTATGAAGGCTCCTGACAGCTCATACACGTATGCGGATTATCTCACATGGTCCGATGACAAGCGCTACGAGTTGATCGACGGCGAACCCTACGATATGACGCCGGCGCCGTCGACAGCCCATCAGGTCGTTTTCCGGGAACTTTTCCTGCAGCTTGGCGCCTGGTTTGAAAAACGGCCGTGTCAGCTTTTTTCAGCTCCATTTGATTTTCGGTTGGCGCGACCGGGAGAAACCGAAGACCAGATCCGCGACGTCGTTCAACCGGACATCGCCGTGATCTGTGCCCCGGATGGTATTGACGAGAAGGGCGGCCGCAAGGCCCCGGACTTCGTCATCGAGATCCTTTCCCCCTCGACGGCGAGCAAGGATCACATCATCAAGCGGCGCTTGTACGAGCGTCACGGCGTGAAGGAATACTGGCTGGTCCATCCCGACGATCGCGTCGTCACCGTATACCGCCTCTCGCCCGAAGGCACGTACGGCAAAGCCGACATCTTCGCCGGCGAAGATCTGCTCCTTGACGTCTCCTCCTTCCCGGGTTTGACGATCGACTTTTCGACCGTCTTCCCGCCCCGTCCGAACAATGTCCGAGAATCCCCCGGCCATTACGTCGCCGCCTCGCCCGATCATTCCTGAAGGTATTCGGGTTCTTGGGCGACGGTGAAATCGCCAGCTTTTTGATGAGATCGAATGATACGAGGGAGTATCGGAATCGTCATGGGTGAAACAATTCGCATTGCCGATCTGATGGATCGCAGCGGGGTCGGCTTCGGAACGAGCGGTGCTCGGGGTCTCGTCTCGGCGATGAACGACCGGGTCTGTTATGCCTACACCCTCGGGTTTCTGCGCTATCTCGAAGCGCGCGGGGAAATTGTCCGCGGTGCTCGATTCGCCCTCGCGGGAGACTTGCGCGCCTCGACCCCGGGAATTCTCCGTGCGTGTTCCATGGCGGCTCGCGATGCCGGATTCCATCCGGTGAACGCCGGGGCGATCCCGACGCCTGCTCTGACGGCCTGGGCAATCGATGCCGGTATTCCCAGTGCGATGGTGACGGGAAGCCACATTCCGGACGATCGCAACGGCATCAAGTTCAACCGCCCTGCGGGCGAGATCCTGAAAGACGACGAGGCGGGCATCCGTCGGCAGCTCGTCGAGCTCCCCGACATCTTCGATTCCGCGGGCTCCCTGCGTGAGTCGGGCGAGCTTCCCCCGAACGACGGTGCGGCCCGTGCCTTCTATCTTGAGCGCTACCTCCGTTTTTTCCCGGCTGGTTCTCTGACCGGAATGCGCATCGGGGTCTACGAGCACTCCAGCGTGGCACGCGATCTGCTGGTCGACCTGCTCGAACGGCTTGGTGCCGAAGTGGTGCGTCTTGCCCGATCCGAAACATTCATTCCGGTCGACACCGAAGCGGTGCGCCCCGAGGATATCGCATACGCCCGGGAATGGGCCGCCGATGGTCGGCTGTTCGCCCTCTGCTCGACCGACGGCGACGGCGATCGGCCTCTCGTCGGGAACGAGCGTGGGGAATGGATTCGCGGTGATGTAGCCGGCATTCTTGCCGCGAAGTGGCTCGGGGCCGATACGGTGGTGACCCCCGTCTCGAGCAACACCGCCGTCGAAAAATGCGGCTGGTTCGACCGGGTGATCCGCACGCGCATCGGCTCGCCCTATGTGATCGCCGCGATGCAGGCGGCAGCAGATCGGGCGAGAGTTGTCGGATACGAGGCGAACGGTGGATTTCTGATCCAAAGCCCGATCGAACGTGACGACCGAACGCTCGCTCCGTTACCGACGCGGGACGCCGTGATCGTCATCCTCGCTCTGCTCCGATTGGCGCGGGAGCGGGCTCTTCCGTTGTCGGGGCTCTCGGCGCTCCTTCCCGCGCGGTACACGGCAAGCGACAGGCTGAAGGAGTTTCCGACCGCGATGGCGAAAGCGCGCATCGACGAGCTTGCAAGCGGCTCTGAGAGCGCCCGAAGTTTCTTTGCCGAGTTCGGCTCCCCCGTCTCGATCGATGAGACCGACGGCCTGCGCATGACTTTCGGAACCGATGAAATCATCCATCTCCGACCCTCGGGCAACGCCCCGGAGCTGCGCTGTTACGTCGAAGCCACAACCCCCGACCGGGCCGAGTCGCTCAACCGCCGCTGTCTTGAGATCCTCGCCGGCTGGCGCTAGCGGAGCCGCTGCGAACATTGGGAACACCCTCCCGACGGCTCGATGAGGTGCGGCTGCTCTCCCGTGTCTCGGAGTTGAAGCTTTTGGCTGGATGAAGTAACGTATCGGACCATGGAGAAGCAGGCAAAAATCTACGTCGCCGGTCATCGTGGACTGGCCGGTGGGTCGTTGACACGGGCTTTGAAGAAGAGAGGTTACGACAATCTTCTCCTGAAATCTCACACCGACCTGGAGCTTCGGGACGGGGCGGCCGTCGAGGCGTTTTTTTCGCGGGAGAAACCCGAGTATGTGTTGCTTGCCGCCGCCAAGGTCGGCGGCATCCACGCAAATGCGACGTACCCCGCCGAGTTCATTTACGACAACCTTGCGATATCGACGAATGTCATCCACGCCGCATGGCGACATGGGGTGAAGCGACTGCTGTTCCTGGGCTCCTCCTGTATCTATCCTCGTGAATGTCCCCAACCGATGCGTGAAGAACATCTGTTGGGCGGCCCCCTCGAGCCGACCAACGCGCCCTACGCTCTCGCGAAAATCGCCGGCGTGATGATGTGCGACGCGTATAACAGACAGTATGGAACGAAATTCCTGTCGGTGATGCCGACGAACCTGTATGGTCCCGGTGACAACTACGACTTGCGGAATTCCCACGTTCTCCCGGCGCTGATCCGGAAATTCCACGAAGCGAAAACCGCCGGGGCTCCCACGGCCGAGGTCTGGGGCACCGGCACGCCGCGCCGGGAGTTCCTGTACAGCGACGATATGGCCGATGCCTGCCTCTTCCTGCTCGAGCAACCCGACGATCGGCTCTTCGTTCCCGGGCGCGTCGCGTTGTTCAACATCGGCTGTGGGGCGGATTTGACGATCCGCGAGCTTGCCGAGACCGTGGCCTCCGTCGTCGGCTTTACGGGAAAGCTTGTCTGGGATGCCTCGAAACCCGATGGAACACCACGGAAGCTTCTCGACATGAGCCGTCTTTTCGGCATGGGATGGCGGCCGCGAACGAACTTCGTGGATGGAATCCGGCTGGCCTATGATGAGTATCTCGCGCGCGAAGCGACGCAGAAAAGGAATGGATGGTCATGACCAAATCGAAACGGACGGCCCTCGTCACTGGTATCACGGGGCAGGACGGCGCGTATCTTGCCGAGTTCCTTCTGGAGAAGGGATACTGCGTTCATGGGATCAAGCGGCGCTCGTCGCTCTTCAACACCGACCGCATCGACCATCTCTATCGCGATCGGCATGAATCCGGCTATGATTTCACCCTGCACTACGGTGACATGACGGACTCGACGAATCTGATCCGGATCATCCAGGAGACGCAGCCGGATGAGATCTATAACCTTGCGGCTCAGAGCCATGTCAAGGTGAGCTTCGAAACCCCGGAATATACGGCGAACGCCGACGGCCTCGGAGTTCTGCGCATCCTCGAAGCGGTCAGGATTCTTGGCCTCGAGAAGAAGACCCGCTTCTACCAAGCGTCGACGAGCGAGTTGTACGGCAAGGTGCAGGAAACGCCGCAGCGCGAAACGACCCCTTTTTACCCTCGCAGCCCCTATGCCGCGGCGAAACTGTATGCCTACTGGATCACCGTCAATTATCGTGAAGCCTATGGAATGTTCGCAAGCAATGGAATATTATTCAATCACGAGAGCCCCCTTCGCGGGGAAACCTTCGTCACCCGCAAGATCACCCGCGCAGCCTGTCGTATCCGTGAGGGGCTTCAGGATAAACTGTTCCTCGGAAATATTGATGCGAAGCGCGACTGGGGGCATGCTCGGGATTATATCGAGGCGATGTGGCTGATTCTGCAGCACCATGAGCCCGATGATTTCGTCATCGCCACCGGCCGGACGACCAGTGTGCGTGATTTCGTCACGATGGTGTTCCGCGAGCTCGAGATGGAGATCGAATGGCAGGGCACCGGGGTGGACGAAAAAGGCATCGAGAAAGGCACTGGTCGTGTTCTGATCGAAATCGACCCCCGCTACTTCCGCCCGACCGAAGTCGATCTGCTGTTGGGTGATCCGACCAAGGCTCGCGAGAAACTCGGTTGGAAACCCGCGTGCGATCTGAACCAGCTCGTGAAGGAGATGGTGGCGTCGGATCTCGACGCCGTCCGTCGCGACGAAACCATCCGCAATGCCGGCTTCCGCGTCTTCGAAAGCTTTGAATGAACGAAACCCTTCGTGTCTTTGGGTGAACCAATCCTCCTGACTCTGTGTCTCCGTGCCTCTGTGGTGCGTTGTTTCTTGGAAGAAAGGTCATAGGATCCCATGAAAATACTGATTCTTGCGGGTGGGTCTGGAACCCGGTTGTGGCCTTTGTCGCGGGCGAATTACCCCAAGCAGTTTCTGAAACTCCGCGGTGGGAAATCCCTGCTTCGTGAGACGGCCGAGCGGTTCCTGCCGGTGTCGGATTTCAGCGAGATGGTCGTCATGACCAACGGGGAATACCGGTTCTTCGTCGACGGTGAATTCGCGGAGTGCCGGCATGTCATCCTCGAACCGGCTTCACGTAACACCGCACCGGCAATCGCTCTCGGGGTGAAATATGCCCTCGAGCGCATGGGATGCACCCGCGACGACGTCGTGCTCGTCACACCTTCCGATCATCTGATCGAGCCGCGCGATCTGTTCATCGAGGCCGTGCGAACTGCGGAAAAAGCCGCAAAAGCAGGCTTCATCGCGACCTTCGGGATCGAACCGACCCGCCCCGAGACGGGATACGGCTATATCAAGTGCGAGCCTCGTGACGAAGGGGGAACCCCCTGGGTGAAAGCCGTCCGGTTTGCGGAGAAGCCGGATGAAGAGACGGCAAAGCGGTATCTGGCCGAAGGGGGATACTACTGGAACTCGGGGATGTTTGCCTTTACGCTGGGGACGATGCTCGACGAGATGAGCGCGCTGACACCGGCGATCGTCGCCCGTCTGGATTCATCGTATGACGAGATTCTGTCGGGGTATCCCGAGATGCCGGATATCTCGATCGATTACGCCGTGATGGAAAAATCTTCCCGTGTCGTGACGGTTCCGCTGCGTGCCGAGTGGAACGACATTGGCTCCTGGGACTCCCTGTATGACGTGCTCGAAAAGGATGATACCGGGAACGTGCGCGAAGGCGATGTCATCTCGCTCGATTCCAAAAACACCCTGGTGATGGGGGGCGAACGCCTCGTCGTGACCCTGGGACTCGAGGATTGTCTGGTCATCGACACCGATGATGCCGTTCTGGTGAGCCACCGTGGCGAGACCCAGAAAGTGAAGGAGGTCGTCCGGCTTCTTCGCGAGGGCAAGCGCCGGGAGGCCGTCGAACACACCACCGGCTACAGACCCTGGGGGCAGTATACCGTGCTGTCCGAGGGAGAACGTCATAAAATCAAGCGCATCACGGTGCTGCCCGGCCGCAAACTCAGCCTCCAGATGCATCATCATCGGTCCGAACACTGGGTCGTGGTCTGTGGAACGGCAAAGGTCACTGTCGGCGACGAGGAGCGGTTCGTTCACGAGAACGAGTCGGTCTATGTCCCGAAGTCGACGCTCCACCGCCTCGAAAACCCCGGCAAGGTACCCCTGGAAATCATCGAAGTCCAGAACGGCGAGTACGTCGAGGAAGACGATATCCTCCGCTTCGATGACCTCTACGGCCGCTGACTTTCCGGGAATTTCGCGACCTTCAGCCCCACACCCAAATCAGTTGGGGTTTGTTGCCGTTGGGTGTATAATCGTCGCCACGAAATATGTTCTCCGAGGGGAGGGTCGCGTTGCATGGCGCGGTTGCAGTATAAGGATATCCGGCGTCTGGTGCTGGTCATCAACGATGTGTTCTGCATCTCGCTGGCGTTCCTTTCGGCGATCATGCTCCGGTTCGAGGCGCTCGAGCCGCACCATTACAGCTTTTTCCTCTGGATGCTTCCCGCGACGCTGCCGTTTGCCCTGGCGATCTTCTCGCTGTTGGGGCTGTACCGGCGGTCGGTGCGGTATGCCTCGATTCCCGATCTTGTAGCGGTCGTCATCGGCGTCACGCTGGTGACGGTTCTGAAACTGGCTTTCACCGTGATGACGCCGGGCATGTGGTACTCGCGGGCTGTCATCGTGATGGACTGGCTGCTCGGCATCATGTTCCTCGGGGCTTCGCGCATGCTGCCCCGGATGCTCCTCAACTTTGCCGAGATCGAGCCGCTCCGGACGGTCGTCTACGGGAAATCGAAGAACGCTCCCCGCCGGGTCCTGATCTACGGTGCCGGCCGGGCCGGGGAAAGCGTTGCCCGGGAAATCCGGCGCAACGAGAATCTGCCGTATGAGATCTGCGGCTTCCTCGATGACGATCCCCAGAAACTCGGCAAGATCATCCACGGGATCGAGGTGCTCGGCAATCGAAAGCTGCTCAAGAGCATTACCGAGGAGCAGAAGATCGAGGAGATCTTCATCGCGCTTCCCTCGGCCCCGGGCGAGGAGATCCGGGAGATCATGAAACTGTGCCGAGGTTCGAAGGTGCGGTTCAAGACGCTTCCCGGCATGCAGGAGCTGATCGAGGGAAAGCTGCTGAGCATGCAGCTTCGTGATATCTCGGTCGAGGATCTGCTGCGGCGCCCGCCGTCGGATATCAATCTCGCCGAGATCGCTGCATATATAACTGGAAAAATAGTACTGGTGACGGGGGCCGGCGGAAGCATCGGCAGCGAGATCTGCCGTCAGATCCTGCCGTTCCAGCCGTCGGTGCTCCTCCTCCTAGGCCATGGCGAGAACAGCATCTATACGATTCACCAGGAACTGAGTGAGCGGCCGGAGCTGGGTCATACGAAGCTGGTGCCGATCATCGCCGATGTCCAGCACGAGGCGAAGGTGCGGGCCGTGTTCCGGACCCACCAGCCGAATATCGTGTTCCATGCCGCGGCCCACAAGCATGTGCCGCTGATGGAGTCGAACCCTGAGGAGGCGGTCAAGAACAACATCCTTGGCACATCCAATCTCGTGCATGCGGCGCACGATGCCCAGGTGGAGCGGTTCGTGATGATCTCGACCGACAAGGCCGTGAACCCCACCTCTGTGATGGGGGCGTCGAAACGGTTCGCCGAGATGATCATGAAGGCGGTCGCGAAAAAGAGTTCGACCCGGTTCTGCGCCGTCCGATTCGGGAACGTGCTCGGCAGCCGGGGCAGCGTGGTTCCGCTGTTCAAAAAGCAGATCGAGCGGGGCGGCCCGGTCACGGTGACGCACCCGAACATGATCCGGTATTTCATGACGATTCCCGAGGCCAGCAAGCTGGTGATCCAGGCCGGGTCTTACGGGAAGGGCGGCGAAGTGTTCCTGCTCGACATGGGCGACCCCGTCCGGATCGCCGATCTGGCTGCCGATCTGATCCGGCTCGCCGGCCTCGAGGATGGCAAGGACATCAAAATCGAGTTCTCCGGCCTCCGCCCCGGCGAAAAGCTGTTCGAGGAGTTGCTGACCGCAGAAGAGGGCGTATCGGCCACCCGCAACAAGAAAATCTTCATCGCCCGCCCCGAGGTGGTCGACGAGGAATATATCAACTCACACATGGCTGCTCTTCTCGAAGCCGCTGATGCTGGCAACCGCTCCCGCATCATCAATCTGCTGTGCGAAGCCATCCCCGCCTTCGCTCCCGACCGCGACCAAATCTTCAACCAACCCAAAACCCGCACCGACATGCGCCAAGGCTCCGGCAAAGAGAAATCCCGCCTGCGGGTTGTTTAGCTGATCGCTCATGGCGTTGACTTTGGAGACTGAAAATGGTACCCTTCAAAAAATTTGCGTGACATTATCCCCATTGGAGAAAAAAATTGGCCAAGCGCCTTTTTGATCTTTCCTTTGCAACATTTGGTTTGATTGTCTTGAGTCCGATTCTCATCCTTATTGCTTTTTTGATAAGGAAGGAGGATGGAGGTTCGATTTTTTATCGTGGTGTACGAGTCGGACTTTTTGGAAAGCCGTTTAGAATTTTCAAGTTCAGGTCCATGGTTGTTAATGCCGAGAAGCTTGGCGCTTCCTCGACCCCTGATGATGATTCCCGGATTACGAAAATCGGAAAAATCCTTAGAAAGTTCAAACTTGATGAGCTACCTCAATTATTAAATGTTTTCGTTGGAGATATGAGTTTTGTAGGTCCTAGGCCAGAAGTTCAAAAATTTGTTGATCTCTATAGTGAAGAAGAGAAGGCAATTTTGAACTTGCGCCCTGGAATAACAGATTGGGCGTCGCTTTGGAACTCAGATGAAGGGGCAATTCTTGCGGGAAGTCCAGATCCCGACAGAACATACCTTGAGAAAATTCGTCCTGAAAAAATTCGACTCCAGCTGAAGTATGCGCGTGAGCGATCGCTTTGGATCGATTTTGTCATTATTCTTCAGACCATTTCCAAAATTATTTTCCGGAGTTGACATGACCTTATCGTATTCTCCAGATCTTCTTCGTAAGTTGTTTTCCATGATGTGCCTCATCCGCTTTGTCGAGGAAAGCTTTGTTGAGCCGATAAATAATCGCGAAGTTCTTTGCCCCTGCCACCTGTATTCTGGTCAGGAAGCAATCGCGGCTGGTCTGGGAGTCTCTCTGAGGTCTGAAGACCTTGCCTTTGGCACCCATCGCTCTCATGGCCACTATCTGGCAAAAGGCGGCAATATCGATGCGATGGTTGCAGAGATTTATTGCCGTGAAACCGGCTGCAGCAAGGGCCGGGGAGGCTCAATGCACCTCGTCGCACCCCGGGAAGGCTTTCTGGGTGCCGCACCGATAGTCGGGGGAACGATCTCTTTAGCCCTCGGAGCTGCTTATGCCATCAGCGTTCGTCGGCAAAAAGCCGTTGCATTAAGTTTTTTTGGGGATGGTGCAACTGGCGAAGGCGTTCTCTTTGAAACGATGAATTTTGCTGCTCTCAAAAAACTGCCCTTGATTCTTTGCTGTGAGAACAATTTATACTCCACCCACATGGCAATTCGCGAAATGCGCCACAAACCTGACATTCATGACATCGCACCTCCGCAAGGCGTTGCTTCGCGGCAAGTCGATGGAAACGACGTCTTTGCGTGCTATGAAGCCGGCAAGTGGGCGGTTGAGCACTGTAAGGCTGGCTACGGCCCCGTTTTTCTTGAATTCATGACATATCGACAACGCGGACATGTTGGGCCTGACGACAACATTCAGGGTACCCGAACGGATATCCGCCCTGCCGAAGAAATCGAATCATGGCGGAAGAGAGATCCTCTGGCAGTTTTCGAAGCCCATGTTCTTCAAAATAATCTTTTATCATCTGCCGAAATTCAGCAAATTAAAACCGAAACTCAAAAACGAGTTGTTGAAGCTCATCACAAAGCTCGATCGGCCCCATTCCCCGATGGCAAGGAGGTAAGCAACTTTGTCTTCACAAACTAGAACGCTATCCTTCAGCTTGGCCATTAACGAGGCAATTCACCAGACGATGGCTCAAGACCCGTCAGTCGTGTTGATTGGCCAAGGAGTGAAAAGCCCCTGGTATGTCGGGAATACTGCTGCCGGCCTTTTGGAGCGGTTCGGAGCCGAGCGCGTCGTAGATACGCCGGTTTCGGAAAATGCCATGACCGGGCTCACCGTAGGTGCTGCCATTGCCGGTATGCGCCCGATTGCCGTGCATCCGCGCATGGATTTCATGCTTTATGCATTCGATCCGATCATTAATGAAGCGGCAAACTGGCGTTACATGTCTGGCGGTGCGATGTCGGTTCCGGTCGTCTTCTGGGGAATCATCAATCGCGGCGGCGAACAGGCCGCGCAGCATTCCCAGGCTTTCCATTCTCTTTTTGCGCATATTCCGGGTCTGAAAGTCGTTGCTCCGGCCACGCCGTATGATGCCAAGGGACTCATGGTTGCCGCCATTCAGGATAATGATCCTGTGGTATTCATCGATGAGCGATGGCTCTATAGTCAGGTAGATATTGTTCCTGAAAGTTTATATTCTGTTCCCATAGGCAAAGCGGCTGTCAGGCGCGAAGGCGGGGATTTAACCGTTGTAGCTTCTTCATATATGAGTCTATTGGCTTATCAGGCGGCAGAGAAGCTGGCCGAGAACAATATCCAGATCGAACTTGTCGATCTTCGAACAATAAAACCGTGGGATAAGGAAACCGTTTTCTCTTCCGTCAGAAAGACTGGTCGTTTGCTTGTTCTCGATGGGAGCTGGAATACCTGTGGACTGGCAGGTGAAATTATCAGCTCTGTGACTGAAAACGAGTTCACCGCACTCAGAAGCGCACCCGCAAGAATAACCCTTCCTGATTGTCCGGCTCCGGCTGCGCGCACATTGGAAAAAGCCTATTATCCAGACACGGATACGATTATCACAGTGGCTCGTGACCTTGTGAAGAAACCTAAATAAAGAGGAATTATTATGTCATATAAAGTACGTTTTGTTGATCCAGGCAAGAACTATCAGTTGATCAAGGAAGAGATCGACGCCGCATATTTTGAAATCATGTCAAAGGGCGAGCTCATCTATCGAAGCCACTTAAAAAATTTCGAAAAACATCTTGCCGAGTTCGTCGGCACCAAATATGCCGTTGGCCTGAATTCCGGCTATCATGCGCTTGCCTTGTCTCTCATCGCTGCAGGCATCAAGGACGGCGATGAAGTGATAGTTCCCGCTCATACTTTTGTGGCCACATGCTCGGCAGCCGTCCATGCCAATGCCAAGCCCGTTCTGGTCGATGTTGATCGTGATTTCAATATCGATATCAAAAAATTCAAGGCTGCCATCACCAAGAAGACGCGAGCGGTCATTCCCGTGCATCTCAACGGTCGCATGGCCGACATGGATGCGGTAATGGAAATTGCAAAAGAGCACGATTTGATCGTCATTGAAGACGCCTGCCAGTCTCTCGGCGCTCATCTGAATGGGCGCAAAGCCGGTTCTATCGGTCATACCGGCTGTTGGAGTTTTTATCCGTTCAAGATCCTCGGCGGGTACGGCGATGGCGGCGCTCTTACCACAAACGATCCGGAAATTGCCCGCAAGGCCTCCCTCCTTCGGTTTAATGGCGAAGATCGTGAAACCGGGGAGTATCATTACCATGGGTACACGTGTCTGCTTGACAACATGCAGGCAGCGTTCCTGGACATCAAGCTGCGCCACTTGCCCGAATGGATCAAGCGCCGCCGAGCGATCGCTGATATGTATCTCAAAGGTCTTGACGGGGTTGGCGATCTTGCTCTTCCCCATTACTCAGACAAACGATTCTTTGATGTCTATCAAAACTATGTCGTTCGAACAAAGAAACGAGATGCGGCAGTAAAGTGGTTGAAAGAAAATGGCGTCGAAACTCTGGTTCATTGGCGTAAACCGTATTACAGGCATGAAGGCCTGCAACTCGAGAAAGAGGGCTTTACAGAAACCGAAGCCATTTCTGCGGAATCAATTTCATTACCGATGAATGTTGAAATGTCCAATGAGGATGCTCAGTATGTCATCGAAACCCTGCGTTCTTTCTACAAGCAGAATGGGTAAGGGTGACGCAACGATATGACCACCTCGTTAAGTCGTAGATCTTCATTCATCGAAAAAGCTGAAATCCGAACCATGACCGTCGAGTGCGAAAAGGTCAATGGGATCAATTTGGCGCAAGGCGTTTGTGATACTGGAACACCGGAAATAATACTCGAGGGCGTTCGCGAGGCCATGAAGTCGGGAATTAATTCGTATACCCGTCATGATGGTCTTGAAATTATTCGGAAAGCCATAGCCAATAAACTCCAACGTGACAACGGGATTCTTGTCGATCCGGAAACTGATGTTGTCGTCAGTGCCGGTTCCACCGGATCATTCTATTGTACTTGCGTGGCCTTGCTCGACCCTGGTGATGAAGTAATTCTTTTCGAGCCGTTCTATGGGTATCACCTGAGTACATTGCAGGCAGTTGAAGCCGTACCGCGCTATGTCACCTTGCGGCCACCCGACTGGACGTTTGCTCTTAAAGATCTTGAAGCTGCAATTACGCCCCGAACGAAGGGAATAATGATCTGCACGCCGGCCAATCCTTGTGGAAAGATATTCACCCGTCAGGAACTGGGCATTCTGGCCGATTTTGCCAGAAAGCACGACCTGTTCGTTTTTACCGACGAAATTTACGAATACATTACGTATGATGGGGCGAAGCACATCAGCCCGGCATCTCTCCCCGAACTGAAAGATCGAACGATAACCATAGGCGGCTATTCAAAAACATTCAGCATTACAGGTTGGCGTATCGGGTATTCTGCCTGCCCGGCCAAATGGTCAGAGCGAATCGGTTATGTGAATGACCTTGTTTATGTGTGTGCTCCGGCGCCGCTTCAGCATGGAGTTGCTCGTGGAATTAACGAGTTGGCTCCATCGTTCTATCAGAATCTTGCGAAGGAATACCAGAAGAAGCGTGACATGATTTGTCAGGCATTGAATGATATCGGTCTCAAGCCGTGGAAGCCGCAGGGGGCATATTATGCCCTGGCGGACGCAAGCATTATTCCAGGCCGAACCAGTAAAGAGCGGGCAATGCATCTTCTGGAAACGACAGGTGTCGCGAGCGTTCCGGGTGAAGCCTTCTATGACGGCGATTCCGGTGAGAACATCCTCCGGTTCTGCTACGCCAAGACGACCGAGGTTCTCGACGACGCCTGCAAGCGTCTCCGGAAGGGATTCTAAGCAGCATCATGAGCCAGCCCCACACAGATTTCACCAGCGTTACCGAGGTTTCGGGCTATCAGGTCACCCAGGACCAGATCGATCGGGCGCTCACCCGATATTCTTTTGCCAGAGGGTTGGCTGCCGAAAAAGATGTTCTCGAAGTAGCCTGCGGCTCAGGCCAAGGTCTGGGGATGTTGGCAAAGGTGGCAAAACGCGTTGTTGGCATCGATATCGATCCCAAACTCGTGGAAATTGCCCAGCAGACCTACGCCAATCACCCTAAAATCCAGATCTTGCAGGGTGATGCTTCGAATATTCCATTTCCTGATCAATCCTTCGACCTGATCCTTCTTTTCGAGGCCATCTACTATCTCCCAGATATCGAATCTTTCATCAAAGAAACACGTCGCCTTCTGCGGCCGGGAGGCTCTTTGGTGATCTGCTCGGCCAATAAGGATTGGGAAGAATTCAATCCCTCTCCTTTCAGCCATCGATATTTTTCCCTCCCGGAATATCCGGCTCTATGCCGGGATGGCTTCGTCAACTTCACCGGCTTCGGCTCTTCTCCTGCCAAAGAAGGTTCGATAATCGGCTCCTTTGTCGGTCTCCTGAAGAAATTCGCGGTGAAATTCAACCTGATGCCCAAAACCATGAAAGGAAAAGAAATTTTCAAGCGGTTCTTCATGGGGACTCTCAGGCCATTTCCGCGCGAACTCAATGATACGGACGGGAAGCTTTTTGACCTCAGTCCCCTTCCTCTTATCAAAGCCTGCTTATCTTACAAGGTAATTTTCTTTCAAGCAGTCAGAGCCACAGTCCCATGAACGTCTGGCTTGTCACCATCGGGGAGCCTCTTCCGATTGGGGATACCGGAAATCGACTCCTCCGCGCTGGTTTGCTTGCCGAGGCTCTTTTACAGCGAGGTCACAATGTGACTTGGTGGTCTTCAACCTTTGACCATTTTCAACGAAAACACTGGTTCCAATCCGATAAGGAAATCCAAATTCAGCCTAACTTGAAACTAAAACTCCTACATGGAGTAGGTTATTCAAAGAACATGTCTCTCCAAAGAATGTTTGACCATGCCCAAATTGCTTGGAAGTTTCGCAAACAGGCTCGCAGAGAATCCCCTCCAGATGTTATTCATTGTTCAATGCCCCCCATCGAACTCGCCTTGGCAGTGGCAAATTTTGGTAAGGCACGCAAAATCCCAACAGTATTAGATATGCGCGACATGTGGCCAGACATTTTTCTGGAATTATTCCCAAAGTCTATACAACCATGTTTTAAAATCCTTTTATTTCCATGGTTTTACATGTTACGAAAAGCATGTTGCCGAGCCACGGCCATCATTGGCATGACCCCGTTTTTTGTCGACTGGGGGCTTTCATACGCAGGTCGGGTAAAACGAACATGGGACCGTGATTTTCCGTTTGGGTATCCCGAGAAAGTTCCGTCACCGGAGGCATTACAGGAGGCCGAGTATTTTTGGGATCGTCACGGAGTCCTAGCCGACCGCAAGGAGTTCGTGATCTGCTTCTTCGGAGCCATCGGTTGGCATTTTGGTGGCGATTGCTTCTTTTCTGCTTCAAAACAACTTGAACAGAGCGGTCGTGGGGTGAAGTTCGTTTTCTGTGGAATTGGAGATGCTCTGGAGAGCTACCGTGCTCAAGGCAAGGGAAACCCCAACCTTCTTTTTCCAGGGTGGGTTGACCAGGCCAAAATATGGACTTTGATGCGTCGGTCAAAAGCCGGTTTAGCCCATTATCGAAAAAGCAAAAATCTGGAAGGTAATCTTACCAACAAGCCTATCGAGTATCTTTCGGCTGGACTCCCTATACTGACCAATGTCTCAGGCTACTTACAGGGTCTCCTTGAACAACATGGTTGTGGCTTGTTCTATCCCGAAAACCAGCCGGATGATTTGTTTTCTCGCATTTCATTGTTGTATGATAATCCAGGATTTCGAGATCAAATGTCGAACAATGCCTCTCGCCTTTTCCAAGAGCGATTTTCAGCCAAAAAGGTCTACCGGGAGATTTCCGAGTATTTGGAGCGTTTGGCTCTTGAAAACCCGCTTACAAAATAGTCCAAGCGGATGTCTTCATTGTGGAGAATGTTATATAATCAGGGCGTCATGAAACCGTATGGGCAGAGGATCAGTCACCAAGCTCTTGAGGAAATTCGTAATCGGGTGGGCCAGCAAATCCTTGCTGGAGTCAGTCCCGAGGTGGTCATTGCCGCATTGGGCTTTGACAGGCACACAATTCACTAATGGCTGGCCCAGTTCAACGCGGGTGGATTACTCGCCGGGAAAGCCAAACCGCTCATGGGGAGACCCACCATCCTCCTTCTGAAGCACATTCAGTGTGCTGTTCAAGAGGGTTCGAAAGAACCCACGGCAACTGTATTTTTCCTAAGCCTTGTGGACCCGAGAAATGCTCCGAAAAGCATTGGAAGGGGAGTTTGAAATTTTTGTCAACCGCCAAACAATTGGACGGCCACTGAAGAGGCTTGGTATAGCCTGTCAGAAGCCCCTTCATAGCGCCATCCAGCAAGATCCCGTGGCTGTGAAAAAGTGGCTCGATGACGAATCCCCGGCGATCAAGGCACAGGCGGCAGAGGAAGGCGCCGACATTTTCTTCGAGGATGAAGCGGGAATCCGATCAGACTTTCATGCTTGGCCCACCAGGGGGGTAAAGGGAGTCACCCTTGTCGAAAGGGCTACTGGCGTTCGGTTCGGCGTGAACATGCTATCAGCGGTAAGACCAAAGGGAGAAAAGCGATTCATGGTTCGCGACGGAACGATGAATGGAGGGGTCTTCATCTCGTTTCTCAAGCGAATTCTCGTGGGTGCAAAATGGCCCATTTTCCTCATCGTTGATGGATATCCAAGTCATCGTGCTGAGAAGGTGAAGAAATTTGTAAAGGGGACAGATGGGCCCCTTCGGCTGCTCATATTTCCCCCATACTCCCCCGAGCTAAACCCTGAAGAATTTGTAAGGAATGAGGTCAAGGGCAAGGAAGGAAGAGCTGGGGTGAAGAAGAAACCCCGGTTGAAGGAGCGGGGAACCGCATCTCCAGATGGTTTGCAGAGGAATCCAAAATAGGAAAAGACTCTATTCCAGGAAAAGCATGTCCAATATACCGCCCTATGAGCCCTTATTTTTGGACCGAGTAATAAGTATCATTATTTCCGAACCTTGCCCGACACAGTGGTGGTCCGGGAAAACTGGTGATTTCGGTAATCTGAAATGGCCCCTTTCGGGAATTTGATTTGGCCCCACCCTGTCTCATGACCGGGTAATCTCTCAGGAACTGATTTCCTGGAGGCCCGAGTTGGACAGGAGAAAAAAGGTGGAGTTGTTTGAACTCATCAGAAGAGATTTTCAGACTGCCGGGCTGAGCGTACGCGCCCTTTCGTTGAAGTATCACATTCACCGCCGAATGGTTCGGCAAGCGCTTTGCAGCGCCATCCCTCCCGAGCGTCAGGCTCCTTTGCGATCCTCTCCGAAACTGTCACCGGTGAAAGAGTTCATCGACGGAATTTTGATCAGCGATCAAAAAGCTCCGAGAAAGCAAAGGCACACGGCACACCGCATCTGGAAGCGGATCTGTGAGGAATATCCCGCGTCTGTTCTTTCAGAGTCCACCGTTCGGAAGTATGTCGGTTGCAAGAAAGAAGAATTGGGCCTTTCACGACGCGAAACATTTGTTCCGCAGAGTTACGCGCCTGGTGTGGAAGCTCAGGTAGACTGGTATGAAGCCTTTGCCGATCTCGGCGGAGAACGGGTGAAGTTACAGATTTTCTGCATGCGAAGCATGTTTTCAGGGGCATCCTTCCACCGCGCATTTCCTCGTGCGACTCAGCAGGCCTTTTTAGAGGCCCATGAAGAAGGATTCCGATATTTCGGAGGAGTGTTTCAGCAATTACGCTATGACAATTTGAAGAGCGCGGTGAAGAAGATTCTTCGCGGCTATCGGCGTGAAGAAACCACTCGTTTCATTGCTTTTCGGTCCCATTGGGGATTTCGTTCTGAGTTTTGCAATCCGGAACGGGGGAACGAAAAAGGCGGTGTCGAAGGAGAAGGAGGATATTTTCGCAGAAATCACTGGGTTCCCGTTCCCGTCGCGCCCGATCTCAAATCATTGAATCAGGATCTGCTGGCAGCCTGCCGTGCTGATGAGTTGCGCTTGATCGGTATGCGTCAGCAGACCGTCGGAAATCTGTTGCCTATTGATCAAACAGCGTTACAGCCGTTGCCTCCAGAAGGGTTTGATCTGTCGGAGGACGTCTTTGGCCGTGTAAACGATCAGGGATGTGTCGTTGTGAGAACAAACTGGTATTCCGTTCCTTTGCGAGTCGGCCTCGAAACGCATACCAAAGTATTCGCAAATCGCCTTGAGATCCATTACGGAGGAAAATGCGTGGCTTGTCACGCCCGTTCGTATGATCGTGGCCAGCGGATATTTAATTTGGAGCACTATCTTGAAATTCTGGAACGTAAGCCTGGAGCATTGGCAGGTTCAACCCCATTACAGCAGTGGCGGGAACAAGGGCGTTGGCCTGAGTCTTATGACCAGCTCTGGCAGAGTCTGAACGAGCGGCACGGGCAAAGCAAAGGAACGCGGCAGATGATCGAACTGCTGCAGTTAGGTAAACGCCATGGATATGACCGGCTTTCCGAGGTCGTGAAGCAGGCGATGCAGTGTGGCTGCCGAGATGTTGCCGCTATCCGGCATTTGTTGCTTCATGAAACAGAGTTGGGAACGGAGTTCGTCCCCTTGCAGGACATTGGGGAGCTGACACGCTACGAAAGACCGCAGCCGACCCTTGATGAATACGACCAGCTATTGTCGGAGGTGCACTGATGACAAAAACAGCTTCCGGCACCGACACATCGATGGTTCCACTTCATTGCAAAACACTTCACCTCCCGACAGTTGCCCGACAGTTTCAGGCAATGGCTCAACAAGCTCTTCAAGAGAATAAATCTCATGTGCAATATCTTGAAGTTCTTCTCGAAACCGAGGTCGAAGAGAGAGAACGGCACGCCATTCAACGACGTATCCAAGAAGCGAAATTTCCACGGGTGAAAACCCTCGACGAATTCGATTTCTCAAAGACTCCGCACCTTCCAGCAGCAAAGATCCGGCAATTGGCTGAAGGCGGTTATATTCAGCGCTCAGAGCCCGTGGTCTTTATTGGGGACTGTGGTACAGGAAAAACTCATTTGCTGACTGCACTGGGAGTCGCTGCATGCAAACAAAAGCGGCGGGTTCGCTTCACCACAGCAGCGAATATGATCAATGAGCTTATCGAGGCTCAGCGGGAGAATCAGCTTCAGCGAGCTCTGGCCAGATGGGGGCGATATGAGATTCTGGCCATTGATGAGGTGGGATATGTCCCCTTCGTGGAAACCGGAGCGGAACTTCTTTTCCAGGTTATTGCCGACCGGGCGGAGAAGGCTGCCATTCTGCTGACCACGAATCTTCCATTCTCTGAATGGACGCAGGTCTTTCCCAACCCCCGCCTCTGTAAAGCCCTTTTAGACCGGATCACCGATCAGGCACACATTATAGAAACCGGTCAGGAGTCATATCGATTCAAGCGGACCCTTGAACAACGGCAAAAGAAGAAGATCTAACAGGAGGTAACCATCACAGACGAGCCCCAGTTCATTGCGCGGGTGGGGCCAAATGAAAATATCAAATGGGGCCAGACCGGATTGACGAAATCAACTGGTCAAGGCTATAAGTGATAAAGCTGCTGTATGATTTGATGAAGGAGCAGCACAATGGGAAACCGAACACGACGAAATCACGGATCAGAATTCAAAGCAAAAGTGGCACTGGAAGCCCTCAAGGGCGAACAAACCCTCGCTGAACTCGCACAACGGTTCCAGATCCATCCGAATCAGATTACGCAATGGAAGAAAGAGCTTCTGGAACGAGCCGGCGAGCTTTTTGATAAAGGCCGTAAAAGCAAGACCGAGCCCGATGTGAAGGAACTTCACGAGAAAATCGGAAAACTCACCATGGAGAACGATTTTTTATCAGGTGCGCTCGGTCGCATGGGGCGGCCGAGCGGAAGCAAATGATCTCTCGTGACCATCGACTGCCGATACGGGATCAATGTCGACTGCTGGGCCTGCCGCGCTCATCGTTCTATTACCGTGAACAGCCGATGAGTGCTGAAGATCTTGAACTCATGCTGACGATTGACATGGTCCATCTTGAGTTTCCCTTTTTTGGCAGCCGGAAAATCCAGAATGCGCTCATAAAGAAGGGTTTCCCGATCAGCCGAAGCAGGGTACGGGGACTGATGCGACGGATGGGGCTTGAAGCCATCTATCGCAAGCCCAGAACATCGATTCCACAGTCCGGCAATCACATCTATCCGTATCTTTTGAAAGATCTCTCGATTGACCGGCCCAACCAGGTGTGGGCCACAGACATAACCTACATCCCCATGGCAAAAGGCTTTGCCTATCTTGTGGCGATCATCGATTTGTATAGCCGCAAGGTAATGTCCTGGAGGCTTTCCAATACGCTGGATACGGCCTTCTGTAAGGAGGCGCTTGAAGAGGCAATCGCGAGGTTCGGCTCTCCGGAAATCTTCAACAGCGACCAGGGATGCCAATTCACTTCAGACTCGTTTACAGCCGTTCTGAAAGAGCATGAAATCAAGATCAGCATGGACGGCAAGGGGCGGTGGGTGGACAACGTTTTCATCGAACGCCTATGGAGAAGCG
>Ga0209717_1001033_pt1 | contig 31770 bp, 22 predicted proteins | sample AD_UKC048_MetaG_FD_184418 | JGI IMG/M metagenome (GOLD analysis project Ga0209717, IMG submission 184418) | Active sludge microbial communities of municipal wastewater-treating anaerobic digesters from USA - AD_UKC048_MetaG (SPAdes) (version 2) | ecosystem: Engineered > Bioreactor > Anaerobic >...
CGTGTCGATCACTTCCCCGACCACCGCGCCCGGGCACCAGGTATTCCAGTCATTCACCTGATTGTCGTTTTCGGGCTCTTTCAACACCATTTCGCTATCCATATAAATAACGGTCATCACGCGGCGCATATATTCCGTGCGGTTGGCGCCGGCCCGGTGAAACACCCAGCCGGAATGAAAACTGATTTCTCCCAGGTCGAAAGGCTCGATGACGTGTTGAAAATCGGTCACCCGCAATCTTTTTTGAATAATCGTTTCGCTTTCGTCACCGATGGCCAGTTCGCGGCCTTCCACAATCACGTGGCTGCCGGCGCTGAATTCCAGCGGCCCCATATCGAGCGGAACGGCCTGTAGCGGAATCCAGGCTGTAATGGTTTTGTCGGACGCCAGCGGCCAGTAGTACTGATCGGCGTGCCAGGGCGTGATACTGCCGCCGCTTTCCTTGTACAGGGCCTGATCGTGGTAGAGACGCACGCCGTTGGTTTCCATAAGCCCGGCAGCGATTTGTCCGAGGCGTTTGCTGAATACGAAATCCCGGATATCGGGACCCGTGCGCCACAGGTTGAAAATCTGCAGGAATGCCTTGCCGTAGGTGTCACGTTCGGCGAGTGGCTTGTCGTTGGTATTGAGTTCCGCTACTTTCCGGCTGATCAGATCGCCGTAAAAAGCCAGCGTATCCGCATCGAACACGTTTTTCAGTTTGATGTAGCGGTTTTTCTGGAAAAAATCGATGGCTTCCCTGGAGAGCGGATACGGCTGGTCGAGCAGATTTTTCATATGAATAACCGGTGTTTATTGTCCCAATTGTTTGAGCAGCAGTTGTGCCTGCGCATTATCCATTCCCGTAGCCTTTCCCAGTTCCGAGCTGCGTTTGGCTGCTTTTATGGCCTCGGTCTTTTTGCCCTGTTTGGCCAGTATTTTAGCGAGTGTAAGTTGATTGTAGGTGTTTTCATGCAGCGCTACCGACTTCGCAGCCCAGGTGCGTGCGTGTTCCAGCATGGCTTTGTCGGTCGTATTTTCCACAAACAAAAATGCCGCTTCATTCAGTTCGTCCGGGTTTTCAGTCGGGAAACGTTTGAAATGATCCACGGCCGAAACTGTGTAATTTTTGAAATCGCTGCGTTCCTGGTAATACATAAGCCGGTAAGCCGAAGCGGCCTTTTCACCTTGTTCGGGATAGCAGGTGGCATAGAGTGTCTGAACTTTATCCGGGGGCAGCGTCGGGTTGGTTTGCAGGTAATTTTGAAAAACCTGGCTAATGAATTGCGTGACCTCCCCTTCCGTCACCTGGGGCTCGAAGGCTTTGCGGTTTTGTACCAGAAATTTGAATGCCTTCGACGTCGGGTCGTTTGCAAAGCGCAGTATGATCTGTTTGTTTTCCGGGGTGTTCAGGTCTGTTTCCTGATCCAGGTATTCGCCGGCCAATGCTGCGGCACGCGGGTCGTATGCGGCAGCGCGGGCATCGATGAGTTGGCGCAGGAAAGGGCGGTCGCGGTCGCCGCTGCGGTACCGGGTTTCGAGTGCGTATAAATTCCGTTTCGGATCCTGCGCCGTTTCACCCAGTTGGAGAAATTGTGCGGCGGGGTAGAAACCTGCTGCCCGGTGCGCTACGATGCCGTCGGGCTGGAAAAAAAGCAGGGTCGGGTACACCTCCACGCCGTATTTGCGGGCCAGTTCGATGCCTTCTCCCTTTTCCATGTCCATTTTCAGGCTCACGAAATGCTCGTTGAAATAAGCGCCCACCGCAGAGTCGGGAAACGTCTGGTTGGTCAGCATTTTGCAGGGGCCGCACCAGGTCGTGAAGGCATCCATAAAAAGGAGTTTGTTTTCGGTTTTCGCTTTGTTCAGGGCTTCGGCGAAATTGGTATGCTCGAATTGGATGCCCTGAGCGGAAAGGGCGCCGGAGAGGAGTAGAAACGGTAAAAGGAACCGGAGGTGGGACATGGTGGAATTTTTTATTATTCTACTGCAAGACATAAAAGTCTAAAGGTTTGTTCGTGAGTTTTAATACTACAGACTTGACGCTTTGTACCAGCGAGCCTAAAAGCAGCGTGTCCTCCTGAGCGCAGCGAAGGATCTAACTCTACGCCACTGCTTCGCGGTAATCCCGGATCCTTCGCTGCGCTCAGGAGGACACGTTGCCCTTGGCATTTGCTGGTAGGCCGGAGGGGACAGAGGGCATTATCACACCGCCAGCGCCGCCACACCCACCGCCAGCAGCCCCGCCGTTTCCGTGCGCAGGCGCGCCGCGCCCAGACTCACACCGACGAAACCGTTGCCTTCCGCCAGCCGCACTTCTTCCGGCGTGAAATCGCCTTCCGGGCCGATGACCACCACGGCGCTTTTGCCGGGCTGCAGCACGGTTTTCAGGTGCGGAAGCGGTGTATCTGCACACCAGGCAATGAACTTTTGATCGGCGCTTACACTATTCACAAATTGTTGAAAACGAGCGAGTTGATTCAATTTCGGCAAATGCGCCCGCAGCGATTGTTTCATCGCCGAAACGAGCACTTTTTCCAGTCGGTCCAGCCGCACGGTATCGCGTTCGGAGCGCTGGCAGTGCAGCAGCGTGATCTCTCCGATGCCGATTTCCGTTGCTTTTTCCAGCAGCCATTCGATGCGCTCGATCTGTTTGGTCGGGGCAATAGCGAGGTGCAGCGTGGAAATATTTTCGGAATCGGCAGCCGTGGTTTCCAGGATGCGGGCCAGCACGAGTTTTTTGCCCGTTTCGGAAATTTCCGCTTCGTAGTAGAAGCCGCGTCCGTCGGTCAGTTGCAGGCGATCACCCACCTTGCGCCGCAGTACGGTCACCAGGTGGCGGCCCTCCTCCTCATCGAAGTATGCGAAGCCGTTTTCTATTCTTTTGGTGAAAAACAGTTGGTTCATATTTGGTAGAGGTTTTTGAGGATTCGATTTAGGATTTTATGGAAGATTTGTTCGGCTACGCCTCACGTAGAGGTATGGGGACGGGATGAAGCGGATTTTGCGGATTAAAGCGGATTTTTAGTGGCCTTGCGGCCACTTTTTTTGATTTTTTACGGATTAAAACCGCCCGCCTCCGGCGGGGTGGATACTCAAGGCATTCGCATGAAAAAATGGAAGTAATAGATATTGTGTTTGCTTCGCTTTTATAAAAGGTCGGTTGGATCTACGCCCCGCTGAAAGCGGGCTAAAATCCGTAAAAAAATCAAAAAAAGTGGCCGCAAGGCCACTAAAAATCCGCTTTAATCCGCAAAATCCGCTTCATCCAGGTCCCCATCTCTCTACGTGAGGCGTAGCCGAACAAATCCTTCTTACTACAATCCTGACTCGCATCCTCAAAAAAAATCTACGGCTCAAAAAATCCCACACTCGCCCCCACCCAGTCTTTGCCTTTGTTGTAACGCACGCCCACCATTTCGCCTTTGCTCATGCGCACGAGGTTGTTTACGAGCCGCGGTTTGTCCCAGTTTTTATTCCAGAGGATCATCATACGGATCTCGCATTTAGAAGGTTCGGCGGGGTCAGTGGTGTCTACGGCGGCCACGTATTCCACTTTCCGTTGCAGGATGAAGTTGCCCGGATCGTCCACCGATTCCACGTCTTCGCGGGTAATGTTGATTTTCACGCCCTGGCCGGAAAAGGAGAACAAGGGTTTGAGCACCCAGTTTTGGAGGTCGTCGGGAATACTTTTGAGTTCGTTGACAAACAGTGTTTCCGGCACAAACGGGCTTTTCATAAACGGCAGCGTGTGCTTGGAAATGCGGAAAAACCAGTTCGGGTGGCCCACCCACTCGGCGTTCACCTCGGTGGTCATGTCCCATTCGCGGGGCAGGTCACTGCGTTTTTCCAGTTCGTCGAATATGATGCGGTTGTAAATGCGTTCCACCCCGACGCGGCGGCCGTTGTCGTCGAGGTAATACAGGTGGCGGCCCTCGCGCTTGAGTTTCGACAGGCACAAGACCTTGATACCCAGGTATTTCTGACTGCCCCAGAAATCGATACGCGTATTCTGCTTTTCGGGTTCCACTTCCAGCAGAATCACGTTTTCGGGTTTGGAATTCCCCACAATCACCTCGCGCATCAAGTTGAGGTAACTTTCCGAATCGAGCCCGCCAAACAGGTGGTGCCAGTCGGAAGGAATCGTTTCAAAATGTTTCCGGTACGACTCGGCCAGTAGTTGCTGGAAAAAATACAAAGATGGAAAGCCCTGCATTTCAATCAGTTGCGGCGTCAGGCTACCGTCGGCAGCGCGGCAGATACCGAAGTCGAGTTGCAGGAAAATCGTGTGTTCGTCTTCGCCCGGAACCCGCAGGTGCGTCGGCAGGGCCGCTTCGCTCATTTTTCCGAAATCGGGTTGCAGCAGCACCGAGCAGATGTCTTCCACGCCTTGCAGCAACTGGTTTTTCAGCGCTTTCGGCACAAAAATCGGCGTTTCAGACACGCGAAACGTGACGGCCTCGCCAAAAGCAGTGTCGACCGTATGGATAAAAGCCTGGTATTTTTCCGGCGTAAAATGGGCATTGAATTCTTTGCGGAGCAGTGGATGCATTGGACGAGGATGGGTTTGATTCAATTGGCGCGTGCATGGTGGGAGAATGGATAAACGGCTGCTTCATCACAGTCAGTGCATTTCATTCGTTCTCTATCGCGTCGCACGCTGTCGCGAAGGTTTGTATTTTTTAAAAAATTCCGGGAAAAAATTCCGGAGCCACCCCGGAACGATGATTCTGACGATGATTTTGACTGTGATTTTAGTATGATTTACAGGATGGCCATGATTAACCACTTAAGTAATCATGGCCATCCTGTAAATCATACTAAAATCACAGTCAAAATCACAGTCATAAGTCACGTTTACAGGGTTTTCATGCTGGTAAAACACTTTTTAAAATACATTTGTGGTCCCATTCCCACGCCTCAACCCTCAGCAACCTCAACATCTCAACCACCTCAACCATTCTCAACCACCACTGAAATTCGCCGCCATGTCCGACCTGAAATCGCAGATCCTGCCCGATAAAGTGCCCAGCCACATCGCCATCATCATGGACGGCAACGGCCGTTGGGCCAAACAAAAGGGTATGCCGCGCGTTCTCGGGCATCGCAGCGGGGTAAAAAGTGTGCGCGAGGTGACCAGCGCCGCCGCCGAAATCGGCGTAAAATACCTTACCCTCTACGCTTTCAGTACAGAAAACTGGAACCGCCCGCCGGCAGAAGTAACGGCGCTGATGACGCTGCTGGTGGAAACGATCAAAGGGGAAATTCGTGATCTGAACAAAAACGGCGTGCGCCTCATGGCCATCGGCGATATCGACGCGCTGCCCGCTGCCAGCCGCAAAGCCCTGCACGACGGCATCGAGAATACCAAAAATAACACCGGTATTACCCTGGTACTGGCGCTCAACTACTCGGCCAAATGGGAAATCCTGCGCGCTGCGCGCCTGCTCGCCGAACAGGCCAAAAGCGGCACCCTGGAGCCCGCCGACATCACAGAAACCGTCTTCGAAGGCGCCTTGAGCACCCACGGTATTCCCGACCCCGAACTCCTCATCCGCACCAGCGGCGAAACGCGTATTTCCAACTTCCTGCTCTGGCAAATCGCCTACGCTGAATTGTATTTCACGCCCGTTTTCTGGCCTGATTTCGGTAAAAAAGAGTTGTTCGAGGCGATTCTGAGTTACCAGCGCCGCGAGCGGCGGTTTGGGATGACCAGCGAGCAGATCGTGTGAATGCTCAAGACAAAACGCTTTCTTTCTCCATTTTTATCGCCTTAGGAAACAGGATATTGTTTTCCAGGTGCACATGCCTGTGCAGGTCCTGTTCAAATTCATTCAGTTTGGCAAACAACACCCGATAAGAAGTGCAGGCATCTGCCGGAGGCGTAAAATCGGCGCTCAGGCGGCGGATTTCTTCCAATCCCGAGCCGGCCGATTCATGCTCGGATTCCATCATGTGAATAGGGTTTTCCACCGAACCGAATATAGCCGGCGCGATGCGCTTGCCTTCCTGTGCGGCAATGGCCAGTTTGCTGATATAAGGAAACAACATTTGCTCTTCCTTGTGCATGTGCATCTCCAGTTCCGCCGCGACGGCGTTGAAGTGTTGCGCAATTTCAGACAACTCCGGATGCCGCTCGCCGTGTACCCGCGCCACTTTCGCCGTCAGTTCATACAGGATCGGCAACGATTCTGCCACGTAACGGTGGTGATGTGCCACAATATGCGCGGCTAACTGGTCCAAAGGCAGGGTTTCAACATCGCCTTCGGACGAATGCGGCACCAGATCGAGCGCATCCAGTTCCCTGCGAACGCTCTGCGGATCGATGTTCTTTTTCCGGCAAATCTCGTCCAGCGGTTTTTTGCCGCCACAGCAATAGTCGATCCCGAATTTGCGGAACACTTCCGCTTTGCGGTAGTCGGCAACCACCATTTCGCCCACTGTAATGGCGCGTTCCGCTATCGGAAGGCTGATGATATTTTCTTGTATCGTTGTCATAATGGTATGTTTTATAATGAATTAAGTGAGATTTTGATCTTGGGGTTCTGATTAACTCCTGCAAAAATAAGATTTAAGACTATTTTATCTTAATTATAAAAATCCTTTTACACACTTTTGACAAAGGGAGGATTTCAGTTAATACCTTTGCAGACAAAAGACTCTTAAATCGTCCAGTCCATGCGTGTGATTTCAAAATTTGGAGAATACGGCCTGCGCACGCTGATGTACATGGCGGCCAACAGAAGCGACCGCCCCTACTTCAATATTCGGGTGATGGCGCAGGAACTGGATGTTTCGTTCCATTTTCTGACGAAAATCCTGCAGGGACTGACTCAAAAAGGCCTCCTGCAATCTTACAGGGGCCCTTCCGGTGGAATCGGTTTTCTGGTGCCGCCCGAAGAAATTACCCTCGCCACGGTGATTCGTATGCTGGAGGGCGACGATTTTTTCGATAATTGTCTGCTGGGGCTGCCTGGCTGCGGCGAGCGGAAGCCCTGCCCGGTGCATGTTTTCTGGGCGGGACTGCGCGAGACCTTGAAAGCGGAATTCGAAACGACCACGCTGGCGAATCTGGGGCAACAGGTGCTGGAAAAGCATTTCCGGCTGACGGCTTGAAAATCATTCCACCACCACCACCAGTTTCCTCGCTCCCGACACCGCCATGCGCGTCACTGTTCGCACCCCGTACGGCGTCAGGTTAGCAATCTCTTTCCAGTCCGCCTCCCTTCCCGGCTTGTACTGATACAGGCGCGGGCCACTTCCTGTCACGTACGACCCATCGGACAAAATGGCAAAATCCTCGATGCCCGGCGGTATTTTGATCACGATGTCCTGCTTGCCCGTGGCGGGGTCCCAGGTTTTCAGAAACCAGGTTTGTTCGGTGGTTTTGGAAATGAACGCCAGTTGGCCGCGCGGCGTCCGCAGCAGGCAACGGCCGATGTTGGAAGAGATGCGCTGCATTTTTTGTCCGCGCAAACCAGCAACCTGGAGCGTATGCGGGCCGCCGTTTTCCCCTACAATAAAAAATGCAACGAGCGTATCGCGCAGCCAGCAGTGGTACCCTACGCCGTAAATGCGCGAAAATTCGGGGCGCCCGTTGTCGGAGCGGTCGAGCGGAAAAGACCAGAGCCGCTGGGCACCGTCTTCTTCCACACGAACGCAGGAAAAACGTTTGCCGCCGGGCATCAGCGTGGGCGAGTATTCTGCGGTGAGCGGCGTGGCGGTCACCTTGGTGTACGCTTGCAGGCCCAGGTCGAGCGACAGGATATCTGTTTGCGTGGTGTCGCCCAGCGATTGGGAAACGATGTATAACTCATTGTCGGAGATGAAGTTAGGCTGGTTGTTGTACCCGCGCGGATTAAATTTGGTCAGAAAACGCGGCGCGGCGGGAATCCACACGCTGTCGGCACTTTGCGTGAGGGAAAACAGTACGAGGTCGTGGTGTTCGAGGCGCTGTGCAAGGGCGGGGGCCAGATTGCCTGCAAGAAGAATGGCTGCAAGAAGTTTTTTCATGGTCTGTTTTTAAAAACAAATCTAAGTGCTTTCGGGAACGTAGAAGGATGGGAAAACGGATGAAACGAATTTTTGCGGATAATAACGGATGTACGATTTTTTCGACGTTCCCGTCGTAGGTCAAAATAAACTACGGAGTCACGGAGCACACTACGCGTTGTGTCCTCCGTGACTCCGTGGTTTTTTTTGAACAGGCGAAAGTACCATCCACGGTCATTTTCTGCCAGAAATCCGTTTTTACAGCCCTTTTCCTGTTTTTTATCCCAAATAATTTGCATTAATTCTCAGGAATTTGTACTACCTTTGCGCCCGCTTTTAACCAAAGCGCGGACACCGATCCCGTCCTTAAGTGGGATCAAAACAATTTTACTAAAGCATTCCCCCAGAGAACCAGTCCTTTTTATTATGTTAGAAGAAGAAAAAGATCTCAACAACGAACAGGAAGAAGTAAACACTCCCGCTGAGGAAACTACAGAGGAGACGCCTGCCGTGACAAACGAAGCGGAAGTTGTTGCAGAAACAACCGAAGAAGCGCCCGTCGCAGTAGAAGAACCTGTAGTTGTTCCGGAACCTGCTGTAGAAGCGCCTGCTGTCGTGGAAGAACCTGTAGTTGTTCCAGAACCGGCGGAAGAAGCACCAGCAGTAGTAGCAGCAGCGGAAGTTGCAGAACCGGTAGCAGCGGTTGAACCGCCTGCCGAAGAAGCAGTCCCTGTTGTAGTAGCGGAAGAAAAACCCGCTCCGGCTCCTAAAAAAGCCGCAGCCCCTGTGGTAGAAGAAGAGGAAGACGACCTGGAAATGCCTGATTTGGAACCGGTGCAATCCGGTGGCGCCCACGACGACTTCAACTGGGCTATGGACAAACGTGGTGCTATCGCCTACACACCGGCCGATAAAGCAACGCTCCTGAAACAGTACGACGCAACGCTGAAAAGCGTTACCGAAAACGAAATCATCCGCGGCCGCGTCAGCGCCATCAGCGGTGGCGACGTGGTACTCGACATCAACTACAAAAGTGACGGACTCATTCCATTGAGCGAATTCCGCGATACGCCGGGTCTTGTACAGGGCGACGAAGTGGAAGTATACGTGGAAAGCCAGGAAGACAGCCAGGGCCAACTGGGTCTGTCGCGCCGCAAAGCGAAAATCCTGCGCGCCTGGGAAAGCATCGTTGACTCGTTCAAAAACGGCACGATCATCCGCGGTACCGTTATCAGCAAAACCAAAGGCGGCCTGATCGTCGATTGCAATGGTCTGGAAACATTCCTGCCCGGTTCGCAAATCGACATCAAACCGGTTATCGACTACGATCAGTACGTTGGTAAAGTGATGGAATTCAAAGTGGTGAAAGTCAACGAGCAGATCAAAAATGCCGTTGTGAGCCACAAAGCCCTGATCGAAAGCGATCTGGCAGAACAACGCGAACAGATCCTCGGCAGCCTCGACAAAGGCCAGGTACTCGAAGGTATCGTGAAGAACATCACCGATTTCGGTGCGTTCCTCGACCTCGGCGGCGTCGACGGCCTGCTCTACATCACGGATATTAGCTGGGGCCGTATCGGTCACCCGAGCGAACTGTTGTCGCTCAACCAGCGTATCAACGTGGTGGTGCTCGACTTTGACGAAAACAAAAAGCGTATCAGCCTCGGCCTGAAACAACTTACCCCGCATCCGTGGGAAGTGCTGTCTTCGGAAGTCGTTGAAGGTTCTATCGTTAAAGGCAAAATCGTCAACATCGAAGATTACGGCGCTTTCGTTGAAATTCAACCGGGCGTAGAAGGTCTGATCCACATCAGCGAGATCACCTGGGGTAACCAAAGCATCAACGCCAAGGAATACTTCAAAATGGGCCAGGAAGTGGAAGCACGCGTCGTAACCATCGACCGCAGCGACCGCAAAATGTCGCTCTCGATCAAACAACTGACTGCAGATCCGTGGAGCGAAATTTCCGACCGTTTCCCGATCGGAAGCCGCTACACCGGCACGGTGAAAAATATCACCAACTACGGCATCTTCGTCGAACTGAGCGAAGGCGTGGGTGGCATGGTTCACATCAGCGACCTGAGCTGGACCAAACGCTACGCACACCCGAGCGAATTCACGAAAGTGGGTAGCCCGCTGGAAGTAATCGTGCTCGATATCGACAAAGACAAACGGCAGATCAGCCTGGGTCACAAACAGACGCAGGAAAATCCATGGGATGGTTTTGAAGAACTCTTCCCCGTTGGTTCTTACCATGAAGCGACCGCTATGAAACGCGACGACAAAGGCGCAACGTTCCAGTTGCCGCACGGCCTCGAAGCTTTCGCACCGGCTAAACACATCCGCAAGGAAGACGGCCAGCCCGTTAATCCAGGCGATGTCGTTACGGTGAAAGTGATCGAATTCAACAAAGAAGATCGCCGTATCCTGGTATCGCACACGCGTTACCTCGAGGATCTGAAACACAAAGCGGAATCCTCTGTGCGCGCCGAACGTTCGAAAGAAGACGGTGAACAACGTACAGCGATTGCCGACGTACAGCAAAAAGTAGAAAAAGAAACACTGGGCGATCTGGCTGCCCTGGCTGCTCTGAAAGAGTCGCTGGAGAAATAAGCAACGCAGATTCCGCTGATTGTCAGCGGGTTTGCGCGGATTTTTGCCGCAGGTTTTTTTGAAGGAATATGGGCCGTCTCCGGTTGGGGGCGGCCCTTTTTTGTGTTTGGTATTTCATGTTTGGGGAAATCGGCGCCGAAACACCAAACACGATACACTACACACGCTTTTAGCCAAACTGCTTGGGCTTTCGTTTTTCCGCCGCCAGTTCCGCTATTTCGCTCATGCGCTTCTGCCTGGTTTCCGGCCGTTTGGCGAGTATGAGCCATTGCAAAATACTTTTCCTGACAGATTTGCTTAAACTTAAAAAGTAATCCAGCGAACCGGGTCTTGCCTGGAATCCCGCTTCCAGGTCCGCAGGTATGGTCAAGTCTTCCACCTCGTCCAGCGTTTCCCACGAACCGTTTCGTTTGGCTCTTTCGATGCTTTCGTAACCTGCGGGCGCCATCAGTCCTTCGTCAATCAGTCGCCGGACCTTTTCCTTGTTGATCTTCGACCACACACTTTTGGGCTTTCGCCGGGTGAAAAACTGTATAAACGTTTCGTGGTCCACCGTTTTCCGGGTGCTGTCGATCCAGCCGAAGCACAGAGCTTCGTCTACCGCGTTGCTCCAGGAAATGCTCGGCTTGCCGGATTTCATTTTGTAGCAAATGAGCCAGATCGACTGCTTTTTATCGTGATGTTCTTTCAACCATTGCCGCCACTCCTCCTGGCTGGCCGGGTAAAATGTTTCCATTGCTACAAATGTTGGGCTACAAATGTTGGGCTTCTCCGAAGCCGGTTTCAACTTATAATTTCAAATTATTGATTTAGCGCCGCTACAATCACCCCGCAAGCAAATCGGATTTCCTCCAGCGTAATCGTCAGCGGCGGCGCGATGCGCAGGCTCCGTTCGTTGAACAAAAACCAGTCGGTGATCACCCCGTTTTCGATACAGTAACGGATCGTGGCCAGGACTTTATCAAAACTCCCGAGATCGACCGCAAACCAGAGTCCTGCGCTGCGCAATTCCAGAATGGCCGGATGCACGAGCAGTTCACTGAACAACGCCGCCTTTTGCGGCACCTGTGCCAGCAAGTCGCTTTCGAGCAGCACTTTTAAAGTAGCCAGTCCGGCCGCGCAGCACACCGGATGCCCGCCGAAGGTAGTGATATGCCCCAGTACCGGATCGTGTGTGAGTGCCTGCATGAGTTCGTGCCGGGCAATAAACGCCCCAAGGGGCATGCCGCCGCCGAACCCTTTGGCCAGCAGGAGAATATCCGGGATTACCCCGAATTTTTCGAAAGCGAACAAGGCGCCTGTGCGCCCGAAGCCCGCCTGAATTTCGTCTAAAATGAGCAAAGTACCCGTTTCCGTACAGCGCCTGCGCAGGGCCTGCAGCCACGCCGGATCGGGCGGGATCAGCCCCGCTTCACCCTGCACCGTTTCGACGATGACGGCCGCGATGGAGGCGTCGATTTTTTCCAGGTCGGCGTGGTTATTGAAGTGCATGTGTCCGATGCCGGGCAGCAGCGGCTGAAACGCCCGCGTAAAATCCGTGGGATCCATCAGGCTGGCCGCGCCCTGTGTGCTGCCGTGGTAGGCATTGCGGCAAGCCAGGAACTTATAACGCCCGGTGAAGCGTTTGGCCAGTTTCATGGCGCCTTCGGTGGCTTCCGCACCGGAATTGACGAAATAAACCGAGTCGAGGCCGGGCAGGTTTTCCGCCAGCAGCCGGGCAAATTCTACCTGCGGCGCCAGTACGTATTCGCCGTATACCAGCGTATGCCAGTAGGAATTCACCTGCTGCTCGACGGCTGCCTGCACCTGCGGGTGCCGGTGCCCGAGTACGCTGGGGCCGATACCCGCAATGAGGTCGAGATACTTTTTGCCGGTACGGTCGTATATATAACATCCCTCGGCCCGCACGATTTCCAGCGCCAGCGGAGCCGGGGAAGTTTGGGCCACGTGCCGCAGAAAAAGAGACCGGTGGGAGATGGAATTGCTTTCAGGCGTTGAAACTGGCATGAAATTTTACTTTAAAAAACGGGGCAAGTTTTGCCTATTTTATTACCAATCAGTTAAATATTTTTGGAAAAGAAGTTTTTACGTCAATATTTGTGCCGTTGGCTTTTCATTTATTAAAAGCGAATGAGCAAATTACCTGTAAGATTGTTGTTTCATGTGGAGGTTCCGGGTTTGCTTGCCGGAATAAAGCCGACAAAAACTACTGTAGAACATGACTGCTCACAATTTGATTGCATATGATATCCCGGCCTTAACGGTCGACCAGACTGGGCGCGACGCATTCCACATGCTGAACGACTACCATGTCAAACATTTGCCGGTACTGGATGAAGGAAGATTAGTAGGAATTCTGTCTGAAGAGGATGTTTTTAACCATAAACTCTACGAACCGATCCGTTCTTATGATTTTTCGATGCTGCGCAGATTCGCTGTACTGGAAAATCAACATATATTCGAGGTAATGCGCGTGATGGGCGACCACCGCCTGACTGTCATTCCGGTGACCGATGCCGAAGGAAACTACCTCGGCCTCATCTCTCAAAACGACCTGCTGCGCTATTTTGCCAATACTGCCTCCTTTACCGAACCCGGTGCGGTGGTGGTGCTCGAAATGAACCGCCGCGACTATTCCCTCGGCACAATCGCGCACATCATCGAATCGGAAGACGTGAAGGTGCTCAGCAGTTTCGTCACCTCGACCGAAGACCCTGAAACAGTGGAACTGACCATCAAAGTCAACCGCCACGACATCAGCCGGGCCATCGCCTCGCTGGAGCGCCACGAATATGAAGTGAAACATACCTTCAGCAACATCGACCATTCCAGCGTGATGTCGGAGCGGTATGAGTCGCTGATGAATTATTTGAATATTTGATGGTGAGTGATGTTTGTTGAGAATGTTGAGAGTTGAGAATGTTGAGGGTGTTCGCTCAACATTCTCAACTCTCAACATCCTCAACAAATAAATACCTCCCGTTCATGACCACTCCCACCCGGTTTCTAAGCCTTCTCTGCTTTCTTTCGCTCTCCTGCCCGGGTTTTTCCCGCGTTCCGGACGGTCATTTTCCCTGCATAAACGATCCCGACGACTGTAGTACGGCTACCAATATTTCCACTTATTTTATGGCTGGTACGGGCATGGTACAAATGACCGGCACGTACGACAATACCAACGCCACTGCTGACCCCGGCGACCCCGCACCCACGTGCTTTGCCGAAGCCGCTTCCGACCAGCAGGTCAACAACAGCCTCTGGTTTACCTTCACTGCCGACGGCGGACTGTTTCACCTGGAAACGGTGCCCTGCAATGCCGGCGGACAGTATATTTCCGGCGGCGATACCCAAATGGCTGTTTTTCAGGGCACTGACTGCAATAACCTGACGCCGGTGGCCTGCAACGAAGACCTCTACAACGACAATGATCCCTTTACTGATTTTCGTGCGGGGCTCGACCTGCAAACCGTGGCCGGGCAAACCTATTACCTGATGATCGACGGTTTCGCTGCGGGTGGAGAAGTTGCTACGGGATTGTTTTGTATTGAAATTATCCGAATGACGTCCATCACCTGTCAACAGGCCACAGCCGGCACCTTTCAAATCGACAACAACGGGTTTTTGTGCAAGGGTGATAATTTGCTGAATGCCCTGAGCTTTGACGAATCTACTTTTGTTATTCCGAACCAACAACCTTTATCGGGCATGAGTTGGGCACTTACCGCCCAGCCGATTCCGGCCGACACCTGGCCGGGCAGTATCCCGGGCATCATCAGTACGCCCCTCAGCGTGGATGTCATTCCTTTATATTTGCAAAACAACATCACCAGTTCGACGCCGCAGGTGTTTTACCTGACCCCTGTGGTGGTGGGTGGCGCCACGCTCATTAATCCGGATGGTCCGCCAAAACTGCCGAACCTCGATATTTCCGCCGGATGTTTCGATGTAGGATCGACGCATGCGCTCACGCTGGTGCCGGTACTCGATGCCCTGCACGGTGCGGCAACTTCCTTTCCCGCCACAGCAGGCCAGAACAACGGCGCTGTCGCGGTGACGGTAAACGGCGGTTATCCTTCCACGGTAAGTAACCCGGCGCTGTACCAGTTTCTCTGGAATACCGGCGCTACCACGTCTTCCCTGCACAACCTGGGGCCGGGAACCTACAGCGTAACCATTTCCGACCCGAGCGGCTGTACGGAAAGTATTATGCTCATGGCAGACATCATAGTGCCCGCCACGGAGCAATCCGTTGGCATCGATCTGAGCCTGACGCCCAATCCTGCAAAAAACACCATTTTTCTGGAGGTGAATCTCCCGGTCGCTTCCAGTCTCGATATCGAAGTCGGGAACGTTTTCGGCCAAACGCTCCAACGCCTGAAAACAGCGAAAGCGAACCGGCTGGAGCAAACGCTCGACCTCAGCGCTTACCCGGATGGATTGTATTACGTTCGGATACGAGCCGGTCAGAAAACAGCCGTCAGGAAAATCATTGTACAACGCTGATACTTAACCTGAAGGCCGTGCTACCCACAGGTCACAACTTGAGTTAATTAAAAAAATGCCGGGCCCTACATGCACACAAACGTATTTGTTTTGGCACATTTGCATCTTTGATCCGCCACTAACAACGTCATGTACGAAATAAAGAAAACAGCCTTCGGCAAATACACCCGCTACGAACTCTATCACCCGGCTACCGGAAATGCCTTCAGCATCGTGCCCGAACGCGGCGCGAATGTGCTCGATATCATTTTTGGTAACAAAAACATCCTCGACGGCTTTCAAACGCCGGAAGAACTGGAAGCCGCCAAATGGGGGAAAAGTGCGCTGCTGTTCCCGTTTCCCAACCGGCTCGACAAAGGCAAATACACGTGGCTGGGCCGGCAGTATGAATTTCCGCTGAACAATGCCGCTACCGAAAACGCTATCCATGGCTTCGTGCGCGACGAAAAATTTGAAGTGGAATATGTGTTTCTGGCGAAAGACCATGCCAGCATTCTGTGCAGTTACGCCTACGCCGGCGACCGGCCTTATTACCCGTTCCCGTTTTCTATGGAAGTGGAATTTATGATCCACGACAACGGCACATTTACCCTCGATCTGGCGGTGCACAACCTGCACGACGACGCGATTCCCGTCGGTTTCGGCTGGCACCCGTATTTCAAACTTTCCGGCACTGCCGATCAGCACCGCATGAAACTGCCGCCCTGCGAACAGGTGGCCATCAACGACCGTATGATCCCGACCGGCGAACGTTCGGTTTATCTCGGTTTTCAGAAAAAAACGACCGTCGGCGACACCTTTCTCGACAACTGTTTTTTTAATGCCCGCCCTTCCGGCACAGCGCGCATGGTGCTCGAAGGAAGCGACGGCGCCATCGAGGTTTCGGCTCCGATCCGGCAATTCCCTTTTTTCCAGGTCTTCACACCGCCGCACCGCGAAAGCATCGCACTGGAACCCATGTCCTGCAACGTCGATGCGTTCAATAACGGCCAGGGACTGGTTTCGCTCGAGCCGGATGCCGAATGGAAAACCCGGATGGAGATCAAAGTGAAAGAGTGAAACAAAAAAACTGTCCGGGTTTTGTCTGTTGGTGACCATTTCATACGGCGATTGTGCTGAAAGATGCGGCGGCATTCTACCTTTGCCTAAACATCTTTCGGACTTACCTGCATGAAGCACTTTTACCTGTTACTTCCTTTTCTGCTGTTTTCGTTTTTCCTGTCCGCACAAAACGGCGGCCGCATTACCGGAAACCTGCAAACCAACGGCAATTTCTTTATTGCCGATTCGGTGATCGGCGCCTCCGGCACACCGCAATACGACTACCAGAAATTCGGCGCGGAGAGCTGGCTCAACCTCAATTATTCCAACTGGGGTTTCGATATCGGCGTGCGGTTCGACCTGTTCAATAATTCCAACCTGCTGAATCCCAGCGGTTCGTACACCGATGAAGGCATTGGTCGCTGGTACGTGCACAAAAAAGTGGACAAGTTCGACCTGTCGGGCGGCTACCTGTACGACCAGATCGGATCGGGTATTATTTTCAGGGCATATGAAGAGCGCGCACTGCTGATCGACAACGCTTTGTACGGCGTACGACTGGGCTACGACCTCACGCCGAACTGGAAAGTCAGGGCTTTCACCGGCCGCCAGAAACAGCAGTTTACGCGCTACGGCACGACCGTCAGGGGCGCGGTGCTGGAGGGCTTCGTCCAGCCGGACACTACTAAAAATCTCACGTTTGCACCGGGTATCGGCGTAGTCGGCCGCACTTACGACGACGAAACGGTGAACCAGATCGTGAATACCATTGCTACCTACGCCCCGCGCGACAGCACCGGAGCGCAATACAATACCTACGCCGCCACGATTTACAACACGCTTTCGGCAGGCGCCGTAACCTGGTATGTGGAAGGAGCCGCCAAAACCTACGACGTGGTGTACGACCCGCTGGCGGAAACCGCTTCCGGCAGCCGCGGCAAACTGAGCAACCGCCAGGGGTATACGGTTTATTCCAGTCTGGCATACGCCAAAAGCGGCCTCGGCGCTACACTGGAAATAAAACGCACCCAGGATTTTTCATTCCGTTCCAATCCGTTCGTAACCGGCGTGCAGGGCGCGATCAACTTCCTGCCGCCCATGGCCAAGCAGAACACGTACCGGCTTACGGCACGTTTTTCGCCGGCCACCCAGGAACTGGGCGAACAAGCCGTTCAACTCGACCTGAAATACAAGGTAAATAAAGCGCTTTCTCTGGGCCTGAACGTATCCGACATCACGGCGGTCGACGGCGACGGTTTCCTGAACCTGAACGGTGTAACGCAACTGTACCGGGAAATAACACCCGAATTTACCTACAAATACAAACGGAAATGGCAACTCATCGGCGGGGTACAGGTGTTGAAATACAACATCTTCGTTTACCAGGGCAAGGATGATTTTGTCAATGCCATCACACCGTATACGGAATTCCTGTACCGCTTCAATCCGCGCAAATCCATGCGTATTGAAGCGCAATACCTCAACACAAAGGATGAATTCGGCTCCTGGGTGAATGTATTGGCGGAATTCGGCTGGGCGCCGCACTGGATCCTGTATGTGTCGGACATGTACAAAATTCCACACCACAATGCGGAGGAGTATCCCGTGGAAAAGACGAAATTTGACGGGCTGCACTACCCCAGCGTAGGGCTGGTGTATACGCACAGGGCCAACCGCTTTTCACTCGCTTATGTGAAACAGGTGGAAGGGATCAACTGCGCGGGTGGTATTTGCCGGCTCGAACCGACTTTCCACGGCGTACGGCTGAATGTGAGTTCGTCGTTTTGATCTGGTTATCCGTTATTAGTTATTAGTTATCAGGGTACAAACTCTTAGCGGTTGTTTTCAGGTTGCATTTTTTTCATTTTCAATGACTTAACTTTTTTATTTCATGAAATATAATTTGCTGATTGGTACGTTCCTGACGGCTTCGTTGTTTTGGTCGGGATGCAAGGAAAAACCTTTGGAAATTCCTGATTTGCAAACCGGCGCGCGCAAAGTGCTGGTAGAAGAACTCACCGGCGTACGTTGCCAGAACTGCCCCGACGGTACCCGCGACCTCGTAGGCCTGCAGGAAACGTACGGCGCGGAAAACCTGATCGTGGTGTCCATTCATGCCGCCATCGGTTTCTCTGCACCTTATACCAGCAATCCGGCCAACCTGTATGATTTCCGTTTTGAAGGGGCCAACCAGTTGTCCGATTACATCGGGATTGCGGAAGGGTATCCGACTGCGTCCATCAACCGGCAGTTGTTGCCCGGCAGAACGTCGCTTTTTGTGCCCCGTTCCGTCTGGCCTGCTACCATTGCCGACGAATTCACGCAGGATTTCGGGCTGGATATGTTTATGAGTAATGTGTACGAGGAAAGTTCCCGTAAACTGGACATCAAACTGAACCTCGCGCCTTCCATCACGCTCGCCGGAGAAAAACGCCTGACCGTTATGATCACGCAGGACAGCATCGTGGACGTGCAGCTGGACGGCTCCACACGGAACGCCAATTATGTTCACCGCCACGTTTTGCGCGGCGTCGTATCCAAAGCCGACGGGGATATCATTACCGAACCGCTTAATGCCGGCGCGCTGGTGAGCCGCTCCTACTCCATCACACTCGACCCTGCCTGGGACCCGAAACATTGCAGCGTAATAGCCTTCGTTTCCAATGGCGGTACGCCGGACAAGGAGGTGCTGCAGGTGACGGAGCAGCATTTGGAGTAGTTGTTGGTTTTGGTTATTGGTTATTAGTTATTGGTTATTGGTTATTAGTGTGGTAACCTTGGGCTTATGTAGTAAGAAAGGCCCAGGGTTACCACACTAATAACCAATAACTAATAACCAATAACCAATAACCAATAACCAATAACTAATAACGAACCTTCTCCAGAAACAACCCCGAAGGCGGCGCCGTCAGCCGCGCAGGTTCCCGCGACCCATTTTGTAAAAAGTCCTCCACCGTCTGGCCGGTCATACGGCCGCGGCCCACTTCCACCAGCACGCCGACGATGCGGCGCACCATTTTCCACAGGAAATGAGAGCCGGTGAGGTGGATGTAAATGCGGTCGGCATCTTCGTGCACTTCCACACGCGTCATTTCCACCATCGTGCTCTGGCCTTCTTTTTCCACGTCGCCGAAAGAGCGAAAATCGTGAAAACCTTCCAGCCGGGCGGCGGCGGCGGACATGGCCTTTACATCGAGCCGGTCGCGCACCCACCACACGTATTTTTTAGCGAATGCGTCGCGGCGTTTGGAAATCTGGTACACGTAACTGCGGCTGCGCGCATCGTGCCGGGCATGAAATTTCGGGTGCGCTTTTTCGATGCGCAGGATGTTGATGTCGTGCGGCAGATCGTCGTTGAAACGCATCAGCATTTGTTCGGGCGTCATGTTCGCCACAGGTACTTCGAGGTGCGCCACCTGTTCGCGCGCATGCACGCCGGCATCGGTTCGGCCTGCGCCGTACAGTTCGATGTCTTCGGTTTCAAATATTTTTTTTGCTACATCGAGCAGTTCGCCCTGCACGGAGCGATCCTTGCGCTGGATTTGCCAGCCCGCATACCGGGCGCCATCGTATTCCAGCGTGAGTTTAAATCTTGCCATTTTGTTTCGTCAGGGGAATTTCGACCTTTGTCTCCGCCCGCGCTGCTGCAAAGGTCGATTTTTCCTGGGTTATGTTTATAGTTTATGAGTTTATACGCGTTTATGAGTTTATGGTTTATAAGTTTATAACGTAGCGTACACGTTACTTCCCAAGCCATAAACTTATAAACCCATAAACCTATAAACCTATAAACCCATAAACCCATAAACCCATAAACCCATAAACCCATAAACCCATAAACCCATAAACCATAAACCCATAAACCAATCAACTCGCAACCCATGTCCCTTCCCTTCACCACGCGTGCCCAAGGCAAACTCCTGCTGACCGGCGAATATTTCGTGCTCGATGGCGCGGTGGCGCTCGCCATGCCGGTGCGATTCGGCCAGGCGTTACGCGTAGAAGAAACCGCGCAGGCTGGCATGCTGAAATGGAGCAGCCTGGATGAAAACGGGCAGGTGTGGTTTGAATGCGTTTTTGATGTACCGGCGCTGGAAATCACCGTCGCCAGCGACGACGAAACCGCCCGAACGCTGCAATCCATTTTGCGGGCTTGCAGACAACAAAATCCCGATTTTTTGAACGCAAGCGCGGGTATGGAAGTAACCACCGAAACCGATTTCCCGCGCGACTGGGGACTCGGCACCAGCAGCACCCTCATCGCTGCACTGGCGCGTTGGGCGGAGGTGAATCCTTACCAGGTGCTGACCAATACCATGGGCGGCTCGGGCTACGATATTGCCTGTGCATACGCCGCAGGACCTGTCCTGTACCAGCGCCGCAAAAACCAGCCTATTGTACAAAGTGTTGATTTTCAACCTGCTTTTTCGGAAAACCTATACTTCGTTTACCTCGGCAAAAAACAGAACAGCCGCGAAGGCATCCAGCGCTACCGCGAATTGACGACTGCGCTGAAACCCGCCATTGCGGAAGTGGACCGGCTGACGGAAAGGTTCCTCACGGCTACTTCACTGAACGATTTTCAGCAGGTGATGGAAGAACACGAAGCGTTTATAAGCCGGGCGCTCGATTTGCCGACGGTGAAGTCGCAGTTGTTTCCTGATTTTCCCGGTGCGGTGAAGAGTCTGGGTGCCTGGGGCGGGGATTTTGTGCTGGCGGCTGCTTCGCTTTCCGATGTGGGAATACGTGACTATTTTCAGGAAAGGGAATACGAAACGGTGCTGGCCTGGGGAGAGATGCTCCCGGCGAATGCATCAAAATCGTATCTTATCCCGTGATTCACCGCGTTCGCCCGGTCTGCCCGATCGCCGAATGGGTTGTGTTGACCGCCCAATACGTCTTTCACTCCTCCAAACCCCTGCCACACCCCGTCAGATACGTCCGTTTGACCGTCAGATAGGTCTTTTACGTAAACGAATACGTGGGGCGACGTATTCGTTTACGTAAAAGACGTATCTGACGGTCAAACGGACGTATTAGAATAGGTGGCCGATGTATCTGGATAGGTGGGCTACCTATCTGGATAGATAAAAGACGTATCTGACGGTCAAACGGACGTATTAGACGGGGTTTTCGGGGGCCGTTGCTTTTTGAACGTCTCTACTAAGGCAAGGAAATCGGGGTCTTCATAATAATTTTTCCAGTCCTCGTCTTGCAGTACGAAATCGGGTTCAATTTCTTTGTTGGAAAGGCTGGTTTTTAAGTGCTTTAGGGCAGGCTCATTTTGGTTTCTGATAGCATACAAACAGGCAAGGTTATAGTGACGACCTCCATGCTCAATCGCCTTTTGGAATTTTTCAAATGCCTGCTCGTGGAGCGATTCACTTTCGGAACCTCCTTTCATTCCAGCCAATTTAGCTAAAGCATTTCCCCAGTTGTTAAAGGCTTTGTGATAGTCCGGTTTTATCTCAATCGCTTTTTCGTATTTTTTGATTGCCTGTGCGTATAGTGATTCCCCTTCTACGCCGCCTTTCATTACCGCCAAGTTGCCTAAAGCAGCTCCCCAGTTGTTAAAGGCTTCGTGAGAATCCGGTTTTATCTCAATCGTCTTTTGGTATTTTTTGAATGCCTGTGCGTAGAGGGCCTCCCCTTCGAGGCTGCCTTTCGTTCTCGCCAAGTTAACTAAAGAAGTGCCCCAGTTGTAAAAGGCTTGATGCTTGTCCGGTTTTATCTCAATCGACTTTTGGTATTTTTCAAATGCTTGCTCGTAGAGCGATTCCTTTTCTGTACCGCCTTTGAGTCCAGCCAATTTGCTTAACTCATTCCCCAAATTATAAAGGGCTTCGTGAAAATCCGATTTTAATTCAAGTGCTGTTTCATACACCTCGATGGCTTTTTCAGGCTCGTCTTCCAGACTGAACTCCACTCCCTTTGAAAAGTACTTGAGGGCCTCTCTCTCCAGCAATCTGGCCAGATTAGGATTGGCTTCGGCTTCAAGCGCCTTTAATTTTTTTTCAGTCTCTTCAAGTTGCAATTTGAGCATTTTCACTGCTTCAGAATCACCGCTACCGCAGGCTTCCTTTATCTCAATCAGCGCATCAATTACCTTTTCTATCTGAGCATAATCATCTACCAGAATAGGCGTGAGAAAATGCAGCGAACTGTCGAGCGGTGTTTTTGTGATGATAAAGTGTTTCTGATTGTACTCCCCCTGCAAGCCTTTTATTTCCTTAAATAAATTATTGATCTGGAAGTCGCCCATGCCCGCCCCTATAAAAAGGATGGATTTATTGAGGATGATGTTTTTTAAAACCAGGATAGAATGCTCCGCATCCTTGTTCGTATTTTGATAAAGGTTTTGGTAACCGGTCGGGTACAACACCATCGAATTTATGTCCTCAAAACACCCATGGAGTTTAAAAAGCAGCGGCGAGTTAGCATTCTTGTGGGTGGTAAGTTCATAGTTCTTTCCCTTGTATGCCTTGTTTTTTCTCAGTTGGGGAACGGCTTTTTCAAAGGCTGTATCGTAATTGGTAGTAATAATCTTATTGGACAACTGATACAATTTCCGGTGCAGGTCGAAATTGTTTTCATCGTCGAGGTCGAGGAAATCCTTGATAAAAGCGCTTATTTTACTCTTGGGTATACTGGGTTTACATTCAATCAGATCTAATATTTTGATAGGCTCAAATTGATCCACCAAAGGGATCAAAACGTCCACCTCATGCCCCTCTTCTTTCAGGTGCAGCAGTATTTGCCGAACCAGATTGCTCCATCCTTTCAGCGCTTCTTTTTTGATATTTACCAGATTATAAGACAGCCCGGCGCCAACGAAGATGATGAACTCGTTTTTACAGACTGCTTCTTCTAATTCCTTGGGTATTTTATATTTTTCCATTCTTGGATGTATAACAGACCATACTACTGGACATTTTTAGTTTGGCATCCAGACCTATAAGGTTTTTGAAACCTTATAGGTCTCGACGAAAATGTCCGGTAGTGTGATAACAGACTATTAGATATACACGCAAACTTATCAAAAAGCCCCGAACCGCCAAAATATTCAATAAAGCGCAGAGGTCCCCATTCTTCCCATTTTCCAACCTTTTGTTTAAAAATCCCTGGCATTCTCCCTACCTTCGTGCGCCTATCTCATTCGAAATCCTATGTCAAAAAAACTCTTCCTCCTCGACGGCCACGCCCTCGTTTACCGCGCCCACTTCGCTTTTATGACCCGTCCGCTGATGAACTCCAAAGGCTGGAACGTATCGGCCGTGCAGGGTTTTATGCGCACGATGTGGGACATGATTCAAACGGAAAAGCCGACGCATATCGCCGTTATGTTCGACCCGCGCGGCGGCACGTTTCGGCATACTGAATTCGAGGCGTATAAGGCCAACCGCGAGGCACAACCGGAGGACATCAGTTTCGCGATTCCGTGGATCATCAAGATTCTGGAAGCCATGCGCGTGCCGATCGTAATAGTCAACAATTACGAAGCCGACGACGTGATCGGGACCATTGCCAAACAGGCGGAAAAAGAAGGTTTTACCGTTTATATGGTCACGCCCGACAAAGACTTCGGACAGTTGGTGTCCGATAATATTTTCCTGTACAAACCCGCCCGTATGGGTAACGACGTGGAAAAATGGGGTATCAAGGAAGTGTGCGAACGCTGGGGCATCAAACGCGTGGAGCAGGTAATCGACATGCTGGGCCTCATGGGCGACAGCGTGGATAACATTCCCGGCCTGCCCGGCATCGGCGAAAAAACGGCCACCAAACTGCTGGAAGAATTCGACTCCATCGAAAACCTGCTGGCCAGCGTGGATAAACTAAAAGGCAAACAGCAGGAAATCGTGCGCAACCACGGCGAAAAAGCCACCCTCTCCAAATGGCTGGCTACCATCGATGTCAATGCGCCGATTCAGTTCGACGCCACGGCGTACGAAATCGAACCCTTCGACCGCGAAAAACTCCTGGAAATTTTCAAGGAACTCGAATTCCGCACCCTCGCCGACGCCATTTTGAGAAGTCCCTGGGCCGGGCACGTGGAAACGGCGGCTCCGGAAACCGGTAAACCTCCCAGAAACGGCAAAAGCACGCCGGCGCCTTCGACGGGCAGCGGCACGCAGGGAAGCCTGTTCGGCGACGACCCGGCTGCCCAGCCCGCCGAGCCTTATGTGGAGCCCACGGCGCACCGCATGGCCGACAAAAACATCCAGAATGTAGAACACAATTACCTCGTAGCAGCCACACAGGAAGAACGCGCGGCTTTGCTGCAACAACTGATGGCCAGTCCTTCCGTTTGCTACGACTCCGAAACAACCGCCCTCGACGCCACACAGGCCGAACTGGTGGGGTTCTCGTTTTCGCTGAAAGCCCATGAAGCCTGGTACGTGCCTGTGCCGGCCGATCGCGCGGAGGCGGAATTGATCGTGCAGGAATTCAGGCCGCTGTTTGAAAGCGATACCATTGAAAAAATCGGGCAAAACCTGAAATACGACGCCATCGTACTCAAAAACTACGGCGTAGAACTGCGCGGCGCTTACTGGGATACCATGCTCGCACACTACCTCTGGGAACCGGAATTGCGGCACGGCATGAATTTCCTGTCCGAGACCTACCTCGGTTACGCGCCCGTCAAAATCGAGGAACTGATCGGGAAAAAAGGTGCCAACCAGGGCACTATGCGCGACGTACCGCTGGAAAAAATCAAGGAATACGCGGCGGAAGACGCCGATATCACGATTCAACTCCGCGATTTCCTGGCGCCGAAACTGGTGGAAAACCAACTGGAAAAACTCTTCCGGGAAGTGGAAACGCCGCTGGTAAAAGTGCTGGCCGACGTGGAATACGCCGGGGTACGGATCGATCCCAACTTCCTCGCGCAGTACTCTGCGGAACTGGCCACCAAGATTGTATCTCTAGAAGAAAAGGTTTTGAACCAGGCCGGTTTTACCTTCAATATCGCCAGCCCAAAACAGGTAGGCGAAGCCTTGTTCGACCAGATGAACATCCCGTACCCGGGCAAAAAAATGAAATCGGGCCAGTACAGTACCGACGAAGAAATTTTGTCCGAACTGGCGCTCACCTACCCCATCTGCGCCGACATTCTCGCGCACCGGGGACTGATGAAACTGAAAAGCACCTACGTGGATGCTTTGCCCAACATGATCAATCCCAAAACCGGGCGCGTGCATTCGCAGTTCAACCAGACCATTGCCGCCACGGGCCGCCTGAGCAGCCAGAATCCCAACCTGCAAAACATCCCCATCCGCACCATCGAAGGCCGCGAAGTGCGCAAGGCGTTTATTCCGCGCGACAGCGACCACGTGCTGCTTTCGGCCGACTATTCGCAGATCGAACTGCGCCTGATCGCCGAGATCAGCGGCGACGAAGCAATGCTCGATGCCTTCCAGAAAGGCCTCGATATTCACACGGCCACCGCTGCCGGCGTTTACGGCGTACCGCTCGACCAGGTGACGAGCGACCAGCGCCGCGCTGCGAAAACCGTCAATTTCAGTATCATTTACGGTGCGGGCGCCAGCAACCTGTCCAACCAATTGGGCATCAAACGCACGGAAGCCAAGGACCTGATCGAGAGTTATTTCAAACAATACAACGGTCTGAAACGCTACATGACCGACATCGTGGAATTTGCCCGCAAAAACGGCTACGTGGAAACCTTGCTGGGCCGCCGCCGCAAACTCCGCGACATCGATAGCCGCAACGGCATGATGCGCGCCATGGCCGAGCGTATCGCCATCAATACACCTATCCAGGGCACTGCTGCCGACCTCATCAAAGTCGCCATGATCAACATCTGGGAAGCCATGAACGCCGGCGGTTTCCAGTCGAACATGATCCTGCAAGTGCATGACGAATTGGTGTTCGACGTGCGCAAGGACGAACTGGAACGCCTTAAACCCATCGTTTTTGATAAAATGACGACTGCCATTCCCAACCTGAAAGTGCCGATCCTGGTGGAAATGGGTACGGGCGATAACTGGCTGGAGGCACATTAAAGTTATCAGTTATTGGTTATTAGTTATCAGGGTGTTTCAGGCAGGAATGGAGTTAAAGGGGCTATTATTTTCCCGTTTGCTAAAACAATTATACCCCTTTATGCGTCCAGGGAACTGTAGGCCTACGTCCTATGTTCATCCAGCCTGAAACACCCCTGATAACTAATAACCAATAACTGATAACTACACGAAGTGAACAGAAAAGAAAAACTCCTCTTGCTTGTCCTGGCTGCGGTCAACTTCACGCACATCATGGATTTTATGATCATGATGCCGCTGGGGCCGCAGTTGATGAAACTTTTCCAGATCACACCGCAGCAATTCGGCTTCGCGGTATCTTCCTACAGCATTACAGCCGGGATTTCCGGTTTCATCGCCGCATTTTTTGTGGATCGCTTCGACCGCAAAAAACTGCTGTTTTTCGCATATATCGGCTTTGTCATAGGCACGTTTTCGTGCGCCTGGGCGCCGAACTACGCCCTGCTGGTGGGCGCACGCATCCTGGCAGGGTTGTTCGGCGGCATGATCGGCGCGCAGGTATTGTCGATCGTAAGCGATACCTTCGGCTACGAACGCCGTGCCAGCGCCATGGGCATCCTGATGACGGCTTTTTCCCTGGCTTCGGTGGCGGGTGTGCCGGCCGGGCTCTGGCTGGCGGCGCACTACAGTTGGCATATGCCGTTTCTGGCCATCGGCAGCCTCGGGGTGGTGGTGATTTTTTGTATCGCATTTTTTGTTCCGCCGGTTAACCGGCACTTGCTCGACGGGCGTCCGAAGGGCAACCCACTGCACGTGCTGACCGATATTTTTAATACACCCAACCAGATGCGCGCGCTCACCCTGTCGATCGTGCTGATGATGGGCCATTTTTGCATCATTCCGTACATCGCGCCTTCGCTGGTAGGCAATGCAGGGTTTCATCAGGACCAGATTTTTCTGATTTACCTGGTGGGTGGAGCGCTCACGATTTTTACATCCCCGCTGGTGGGCCGCATCGCCGACCGGCGCGGCAAATACCCCGTTTTCGTGACGGCAGCCCTAGTTTCCCTGATTCCTATTTTCCTGATCACCAACCTGGGCTCGGCGCCGCTGTGGGCTGTTTTGGCCATTTCGGGCCTGTTTTTTATTGCTGCCAACGGCCGCATGATTCCCACGCAGGCCATCATTTCAGGGGTGGTTTCACCCCAGCAGCGGGGCGGTTTTATGAGCATCACCTCTTCGGTGCAGCAGTTGTCGACCGGCCTGGCCGCCAATATTGCGGGTGCTATTATTTCGGAAGGCCCCGGCGGCCGTATCGAGCATTACAACTGGGTGGGTTATTTTTCGATGGCGCTGATTGCGGCGAGTGTTTTCCTGGCAAGAAGGGTAAAGCCGCTGGAGGGCCATTCGACCGAACGGGTTGCAGTACCGGAGCCTGTCATAGAGAAAGCTTGAAAATCGACATTTATACGTTAAACTAGAGATTAGTAGTGCCGGCAGATGGTATCAAGCATTTATCTTTGATTTATCCTTCATCGATGAACCCTGATATATGAATCTTCAAAACACCTTTTTTTTCACGCTTTTTATTACCCTCTCTTTTTCTGTTTTTGCCCAGGACCGTACCCAGAAATGGGGTGATATACCTGAAAGCGATCTCAAAATGACCATTTACCCGCAGGATAGCAGCGCCACTTCGGTCGTGCTACAGGATGTAGGTAAACTGGTGCTGGAACCCAACGGTACCGTCAACCTCAACCGGGTGCGCCGGATCAAAATACTAGACGTCAGTGCGCTGGATCAGGGGAACCTGATGATTCCGTACTACGACACCCAGCGCGCAGAAGAATTGCGCAACCTCGACGTGCAGGTGACCACCCCCGAAGGCATTACCAAAAAAGTGAAGTCGGACAATGTTTTCACCCAGAAACTGACCCGCTACTGGTCGGCCAAAAAAATCTTTATTCCCGACCTGAAAAAAGGCTCCGTCATAGAGTACCGCTACGATATGCGGTCGGAGGATTATTTTAGCCTGTACGACTGGTATTTCCAGGATGCGATGCCTGTGCGTTGGAGCGAATTTCAGGCGACCATTCCGGACTATTTCGATTACATCATTTTGCGCAACATTCCGCATGCCTTCGATGTGGAGGAGGTTACGGCGGGCTCACAGAGCAACAATGCTGTTTCACATACCACCCGCTGGGGTTTGGCCAATTTACCTGCGCTGAAAGAGGAGCCTTTTACCACAACCATTTACGACTACCGGAATTTTATCAAATTCCAGTTGCGCACCCTGATGTTTCCGGGTAGCGCACCGGAAAAGGTGATGAACGACTGGAAAACCCTGGCTGAAAACCTGGTCGACCGGGAGGATTTCGGGCTTCAATACAAGAAGTCGAACCAATCCAACGATTTGTGGAAAGCATTCAGCGGGCAACTGGCAGCCGGGGATGCCCCGGAAATAAAAGCGGCGAAAGCCCTTCGTTTCATTCAAAACAACATAAAATGGAATGGCAACTACGCGGTACTGGCAAAAGGTAGCCTCGATAATGCCTTTGAAAAAAAATCGGGCAGCAGCGCGCATCTCAATCTTGCGCTCGTAGCCTTGTTGCGAAAAGCCGACGTGAAAGCCACGCCGCTGCTCCTGAGCACACGCAGCCACGGCCAGATGTACACGGAATACCCTTTTCTGGAGCAGTTCAACTCGATGGTCGTACTGGTGCAGGATGGAGAAAAGTTTAGTATCCTGGATGCCACCAACCCGTTTTTGCCCGTCAATCAACTGAGCCTGCCGCACTACCACGGCGCGGCCTGGATGGTGGACAAAGATGCGCCCAACTGGCTGGATATCAGTGCGCCGGAAGCGTCGCAGACCTGGTACGGCAAAATGCAACTGAACGAAGAAGGCGAATTGTCCGGAACGCTTCAGATACAGACCGGCGGCAACAAAGCATCCGAATGGCGCGCCCAACTGGACACTACCAAAACGACGGAATTCCTGCAGAAAAAACTGGCGCACCGCTTTCCGGATGCCCAACTGGATTCCATTGAATGGCTGCAACTGACGGCCGTGGATCAGCCTTTATCCGCCAAATTCAAATGCCGCCTGCCCGGCGCTGCCACGGTGGCGAACGATTTTATTTATTGTGAGCCGATTATCGATTTCTGGCTGCTCGAAAGCCCGTTTAAATCGCTGACCAGAAGTTTTCCGGTAGAATTCGAAATGCCGTTCAAATCGCAATACGTGCTGGACCTGGCGCTTCCGACTGGCTACAGCGTAGAAGACCTGCCGGCGCCTGCGCGGGTGAACCTGCCCGAAAACGCGGGTAAAATGTCGTTTAGTTGTACCAAAAACGCCACGGGCGTGCAGGTGATTCTTAAAATGAACCTGGCCAAAACCACGTTTGCTTCGCAGGAATACGGCGCGCTGAAACAGTTTTACGAGATCGTAGCGGAAAAAACCAAGTTTCAACTCGTGTTGAAGAGAGTATGATTTTTACGGGTGCATTTCAAATTGTCGCACCGGAATAGTCATCCGATGACTCAAAGTCATCGGATGACTATTCCGGTGCGACAATTTGAAATGCACCCGATTTTACTAAGTATCCTATTATTCATGAACGTTTAATATATGTATCTTCAAAATACCGTTCTCATTGCGTTCTTTATTTGTCTTTCCTTGTCCCTGCGTGCGCAGGACCGTGCCCGGAAATGGGGCGATATCCCCGAAAGCGACCTTAAAATGACCGTGTACGCCAAAGACAGCAGCGCTTCTTCGGTAGTACTACAGGACGTAGGAAAACTTGTCATGACCCTCAGCGGCAAGGTTTCGCTCTACCGCTCGCGGCGGCTGAAGGTGCTCGACGAGCGAGCGCTGGATAAAGGCAACCTGATGATCCCGTACCGCGACCTCAAATACGTGGACGATCTGCGCGACCTGGAGGTGCAGGTGACTGCTCCCGACGGTACGCGCCACACCGTGCAGCCCGATAATGTTTTTACGGAAAAAATCTCTTCCCGCTGGTCTGCCAGAAAGGTCTTCATTCCGGATCTCAAAAAAGGCTCCGTCATTGAATACCGCTACGAATTGCGGGCCGGCGACATGCTCATGCTGAACGAGTGGTATTTTCAGGAAGACATTCCCGTGCGCTGGAGCGAACTGGAAGTGAGTGTGCCGAAGTACTACGATTACATCGTTCTGTTGAACACGGATCACCCTTTCGATCTGGACGAAACCTCGCAGGGCATCCAAACCAACGGCCAATACGGCGTCACCAACCGCTGGGGGCTGGCCGATTTGCCCGCCATCAAAGACGAACCGTACACTACTTCCGTGGATGATTACCGAAGTTCGGTAAAATTCCAGTTGCGATCCATTCTTATTCCGGATGAACTTCCTAAAACCATTATCAGCAACTGGGAAGAACTGGCGAAAGAACTCAACGACCACGATTATTTCGGGATACAGTTCAGGAAATCCGCCAAGTTTGAAAAAATATGGGAAGCCTTTCAAAGCGAGGTCACGCCCGACAAGGACCCCGAGGTGATGGCCGGAAAAATTTTCCGCTTCGTTTCTTCGAACATCAAGTGGGATGGGACCTACAGTATTTTTTCAGATAAGAACCTGGATGATGCCTTCGAGAAAAAATCGGGCGGGAGCGGAGACCTCAATCTCCTACTCGTGGCGCTGATGCGAAAGTCGGGCCTGAAAGCCAGCCCCTTGCTGCTGAGCACGCGCAGCAACGGCAAAATGTACCCGCTTTACCCTTTCGTCACGCAATTCAATTCCGTGGTGGCTGCGCTCCGTACCGGCGATCGAATGATCATGTATGACGCCACAAATCCGTTCCTGCCTCCCGATCAACTCAACGACGCCCATTATCACGGCGATGCTTGGGTCATGGACGTCGAAAAGCCGGAATGGCTCAAAATCACTGCTCCGGAAGCCGCGCAAAACTGGTATGGTAAAATGCAGTTGAGCGAAACCGGTGAAATAGCAGGAACCTTTCAGGTGCAAACCACCAATAATTTCGCTACGAACTGGCGCACGGCGCTGCGGGGCGTGAAACCAGTCAGTTTTATCCGGAAAAACTTTGCCACACAATTTTCCGACATTCAACTTGACTCGCTCCAGTTTACCGATGCGGAGACGCCCGAAAAGCCGTTGAGCGTAAAATTTAACTGCCGTGTGCCTAGCGCCGCATCGGTGGTCAATGACTTTATTTATTGCCAGCCGATTGTCGATTTTGTGTTTGCGGAAAGCCCGTTCAAGTCGCTGACCAGAGATTTTCCGGTAGAATTTCTTACGCCGTTCAGGGCGCAATACGTGGCGGATCTTGTTTTTCCGCCAGGCTATACCCTGGAAGAGCTTCCGGCGCCTGCCCGGGTAAATTTGCCCAATAATGGCGGCAAAATGACCTTTAATTGCTCCAAAAACGCCACGGGCATTCAGGTAATCCTGAAAATGAATATTGCCAAAACCAGTTTTGGTCCCGAAGAATACAGCGCGCTCCGACAGTTTTATGAAATCGTGGCGGAAAAAACGCAGGTACAACTGGCACTCAAAAAAACGTAAACCCTCTCCCGAAAAAATTCCCATGCGACTTTTATCCCTCATCTTTCTGCTTTGCGC
>Ga0209717_1001034_pt1 | contig 31743 bp, 28 predicted proteins | sample AD_UKC048_MetaG_FD_184418 | JGI IMG/M metagenome (GOLD analysis project Ga0209717, IMG submission 184418) | Active sludge microbial communities of municipal wastewater-treating anaerobic digesters from USA - AD_UKC048_MetaG (SPAdes) (version 2) | ecosystem: Engineered > Bioreactor > Anaerobic >...
AGAAGATTTGAAACTGGGTTATATCGTGGCTTCAAGTCCCGACTTGGAGTTGTTGGGCAACACAATCGTTGGCCAAAAAATAAGTGAGGTCAAAAAGGAATTGGCTGCCAAAGGCATTACCAAATTTACCCAAGAAGATTTCGATACTTTCGAAAACTATTTCAACGAAGACAATTGGTTTATCCTGCAAACGGAATTTGACGAAGTAGTGAAATTTGAAATTGGTGCCATCATCAATGCTAAGGACGAATTTGACTGGAAGTTTGGGAAGAAATAAGTTCGTTTTGTGTTGAATGGGACACGGATGACACAGATTTGCTTCGCAAAGACACGGATACTAACGGATCTTTTATCTGTTGGATGGAGACTAGTATTTATAATAATATCAAAAACGCATATAAAATAGTCCAAACTAATAAACTATTTGTCACTCCGTAGGAGTCTCGACGCACGAGAGCAGGGACGCTTTACAGCGTGACAAACAAAGTAGAAAGAATGGATTAAAAAGCAATTGTGTTTGGTATAATTCGCTTATTTACCTAATCTATTTTAATACCAAAAACGCATATAAAATAGTCCAAAATGCAAGTCTATTTGTCACTCCGTAGGAGTCTCAACACAAGAGAGTAGGGACGCTTAACAGCGTGACAAACGGAGTATTAAAATTGGGGTGAAATATAGTAATATTTGGTATAAAATAATAAACCCGACAAGTACCAATTACTTGTCGGGTTTGTTTTTGTCATTTCAACGAAGGAGAAATCGCATTTGCTCCTCCTCCTTAGGAGATTTGCTTCGCCTGTTCACTATCGCTAGACTCTATTTTGTTTGAATGACAAATTAGGGGCTTAATTATTTCGGAGCTACCTGACTTTCAATCATTTCTATTTCGAAAATTAGTGTTGCATTTGGTGGAATTACTCCACCGGCACCTTTTTCGCCATAAGCAAGATTCGATGGTATATAGATAATGGCTTTATCTCCAAATGAAATTAGGCTCAATCCTTCGATAAAACCAGGAATCATACCGTCTTTTTTTCCTGCTTCGAAAGGGAAGGCTTGGTACCCTTTTTGTGCATCTCTGTTGGCATCGTATTTTCCGTAAGTTTTACACACATCGGCATAACTGCTGTCAAAAAGATTTCCATCTTCAAAATAACCGGCATAATTAAAATAGAAAGTAGTTCCGTCAGCCGGTTTTACACCGGTTCCTTTTTGAGTAATTTTATACACTAATCCAGATGGAGTAGTGGTTGCAGTAGCTTTTTCGGCGGCAAAATAAGCCGCTTTAGCTTTGATTACACTGCTGTATTTTTCTTCATACACTCTTTTGGTTTCGGCCTGAATTTCGGCTTGCTTCTTCTGATTTTCAGCATCTATTGCCGCTTGTTTTTTGGCATCTTCGGCTTTGTTGTTGTAATAATCTGCAAATACTTTTGGTGCATCAAATGCTTTGGCAGCAGTCCCTTTTCGGGTGATGGTTACTTTCAGCATCACATCATTTTGCGCAATTTGGTTGACCACATCCATTCCTTGGGTTACGTGGCCAAAAACAGTATGTTTTCCGTCCAACCACGGAGTGTCTTTGTGGGTGATAAAGAATTGGCTTCCGTTTGTAGCTGGCCCAGAATTAGCCATAGAAAGGATGCCTCCTTTGGTGTGTTTCAAATCGGTGATTTCATCTTTGAAAGCATAACCCGGACCTCCCGAACCATTTCCTGATGGATCTCCACCCTGAATCATGAAGTCCTTAATTACTCGGTGAAATTTCAAGCCATCATAAAATGGTTTTCCTTTTAGTTTTTCATCGGTTACAAAGGTGTTTTTCCCTTCGGCAAGCGCAATAAAATTGGCTACCGTTACCGGTGTTTTTTTGTATTCCAATTCCAGTACAATAGTTCCTTTATTGGTGACAATAGTGGCAAAAATTCCTTCGACAACTGCTGCTGGTTTTGGAGTTGTTTTCGATGTTGTAGTCGGCTTTTTTGTCGTGGTCGTGGTGGTGGTTTTCTTGACTGGTGTAACCGTTTTTTTGGTAGTTTGTGCCTGAAGGCTCACTATTCCCAAGAACAATAATACTAAGATTTTAGCTTTCATATATGTAAATTTTGATTTTAAGCGGTCATATATGGTATCGCCTTTCTACTTATCGGTGTTTGTTTTCAACAAACTCTTTGTTAGTGGCGATTTCATATTGAATAATTTAATGTTGTAAAATAGTTATAATTAATGTACCTCGTATATCGTACCTCGTATATCAAATATCGTTCTTCTAATTCATTTTTTCTAACAACTCGATTTCGAAAATAATATTGGCATTAGGAGGGATAACTCCTCCTGCTCCAGCTTCGCCATATCCCAATCTCGAAGGGATGAAAATGGTGGCTTTGTCTCCAAAAGACAATTGTTCAATTCCTTCTATAAATCCCGGAATCAAACCGTCTTTTTTGCCATATTGAAAAGCAATGGGTTGGTAGCCACCTTGAGCGGCTCTACTGGCATCCAATTTTCCGTAGGTTTTTAAAATTTCCTGAATGCTGGAATCGAATAGGCTTCCATTCTCCAAATAACCAGCATAATGAATAAAGATGTTGGCTCCAGCCGAAGGTTTTTTGCCTCCCGCTTTTTTGGTGATGGCGTATTTTAATCCTGTTGGTGTTGTGGTTGCTTTCGCTTTCAAACCGTCAAATTCAGCTACTTTTTGGTCAAAAACAGCTTGGTATTGTGCATTTGCAGCTCTTTCGAGTGCTAATTTGTTTTTTTGATTCTCGGCTTCTACAGTGTAGTAATCTCGAAAAGTTTTGACAGCATCAAACTTTTTGGCTGCTTCTCCATTTCGGATAATGGTGACTTTAACGATATGATCGCCTTGCTCGATTTTGTTCACGACTTCCATTCCATTTTCGACTACTTGACCAAAAATGGTGTGTTTTCCTTCTAACCACGGGGTTTCAAGGTGTGTGATAAAGAATTGGCTGCTGTTGGTTGCCGGTCCATTATTGGCCATAGCCAAAACGCCTCCTTTATCAAATTTCATTTCATTAAATTCATCTGCGAATTTGTAGCCTGTGTCACCAGAGCCAGTTCCCAATGGATCGCCACCTTGAATCATAAATTCAGCAATGACTCTGTGAAATTTCAATCCATCATAAAAAGGTTTGTTTTTAAGATTTTCGTTGGTAATGAAATCATTTTTCCCTTCGGCCAATGTTATGAAATTGGCTACAGTAATGGGCGCTTTGTCGTAAAACAATTGTGTAATTATAGTTCCTTTGTTGGTTTCTATTTGGGCGTATATCCCGTCAGGAAGGTTGTTTTTTTCCTCTTTACAGGAATACAATGAGGCTGATAGGACTGCGAATAGGAATAGAATGCTTTTTTTCATTTGAATTTAATTGGTTAAACTGTCTTTAATTGTATTTACGGGTTTCGTTTGAGTTGTGGGTTCTTCACTTGGAACTTGATTTAATGCATCGGTTTTTCTAAGCAGAATTTCTTTTTTGAAGGCAGCTTCTGAAACGAAATTGTGCAAAGTCACCGTGCAAAGCAAAGGTTGATTGGGGCCAATTTTCTTTTCGTCACCGTGATAACCATAGGCAATATGAGAAGGAAAAAGAAAAATTACTTTCTCTTTTTTGTGCATCAGTTTGATGCCTTCACGCAAACCAGTCATGATATTTTGTTTATCGATGGCATAAGTTTGTGGTCTTAATTCCACTTCCGAATAGATGATTCGTCCCTTCAAATCTTTTATTTCGTAGTTAAAAAAGGCAACATCTCCTTTTTTGGGAGTTAGGGTGTCTAAATTGTTTTGAACCACATAAGTGTACCAATAGCCTTTGGTCGAAGCCATATATTTTACTTTTGGATTGCTTTTTATTACGGAATCGATTTGATCTTCTTCAGTAGCAATTAGCTTTTTGTTGCGTTCAGCCGATTTTTTCATAAAAGTTCCCGAGGCTTGCGAAACGGGTCTGCGGGCTTCCTGACTTTGTTTGCAACCGGAAATTAAAAGAGTCCCCAAGAATGCCAATAAAATTATTTTCCTGTAGTTCATAATGCGTTATATTTTTAGTTTACTAACTAAATCTTCAAATTTTTTAACGGTTTCTTCCATCGTTGCTTCCGATTTTCCTCCAGCTGCATTGCGATGTCCTCCACCATTAAAATATTCTCTGGCAAAGCTGTTCACGTCGAAATCACCTTGTGAACGAAACGAAATTTTAATGATTTTCTCTTCGGCATTTTCGATAAAAATGGCTGTAAAAACAATTCCTTTAATGCTTAAACCATAATTTACAATGCCTTCAGTATCTCCTTTTATGTGATTGAAACTGTTTAATTCTTCCTGCGTCAAAGTTGTATAGGCGGTTTTATGTTCCGTGAGCACCTTCATGTTTTGTAAAGCTCTTCCAAGCAATTGCAAACGTCCATACGAGCTGTTGTCGTAAAGCAATGCGGGTATTTCACTATTTTCGACACCTAAATCAATCAAATCGGCGATGATTCGATGAGTGGTTCCGGTTGTTTTTGGAAAACGAAACGAGCCAGAATCGGTTAAAATTCCAGTATAAATACAAGTGCCAATGGTTTTGTCGATGTCTGCTTTTTTGCCAAGGAAGGAAATAAAATGGTACAACATTTCGCAAGTAGAACCAAAAGCAGTATCGGAGTAAGTGACTGTAGCATAATCGTCTGGTGATTGATGGTGGTCAATCATAACAAAAGGAACTGTAAGTTTTTCGAGTACCTTTTCCATTTCGCCCACGCGATGCAGCGCATTGAAATCTAAGGTGAAAATCAATTCTGCTTCTTCCAGTATTTTGGTGCATTTTTTTTTGTCTTTTTCGAATATTTTAACCGTTTCCGAGCCAGGAATCCAAGCTAAAAATTCGGGAAATTCGTTGGGAGAAACCACAACCGGATGATGATTGTTTTTGAGTAAAAAATGATACAATCCAAGGGTAGAACCCATTGCATCGCCATCAGGGCTTCGATGCGGAATTATGGCAATTTTTTTTGGTGTTGCTAATAATAATTGTATCGCTTGTATGTCTTCTTTTTTCATAGTCTGCGAAATTACATTTTTTTAATCTAAAGTTGAAAACATTTATAGATTTAACAAACTTTTACGACACTAAAAATCTTCAAGATCTTTTCTTTTAAAGCGTTGATACAATTTATATTTAGCTCCTTTAACGATTTGAGAATTATAAATTCCTACCGAACCCGAAGAGTAGTAAGCAATCACGCAGGCAATACCAATGAATAGACCGCTTTCTATACCAAAAAGTTCCATTCCCATAACAGTACAAGCAATAGGAGTGTGGGTAGCTCCCGAAAATACGGCTACAAATCCCATTCCTGCCAAAAGTGCAATAGGCAAAGGGATTACCAGTGACAAAGCACTTCCCAATGTAGCTCCAATGAAGAAAAGCGGTGTTACTTCGCCACCTTTGAATCCAGCGCCAAGAGTGAATCCGGTAAAAAGAATTTTGAGCAGAAAATCATACCATTGGTTCGTTGTAGAGAAGGATTCGACAATAGTTGGAATTCCCAAACCAATGTATTTTGTGGTTCCAATGCCGTAGATGGCCACAACTAAAATCAGTCCACCAATAAACGGACGTAAGGGAGCCTCTTTAATGTATTTTGAAAATAATTTTCCCCACAAATGGGTACTTCTGGAAAACAACATGGCTGTCAACCCAAATACAACACCAGCAACAATAATCCACGAAAAATGGATTATGGTGAGTTGGGGTATCTCAGGAATAGAATAATGTGTGTGTTTTACCTGCCAAAATTCGACAGTGAAATAAGCGATGTAAGCGGTTAAAAAAGATAAAACAATACTTTTGTAAGTGATTTTGCTGAAATATAAAACTTCTAAAGCAAACAAAGCTCCCGCCAAAGGGGTTCCAAAAACTGAAGCAAAACCGGCACTAATTCCCAGAATAATGAGTGTTTTTCTATCGGAATTATTGAGTTTTTCTCTCGCCCCTCGACTGAGTTCGGGATGACGCGCTCGAGATGACAGTCTATTAAATTGGTCTGCAATAGCCCCGCTCATTTGTACGGCTGTACCTTCGCGACCTGCTGAACCACCAAAAAGATGGGTGATTAAAGTACCGATAAGCACCATTGGAGCCATTTTTATCGGAATGGTTTTTTGTGGATTTTCGTATTCTTCCAGCAATAAATTATTGCCTTTTACTACATCACTTCCGTAAAAATAGTACATTAATCCAATGCAAAGTCCGCCAACGGGCAACAGCCAAATAATCCAATTGTGGTGTTCTCTATATTGAGTCACCCACTCTAAGGATACCAAAAAAAAGGCCGAAGCACAACCTGAAAAAATACCAATCAAAATACAAATGAATAACCATTTGGCGATGAGAAGAAGGTTGTTTTTTAGGTTCATTTAGGTTGGTTTTTTGTCATTTCGACGAAGGAGACTCGAACGAAGTGAATAGGCGAAGCAAATCACATTTGATGCTCTCGCTATGTGATTTGCTTCGTCGAAAAGACAAACTTAAGAAGTTTATCTTAAAATTATTTAGCAATAGCCGTAAATTCTATTTCCACCAAATATTCAGGAGCTACTAATTTGCTTACCTCATAAAAACCAGTCGCTGGTTTGATGTCTTTGAAAAAAGCGGCGTGAGCTTTAGCGACATCTTCAAAAGTTGTAATATCGGTAGTGAAAATTCGGGTGCGAATCACGTCTTTCATTCCCACATTCAAATCGTGCAATACTTTTTCAATTCTTTCAAGAATGTTAAGTGTTTGTGCATAGGCATCATCAGCTTTCACTTTTTCGCCATCGACAATGGCAACTGTTCCTGATACTTCGATGGTATTTCCAATGCGCACCGCGCGACAATAGCCCATTTTGTCTTCCCAAGGTGATCCAGTCAAGATGTTTTCTCTTCTCATTTTGTTTGTTTTTCTTGTGTTGTGTTGATTTTGAATGCTTTAAAGTTTATTCCTAATTCTGGTATATTTTTTGCAATTTATAAAAAATTGGAGAAATAAAAAATCCTGATTTTAATTTAAAAGTTCAATGAAGCTTAGCATTCTTAGAATTACATAATTTACAGATATAAAATAAATGCCGGAATTGATTGTTATATAAGAAGATTTCAATCCAACTAATTGGATGAACCTTGATTTTTAAATTCTACATACAAACACTAATTTATAAACGCGATGAAAAGAATATTGTTTTTTGCTATCCTATTAAGTATGTCCTTAAATGGATATGCGCAGGAGGAATTTAAGACCAAATTTAAACCCATTCCTGCCAAGAACTCGAAAATTAAAAAAGAAATTCCACCAAAAGTAATTTCGCCAAAAGTCACGCCACCCGAGGTTGTGAAAGCGCCTGTAAATGACATTGTAAATCCCGAAGATATTTTTCTGAATAGTAATTTGTACAAAAAAGAGTCCAATTCCAGTGGCGTTTTTTATAGAAGAAATCAATTTTTGGGGAGCTTCAAAACCAAATCCTTCACCTCCACCATTCGGTATAAGGATGCGGCTTATGTGGATGGCGACAAGATCAGAGTCTATTTGAACGATAAAATAATTGAACCCGAAGTTGTTTTGGATGGCGCATTCAAAGGTTTCAAAATAACATTGGTTGATGGTGTTAACAAAATTGATTTCGAAGCCCTGAACGAAGGTTTCGCTTCGCCAAATACCGCCGAATTTCAGGTTTATGATGATAAGGGAATCGCTATTTCGGCCAGCCAATGGAATGTTGGAACAGGGTATAAAGCTACCATTATGCTTGTGAAAGAATAATGTTATAGTATGTAAAGAACTTTCGTCTCTTCGAGTGATTTTGAATAGTAATGCGACAGTTTTACTATTCAAAATTTTATCGAGAAGCATTTTGATTTGTAAAGTTCTCGATACAATTTTTAAAGCATTACTCTTCTTTAATTCAATAAACATTAATTTGGCTTTAAAAATCACTCGAACTGACGGATACGGTTTGTATTTATTATATCTTGTGAAAACTTTAATTCATTTTTTCTATCCAATTAATAAATTCAACGAATTATTTTATGTTATTTTTGTGAATTTTACACGTTGATTTCTATTATTTTTGGACTTTTAAATATTGATTCCTCAATATTAAAAACAATTATGAAGCAACTTCTTTTATTTATTTTTAGTATTGGTTTAGCCGTGAACAGCTTTGGACAAACTGAATTTAATTCTAAATTCAAAGCCATTCCACCGCTCAATGTAAAACCAAAACCAAAGAAAGAAACAACACCTCCACCAGCCGATTTACCCAAGATTGTGGCCCCCAATGTGTTGAAAGAGACGAATATTTACAACACAAAACCCAAACCTAATAATTCATTTGAAATAGGAACTCCCGAGAATCATTTTTCGATGACTCCAACCCATAAATTTGTAAATCCGGGCGATAAAGTGGTTGATCGATTGAATAGAAAAGCAGATAATGAAGACCAAATTGTTTTTCGTAGAAACCAGGATTTAGGAAATTTCAAGACCAAATCATTGACCGCAAAGGTGAGTTATCGGGATTATGGAGAAGTGGATGGCGACAAAATTAGGGTCCTATTAAACGATAAAACAATTGTGACTGGGGTTTATTTGGACAACGATTTCGAAGGTTTTGAAATTACGTTAGTCGATGGATTCAATAAAATTGATTTTGAAGCACTCAATCAAGGTCAGTTAGGACCCAACACAGCTGAATTTCGCGTTTATGATGATAAAGGCGAGCTTATTTCGGCAAGCCAATGGAATCTTGGGACTGGTTTTAAAGCCACAATTATTATCACCAAAGAATAAAACCACATTTGATTCTGTTTTTTTAGTTAAGCAAACAAAATTTGTTATGAAATAATTATACTTTTTTTGTGATTTTCAATATGTAAATTCTATTAATTTTGGCGCTTTAATATGGAATTGTCCTTGGAAAAATCTATGAAAAATTTTCTTTTTTTTATTTTTATGATAAGTATTACATCAAACGCCCTTGGTCAGTTTGATTCTAATATTAAATTCAAAGCCATTCCACCAGCAAATACAAAACCTAAAACAAAAGAAAATCTGCCGCCTCCTTCTGATTTTCCTAAATTGGTTTTACCCAAAATCGTTGCACCAAATGTTTTTACAGCAACGAATATATTTGGAACAAAACCCAAACCGAATACTGCATTTGAATTTGGCACAGCCGAAAATCATTTTTCGATGACTTTGAAAAATAAATTTGAGCACAAAATTGGCGATGTCTATCAAGAAAAAATGGCTAAAGATTTAGACAAAACTATGATTCGAGAAGGGCTGAAAGAAGATGATAGCTTTTTGGATAGAAAGAATCGGGATTTGGGAGAATTTAAAACCAAATCTGATTTTTTACGTATTGATTACAGAGATTACATTCAAATTGATGGTGATTTAATTACTATTTATGTAAATGATAAATTGTTTCGATCTCAATTGTATTTGTATTCTCAAATGAATCAAATTAAAATTCCATTGCTAAAGGGGATTAATAAAGTAGAGCTGGTTGTTGCAAGCACTGGAACTTCTGGAGGAAATACTGCTGAAATTCACGCCACAGATGATGCCGGTAAATCGATTACAGATGAATATTGGAATAATTTAGCACTTGGTACCAAAATTCAATTGATTGTTATAAAAGAGTAATTTAAACTTTTTCAAAATTCAATTTTTCAATTCCGATTATAAAAAGTATTTTTGCCAAATGCAACACAACGTACTTATTTTAGATTTCGGATCGCAATACACACAACTTATTGCCCGACGAGTTCGCGAATTAAATATATTCTGCGAAATTTTCCCATACAATCATTTTCCCGATGATTTATCCAGTTATAAAGCGGTAATCCTTGGCGGAAGCCCATTTTCTGTTCGCGGAGAAGATGCACCGCACCCTGATTTATCTCAAATAAGAGGAAAATTACCAATGCTTGCCGTTTGTTACGGAGCGCAATATTTAGCCCATTTTAGTGGTGGTGAAGTAGCGTCGTCAAATACCAGAGAATACGGAAGAGCTAATTTATCTTATATTAAAGAAGACGAAGTTTTCTTCGAAGGCGTTGCTGAAAACAGCCAAGTCTGGATGAGTCATAGCGATAGTATCAAAGCTTTGCCAACTAATGGTGTAAAGCTTGCAAGCACTCATGATGTAGAATTTGCTGCTTATAAAATCGAAGGTGAAACGACTTATGCCATTCAATATCATCCTGAAGTTTTTCACTCAACCGATGGCTCCAAAATGTTGGAGAATTTCTTGGTAAAAATTGCCGAAGTTCCTCAAAATTTCACTCCAAATGCTTTTGTTGAAGAGATCGTGGCCGAAATGAAAGAGAAATTACAAGACGATAAAGTCGTTCTTGGACTTTCTGGAGGTGTAGATTCTACGGTAGCAGCGGTTTTATTACACAAAGCCATTGGAAAAAATCTCTATTGTATTTTTGTCAATAATGGTTTGCTTCGAAAAGATGAATTCCAAAGTGTTTTAGACCAATACGAAGGAATGGGGTTGAACGTAAGAGGTGTAGATGCTTCTCAACGTTTTTACGATGCGTTGGCTGGAGTTTCTGATCCGGAATTAAAAAGAAAAGCCATTGGTAACGCATTTATTGAAGTTTTTGATGTGGAATCGCATCGCATTGAAGACGTAAAATGGTTGGCACAAGGAACCATTTATCCTGACGTAATCGAATCGGTTTCGGTAAAAGGACCATCGGCAACTATCAAATCGCATCACAATGTAGGTGGTTTGCCAGATTATATGAAGTTGCAAGTGGTAGAACCTTTGCGTATGCTTTTCAAAGACGAAGTGCGTAGAGTAGGAGCAACATTAGGAATAGATCCCGAATTATTAGGAAGACATCCTTTTCCGGGACCCGGATTATCGATTCGTATTTTAGGAGATATCACATTGGAAAAAGTTCGTATTTTGCAAGAAGTAGATAAAGTTTTTATCGACGGATTAAAATCTTGGGGATTGTACGATCAAGTTTGGCAAGCTGGAGCTATTTTGCTTCCTGTAAATAGTGTAGGAGTAATGGGTGATGAGCGTACTTACGAAAAAGTGGTAGCGCTTCGAGCCGTACAATCTACAGACGGAATGACCGCTGATTGGGTACATTTGCCTTATGAATTCCTGATGAAAGTCTCTAACGATATTATCAATAAAGTGAAAGGTGTGAATAGAGTTGTTTATGATATTAGCTCAAAACCACCTGCAACTATCGAGTGGGAATAACAAAATAGTGATTGTTTTCGAATGACAATTATGTGAATTATATAAAAACGGTATCAGATTTTGGAATAAAATTTGATACCGTTTTACTATATTTGAAAACTAATTTTTTTACAATAACAAAAGGATGAAATATTTTATAACAGCGTGTTTAGTTACTTTGGTTTTTTCTTTAAACAGTTTTTCTCAAGAAAAAAACACAACTCACAAGGTTGTAAAAGGCGAAACCATTGCACAAATTGCCCAAAAATACAATGTCACACCTTATGATATTTATCAATTAAACCCCGATGCGCAGAGTGGTTTAAAACCCAATAGCGTTTTGTTGATTCCTAAAAAAGGAAATACAAAGAGACCAAATTCTAAAGTGATAACGCACAAAGTAGAACCTAAAGAAACTTTATTTGGTATTGAAAAAAAATACGGAGTTTCAGATGAAGCCTTGAAAAACGCCAATCCCGATTTAGAAAAACTAGGATTGCAAATAGGTCAAACTCTTGTAATACCTTCAAATGCAGTTGCAAAAACGACAGTTTCAACTCCCGAAAAAGTCGTGTATCACGAAGTACTTCCCAAAGAAACCAAATATTCTATTGCCAAAAAGTACGGAGTAACCATCGAAGAATTGGAAAAACGCAATCCTGAAATCATTCCTAATTTGGCCATTGGACAAAAAATACTAATCAAAGGAACCGCTCCAAAAGTAACAGTTGTGGCACCTCAAAAGGAAACTGTAAAACCCATTACTCCAAAAATCAATTATATTGATTACACGGTAAAACCCAAAGAAACCTTGTACAGCTTGTCGAAAATGGCAGGTTTGACTCAGGGAGAATTAGTGAATTTGAATCCGGCTTTGGCCAATGGTGTTGAGGTAGGAATGGTTTTGAAAGTGCCCGAATCCGCAGCGATTCCACAGGAAGTTGAAATTAAAAAAACGTACACTTCATTATCAAAAAACTCGAATGACAGAAAAAAAATGGTGTTGTTATTGCCTTTTAATTTGACTAAAATCGAAGGAGATACGGTGAATTCAATTACCAATCGTTTAAAGAAAGACAAGTTTTTGAATATGACTTTGGATTTTTATTCTGGTGCTTTGATAGCAATAGATTCGGCCAAAAGCATTGGAATTCCTGTTGATATTAGCATTTTTGATTCGCAGGAAACCAAAAACAGTTCGAATATTTCGGCTATTCATCAACAACATAATCTGGAAACAGTCGATGCCATAATTGGTCCTTTTTATCAAAACAATGTCGAAAAAACCGCTGCTTTATTGAGTAATACTAATGTTGCCGTGATTTCACCTTTATCGAAAGATATTGGAGAATCTTTACCTAATTTATATCAAACTATCCCAACTGCGGATGCTTTGAAAAGAGCCGTTTTCGATTATATGATTGCCAAAGGAGGAAATATTATTGCCGTTGTCGATAAGAAAAAAGAATCGGCAACCCAATTTATTCAGCAAAATTATAGTCAAGTACAATTTGCCAGTCTACAAGAAAACGGAAGTTTATCTGCGGCAAATTTGAAGAGTTTGTTTGTAAAAGACAAGATGAATTATGTTGTTTTAGCTACAGAAAACACAGGAATGATCAAAACGACTATGGCAACAATGATGAGTGTTATGGCTAGTTATAGTGTAGAATTGGTTATTTTTGAACCTAACGAAACCTTGGATACAGATGAAATTAGTTTTGAAAATTTAACCAAATTGAAACTGATGTATCCTTCGATAACTCGTGAAAACGAATCAACCGAAGCGCTAATTTTCGAAAAAGAATACAGAAAGAAAAACAAAATTTCGCCCAGCACGTATGCCACTCGTGGTTTTGATGTGACTTTTGATACGTTAATGCGTTTGTCACAAGGGAAAAGTTATCAGGAAACGGTCGATTCTACAGCTACAGAGCAAGTCGATAACAAGTTTGAATATTATAAAAAACCGGATGGAGGATATACCAATAAAGGAATTTATATCTTGCATTACGATATAGATTTAACCATAAAAGAAGTTGAATAGAAAGTTGGCAGATTTCAGAATGTAGATTTTAGAAAAATAGAGAGGCAAAAATATAATTAGTATGTAAAAGCTCCGTAGGAACGGTTTATATTGTAGCAACGGATTTCAATCCGTTGGAATAAAATAAGAATATTACAGCAACGGATTAAAATCCGTTGAATTAAAAAATAAATAGATATAACAACAAATTATGACCTCAAAAGTAACCTATTTAGGCGATTTAAGAACTTCGTCAATACACTTGCAATCGGGTAGCGAAATCATTTCGGACGCACCATTAGACAATAACGGAAAAGGGGAAGCCTTTTCACCAACCGATACTGTTGCCAATGCTTTGGCCAGTTGCATGATGACCGTTATGGGAATCAAAGCAAGAGATTTAAATGTCGATTTTACCGGTTCAACGGCTGCTGTGACCAAAATTATGCAAGCCGAACCCAGAAGAATAAGTGCTGTCGAAATTGTTTTTGATATGAACCTTGCTACCGATGAAAAAACGAAAACCATTCTCGAAAGAACCGCAATGACCTGCCCTGTTTTTTTGAGTTTGAATACCGAAATCGAGAAACGAATTAGTTTTAATTGGAAGTAAAAAGTATTAAGAAAAAAGAGTATAGAACAACGGTTTAAGTGTTCTATACTCTATTTTTTTCTCTCTTAAATTGGTTTATTTCGCAATGGGCTTTTAATCCAAATTACCATTTTATAATCACACTTCCCCAAGTGAATCCGCTACCAAAAGCTGCCAAAACCACAGTGTCGCCCGATTTAATTTTTCCTTGTTCCCAAGCTTCGGTCAAAGCAATTGGAATGGAAGCTGCGGTGGTGTTCCCGTATTTTTGAATATTATTAAAAACCTGATCGTCAGTCAATTTAAATTTATTTTGAATAAATTGGGAAATTCTCAAATTTGCTTGGTGCGGAATCAACATATCGATATCCGAAACCTGCAAACCATTGGCTTCCAAGCCTTCATTGATTACTTCAGAAAAACGAACAACAGCGTTTTTGAACACAAATTGACCATTCATATAACCAAAATAGCTATCATCTTCGGGATCATTATCCGCTAGAATATCGGTAACCCAACGGCCACCCATTCCTGGTGCTTTTACATACAATTCTTCGGCATGTTGGCCTTCGGAATGCAAATGTGTAGATAAAATTCCTTTAGACAAATCTTCTTCTCTACTCAAAATTGCTGCTCCGGCTCCATCTCCAAAAATCACCGAAACGCCTCGACCACGATTGGTCATATCCAGCCCTGTCGATTGTACTTCGGAACCAATTATGAGGATATTTTTGTACATTCCAGTTTTGATGTATTGGTCTGCAATAGAAACTGCATACACAAAACCCGAACATTGATTTCTGATGTCTAACGCGCCCACGTTTTTTAATCCTAAATCACGTTGCACCAAAACCCCTGAGCCAGGAAAATAATAATCAGGACTCAAAGTGGCAAAAACAACAAAATCGATGTCCTCTTTGGCAATCCCAGAACGTTCAATGGCAATTTTCGCTGCTTTCACACCCATTGTCGTGGTGGTATCTTCTCCTCGAATGATATGTCTTCGTTCCTGAATTCCCGTTCGCTCCTGAATCCATTCGTCATTAGTGTCCATTATTTTGGATAAATCGTCATTAGTTACCACGTTATCAGGAACATAATGTCCTAATCCCGTTATTTTTGAATGGTACATATTGTATTGTTTTAATAAAATTTAGATAACAATTTTAAGAATCTTCTAAAATCTAGTACAATGTAACAATAATTTTGAAAGTGCCAATTTTTTTTTCAATATTTCAAAAGTCTTTTTTGTTTATCGAAATCGAAGTGCTTTGCAGCAAACATCCGTTTTAATAGCGTACTTTTGCCCGCTTTGTAATTACTCTTTATTAATGAAAAAATCATTTATTCTTTTCTTCTTAATTCTCACTTCCAGCTATGGGCAAATTTCAGGTTGTACCGATGCTCTAGCGAAAAATTTTAATCCAAATGCCAAAAATAATGACGGAAGTTGCGTTTATGCTTCCGCTAAAGTCAAAACTAAAACTTCCGTTAAATTAGAAGATTCTTTGATGGAAACTTCCGGTTTAATGGCATTCGATAACTTATTGTGGACACACAATGATGACCACGATAACACGATTTACGGATTGGATTTCAGCGGAAAAATTCAAAAGAAAGTTAAACTCGAAAAAGTAAAAAATAACGATTGGGAGGAAATTTCGCAAGACAGCAGTTATATTTATATTGGTGATTTCGGAAATAATTTTCAAGGCAACCGAAAGAATTTGCATCTTTTGAGGATCGAAAAAAAATCCTTTCTTTCGAATAAACCCTTGATAGACACAATTTCATTTTCGTATTCCAATCAAACGGATTTTGGCATTCAAAAAGAAAATAGCACCAATTTTGACTGTGAAGCTTTTGTTGTTTCCCGAGACAGTATTTATTTGTTTGCCAAACAATGGAGTCAAAAGAAAACGAGTATCTATGTCTTGCCCAAAATTCCAGGAAAATATTCTGCTAAATTAAAAGAAACCCTTGATGTATCTGGGCTAATAACTGGTGCGACATTATTAGCTTCTGGAAAAGGTATCGTGCTTTGTGGTTATTCTGGTATGCTTCAGCCTTTTTTATATCTTTTATATGACTATAAAAACAATGATTTTTTGGCTGGAAATAAACGAAAAATTAAACTCTCATTGCCTTTTTATCAAATAGAGGGAATTGAATCTCTTGATGGAAAATTATTCTATTTAACCAACGAATCCCTTATTAAAAGGCCTATTATAAAAATTCCATCACAAATCCATACGGCCGATTTGAGTTCGTTTTTGAAAAATTGAGTATAAGATATTTATAGAATATCCCTGTGTTTTGTACTATTGAATTCAATGTTTCATACCTTTTTAACTTGCGGGCTAATTCCCTAGCTTCAATATAAATACAATACATTTGTAACTTAAAGATTTAAAAATAAAGTAAAGGATGCTTGAAAATTTCCCTTTTTATCTTGGACTATTGCTCGTTATTTTATTGCTGATTATGCTGGCTGATAAAATAAAAGTAGCTTACCCTATACTATTAGTTTTGGCGGGTTTGGTTATCAGTTTTATTCCCGGCGTACCCGTAATAAACATAGAACCCGATCTGATATTCTTTATTTTCCTGCCTCCGTTACTCTATGAAGCAGCATGGACAGTTTCGTGGAAAGAAATGTGGCGATGGAGGCGCATTATAACAAGCTTTGCTTTTGTGGTCGTTTTTGTATCTGCACTTTCAGTAGCATTAGTTGCCAATTATATTATTCCGGGGTTTTCATTGGCATTAGGATTTGTTTTAGGTGGAATTGTATCGCCACCAGATGCAGTAAGTGCCGGTGCTATTTTGAAATTTGTTAAAGTTCCCAAAACAGTTTCGTCTATTTTAGAAGGCGAAAGTCTATTGAACGATGCTTCATCCTTAATTATTTTTAGATTTGCGATGATTGCCGTTGCCACCGAGCAGTTTATATTCTCCAAAGCTGCCACAAGTTTTAGCTGGATGATTGTTGGCGGTGTTTCAATTGGTTTACTGATTGGATGGATTTTTATGAAAGCTCATAAATACTTGCCGACGGATGTGAATACAGATACCTTGCTGACATTGCTAACCCCTTATATTATCTATCTCGCTGCCGAAGAGGTTCACTGTTCCGGCGTATTGGCAGTGGTGAGTGGCGGCTTGCTTTTGTCGAATAACAGACATCGGTTTCTGAACAGCCGATCTCGTATTCGGGGAGTAAACGTCTGGGAAAGTTTTTGTTTTATCCTGAACGGATTTGTTTTTATGCTGATTGGATTAGATCTGCCGCAAATTACCAAAGGACTTGAAGAAGTAAATATTAGTATTCCTACCGCTGTTGGATACGGTGTGCTGATTACGATTGTTTTGATTGTCAGCCGAATTCTGTCTTCTTATGGCGCTGTAATTGTTACACTCATTGCCCGTAATTTTATCACGGTGGCCGACAGCAAAAATCCGGGTTATAAAGTTCCGTTTATACTTGGCTGGACCGGAATGCGCGGTGTGGTTTCACTCGCTGCAGCATTATCTATACCTGTTTATCTCAATAATGGTAACGGATTTCCACAGCGCAATCTCATCCTGTTTATCACTTTCATTGTTATACTTTTGACTTTATTAATCCAAGGTTTGACATTGCCTTATTTTATTAAAAAAATTCTAACCGATACTGATGACGATGCCTTATCCCGTGCAGAAGTCTATAATAACATTCGACAGGAATTGGCTGAATTTGCAACAGAATACTTAAAGAAAAATTATAGTGAGCAAGTGGAAAGTAATCCTCCATTGCAGCATCTTATTCTGAAATGGGAGCAGTATAGTAACGGAATCGATGATGAATCAATTGGAGAAGATTTAAAAGTTATTTACCTGGATTTATTAAATCAGCAAAGGCAGTGGCTCATCGATAAAAACAGAGAAGATCAAAGCTTAGACGAGTCGATAATACGGAGGCAGATGCATTATTTAGATATTGAAGAAGAGAAATTGCGGTATCTGTAGCAATGTTTTCAGATTACAAAATTAATCTGCTTTTTGTAATCTCAATCCAGTTTCAAAATAAACTATTCGCTAATAGTGTTATAAAAGCTTACTTTTGCAAAAAATTATACTAGTGAATTACTTATCAGTCGAAAATATCTCAAAATCTTTTGGAGAGCGTGTTCTTTTTAAAGACATTTCCTTTGGAATCAACAAAGACCAAAAAATTGCCTTTATAGCCAAGAATGGTTCCGGAAAAACCACCATTATGAACATTATCAATGGTTTTGACGAACCTGATACTGGCCAAGTCGTGATTCGAAAAAGCATCCGAATGGCGTTTCTTTCGCAAGATAATAAATTGCAGGACGAATTGACGATTGAAGAAAGTATTTTTGCCTCTGATAACGAGAGTTTGAAAGTGATTGAAGCCTACGAAAAAGCATTGGAAAACCCCGAAGACGAAGATGCTTACCAAAAAGCTTTCGACGGAATGGACCAACACAACGCTTGGGATTTTGAAACCCAATTCAAACAAATTTTGTTCAAATTGAAATTGGAAGATTTCAAACTGAAAGTCAAAAACCTTTCGGGTGGACAGAAAAAACGTTTGTCGCTGGCTATTATTTTGATTAATCGTCCCGATCTATTAATTCTGGATGAACCTACGAATCACTTGGATTTGGAGATGATCGAATGGTTGGAAAGTTATTTTGCCAAAGAAAACATTACGCTGTTTATGGTGACGCACGACCGTTTCTTTTTGGAACGCGTTTGTAACGAAATCATCGAATTGGACAACGGAAAAATATACCAATACAAAGGAAATTATTCCTATTATTTAGAGAAAAAAGAAGAGCGAATCGCTTCCGAAAATTCAAGTGTGGACAAAGCCCAAAACCTATTCACCAAAGAATTGGAATGGATGCGTCGCCAACCAAAAGCGAGAACGACCAAATCGAAATCGCGTCAGGATGATTTTTACGTAATCAAGGAAAAAGCACAAAGTCGCCGTCGAGAGAATAAAGTGGAACTCGAAATCAATATGGAACGAATGGGAAGCAAGATTATCGAGCTTCACAAGATTTCAAAGAAATTCAAGAATCACGTCATTTTGGATAATTTCAGTTTTGATTTTCAACGTGGTGAACGCATTGGAATCATTGGGAAAAATGGAACCGGAAAATCGACTTTCCTGAACCTTTTGACCGGAACTATTCCATTGGATTCTGGAAAAGTGGTCGTTGGCGAAACCATCAAAATTGGCTATTACACCCAAAGCGGAATCAACCCAAAACCGGGGCAACGCGTGATTGATGTCATCAAGGAATACGGCGAATTTATTCCGTTGACGAAAGGAAGATTGATTTCGGCTTCACAATTACTGGAGCGTTTTCTTTTTGACTCTAAAAAACAATACGATTATGTCGAAAAATTGAGTGGTGGCGAGTTGAAACGACTGTACTTGTGTACCGTTTTAATCCAAAACCCGAACTTCCTGATTCTGGATGAACCCACGAATGATTTGGATATTGTGACCTTGAATGTCTTGGAAAGTTTCCTTTTGGATTATCCAGGATGTTTGCTGGTAGTGTCGCACGACCGTTATTTTATGGACAAAATCGTGGATCAATTATTTGTTTTCAGAGGTCAGGGTGAAATTGAAACTTTCCCCGGGAATTACTCCGATTTTAGATCTTACGAAGACAGCGCCGACGTTGCCCAAAAAGAAGACAACAAAGCCGAAAAGAAAGACTGGAAACAAAACAATCCAACCGGAAACCTGACTTTTAACGAGCAAAAAGAATACCAGAAAATCGAGCGAGAAATCAAGGATTTGGAAATAGAAAAAGCCAAAATCGAGCAATTATTTTCTGATGGAAAAGTAGCCGATGCCGATATTTCTGCAAAAGCAAAAGAATTGGAAAACATCAATAATAAAATTGAAGATAGAGAAGAAAGATGGTTTGAATTGAGCGCGAAGATAGAAGGATAAATAGTTTGCAGTAATCAGTAGCAGTTTGCAGTGCTCGACTTTATAAATAGTATTTTTAATAAAGCCACAATGGAAATTGATTTCTGTTGTGGCTTTTGTTTTTAGATAAAAACTGCATTGATGATTCTAGATAAAAAATATTATATTTGTTTAAAATATATTGTAAAATAGCCACAATTCGTCCTGTCTTTTTGATATATATAGTCGCTATTTTGAAGTAATTATAAACAAGTTGTCTTCAAGAATAATCCAAATTATGAATAAAATACTTCAAATTTTTCAAGTTGTCGGAATTATTACAATTGTTTATTTAATTTATACTTATTACTTTTTGCCTAAAGCTGAAAAGAAAAAACAACTGCAATTATATCAAGATGAAAAAATAAGAATTTTATTTCGCCACCATCCTTTATTAATTAGAATGTTTGAAGATTTTAAAAATCATCAGCGTGAATTGGAAAAACAAGAAAAAGATGAAAATTATGGGATTAGTGAAAGTGGATTTGTCAAGATTTTCGGAAATAACACGTATGTCAATAAATTATATTTTGCGACTGGATTTGAGAAGCAAATTATTAGTAAAATAGAAGAATTAGAAAAAGACAAATATGACAAGATGGAAATCGATGATATACTAGAAAAATATCAACAGAATCTTTTAATTCAAAATCAACGACAAAAACTTATTGATATAGAACTAAAATTTAACTATTTAAAATATAATGGAATTGTAAAGGAAATTTTTCCTACAACAAATATTAAACTCGAAAAGATAGATTTAGTTAATTTATTATCTAAAAAACTGAATACTGAATATTCTGAAGCGGAAAAAATAGTTGACCAAATCAGCAAAATGGAAACAGGTATAATCTCTAAATATCCCGATAAGTTTATCGGAGAAAAAACTTATTTATATTTCTATAATGAAGCATTGTTAAAGGATAAAATTTAACTCCAGCTATACAATCTCCCGACTTCGTAACCATTCCAACATTCAATAACAATTTTCTACACATTCCTATTAAACTGCAATAGTGCTAAACAATTGTAATTTTAAATAAAAAAAACTTTGATACTATCAAATGACACTATCAAAAAATCAACTTTGTCACTAACAATTTTTACTATATTTGCCCTTCAAAAAAATAATTATTCCCAATGAAAAACTTTTTATCCGCACTACTTATCTTGACGCTTTTTATTTCTTGTACTAAAGACAATAATTCTATAGTAGATTATACCGCAAAAAACGAGCAAGAAATCAAGGACTACATTGCCAAAAACAATTTGACTGCACAAAGAAGTAATACAGGTTTGTATTATATTATTACCGAACCCGGAACCGGAACGCAACCCACAGCAACTTCTAATGTAACTGTAGCTTACAAAGGCTATTTTACAAACGGAACTGTATTCGACCAAAATGCTGCTGGAATTAAGATTGGTTTGAATCAAGTAATAAAAGGTTGGACTGAGGGAATTCCATATTTCAAGACTGGAGGAAGCGGAATGTTACTAGTTCCGGCTCATTTAGGATATGGAAGTTATAATTACAATGGTATTCCAGGAGGTTCAGTCCTTCTTTTTGATGTGAAATTAATTTCAGTAAATTAGAGTCAGTTAGCTCTTTCGAGTATAGCAATAAAAAAACCACGACAGAATTAGATTCTATCGTGGTTTTTTATTGTTGCTAATTCACTCTTTAGGGGCCTTTTACCAAGCAATCGGATTGTAATCTTTCAAAAACTTGCCACACCAATGTTTTCCTGTATTGATTCCGTCAAACAAAGGATCCATAACTCTGGCAGCACCATCCACAATGTCTAAAGGTGGCTGAAAATCTTGTTCTTCCTGTTTACGTTTAGCCAATTCTGCTGGATCTTCATCAGTTACCCAACCTGTGTCAACAGCATTCATAAAAATTCCGTCTTTAGCCAAAGTTCCAGCGGCAGTATGCGTCAACATATTCAAAGCGGCTTTCGCCATATTCGTATGCGGATGACGATCTTCTTTGAAATCGCGGTAAAACTTTCCTTCCATAGCCGAAACATTGATAATGTGTTTTTTGCCCGTATTGTCTTTCTTCATCACTTCCGAAAGGCGGTTGCACAACACAAAAGGCGCTACCGAATTGACCAATTGCACTTCAATCATTTCGGTTGTTTCTATCTGACCTAATTTCAATCGCCAGCTGTTTACTTTTCGCAAATCGACTTGTTGCAAGTCGGCGTCGAGTTCCCCTTCCGGAAAAACTTCCTGTGCGACCAAAGCATTGTCAAACGAATACGGAATCTGGGATAATTTGGCGGAAGCCCGCAAACCAATTCCAGGTTCTGGTCCGTGCCAAGTAACCGGCATATTTTCATTCGACGAAAAACCTGATGTCAAAACTTTTAATTCATCCAAACAATTGGTGTGATCCAACAATAATTCTTGTGCTTGTTGAGGCAAAGAACCTATTGGACGCTCTTCGTTTTCCATCAAATGCGTATAAAATCCCGCAGGTCGCCTTACGGTTTGCGCCGCATTATTAATCAGAATATCCAATCGACCGTATTTTTGCTCAATAAAATTGCAGAAGATTTCCACACTCGGAATGTGTCGCAAATCTAATCCGTGAATCTTCAAGCGATGTCCCCATTCCATAAAATCATCTTCTTTAGAAAAACGCAACGCCGAATCCACCGGAAAACGTGTCGTTGCAATAACGGTTGCTCCTCCGCGCAAAAGCATCAAAGTAATGTGGTACCCAATTTTCAATCGAGAACCTGTAATCACGGCAATTTGTCCATTTACATCGGCAGTTTGAAAACGTTTGGCATAATTAAAATCACCACAATCCGAACACATCGTATCGTAGAAATGATGCATTTTGGTAAACTCTGTTTTGCAGACGTAACATTTCTTGGGCGTTTCTAATTCCCGTTGTTCTTTGTGTTCCAAATCGTGAGAAGCCAACAATTTTGGAGCCACAAAAACACTCGCTTCCCGAGCCGAACGAATTCCGGTTTCTTTGCGAGCCGTTCTGTCTTTCTTTTCTTGTTTGCGTTTGGCTACTGCTTTTCCATCTTTTTTTCGTTTTGCAAACTCGTCTCTGTCGGGACGCGAAAATTGCCCAGCAGCTTTTATTAAAGCGATTCGTTGTTCTTTCGGAATCTCAAATATTTGGTCTGTATCTAAATTTAATTGTGCCAAAACAGCAATGCATCTATCGATTTCTTCGGGACTTATGGTGGTTTTATTTTCTGTTGCAGCTATTTTCATCGTAAAAAATCAATATTATTTTTGGCTTCAATTCCAAGGGCGCAAATATAGTCTTTAAAGTCTTAATTTTGTCTTTTGTATATTCGCACTTACTTTGTCAAACATTGTGAAATTGTCTTTATGTTATTCCAAATCAAATCCTACCTCAAATTCCTTTGGTATTCCAAAAACGAACACGCTGTGCATTCGCCATTTGTGTTCCATTTGATTACCAAATGTTTTTACGACAAAGAATCAAAACGGGAGTATGCTATTTTAAAAGAGTACAGAAAATCCCTTTTAGAAAACAAAAAAACCATTGAAGTAACTGATTTTGGAGCGGGTTCCAAAGTTTTCAAATCGAATACTAGACAAATTGCCAAGATTGCCAAAACTGCAGGAATTAGTCCAAAACGTGCTGAATTATTATTTAGAATCACGAATTATTTTCAGCCAACGACGATTTTAGAAATTGGCACTTCATTAGGATTAGCCACTTCTGCTTTAGCCTTGGGGAATCCTAAAGCAAAAATAACAACATTGGAAGGTTGTCCAAATACAATGGCAATGGCAAAAAATCAATTGCAATTATTCAATTTAAAAAATGTGGAATGTATCACAACCGAGTTTAATGATTACCTACAAACCTGCACCCGAGACCAAAGGTCGAACTGGCGAAGCAATCTGCAATCTGTAATCTGCAATCTGATATACTTTGACGGCAATCATTCGAAAAAAGCTACTTTAGAATATTTCGAACTTTTATTGCCAACGATTTGCAATGAAACCCTTTGGATTTTCGATGACATTCATTGGTCTCAAGAAATGGAAGATGCTTGGGAAGTAATAAAAAAACATCCGAAAGTAACGGTGACCATCGACACTTTTCAGTGGGGAATTGTTTTCTTTAGACACGAACAACCCAAAGAGCATTTTGTGATTCGCACATAAAAAAAAATGACGATCATTGCTGACCGTCATTTTCTCGAATTAATAATTAACCTAGTTCAAGCTTATTATTGTTTTGCCTCTTTCATTTCTTCCGATTTGGCTCCCATTCTGTTGACAGTCATCATTGGTCCAAATTTGAATTTTAATGCTGCAATTTTTTTGTTGTCATCTTTACTAAGACCTTCTTTTTCAACAGTATTTTTTCTAGAGTCCAATGCTTCGTACATCAATTTGATTTCGTCCCAATCCTCACGAGTATAACTATCTTTATTGTCTTCGGCAGTATGAATAAATGTTTGGTAAACGCTGTGTATATTTCCTGCATCTACCCAGTCAAAACTCATATCATCACCAATTTTTCCTTCACCAAACAAGGCATTTCTCAATCTTTGTTTTGAAGTTACAACAGGAGTTTTAACCACCATTTTAGTTCTTATAACTTCATACTTGTCTTTACTGGCAAGGATTCTTTCTTGTGCTTTTACACTATCTTTCAAATTGGCTAAATTTGCTTCAGCTTCATTCATTCTCAATTGATAACCAGCATCGATACCATCCCAATTATTTTGGGCATCTTCAATAGCTACTTTTTCAATCGAATCTACATAAACAACATAATTGTCAACTGCTTTTTCAGCTTGTACTTCTTTCTCGTCTTTACACGAAGCAAATCCTAATGCGATTAACGCAATTCCAAAAAATAAATTTCTAGTTTTCATAATTTTGATTTTTTTTAATATTATTCACCAAATTTATATTGAAGTGTATTGTATTCAATTTTAATCCAAAAATTATATAACAAATTAAATTAATTATGATAATAACCTGAAAAACAAGCAAATTAGACAAATTATACACCTGTTTGCTCACAACAAAAAATAGTAACTTGAGTATAAAATGTAACTAATTTAAAAAAAACACTACTTATCAATAATTCAAAAGTCTTTTGTACTTTTAAACCAAAACTTTAATGACACGCTGAGCCAGTCGAAGCGCTAAATTCTATATAAAAAATGTCAAAATCATTAATTAAGATTACCAACATCAAACGAGATTTTGCTCTTGGAAACGAAATCGTTTATGTGCTAAAAGGAATTGATTTAGAAATAAAAAAAGGTGAATATGTTGCATTGATGGGGCCTTCGGGTTCCGGTAAATCTACTTTGATGAATCTTTTGGGCTGTCTTGATACACCCACTTCTGGCTCTTACATTCTTAACGGAAAAGACGTAAGTCAAATGCACGATGATGAATTAGCCGATATTCGAAACAAAGAAATTGGTTTTATTTTTCAAACCTTCAATCTTTTGCCAAGAACAACAGCATTAGACAACGTGGCTTTGCCAATGATTTATGCTGGACATTCCAAATCGGAGCGCAATGCTCGTGCCACCGAAGTGCTGAAACAAGTAAATCTTGCCGATAGAATGGACCATCAACCCAACCAACTTTCGGGTGGGCAACGTCAGCGTGTGGCTATTGCCAGAGCTTTGGTCAACAAACCTTCTATTATTCTTGCCGATGAACCTACAGGAAATTTGGACAGTAAAACTTCCGAGGAAATTATGGCTCTTTTAGAAGAAATTCACCAAAACGGCAACACCATAATTGTAGTAACCCACGAAGAAGACATCGCTGCGCACGCCAAAAGAATCATCCGTATGCGTGACGGAATGATTGAAAGTGACAATGTAAAATAGATTAATCGGTTAATTGGTTAAACGATTAACCGATTAAGCAGTTAACCGATTAAATACATAAAAATGAAAATCTACACCAAAACCGGAGATAAAGGCACCACAGCACTTTTTGGCGGAACACGAGTTCCCAAAGACCACATTCGCATCGAAAGTTACGGCACTGTGGACGAATTGAATTCCTACATTGGACTAATTCGGGATCAAGAAATAGCTTTGCACTACAAAAAAATCTTGATAGAAATCCAAGATCGATTGTTTACCGTTGGTGCTATTCTCGCCACTCCTCCCGAAAAAGAAGTGAAGAAAAACGGCGAATTGCGTTTGCAAAAATTAGGAATTACAGAAAGTGATATCGAATTACTCGAAAATGAAATTGACACAATGGAAGAAGCGCTTCCGCCAATGACTCATTTTGTTTTACCCGGAGGTCATACAACTGTGTCATATTGTCATATCGCCCGCTGTGTTTGCCGCCGTGCCGAACGCTTGGCTGTACATTTAGACCACAATGAACCCGTTTCCGAAATCGTAATTATGTACCTAAACCGACTTTCTGACTACCTTTTTGTCTTGGCACGAAAGTTGTCGAACGATTTGAACGCCGAGGAAGTAAAATGGATACCGAGAAAGTAATCAGGTTGCAGATTTAAGGTTGCAGAAGGCAGAATTCAAATATATTAGACAACAGATTTACAGTAATTCGAATAGATTTTTCTGCTACCAATCTGAAATCTGTAAACTGAAATCTGCTGTCAGAAAACACGTTCTTAACTTTAACTAAAAATAAATGATTTTTTTCTTGTATTTTTCAGTAAAAAAATTATTTTTGCACAAAACTAAACAGACATAAGATGTATTGGACATTAGAATTAGCATCCTACCTAAGTGATGCACCGTGGCCTGCTAACAAAGACGAACTTATCGACTACGCTATTAGAGCAGGAGCTCCATTAGAAGTAGTAGAAAACCTACAGTCAATAGAAGACGAAGGGGAAATATATGAGTCGATGGAAGAAATTTGGCCAGATTATCCTACTGACGAAGATTATCTTTGGAATGAGGATGAATATTAAAAAAAATATCCCAAAAAAAAGTCTCGCATGAGGCTTTTTTTTTGGTTAAATTTGCACACTATAATTTAGAGAATATTAAATAAAATCAATTAAAAATAATAATTACAAATACTATTTGAAATAGTTTCAATTCGTAATTCGTAATTCGTAATTCGTAAATAAAAATGAGTTTCATAAACAGCATTATCAAAGCCTTTGTAGGAGATAAATCTCAAAAAGATGTCAAAGCTTTGCAACCGTATTTAGCCAAAATTAAGACTTTCGAAAGTGCTTTAACTGCATTATCTAATGATGAATTAAGAGCTAGAACCACTTTTTTTAAAGAAAAAATAAAACAAGCCCGTGCTGAGAAAGACACCAAAATAGCTTCGCTCAAACAAGAAGCAGAAAGCATTGAAGATATTGACAAACGCGAAGATATTTACGTAGCCATCGATGCTTTAGAAAAAGAGGCTTACGAAATTTCAGAAAAAACCTTGATGGAAATTCTTCCTGAAGCTTTTGCAGTTGTCAAAGAAACAGCCAAACGTTTCAAAGAAAATACCGAAATACAAGTAACTGCAACAGCAAAAGACCGTGAGTTATCAGGAACAAAAACGTATATCACTCTTGATGGTGATACTGCGATTTGGTCTAATTCCTGGAATGCTGCTGGAAAGCAAATTACTTGGGATATGATTCACTATGATGTCCAATTGATTGGGGGAATGGTATTGCACGAAGGTAAAATTGCCGAAATGCAAACAGGTGAAGGAAAAACATTGGTAGCAACTTTACCTATTTATTTGAATGCTTTGACTGGAAACGGAGTGCATCTGGTAACTGTCAATGATTATTTGGCCAAACGTGATAGCACTTGGAAAGCACCTCTTTTCGAATTTCACGGTTTGACTGTAGATTGTATCGACAATCACCAACCTAATTCCGAAGGTAGAAAAAAAGCTTATAATGCCGACATTACGTATGGTACAAATAACGAATTTGGTTTCGATTATTTGAGAGACAATATGGCGCATTCGCCAGACGATTTGGTGCAACGCAAACACAATTATGCTATCGTCGATGAAGTCGATTCGGTTTTGATTGATGATGCTAGAACTCCGTTGATTATTTCAGGTCCAGTTCCAGAAGGAGATCGTCACGAATTTAATGAGTTGAAACCAAAAATCGAAAACTTGGTAGCACTTCAACGTCAATTGGCTAATGGATTTTTGGCAGAAGCCAAAAAATTAATCAAAGAAGGAAATACTAAAGATGGAGGTTTCTTATTATTGAGAGCACACCGAAGTTTGCCTAAAAACAAAGCGTTAATCAAGTTTTTGAGTGAAGAAGGAATCAAACAATTGCTTCAAAAAACTGAAAACCAATATATGCAAGACAACAATCGCGAAATGCCAAAAGTGGATGAAGCGTTGTATTTTGTTATTGAAGAAAAAAACAATCAAGTAGAATTGACGGATAACGGAATCAAATTCCTTTCGGGAGATACGGATAGCAATTTCTTTGTTTTACCAGACATTGGAACAGAGATAGCTATTATCGAAAAGAAAAATCTTGAGAAAGATAAAGAAGCCGAAGAAAAGGAAAAATTATTCCAAGATTTCGGAGTAAAAAGCGAACGTATTCATACTTTGACACAATTGCTAAAAGCCTACACGCTGTTCGAAAAAGACGTAGAATATGTGATTATGGACAATAAAATTATGATTGTCGATGAGCAAACCGGTCGTATTATGGATGGTCGCCGTTATTCTGATGGTTTACACCAAGCGATTGAAGCCAAAGAAAGTGTAAAAATTGAAGATGCCACCCAAACATTTGCAACAGTAACACTTCAGAATTATTTCAGAATGTACAGCAAACTTGCCGGTATGACTGGAACCGCAGTAACTGAAGCTGGCGAGTTATGGCAAATATACAAATTGGATGTGGTAGAAATTCCGACCAACAGACCAATGGTTCGAAAAGACAAAGAAGATTTTATTTATAAAACTACTCGCGAAAAATTCAATGCCGTTATCGAAGATGTTACTGAATTATCAAACGCTGGAAGACCAGTTTTGATTGGTACAACCTCTGTTGAGATTTCGGAATTATTGAGCCGAATGCTAAAAATGCGTGGCATTACCCACAACGTTTTGAATGCAAAAATGCACAAACAAGAAGCTCAAATTGTGGAAGAAGCGGGTAAACCGGGTGTAGTAACTATCGCTACCAATATGGCGGGTCGTGGAACGGATATTAAATTGTCTGCCGAAGTGAAAGCTGCTGGAGGTTTAGCCATCGTTGGTACAGAACGTCACGATTCACGTCGTGTAGACCGTCAGTTGCGTGGTCGTGCCGGTCGTCAAGGAGATCCGGGAAGTTCACAATTCTATGTTTCACTTGAAGACAACTTGATGCGTTTGTTTGGTTCCGAAAGAGTAGCTAAAGTAATGGACAGAATGGGATTGCAAGAAGGTGAAGTAATCCAACATTCGATGATGACCAAATCTATCGAAAGAGCACAGAAAAAAGTCGAAGAAAACAACTTTGGCGTTCGTAAACGTTTGTTAGAATATGATGATGTTATGAATGCACAACGTGAAGTGGTGTACAAACGCCGTCGTCACGCTTTGCACGGAGAACGTTTGAAACTCGATATCGCCAATATGTTGTATGACACTTGCGATTTAATCGTGACCGAAAATAAAGCGACCAATGATTTCAAGAATTTTGAATTCGAATTGATTCGTTATTTCTCTATCACTTCTCCAGTTTCTGAAAGTGATTTCGCCAAATTGACAGATATTGAATTGACGGCGAAAGTTTATAAAGCCGCTTCTCAATTTTATACAGAAAAAACAGAACGTAGCGCTAGAGAAGCATTTCCTATCATTAGCAATGTATATGAAGACAAAAATAACCAATACGAGCGTATTATAGTTCCGTTTACCGATGGAATAAAATCGCTAAATGTGGTTACTGATTTGAAAAAAGCATACGAATCCCACGGAAATCAATTGGTTGCCGATTTTGAGAAAAACATCACTTTGGCTATTGTAGATGAAGCTTGGAAGAAACATTTACGCAAAATGGACGAATTGAAACAATCGGTTCAGTTAGCGGTTCACGAGCAAAAAGATCCTTTGCTTATTTATAAATTCGAAGCGTATAATTTGTTTAGTTCAATGTTGAATGGAGTGAACAAGGAAGTGATTTCATTCTTATTCAAAGGTGATTTACCGCAACAAGCGGCCGCTCCAATTCAAGAAGCAAAACAAGTTCGCCAGAAGGAAAAATACACCGAAACTAAAGACGAAATTGTGAGCAGTGAAAGCGCCAATCGTGAAGCTGGTCAAACACAACAACGTCAGGTGACAGAAACCATAGTTCGTGATCAACCAAAAATTAATCGCAACGATACCGTGACAATTCAAAACGTTGCCAATGGACAAACACAAGAAATGAAATACAAAAAAGCCGAAAGCTTAATCGCCAACGGAACTTGGGTTTTAGTTCATTAATTAGAAAATAAAGAATATTTTAATCCTCAACTATCAAAAATAGTTGAGGATTTTTTTTACATTTGATGTACTTTTAATTTAACTTATAAAAAATCAAATGAAAAGAATAATCGCAAACCTAAGTCTAATTTTAGTTTTAACAACAACCAGTATTTCAGCACAAACAACTCTTAAAGAATATAAAGTTGGACACGTTGTGAATGTCAGTTTGCCCGAATATATGAGTAGAACAATGGGTATAAATAGTTCGGCTTTGTTTCAATTTAAAAACACAGTTAAAGACGTTTATGGATTTATTATCGAAGACAACAAAGAAGAATTAGCTTTAGTAGATATGAATTATTCCTCTATTAATGAATTTTGCGAAGATTTTGCCAAAGACTTCCTGAAAGATGAAAAGAAAAGGACTCTTTCGAATCCAGAATACAAAAAAATTGGAGACATCAATTTTGCCGAGTTTGATGCGTCTTACTATGATGAAGAAGCAAAAGGTGAAATCTATTATTTAGCAGGAATCGTAGAAACAAAAACGTCTTATTACAAAGTTATATCCTACACCAGTTTAGAAAATAAAGATAAATTCAAATCCGACTTTCAAAAAATACTCTATAGTTTAAATGATTAACTAATTCTTGTTTTTTAACTGAAAACTAAGAATCGATAAATGAAAAAGTGTCCAAAACTTTATCTTTAAAAAAATATTCGTTATATTTACTTGTTTATAATTCGAAAAAATAACCTTTAAAAATACATAAAATGGCAAAGAGTCAAGACGCAAAAAAAACTGTAAAAAAAGAACCTCTTAAAACTGCAAAGGAAAAGAAAGAGGAGAAAAGAGAAAAGAAAAACAGTCCAAAAAGGGATTAGTTAGCAGATTACAGATAGCAGAAAAAAAGCAGTTTAAAAATGAATTAAATCATCTTTAAACTGCTTTTATTTTATCCATAAAATTATCTGATTTTTATGTACTACAACCTGCTGATTACAACCTGCAATCTGCTAACTGAACATTATTTCACCGGAATATTTTCTAGAATTTCCAATACAAATTTCCAGAATTTTTGAGAAGATTGTATCGAAGCTCTTTCGTCTGGTGAGTGTGCTCCTTGAATCGTTGGTCCAAAAGAAATCATATCCATATCAGGATAATTCGTTCCCAGAATTCCACATTCTAAACCAGCGTGACAAGCCACTACTTTTGGTTTTTCGTTGTTTTGTTTTTCGTAGATTTTAACCAATAAATCTAATATTTCAGATTTTACATTGGGTGTCCAACCCGGATAAGAACCAGCCAAATTCACTTCGCAACCGCACAATTCAAAGGCTGAACGTAAGGCATTCGCCAAATCAAATTTAGAAGTTTCAACCGAAGAACGTGTCAAACAGCTAATAGTAATTTC
>Ga0209717_1001040_pt1 | contig 31655 bp, 26 predicted proteins | sample AD_UKC048_MetaG_FD_184418 | JGI IMG/M metagenome (GOLD analysis project Ga0209717, IMG submission 184418) | Active sludge microbial communities of municipal wastewater-treating anaerobic digesters from USA - AD_UKC048_MetaG (SPAdes) (version 2) | ecosystem: Engineered > Bioreactor > Anaerobic >...
CTTGAATACTTTATGGGAAAGACCCGGGCAGGCGCTGCCGGGACTGGGCCTGCTGGCGGCGGGTGTTGTGGTGTTCCTTGTTTTAAAAAAACAACGCGTTTAGGGCTATGGATAAACTTGTTAAAAGGCAGATTTTCTTCGGCATACCGTTCATGACGATTTTTATGGGCGGCATGTACCTCGCATTTGAAAAAACGGAACTCGGCGACGCGCCCGTTCCGGCCTCGGTCTACTGGATCAGTTTCCTGAAAGGCCTGGCGTTCGCTATTTTTATTTTGTTCGTCGGCCCGGCGATCGTGAAATTTATCTTTAAAAGAAAGGATGCGCCCAAATAACTGGGCTGAATTGGAAGCCGACTTCCGTTCCGTGGCTGTCTCATGCATATCGGACACGAAAAAAGAGACAAATTTTATTATTATCGATTGCTAAACCTGTAAGGTTTTAAAAACCTGATTAAATTTTATAAGACATCCTTCTGGCGTTGAAACCAATCATTACATTCAATAAAATTATATTTATTTGAAGTACAGGATGCTGAAATGCAGGTGACACGCATACCCACCTTTGCCTTTATAATTTTCACCTGTAAACTTTCACATCATGAAAAAAATGCTCTTCTCTTTTGTTGTTTCTATTCTGGCGTGCGCCACATTCGTACAGGCACAAACCGAAAAAGGAACTATTATGCTCAGCCTTCACAATTTTTCGCCGGCAGTACCTGAAGCCGGTTATCTGCTGGCTCCTTCCAATGCCCTGGGGATCACGTTCGGTACGGCGAAATCGGAATTTGGTTCCACAAAATCGGAATACTCCTACACCACCATCGGGTTGAGTGGCAGCGCGCATTATTTTTTGATCGACAATTTCTCGGCCGGCCTGAACCTTAATATGCTGTACCAGCACTCAAAAGAAAAAGGTTCGGGAAGCGGCAACACCTCTATTTCTTCCACTTTGCTGATGGCAGGCCCGGAAGTACGTTATTACTTTCCGGCCGGAGCAAAATCCAAAATTTGGGTAGGTGGTAATGGCGCCTGGGGCAGCAGCAAAACAAAAATCCAGGGCGAAGATTCGAATGACCCGGCAAAATTCAGCCGTTACAGCGCCGGTGCAGGTGTGTCATTTTTCCCGCTGGATCACCTTTCAATCGACGTGGGCGCGGGATACGGTGTGTTCACAGTAAATGACGATTACGAGGATTTTAACGGGATTATCATTAAAAACAAGGACACAAACAGCGGCCTTTCGCTGGATTTCGGGTTTTCGGTGTTTTTTTAGAGAGTGAAAAGTGAGAGGAGTGAGAGGGTGAGAGGAGTGAGAGGGTGAGAGGGTGAGAGGAGTGAGAGTCCGTAGCGTACACCGCTTCGCTCTTGATTGAGTAGACACTCAACCCCTCAACTTCTCAACCCCTCAACTCCTCAACCCAAAATAAAAATCGCCCCGTTTCTGCATGACGAAACGGGGCGAAAACAATCTTTATTCAATCAAATACATTCATTCCATCGGTATTATCAGCATCAAATCCTCGCATCCTCAAATCCTCACATCTTCCATTCAATGCTTGAAGCAAGTCGCTTTCTGCCCGTCGATCTGTACGGTGTAGCAGCCTTTGGGCAGTTGTTCGATGTAGAGCGACCAGTCGGTCATTTTGGAAGAAAAGTTTTTTTCCAAAACGATTTTACCTTTCTGGTCAATTACCTGAACGCTCATGTTTTTTACGGAAATCTCGTCGGTCACCAGCCAGATGCGCTTGGCGCTGACCACTACCTTGACGGCCGGATCGGACACGGGCGTAGCCGCCGAAACCGGTTGTAACATATTGAAAAAGAAACAGATGAGTGCAGCAGCAAAAAATCGGGTTTTCATATAAAAGGTTGTTATTGTCAGTGAATCTGAAGCAATAGACACCCCTTAATGCGCACAGGTTGCAGCCCGTTAACAGCAACCGATAAAATTACCGGTTCACCCGACGAACGCCGGAAATTTACAGACGTGATTTTACTTACAGGAAATTCAGTTGGTGCCGAACGGCCGAACTAAACAGCAGATACACTTTCCTTTTGTCGGAAACGCGGAAACGCTTTCTGGAAACGCAATGCACCGAGGCTTTCCGGATTTTCAAAAACAACTGGGTGTAATACTTGTACGCCAGGTAAACGCCCAGCCGGGCGCCGCGGGGCAGTTGCCGGATGCCTTCGAGCGCGGCATCAAAATCGGCCTCGATATCCGCTTCGATGTTCAGTTTATCTTCCTGGGTAAAATGCTGAAAATCGATGTGCGGGAAATAGACCCGGCCCCGCTCGTCAAAATCGCTTTTGACGTCGCGCAGAAAATTGATCTTTTGAAAGGCAGCGCCCAGCCGGCGGGCAGGGGCCTTGAGGTGCTGGTATTGCGCTTCGTTGTTCTCGCAAAAAACGCGCAGGCACATGAGGCCCACCACTTCTGCCGAACCGTAAATGTACTCGTCGTAGGCAGCCGTATCGTATTCCGTACGTGTCAGGTCCATTTCCATGCTGTGCAAAAAAGCATCGACCAGTTCCATTTCAATACCGTAGGTGTGTACGACCTGCTGGAAAGACTGTAAAACGGGATTAAGACTGATGCGCTCTTCGATGGCCCGGTACGTGTCGTCGCGGAAACGACGCAAGAGGGTTTCTTTCGGGTATTCGTGGAAAGTGTCCACAATTTCATCTGCAAATCGCACAAACCCGTATATGCCGCAAATCGGTGCACGCAAATGCCGCTCGAACAAGCGGATGCCGAGGGAAAACGAGGTGGAATACCGCCTTGTAATCAATTTGCTACATTCGAAGCAAGTATCGTTAAATAACTGAAAGTGATCCATGGTTCAAGAAAGAAGTGAGATGCAAGAAGTGAGAAGTGAGACATTTAAAAAGTGCCAAGCCAAGGCAAACCAGTAACTCATAACTAAAAACTCATACCTTATAACTCCCCCCAAATCTTCGGCTGATCTCTCCGGCCACTACCTGGCCGCTGATCAAAGAAGGTGGTACACCGGGCCCAGGAACCGTGAGTTGTCCGGTGTAAAAAAGATTATCCACCTTGCTGTTTCGCATTTTGGGTTTCAGAAATGCCGTTTGCATCAACGTATTGGCAAGTCCGTATGCATTTCCTTTAAAAGCATTGTAATCACTGACAAAATCGGCGTGTGCGTAAGAGCGTTTGTATACCACGGTGTCGCGGATGCTTTGTCCGGCATGCCGTTCGAGTCGCTCCATGACCATATTGTAATAGTGCTCCCTGACTTCCGGCGTATCTTCCAGTCCCGGCGCCACCGGAATCAGAATGAACAGGTTTTCACAACCTTCCGGCGCCACAGACGCATCGGTACGCGAAGGTGCGCTGACGTAAAACAGGGGTTTGCTGGGCCATTTCGGGTCCTCATATATTTCCCGTGCATGCACCCCGAAGTCTTCGTCGAAAAAAAGATTGTGGTGCTGCAACTTGTCAATACGCTTGTTCACGCCGAGGTACCACAACAGGCTCGACGGAGCCATGGTCCTGTTTTCCCAGTAACGATCCGAATAATTGCGTGCCGGCGCATCCAGCAGACTGGTTTCGATGTGGTGATAATCGGCGCCGCCAACGATTACGTCGGCCCTGAATTCCAGGCCGTTTTTTGTTGCCACACGGGTGACGTGCCCGCCCGACGTGTGAATGCGGGAAACTTCCGTACCGAGTTTCACCTGCACGCCCAGTTCTTGTGCCAGCGCCATCATCGCTTCGATGATTTTGTACATGCCACCCATGGGATACCAGGTGCCCAGCGACATGTCGGCGTAATTCATCAGGCTGTATAAAGCGGGCGTTTTTTCAGGCCTGGCTCCCAGAAACAATACTGGAAACTCCAGCAGATCGACGAGTTTTTTATTCTTGAACAATCCGCGTACCTGCTTCGAGAGCGGTGAAAACATCTGAAGGCGAAACAAACTGGCCAGAATCCTGCGGTCGGCAAACTCCATAATACTGTCGCTGGGTTTGTGCACAAATTCCGTCATGCCGACCTTGTATTTGTAGGCCGCCTCTTCCAGAAACTTGCGCAAAAGCACTGCGCTTCCGGGCTCGTAGCGTTCGAACATGGCCTCCAGTTCGGGCATTCCCGCAGGCACCTGCATCACGTCGCCGTCGCCAAAAATTACTGCATAGGAAGGATCGAGCCGAACCAGATCGTAGTAATCGGATACTTTTTTGCCGAATTTTGCAAAAAACTGTTCAAAAACGTCGGGCATCCAGTACCAGGAAGGTCCCATGTCGAACGTGAACCCTTCAGCCTGGAACTGACGAGCACGGCCCCCGGGCGTATCGTTTTTTTCCAGCACGGTAACTTCGAATCCGGCAGCAGCCAGGTTGCAGGCAGCCGAAAGCCCTGCAAATCCGGACCCGATGACGATGACGCTTTTTCCCATTGTATTCCTGATTTGTCTGGCAAACATAAGAAAAGGTTGTTTTGTTTAAGTTTTTATCACAAAAGATAAACAAAATTTTTTAAATTCTCTCCACAGGCACACGTTTTTATGGCTACGTTTAAATTTCGAAGGTTTTCAGAGTACATTTATTCAACGATTTCTTTTCGGAGAGCCGGATAAAACCGAAAGTACCGGCAAGCGAATGAAAGCGTACATTTGCTCTGTTATTTGCACGACATGGACTTATACACCCGCAAATCTTACTGGAAATGGTATCTCGCTGCCGGGGCGGTACTCATTGTTATCATTTCCCTTTTTTATACCAGGTATCTTGCCGCCCAGCTCATGGTGCGCGAAGAGCAACAGGCAACGCTGTGGGCGGAAGCGCAACGCGCCCTGAACAAGGTGGAACTGGATACTTTCCAGTTTTTTCACTGCGACCTCACCATGCCTGTAAAAGTGCTCGAACTGAACAATACGATCCCGGTTGTTCTGGTCAACAACGCCGGCCAGATTGAAGATGCCCTGAACGTACCCGGCAGTGAAGGCAAAACCATCGATACCGCCCGTATCCGGCTGGAACTGAACCGCATGTTCCGGGAAGGCGTGGACTCCGTAGATGCCTCCATTCCGCCCGATATTTATAAAAAAGTATACTACTCGCGCTCCAAACTGCTGGGGCAGTTGTGGTGGTATCCTTTTGTACAACTCGGCCTGATTGCCGCTTTTATCGCATTCGGGTACATCGGTTTCAGCACCGCACGCAGGTCGGAGCAAAATCAGGTGTGGCTGGGTATGGCCAAGGAAACCGCTCACCAGTTGGGCACGCCCATTACGGCCATTCTGGGATGGATCGAAACGCTGAAAGCAGTGAACGAGGAGCGCCCCGACAACCAGGAAATGCTCGACGAACTGCGCAACGACGTGACGCGCCTGGAACTCGTGGCCGACCGTTTTTCAAAAATCGGCGCCACGCCGGAGTTGCGTACGGTGAATCTTTATGAAGAACTGGAATTTTGCCGCGCCTACATGCAACGGCGCAGTCCGCGGAAAGTAGAATTCGATTTCCCTGTTCCTGCTGATAATGAACCACTTATGGTGGATCTAAACACCCCTTTGTTCGACTGGGTGATCGAAAACCTGCTCCGCAACGCCATCGATGCCATGGAAGGCGGGATTGGCAAAATAACGGCGGTGGTGTATGAAGAAGGCCGCTACGCCTGCGTCGACGTGAGCGATACCGGCAAAGGAATTCCTTCCGGAAAGTTTAAAATGATCTTCAAACCGGGCTTTTCCACCAAAACCCGCGGATGGGGACTCGGCCTTTCTCTCGCCAAACGCATCATAGAGGAATACCACGGCGGCAAAATATTTGTCAAAAAATCCGAACCCGGCAAAGGCACCACTTTTAGTGTAAAAGTACCCAAGTCGCGGTAGTGGCCTAATCTTTGTATTTGGTGTTTGGTGTTTCGTGTTTGGGGCGCATTGCCCTTGGTATTGGAGTGTAGTTTTTGGTGTTTCGGACATTGTCCTGGTTTATGTGTAAGCCAAGGGCAGCGCGCCCCAAACACCAAACACCAAACACCAAACACCACTTTAATCCCTTTCGGTATCCCATGTTATGAAAATATCCTTGTATGAGAAAATCGATTTACACGTTTTTGCTCCCTGCATACGCGTGGAGCCTGGCAGTGGTGTGTTTCGCCCAAAACTGCCCGGCAATTCTTCAGTGCCCCAACTCCCTCCAAACTATTTGCGACCCCACGGAAAACGACTCTACGCTGTGGAACGAGCCACCTTACACCTGGAGCCCCCTGCTGGAAACAGCAGATTTGTATGAAGGCATCGTCGACCTGGGGCTACGGGCGGTAGTATGTCACAATGGTGGCCAGGTAAGCGTTTCCTACAAAATTTTCCTCGACCTCGACAGCGATTTCCTGGCTGAAACGGTCATCAACAGCAATCAGTTACCTCCTCCGGGTATCATTTTTGCCAATAACGGCCAAAATCCCGGTAATATAGGCGGCGACACGCTCTGGTTCGACAAACGCCCCGTACCGGCCAGTTCAAGATTTGCCTTTACCATGGAATCGCACGTCGGCAACGACACCCTGACCGCACACGTGCGCTGGAATACGCCGGACAATGCGCAGCAATTCCTCATGCCCCGGCTGCCGGAAGGCAAACACGGCATTCTGTGGACGGTTACGCAGGACGGCGTGACGCGCACCTGCCAGTACAGCTTCAGGGTGACCGATTGTGCGCCGCCCGTGCTGGTGTGCGGCGGAAGCAGGGTCGACGACATCGGCCCCGACCGCATTTATCCCATTACGGCATCGGACCTGATCGATTTTGTGGCGGATAATATTACCGCCACTGACGAACTGGAAATCTCCCTGCGCAACTCGGGTACCGGCACCGGATTCCCGACGGCGGGCGGGCAACCCATTCCGGACATTACACTGGATTGCTCCAGCCTCGGCGCCAATCTGGTGCAGGTGTGGGCCCGCGACCAACATGGTAACATTGCCAACTGTGCCGTCAGTATTACGCTGAATGACAGTGTATTCATCTGCACCGAACTGCCGCGCGTATGTGCCCGTACTTACTGGGACAGCACGCTGGTGATCGACGACGTGGAAACAAAAATCACCTGGGAAAATCCGGCAGAGACCGTGTGGACCTACTTGCTGCCCCATGCGCCTGACGGCTGCAATACGCTCGATTCGTTTCCACCCTACCCTTTCGCAGTAACGGAACGCAGTTTTTCGGACCCGCTTAATGGCGTCACCACCTTCGACCTGCTGCTGATTTCCCGTCATATTCTCTCTATCGAGGCGCTGGATGCGCCCTGGAAAATTATTGCGGCTGACGCGAATTCCAGTGGCAGCGTGACAACCAACGACGTGGTACAACTCCGGCGGCTTATCCTGGGCATCACTACAGATCTTCCGGAAGGCAAATCCTGGCGCTTTTTTACCGATAATTGCCAGTTTCCACCCAACCCGTTCGAAGTAACGAATTGCAGCACGGGCTATGAATTCGACCCGATGCCGTTCTGGGCGTATCCCGAAGAGATCCGGTTTTACGGCCTGAAAACCGGCGACGTCAATAATTCGGCCCTCGCCAACAGTGCGCAGGTCGCCGCTGCGTACCGTTCTTCAGTGAATCTTGAAGTTACCGAGCGCACCTTACAGGCCGGCGAAATCGCCGACATCCCTGTAAATATGGAGCAGGCCGGCGACTGGTCGGGGTTTCAGTGCAGCCTGCCTTTCGATCCGCAAAAAGTGGAGATCATGGACGTAACCGTTGGCGAATCGCTGACGCCACGGGAATTTGCATTTGCACAGCCGCTACCGGGCGATTTGCGCGTGAGTTGGTTCGACGTGCAGCCAAGGGTGCTTTTGCCGGGTGAAAACCTGCTTACCCTGCGGGTCAAAGCCTTGAGAAACATACAGTTAAGTGATGCCTTGGCCATTCGGGAAACACAACCCGCACATAGCCTCGCTTCGGAAATTTATACTGCGGAAGGTGAAACGCAGCAACTGCAATGGACATTCCGGAATGCGGAAAAAGAGGACCGTGTTGCCCAGGTATTCGATCCGCAGCCTAATCCTACTTCCGCCGGGGTGCGTATTCCCGTGCGGCTGGAAACGGCTGAAACGATCCGGGTATCGATCGGAACCCTGGAAGGTAAACAATTGTATTCCAATGAATTGTATCTTTCTCAGGGTGCGCAGTTGCTGGAGGTTCCGGCATCGGCATTTCCGGAAAGCGGGGTGTATACCTGGCAGGTGCAGGTGGGCGGGAAAGTATACCGGGGAAAAGTGGTGCGAATGTAAAATTTAACCACAAGGTTCACAAAGGTTATGCACAAAGGCCGCAAGGGTACATGCCTTGCGGCCTTTGTGCATAACCTTTGTGAACCTTGTGGTTAAATAAAAAACCGCCAGCCTCTCAACGTCAGCCAGGCAAAACCCAGCGTATTCAACGTTCCATGCCAGATCTTCATGTTCGGAATATTGATCCATGCCATCGGGAAATGAAACCTTAACGCATACAAGGTAGCCAGCGACACGCCACCCAGCAGGCACAACGCACCGGCAAGCCAGAACCGCCGGGCAGTCATGGGAAAACGCCTATCGACACTTTGTAGCAAGTGCCACTCGACAATCAATGCTGCAAAGACAGCAAAAAACAGCGCCGATACCCATTCGAACGTGGGCGAATAACCCAGTTTGGTCAGCACAATCCCCATAGCCACCGACGGCATACCCGCCAGAACAGCCCAGCCTGCAACGCTTGTAAACCGGCCCGGACGCACCTTCAGCATACAATATGCCACCACTGCCAGCACAAAACCTGCCACGTGAAAATGCGCGGCCGTGAGCGAAACAATGACCGCATCAAAACCCAGTGGCTGCAAACCCGCCAGAAAACAAAACGCGAACACCGCGCCCGTAGCCCAGTACGCCAGCGCCGCAACCCGCACAATATCAGTCAGTTGTATTTTCGGAATTTCCAGCAAACGTGCGGCTTCGCGTACCGTCAGCCATAAAGCCAGCCCGACATAAGGCAAAGCCGGCACCGCCCGCCAGTCGAATGTTGAATCATTTAACGCATACGCGACACTCAGCAACACCACCGAAGCCCAATACAACGGTGAAACCCGGAGCCCCAGCAAAACAAGCCCTTCCGGTACCAGCATCCAGGCAGCAAACAGAACCAGCGCAACTTCCCAGTTGCTTTGCAAATACGTGGGTCCGGCCAAAACCAGCCAGAGCAGCCAGGTCAAAATCGGGAGCGCTTGTTTCATTTCACCTGTTGTTGAACGAACTGCAACATGGCGGCTTTCGAATCGCGCACGAACTTTTTCTGGTGCGCCCGCGCCACCGGATACGCCAGGCGGGCCAGCCACAATCGAGGCTTCGAAAACGCTTTGATGACGTACCGCACCGTGTCGTCTGCCGTGCGTTCCACCATAAAAATCTCTTCTCCACGCTCCACATGCCCCGGCAGGGTGCCGTAAGCGAAGCCGAAGCGCCCGGGCTCGTCCATCGTGTACACGATCCGGCAGGAGTTCAGCCACCAGATGCCCCACACACGGGCCGACATAGCGACCGTGGTGCCGGGCTGTATCGGCGCATCCGAAGGGGTGATAAAAGTCCAGGGCGCGGGAAACATGCGCCATTGCCGGATGGCCTGTTTGGCGGCTTCCCATACGGCATCGCCTTTACCTAATTCAATGAAATTCAGATCGTTGTCGTAACCGGGCACGTGTTCCTCGCTTCGGGTGTGCCCTACTTCCGGGTAACTGTGGGGTAAATGTTGCTGTTCCGTGATGAATGTCCGGATGCGGGCAGGAGCGGGAGGGTTGAAGGAGAACATGGTCGGATTTGTTTTGTGTTATGGACAAAACGGGAAGCCGGGAGCAATGTTCACAACTTTCAATATTTTTTGAAAACAAGGGTGGATGGGGACGCGGATTTTGCGGATCAGGCGGATTAAAACGGATTTTTGACTATGATTTTAAGATGATTTATGTGATGGCCATGATTACTTCGGATGTGAAATGACTATCCGGTTTCAGGAACCTTTCAAGTCATCGGATGACTCTGAGTCATCCGATGACTTGAAAGGTTCCTGAAACCGGATAGTCATTTCACATTAAATAAGAGCGAAGCGGCGTACTCTACAGTCTCTCACTTCTCACCCTCTCACTTCTCACTTCTATTCTACCGCCATCACCGGCATTTCCACAAAAAAGTCCGTGCCCTCGTTTTCCCTCGTTTCGAAACGAATATCGCCGTCGTGGGCTTCGATGATTTTTTTGCAAATAGCCAGACCCAGGCCGCTACCGGAAGTTTTAGTCGTGAAATTGGGTTCGAACACGCGGTCACCGATCTCTTCGGGGATACCGCCGCCGTTGTCGCTGATCTGGATGACGGCCATTTTATCCTGCCGTTTCAGGGAGACATGAATATGCCCGCGCCGGTCGGAAGGAATAGCCTGTATGGCATTTATAACCAGGTTATTGAATACCCGGATCAAGTGGTTTTTATCACCCAGGATATGGAAACGCTGATCGGGCAGGGAAAGCGAAAGGTCCACGTTTTTTTGTTCGCTGAACAGGTCGTGCACACTTTCGACCACCTCGTTGATCACCACGTCATGTTTCACCTGGATGTCGAGGTTGGCGAACATAGAGAACTCCGAAGCGATCTGCGCCAGCGAGTCGATTTGTTCTATCAGGCGCGTGATAGCCTTGCGCAGATAAGCGGCCGCCTGTTCAGGGTTGTTGGACACGCGTTCGAGTTGCTGCATCGACAGTTTCATCGTCGTCAGCGGATTCTTGATGTCGTGGGCCACCTGCCGCGCCATTTCGCGCCAGGCGCCTTCGCGTTCGAGTCGCACGAGTTGCACCTTGGAAGTTTCCAGTTTGTCCACCATGCGGTTGTACTGTCCGATGAGTTCGCTGATTTCGTCCTGCTCGTCGCCGGCGTATTCCAGTGGCAGGTTTTTATCGGTCAGTTGCACGGCGCGTACTTTTTCCGAGAGCAGGCTGATAGGCCGCACGATAGACCGTGCCAGCCCGAAAGTGACGGCGTAGGCGATCAGCAGCAGGAACACGTACAAGCTCGCCAGCATGCCCAGGAAATCAGACACTTCGGCGCCGGCCTTGCGGTTGCTGAGTTGGTACGGCACGCCGAGGTAGCCCAGCACAGTATGCAGGTTGCTGTAGAGTGCGAGGTATTTGGAATAGTACTTCATTCCTGCAACCTGCTCATTTTCAACTTGTTCCGGCAGCCATCCGACTTTCAAAGCATTCCAGGCTTCGGCGTTCATACGCGAAGGAATGATGCCGAGGGCGGCCAGGTCCTCCTGTGTTGTGAATAGCAGATTGCCGTTCGCATCATACAGGTTGGCGTCCATACCCATACTGGCCGACATGGCGCGCAAAGTTTGTGGCAGGGTTCGGCGCAGGCTGTCGTCCGAAACACGGGCGTTCAGCACCTGACTTTTCAGTCCGTTCAGCAGGGTTTCGGCGCGGTAATCCAGGTCACTGCGTTCATTGTCGCGGGCAGCCTGCGTGAAATGCCGGTAGGTCAGATAACCTGTCACCAGAAAAGCCGCCGCCAGCAAAGTCACATACCACAGGTGGATGCGGCGCGCCAGAGAGCCGCGGGTACTCAGGCGGAAATCGAAGGCTTCGGGCAAAAATCCGAAAGCCGAATTGGCCAGCGCCAGCAGCATCATAAATATGGATGCCAGTGTAAAAAGAATGGAAAAAAGGTAAATCTGTTTGATCCAGCCGCCGTCGCTGCGGCCTACAGTGGCCACCGTCGAGCCGTCGGCGCTTTTGGCAATAGCATCGATGCGGCCGCCGGATTCTATTTGTGTGCTGGCACCCTTGTCAAGTTCCGTGTTGAGAATCCAGGTGTTGGTGAGGCCCTGTTCGACGAGCAGGCGACCGTTTTTCTCCACCGCAAAGTCGTAGCGCGGCAGGCGGGCCAGGTTTTTATACGGTGTCCTGTAAAATATCTGCGCGTACACCTTCGTCGGTGCGGGATAAGCATGGTCCAGAAAAACAAAAATGCGCGTCGGCTGGGCAGGGTCGCCCATTCGGTTGACGTGCAGCAGCAGCATATAACGCGTTTTACCTTCTTCGTCGACGCCGTCATGAATATTCGGGTTCGGGAACGAGGAAGACGCAAATGCGTTCCATTTGGACATTACCTGTTCGTAACCCAGCGACTGATCGAGCAGCAGGGGCTGGTTTTCGCGGTCGAAAGCGAAAGCCCGCAGCCGGTAATGCTGAAACAAATAAGTCCGGTCAAAAATCTGTTCGTTCAGGTGCGCCGCCAGGGAAATAGCCGTTGCCTTGAACGGCCAGGGTTTCAGGAGCAGGCCGGTTTGCTGAGAATCTTTTTGAAGCGTTGTCAGCACCGTGGGTAAGGCATTTTCCACAATTGTGTCACGGTCTGCCGCCAGCGCGGTGGCATATTCAAAGCGCAAATCCTTGTCTTTCAGTGCGCTGTAACGATACAACTGAGCAGAGGCAAAACAGGAAAACACCAGCAGCCAGGCAATCAGCCAGCCGAAACCGGCCGCTTTCCAGTGCACGAAAGCATCGAATAAAGCTGCATACAACAGCGCAAAAACGGCTACAAACAAAGGGTCCATGCCCATCGGTATGGCCAATACGGTGATGAGAACGGCGGCACCACCCAGGGCTACAGCGCGCTGTTTCAGCGGCAAATTCAGTTGCTCGATCGTGAGCAGCATCCGGTGGCTGAACAGGAAAAGCCCGACCATCAGAATGATCAGTCCCGTCAGCGCAAGCACACCCAGTGTGCCCAGGTTGAGAATATTATCGAAATCGAAACCCAGCCGGCTGTGCAGTACCAGTTCGCGCATCACCTGTACGCTGAAAGGAATGCTCAGCATCACCAACAGGTAACAAAAAGCGGCGACGACGGATTTCATACCCGATTTTTTATCGGCTGTTTCCGTTCCGGGAATTATTTCTTCTGAAAAATCATCGACAGGCTCCGTTTTTTCCACCATGCCGAACCGCCGGTGAAAAAACACCATGATGTACACCAGCAGGCAGGAATGAATGAGCCAGTCGCCTACCGACTGACCGATGAACGAAGCATTTTCAAAAGCCGGTGTGAATAGCGGTAAGGCGCTGAACTGTTGTTGGGTAAAACCGGTGGCGATGTTCAGCCAGAGTAAAATCGCCGTGCCGGCCAGCAGCAAACCCGTACCTGCCAGCGGTCCGGCCTTCCGGTTGAGCCACATAGCCGCCCGGTTGAGCAAACTGAAAAAAAGAATAAAAAAGAACAGGTAAGCGATCAGTTGCACCCATTGCAGCCAGCCCGATTCCACGGCGTTCGAAGCATCGAGCCAGGCGAGGGCCTTGCCGCTTATTTCTATCGGATAATCGGTTGCCGTGTTGACAACCTGGATGTGATCGTCGATGTTTTTACCCGCAGGAAAAACACTGCCTCTGTCTAAAGTATTGAAATCCAGTGCGTAACGAATCGGAACAAGTACGGTGAGCGCATTACCGGCTTTGGTTTCGCTGTTGCAAAGGAACCAGCCCAACGGGAGTTTCTGTACCGAAACGCCGGGAGCGCCGGCAATTTTTTTGAGCATCGGGCCGGCAGGAATAGCATGGGTATTGGACCAGGAAAGAATAGAATCCTGGTGGTGCAGCAATACCGTATACGATTTTTCCGACTGGTCTTTCCACACATCGGGTTGTCCGACATGCGCACGACCCCATGCCAGCCCTTCCGCTTCCTGTGCGGCGAGCCAGTCCGATATTTCTTCGGCATGCTGTTGAAGTAGCGTTGTATCTTTGTCCCACTGTCCGGCACTTAGCGCCAAAGCCAGCAGGATGATCATCGCAACGATATAGAGAAGCAAACGCTTTATCATGTCGGGATCTAGGAATGGTTTTTCCGGGGTGTGCCTGTTAAGTTTCTGATAGTATGTCGCGGTTTGTTTGGCCGTGCAAAAGTATCCAAACAAAGTTTAAGCCAATACTGAAATTTTAAGAGAAATGAGAGAAGTGAGAAGAGAGAAGGTGAGAGAGTGAGAGGGGTGAGAGAGTGAGAGTCCGTAGAGTACACCGCTTCGCCTAATTATCCCAATAAAGGAGCGAAGCGGTGTACTCTACGGACTCTCACTTCTCTCACCCTCTCACTCTCTCACTTCTAAAAAACGTCGCAGATCGCTCTGTCGCCTTTCGGGGAGGAAAGTCCGGACAACACAGAGCACCGCACCGCCTAACCGGCGGGGCTCTTTCGAAAGAAAGGGTACAGAAAGTGTCACAGAAAATGACCGCCGCACTCCGTTTTCGGGGTGCGGTAAGGGTGAAAACGTGCGGTAAGAGCGCACGACCGGGACGGGTAACCGCCACGGGGGATAAACCTTGCGGGTTGAAATGCCATGTACACCTTGCAAATGCGCGGCTCGCGCAGCTTCATTCCGCTTCGGCGGGAGGAGGGCAAGGGGGGTAGGCAGCGCAGATCCCGTTTCGTACGGGACCAGATAAATGACAGAGGCTTCGCGCAAGCGAAGTACAAAATCCGGCTTATAGATCTGCGGCGGTTTTTTAGAAGTGAGAGAGTGAGAGAGTGAGAGAGTGAGAGAGTGAGAGGTGAGAAGTGAGAAGTGAGAAGTGAGAAGTGAGAAGTGAGAAGTGAGAAGTGAGAAGTGAGAAGTGAGAAGTGAGAAGTGAGAAGTGAGAAGTGAGAAGTTAATAAGTCAAAGTTTACAAAATTTCATTCCAATATGGAAAGCAATATATTTATCCAATTAGAGAATCGAGGGCATTTTAACAAAATGGCTTCAAATGTATTTTCAAGAAGAATATAATTACCATGCAGAACTTTTTCATATGATGGATATATTTTTAGTATACGCTTAGAAGGAGAAGTGGATGGGTTATTATTAATGAGTTCTGGGTTAGGATATGATTCAATTATCGCATTCAGGTCGGCAATTTGACTAGCATGGAGTTGTGGTAATGATTTAAATCCATGAATTTTAGTGAAAAGTAAAGATTCAAATTCATGCAATTGAATATATGGAACAAAACGTTCTGAATTGATATCCTCTCCCATGGATGTTTCCAGAATAGTAATTTTATGCTCTACATTAAGTACTCTTTGCATTTCATCATAACCGGGAAAAGAAGTTGGCAGACGAAAAAAATCAAAAAAAGAAGTAATTAATACATCTTTCTGTTGATTCAGTAAGCGTAATATTTCATTCTTGAATTTTTGATAATTAGCATTCCCCCCTTTAACACTACTACTTGTACGAATTTTTATTGCACGGATGTCGTAAATCCCTTTCTGATTTAACCACGGTCGTAGCGACTGGTTAACAAACTCCTCTTCCGTCTGGCCTTCTACAATAATGATTAATTTAGAATAGTTCATGGCCTTCCTCCTAGTAAATTTTTATCCCATAAATCACTGAGTGAGTATTCAGCAAGCCAATCAGATAATTCATCAACTTCCAAACGTCGAAATGTAGATTGTTCGTCCCTTCTATCAACAACCAATACATCTTCAGCATCAAAATGATTCAACAAAGTTGTTGATTGTGTAGAAATAATAATTTGGGCTTTTTGTGAAGCACTCTTTAGCATGGCTGCCAGTTTCTCTATAGCAAATGGATGCAACCCAAGTTCAGGCTCATCAATAATTATTGTACTGGGAGGCGTTGGCTGCAAAAGCAATGTTACAAGGCAAATGATGCGAAGTGTACCATCTGAAAAATTATGCGCAGTAAAAAGTTGATCGGAGCCTTTTTCAATCCATCTGAGAAATATTTGTTGGCCATTGATTTCATCCGGCTGCAAATAAAATTTATCAAAAAAAGGTGCTACGGATTGAATCGTCCGCTCTATTAACTTAAAATTATCAGGATGTGCTTCCTGCAAGCGATATAAATATGCTGCCAGATTCCCCCCGTCTTCTTGAAAGTAGGCATAATCTCTAGAGCCGGAAGGTTGTTTTATCTTAGAATTGATACTAGTATCATGGAAATGAAAAATTTTAAATGTACTGAAATACTTTCTGAGATAAACCAATTTTAAACTATCGCCAGATTGCATTTGACTTTCTAAAGTTCCACCACGGTTAAATATCCAAGATGAAGATTTATGGCCTACATGTTCTTCAGCAAAAATTAAATTTCCATTTTGATCAGGCACCAATTTAAACTCATAATTGTTTTGCCATTCATTGTCAAAAACAATTTCACCGCTCAAAAACTCAGACCGTTTTCTCCCAAAATATAAAAAATTATCTGCCCTTCCATGCTGATTGATATATAGTTGCAAATGTTGCTCGAACAGTTGATTTAAAAATTTAAAAAAACTAATGAAGTTACTTTTCCCGACCCCATTTGCCCCTATTAAGATATTTAAAGGATGGATCGCAACATCTCCAGAGTCACGTATTGATTTGAAATTTTGGATTCGAATGGTATTGATTCCCATGGCCTTATAGTCTTGTTGACAAAGGTAAGATTCTGTGACCTAACCGTAAAATTAGTTTAAAATCAAAAATGCTATACTTACTTATATCTAAAGTACCAATTCCTCGAACAGGCGCCGGGCAGTATGTTCCAGATCCTTGCTGAGTCCGGGATGCGGCCGGGAAGTCTGGATTGCCGAGCTGCGCACGGCCGTCAGCCAGCGGAAACGGGAAGGCACGTCGAGTTGTGCCACGGGGCCGCAATTCGGGGCGCCCATGGCGATTTGTTCGAGCGAATGCAGGTTGAGTTTGACCTGTTCCACATCCAGATCGCCGGCAAATACCTGGAGTTTTTGTTCGTTCACTGCGTAGTATACGCGGATAAACTGCATTTTTTTACAAAAAAGGATGATGCCCACGTTGATGAACTCTTCCCGTTCAACCTGCGGCAAAAGGCGGATCACAGCATACTCATACAAGTATTTCTCTTTCATCTTGCGCCTTTTTAATGAAAATGTCGGAATGGTTCAGCCGGGTGGTCAGAAAACGGTTGTACACCTCGCGCAATGCCCCGGGCTGCTCATCCGTATCGGGCCACAGTAGCCAGGCATCGGGAATGAGCGCTACGATCGCGCGGATCTTTTCTTCCGTCAGCAGTTGCCGGAACGCGGCATCCGTTTCCGCCAGCAGGGAGGCTTTCGGCAGCAGCACGTGGTCTTTGATCAACGGGAACGGGCTTTTGGCCTGCGCTTCCCAGTTGGTCCAGGAATGGTGAAAATAAAGCGCCGCACCATGGTCGATCAGCCATAATTCCTCGTGCCAGGTGAGCATGTTCACGTTTTTGAACGTGCGGTCCATATTGGTGATAAACGCATCCAGCCAGACGATTTGAGAGGCCAGTTCGGGCGAAACTTCTGTTACTACCGGATCGAATGTGATGGAGCCGGACAGGAAATGCAGCGCCAGGTTAAGGCCGTGGCTTTTTTTCAGCAGGTCCTGGATTTCTTCGTCGGGCTCCATCTGGCCGAAGGCTTCGTCGAGGTTGGCAAACACCAGTTCGGGTACTTTCAGCCCCAGCGTGCGGGCAATTTCGCCACCGATCAGTTCCGCGATCAGGGCTTTCGGTCCCTGTCCCGAGCCCCTGAATTTCAGCACGTATTTGAAGTCGTCGTCGGCCTCGGCCAGCGCGGGCAGAGAGCCGCCTTCGCGCAGCGGGGTTATGTAGCGCGTGACGTTGACGGTTCTTATTTCTGGTGTGTTTTCAGTCATTTTGTTCGGGTAAAAGTAAGGGGTTATTAGTTATCAGTTAGTAGTTATCTGTGTTGATAATCAGGCATTTGCACATAAAACAAATTAAACTGATCGTACTTTTTACTTACTCTTTAAATATGATTTCCGCTTGCAGGGTCTGTTTTAACCACATAAGGCACATAGAAAACATAGTTATGAGAGTGCTCTACACTATGTTTTCTATGTGCCTTATGTGGTTAAAACAAACCTTGCAAGCGGAAAAATGCGTCTTACTTCTTCGCCGACAACCAGTTGGCGATTTTCGTCAAATCCGCTTTCGGCACTTTTTGTGCGGCCATGGGCGGGTAGCCCGGCCAGTTTTGCGGCTCGGGTTTGCCAACCAGTTGTATGATGCGTTTGGCCGTGTATTTTTTCGCTATTACGTCTGTCCACATTGGGCCCACCAGTTTGCGGCTGATGGAATGGCATGCAGTACAACCGTATTTTTCCAGTAAGGGTTTCACGTCGGCCGGAATTTCCGGATCAGTCGTTTTAGAAGCGGGCGTAAAAGCCGCGAGGAGCAGCACAATCGGCAAGAGAGCGAACGTTTTTTTCATGTTTGAATCGGTGATGAAAGATTTGACTGCAAAAATGCGGAAGTCCCGCCTGAATCGGGGTTACAAATTTCTCTTTTTCAATTCTTTAACAGCGAAATCGACGGCACGGGCCGTCAGCGCCATGTAGGTGATGGAAGGGTTTTGCGCGGCGCCGGAAGCCATACAGGAACCGTCGGTGACGAACACATTGGGCACGGCATGGAGTTGGTTGTTGCCGTTGAGCATGGATGTTTTCGGATCGCGGCCCATACGCGCCGTACCCATTTCGTGGATGCCGCGTCCGGGCGGCTCTTGTGAGTCATTGGCCCAGATATTTTTAAAGCCTGCGGCTTCGAGCATTTCCTGGCCCGTTTGCAGGATGTCTTTCACCATGGCGTCCTCATTTTCGCGCCATTGGCAATCGATATCGAGTGTAGGCATTCCCCAGGCATCGCGTTTTTCGGTGTTCAGCGTCACTTTGTTGTCGAAATGCGGCAGGCATTCGCCCATGCCGAACAGGCTTCCACCCCAGCCACCGGGTTTGGTCATGGCCGTTTTGAAATCGGCGCCGAAACCTTCTCCACCGCCCTGGAAAGCCGCACCGCGATCGGCGCCGCCGCCGAACGCGTAGCCACGCACGAAGGCCGTTTGTTTGTCGCTGCCGAAATTGCGGAAACGCGGAATGTAAACGCCCACAGGCCGCCGGCCTTTGTGATAATGGTCGTGAAAACCGTCGTATTCGCCGCCTACGCGGGCCCGGTAATTGTGGTCCATCAGGTAATGCCCGAGTACGCCGGAGTCGTTTCCAAGTCCGCCGGGGAAACGATCGCTTTTGCTGTTGAGCAGTATTTGTGTGGTCGGCAACGTACCGGCATTGAGGAAAATGATCTTTGCCTTATATTCGATTACTTCCTTTGTTTGCGCATCCATGACACGCACGCCGGTGGCTTTGCCGGTTTTTTCATCAAAAATGACCGATTCCACGATGCTGTATGGGCGCAAGGTCATTTTACCGGTTTTTTCCGCAGCCGGTAGTGTTACGCCGTTGCTGCTGAAATACGCGCCGAACGGGCAGCCGCGGTGGCACAGGCTGCGATATTGGCAGGGTGTGCGGCCATTGATGCTCTGCGTAATGTTGGCGCTGCGGCCGTGCACCAGGGTACGGCCGGGGAAGTTTTTCCGGATGGTTTCCTGCAGGTGTTTTTCCAGAATGGTCAGTTCCATGGGCGGCAGGAATTCGCCGTCGGGGATCTGAGGCAGCCCGTCGCGGTTACCGTTGATGCCGGCAAATTTCTCCACGTAACTGTACCAGGGCGCAATATCCTGGTACCGGATCGGCCAGTCGGCGCCGTGGCCGTCTTTGAGATTACTCTCGAAATCGAACTCCGCCCACCGGTACGTCTGCCGCGCCCACATCAGCGATTTTCCACCTACGTGATAGCCTTTGATCCAGTCGAAAGGTTTTACCTGGGTGTACGGATGTTCGGTATCCTTGGCCCACATCTGGCGGGTACCTTCATTGAACGCATAACACACCGACTGAATGGGATAGTCTTTCTTTACGTCTTCCTGCGTCGGCCAGTTGTGGTGCGGAAATTCCCACAGATTGGTCATCGCCGTGGTGTAATCCTTGATGTGTTCCAGCGGGCGGCCGCGTTCGAGCACCAGGGTTTTCAGGCCTTTTTCGCACAATTCCTTGGCTGCCCAGCCGCCGCTGATACCGGAACCGACCACGATGGCGTCGTATGTGCGTTTTTTATGTGAAGTCACAAGAATAGAGAGTGAGAGGGTGAGAGAGTGAGAAAAGTGAGAGAGTGAGAGTTCGTAGAGTACACCTGACTAACTTAGGCGTTTACAAGTAGGGGTGCCGGGAATAATCAGGTGTAATCTACATATTCTCACCTTCTCACTCTCTCACCCTCTCACTTCTCTCACTTCTAAAACATAGGCGTCCACGCTTTTGTATTGGAATCGATGATCATATCGGGAATCCATCCGCCGGGGATTGGATCGAATGCGAGGGCTTGCGTCGCACCGATTTCGGAACTGAAATAACCGCCGAGGGTCAGATTTTTCAGGGTATAGAAAAAAGGACTGCTGCCGGGCCGGCTGTCGCTTTCTTTTTTCGCGGCCGTTTGCAGTTCGGTAAAAAACGCGATGCGCTGTGCAGGTGTACACTGCAAAAAACCTGCACCCTGCGAAGTTTTACATTGTTCTTCCGCGGCTTCGAGTTGTTTCCAGAAATCTTCCCGGGCTTCTGCCGGGAAACAATCCTGCACCACCACAGCGATAAACTCGTGCACTTTCGCGGCTTTCGCTCCGGGTGTGTCGGTATCGGGCAGGATGGTATCAGCCATTTCCGCCAGCAATGCCAGCCGGTCGGCAGGAAATTTTGCGAGGGTCGCCGGGCCGTTGGCCAGCGCCTTCGCCAGCAGTTCCGGCGCCAGGGAAATACCTCCGAGCAGGAGGGCTACTTTTTTGAGTGCTTCGCGACGCAACATTTCTAAGAGCGTGAGAAAGTGAGAGAATGTGAGAGATGTGAGAGGGCGAGAGATGTGAGAGGGTGAGAGGCCGTAGAGTACACTGCTTCGCTCCTATAATTGGTATAACTGAGCAAAGCGGTGTACTCTACGGACTCTCACCCTCTCACATCTCTCACTCTCTCACATCTCACTTTCTGAATAGCGCAAATGTACTTCGCGTACAATCCACACCAAGCATTTTATTGCTTTTCTTTTTTGATTAACCGTTCATTATTTTACTTCCCTCCTGAAACCGCTTATTTTATCGCGTTACAGGCACACAGTCCGCGCCGGAGCAGTGCAGGGCTTCCAGCAGAAAAAAACGTATCACGTCGCGGCGGGTCCAGTACATGTTATGGCGGATAGAGTCGATGGGCATGTACGTCACTGTCGTATGCGGCGCGAGTTGACGGTACGCATAGTCGGCATTGGAAGGGTAAATCAGGTTATCGAGCACTCCGTGCAGGATCCATACGGGGCATTTGATACGGCTCCAGCCATCCTGAATGGCTTCCAGCGATTTCGAATGCGCGAATTTTTCTTTGGTGGCCACGCGCGCCCATTTCGGAAAAACGATACCCAGCGGCGAATGCACCCAGCGGGCAATTTTGGGCGTACGCTCGGCATTCGGCTGCACCGAAGCGGACTGCAATAGCAGGGCGCGAAGTCGATCGGAATGGTCCATGGCCAGTTTGGCCGCTACCGAGCCGCCATAGGAGGAACCACAGAGCACGATCGGGCCGTTTTCCGACAGTTTTTCCAGCAACGGTGCGATGATATTGGCCTGCTCCACGATGGAAACAACCGCTTTTCCGTACCGCGATTTACCATAACCGGGACGATCTACCGCTACCAGGCGCGTATGGTTGTACACAGATGAATCGCGGAACAACGCGCTGTATTTCACCAGCGAACCGGGTGCGCCGTGCAAAAGCAAGGTAACCGGCAGGGAGTCGGCGCCGATTGTCAGGCAACGAAGGGTATATTTACCCGACCGAAAATAAAAAATCGTCGGCTGGACCGCCGCATCGGCAAAGGAATCCCATATTTGGCTGTCGGAAGAGGTGAGTTTCCACACACTGAAATGCGGTGGCACCCGGCGACTACAAGCCATACAAAACAAAAGGAACAACCCGCAAAGGGTTGGGAGAATGCAAGATTTCATAGATAAAAACAGTCTTTTATAACGCTCATGGAGGAAAACTATTGCCGTCTTCCCACGTTTGTGTTGTTCGGTTATGAAAAATCGGTTATACAATATACATACGCACATTCCGACCGGAAACGATGCATTTACAGAGATAGAAAATCTGCACTTCGCCCAGGCGGCTTCCGGAAAAACGCCCTTTTGTTCGGTGGGTTTGCACCCCTGGTTTGTCAGGGAAGACAATTTGGCAGCATCGGAACTATGGCTGAAAGCGCACGCTGTATTGCCTTCCATATGCGCCATAGGTGAAGCGGGGCTCGATAAAATTTGCGATACGCCCTGGCCGCTCCAGGAATCGGCTTTCCGGTTTTGTATCGAAATTTCCGAAGTGGCCGGCAAACCGCTCGTCATTCATTGCGTCCGCGCGTACAATGAGGTTATTCGAATCAAAAAAGAGATCGGACCGGTACAACCCTGGATTTTTCACGGCTTTAACAAACACCCAGACACTGCACAGATGCTGCTGCGCGAAGGTTGTTTTTTATCATTCGGCGCCGCCTTGCTGAATGAAAACAGCCGAAGCGCGGAAGCGTTGCGGCAAACGCCGGAGGATCGTTTTTTTCTGGAAACGGACGATGCCGGGGAGGTGGGTATTGAAACGATTTATGAACGGGCAACGGAGATCAGGGGTATTTCCGTAGAACGGCTTTGTGAAATTATTTCGGGAAATGTGCAGCGTGTTTTTCGATTTTAGATGTTTGGTAAGCCAAGGGCGGAGCACGTAGCCACCCGGTCGCTTGAAGCGACCGGGTGGCTACGCCTGGCGGCTCGAATACTCACGCCTGGCATACAACACCCATCATCACCCGGGAAAACAGCAACATACTCCACCTACTTTTGTTACCCACCCATGCAACAACTCGACCTGCTCATTATCGGCGGCGGCCCCATCGGGCTGGCCTGTGCACTGGAAGCCCAAAAAGCGCGGCTGAATTACCTGATCATTGAAAAAGGGACGCTGGTCAACTCGTTGTACCACTACCCTGCCAACATGACCTTTTTTTCCACGTCCGAGCGACTGGAAATCGGCGGCATTCCATTCGTTTCCAACAATGCAAAACCGACGCGTTCGGAAGCGCTGGAATATTACCGCCGGGTGGCGGAATCGGGCAAACTGAACCTGAACCTGTATGAAGAAGTAACGGACGTTCAGAAGCAGGACGACGGCTTTCAAATCCTTACCAATAAAAACACCTACGCTGCCAAAAACGTGGTGATGGCTACGGGGTTCTACGATATTCCGGTCAAAATGAATATTGAAGGAGAAGACCTCCCTAAAGTCACGCACTATTACCAGGAACCGCATGCCTATTACCGGCAAAAAATCGTGGTGGTCGGCGCCAACAATTCCGCTGTCGATGCAGCACTCGAAACATGGCGCAAAGGCGCCGAAGTGACGATGGTGATCCGCCGCGAGGAAATCGGAACGCGGGTGAAATACTGGGCTCGCCCCGACATCGTGAACCGGATCGAGGAAGGTTCTATCCGTGCCTATTTCAACGCCTCCCTCAAAGCCATCCGAAAGCATGAAGTAGACATTGAAACTCCCGAAGGACTGATCACGCTGGCCAACGATTACGTCGTAGCCGCCACCGGCTACCAACCCAATCTCGAATTTTTAAAAAAACTCGGCGTGCAAATTACCGACGACGGATATTGTCATCCCATGTACAACGCCGAAACGCAGGAATCCAACGTGCCCGGGCTCTACCTCGCCGGCGTAGTGTGCGGCGGACTGGAAACGCATGTCTGGTTTATTGAAAATTCACGGGCACATGCTGAAAGCATCATAAAACATATTTTAGGTGTGTAGGGTTTCGTGTTTCGTGTTTGGGGGGCGCTGCACTTGGCCTACCCATTTTAAATGAGCCAAGAGCAGCGCGCCCCAAACACGAAACACGAAACACCATACCCTAACCCAACAGCGCTTTCCACAAAACCCGGCCGCTCCAGATAATAATGATGAGCCCGACCAGCATGTACATGGTGCGTACAGGCAGTTTGCCGGCCAGTCGCGCACCCAGCGGTGCAGCCGCTACGCCGCCGATAATGAGGCCGGCAATAACCATCCAGTGCGACAATCCGATAAAGGAAAAGAACGTGACAGCGCTTGCCAGGGTAACGAAAAACTCGGTAAGGCTCACCGAACCGATGACATATTGCGGGGTTTTGCCTTTGGCGATCAGCGTACTGGTGACCAGCGGCCCCCACCCGCCGCCGCCGAATGAGTCCAGAAAACCGCCTGCTCCGGCCAGCCAGCCGAGGTTGCGGGCCCGGTTTTTTTTCTTGTTGCGCACAAATGCACGGCTCAGAATGCGTATGCCAAGCAGCAGAATGTAAACGGCCAGAATGGGTTTGATGTAGGCAGCATATTCCTCTCCCAGCCACGCCAGCAATGCCGCACCGGCAATGGCCCCGATGACACCGGGCAACAACAGCACCTTGACGAGACGACGATTGATATTGCCGAAACGGTAGTGCGAATACCCGGAAGCGCCTGCGGTAAACACCTCGGCGGTGTGAATACTCGAACTCACTGCCGCCAGCGGCACACCCGCTCCCATCAGAAACACCTGCGTAACAACGCCATAGCCCATGCCGAGCAGCCCATCGGCCAGTTGTGCGGCAAAACCCACGCCTACAAACACCCAGAACTGCGGGTCGATACTTCCGATAATTTGTGGCCAGGTATGCGTCGGTATGTAAAAAGACACCACATTAAAAATGAGCGACAGGCCGAACGCCGCGAGTGCCGCCGTCGCCAGACGCCGCCATTTTCGGTCGTTGATGCGCTCCAGGTTCTGGTGCGGAATCACGGCGGACAGCGCTTCTTCTCCGGCAGCAATGGAAGCCGTCAGGGAATTCAGGGTGCGTACTTTTTCGGCAAAATCGCCGCCGAGTTTCTGGCGGATAAACGGCATGTGCTGCAGGATCTCGTCGAGTTCGCCGGGCAGCGACTCATTCAGGGTTTCCTTGAGACGTTTGGCGATGGTCGGCGATTTCCCATTGGTGGAAATGGCGATTTTCAGGTCGCCTTTCTGTACGATGGAACTCAGGTAAAAATCGCACAGGTAAGGGGTGTCGGCCACGTTTACCAGAATACCTTTCGCTGCCGCCAGCGCTTTGATTTGCCGGTTCACAAAAGGGTCGTCGGTTGCCGCGATGACAAACTGTTTCCCCTCCAGATCAGATCGTTCGAAAGGTTTTTCCAGTAATACAACGTGCTGATAATCACCTGCAAACGACTTGATTTCCTCCGAAATGACCGAACCCACCAGGGTCACCCTCGTAGCCGGACTATTGCCCAGCACGGCAGTGATTTTTTCAAGACCCACATGACCGCCGCCAACGATCAGCACATCGAAATGTTCCAGTTTCAGAAAAACCGGAAACAGGTTATTACCGGCACTGGCGCCCGTTGCCTGCGGTTCCGTTTCGGCTGTGAAATGGGCTGTTTGTATAACTTCGTCCATGTGGTGGTTGAGTAGTTGAGAGGTTGAGGGGGTTTATGAGTTTATAGGTTGATGGGTTTATGGGTTTATGGGTTTATAGGTTTATAGGTTTATAGGTTTATAGGTTTATAGGTTGATGAGGTTGATAAGGTTGATAAGGTTGATAAGGTTGATAAGGTTGATAAGGTTGATAAGGTTGATAAGGTTGATAAGGTTGATAATTTGCCGTCGGTTAGGGGAATTAATCTTTTTGAAGGGTTAATTTTGTTTTAATGGATTACAAGTCCAGAGGCAGTGTGTCAACCTTCTGTTCTATGCCTGAAAAAGCCAAGGGCAATGTGTCATCCTGAGCGCAGCGAAGGATCTAACCATGCTCCAAATTCCAGATAATTTCGGATCCTTCGCTGCGCTCAGGATGACACATTGCCCGTGGCTTTTTCAGTTACCCAAAGGAAAGAGAACAGTTCACTCCTGGCTTTTGCCAGTAAAAAACCGGACAAGAGAAATATTCAGCCGCTAGATAAAAGTTGACTTTGCCCATTCATAGAGCGGTTGAATATCAACCCTTATCAACCTTATCAACCCTCATCAACCTTATAAACCCTCATCAACCCCTTACCCTCAGTCATGAAAATTCGTTCCGTGCGTCGTCGCTTTCACATACCCTTTGCGGATCACAAAATCGCCAAAAGGCTCGTTGCGTTGCCGTTCTTTCGCGTAATCGGCAATAATTGGCTCCAGTTCGGCCAGGATAGCCGTTTCATCCAGCATTTCCTTGTATAGTTTGTTCATGCGTTCGCCGTTGTGGGCCGCGCCGAGGTAGAGGTTGTAGCGGCCCGGCGATTTGCCGATAAATGCAATTTCTCCCAGATACGGCCGGCCGCAGCCGTTGGGGCAACCGGTCATACGGATGTTGATGGCGTCTTTTTCCAGGCCGTAGGTGCGAAGGATCAGGTCGATTTTATCGATGAGCGAAGGCAGGTAGCGCTCGGCTTCCGCGAATGCCAGCGAGCAGGTATTGAGCGCTACGCAGGCGATGGAATTCTGCCGCAGCGCCGTTTGGCTATACGTGGCCGACAGGATGCCGTATTTATCCAGAATTGCCTCCACGACGGGTTTCTTTTCGGCGGAAATGTTGCCGATCACGAGGTTCTGATTGCCCGTCAGGCGGAAATCGCCGTCGTGAACGGATGCCACCACACGCAGGGCCGTGCGCAACGGAAACTCGGGGGTATCCACAATACGACCACCTTCGATGAACAGGCCGAGGTTGTAATGCCCGTCGAAGGTTTTCGTCCAGCCCAGCGGGTCGCCGGAATGGATGAATTTGTACGGTTTCGCTTCCCCGAAAGTCAGGCCTGCGCGGCGTTCCACTTCCTGTTTGAACGGCTCCAGCCCCATGCGTTCGATGGTGTATTTTAGTCGGCTGAACTTGCGGTTTTCCCGGTTGCCATTATCGCGCTGGGTGGTGATCACGGCCTCGCAGACTTTCAGAATGTCTTTTTTGTCGATGTAACCGATCATATCTGCCAGCCGCGGGAAGGTTTCGGGCATGCCAAACGTCATACCGAGTCCGCCGCCGGTTGCCACATTGAATCCCTCCAGTTCGCCGTCTTTTTCAATGGCGACCAGGCCGATGTCGTTGGCGAAAATGTCGGTATCGTTGAAGGGCGGCACCGCAATAGCGATTTTGAATTTGCGGGGCAGGTAGGTTTTGCCGTAAATGGGCTCGGCGTCTTTGGAGGGTGGAGGGGTGGAGAGTTGAGAAGTTGAGGGGTTGAGGGGTTGTGTATTGAAGGGCTGCGATTCGTCGACAGACTGTCCGTCCATCCAGATTTCGTAGTACGCCGAAGTTTGCGGGGTAAATTCGGCGCTGATTTGCCGGGAAATAGCCCACACCTCGCCGTGCACTTTGCTTTCGTTGGGGTTGGGGCTGCACATGACATTGCGGTTCACGTCGCCGCACCCGGCAATGCTGTCGAGCAGCACTTCGTTGAAACCCTGGATGGTGGCTTTCAAATCGCGCTTGCGGATGCCGTGCAACTGGAATGCCTGCCGCGTGGTAAGTTTCATGGTGCCGTTGCCGTACGTCGAGGCCAGATCGTCCATCCGCAGCCACTGGGCCGGCGTGGCAACTCCGGCGGGCACACGGATGCGGATCATCATGGAGTACAGCGGCTCCAGTTTTTGTGTTTTGCGTTCGCTTTCCAGGTCGCGGTCGGTTTGCTGATACGCGCCGTGGAATTTGATCAGTTGCGTATCATCCGGGTACAGAGCGCCGGTGATTTTATTGTCGAGGCTTTGAACGAGCGAACCGCGGAGGTAATCGCTGTTTTCTTTGATGATCTCGACTTCGGATAGTTTCTTTTCTGCCATGGTGTATGATATGTAGCGGATTTCGCGGATCTGGTTTCGCCCGTCGTAGAGTCAATTGCTACGCGGATAACGCTGATGACGCGGATTTTCGCGGATTTTATTCGAATTGTTTTTTGGCGTTGGTGAATACCTTTCTGAAAAATTGCGGTTTGGGGCCGAAGTTTAAAATGTATCCTACTTCTATTTCACTTGCCTTAAGGTAGTTTTGGAGTTGGGAGATGTGCCCGCCCACGATACTAGTACACGCCTTTAGTTCAATGATAATCACCTCATTGACAATGATATCGGAGAAATATTCTCCTACTTCCCGGCCTTTGTAGAAAACAGGGCAACGCTGTTGTGCAACGACCTCTAATCCTTTCTCCTTTAACTCAAAAAACAAAGCATTCTGATACACTCTCTCCAGAAATCCATAACCTAAATGATTATAGACCTCATAAAAAGCACCCAGAATCTTGTCAGACAATTCCTTGTGCATTAACATAAATGAAGATATTAAATATAAAAATCCGCGAAAATCAGCGTCATCCGCGTTATCCGCGTTGCAATTGACTCTACGACGGGTAAACCACCTGCCACACAACCCCTACACCCGCACTCACCCCAATCCACACGACCAAATTTACTTTAAAAATCTGTAACGCCGCCAGGGAAATTGCCGCCCAGACAAGCGGCAGCCAGCGAATTTCCGGCAAATCCGGCGCAATCACCGCCTGTCCCAGATACAAACACAAACTCAACATCACACCCACCACAGCAGCCGTAGCGTATTGAAGCACTGACTTCACGGCCGGATTGGCCTGCGTACGTTCAATCAATGGCGCGCCGGCAAAAATGAATAGAAACGACGGCAAAAACGTGTAATAAACCGTCGCTGCCAGCGCCAGCGTAGCCGCTCCCAGGGAGGCCCCGAACGTATGGTATCCGGCCATAAAACCCACAAATGCCAGCACGATAATCAGCGGACCCGGTGTCGTTTCGCCCAGCGCCAGCCCGTCGATCATTTCCAGTTGGCTCAGCCAGCCGAATTTTTCCACGCTCACCTGCGCCACATAAGGCAATACCGCATACGCGCCGCCGAAAGTGACCAGGGCTGCCTGGGTGAAAAACAGGCACAGTTTTTTCCAGAATGCAAAATCGCCGGCTGTCATCGCAAATACCACCAAAGGTGCAGCCCACAACACCGCCGCTACCAGCACCTGCCGTAACAACCGCGTGGTGGAGAATCCTGCCCCGTCGACTATAGTTTGGCTGTTGATCAGATAAGCGTTTTCAGTAGAATCGGCTTCGGTGACCGCGTTTTTTTGTGTTTTTTGGGTAGATTTTGTTCTAAAATATACGACCGTACCCAACAGTACCGCCACAAGTATGATCAACGGAAATGGGATATTTCCTGCATAAATGGCTATGAATGCAGCAATGGCTACGGCATAATGCACGGGGGTCTGCAACGATTTTTTTCCAATTTTCACAATAGCACCCGCTACGATAGCCACCACCGCCGGTTTCAGAAATACAAAAACCGCCTGCACGATCTCAAGCGTTCCATAGGTAACGTACAAGGCGCTCAGTCCCCATAGAATTACCGCGGAAGGCAGCACAAACAGGATACCGGCCACAAGTCCGCCTCGCACGCCATGCAGCATCCAGCCGATGTAAGTGGCCAGTTGCTGCGCTTCCGGCCCGGGTAGCAGCATGCAGTAATTCAGCGCGTGCAGAAATTTCCGGTCGCTAATCCAACGCTTCCGATCCACCAGAAAGGTGTGCATGATTGCAATCTGCCCTGCCGGCCCGCCAAAACTCACAAAGCCAAGCCGCAGCCAAAAGGCCAGGGCTTCGCGAAAAGAGGGAGCAGCAGGTGGTGCGAGTGGTTGCATAAAACGGGTCCGGATTGCGTCCGGTTTGATCAGGCGCTATTTGCGCAGGTCGAAATTGTGAAAATAAAAGAGGCGGACCGCATGTATTTTATTGAAATGATCTCCCGACGGCAATTGCTGGTACACATTCAGGTACCCGCCCTGCAATTGTGCATGCGGATTGATCTGATATGCCAGTCCAACGAAAAAGCGGTTTTGATCGAAGTGGTTGTACACGATATTTTTGCCGAAGTTTACCATGATTTCGTTGTTGAGCAGAAATTGCAAACTGCCGGGATTCAGCCCTTTTTTCGTGAGCGGTAAAAACAGGGCAAAACCGTACCTGACGCGTGGGTTATAACTGTAACCTTCACCCAAAGCATTGTCATTCAAAAGTTTACGCCGAAAACGTTCTTCCAGGCGCATCGTCTGCATTAACCGCGCTTTCGGCCAGCGTGTAAACCACTGCACCTGTTGCCAGGGCCGGTGCTCGGGCCGGGAAATATTTTCATGCCCATCCGCCGGAAAGGTATTCACCCAGGCGTATGCCGCCGTCAGCCGCACGTCGTCGGTGATGTAAAACGTCGGCCCGGCGCGGACGATGGACTGCGACAAATCGCCTACAAAATCATCTTTCAGTCGCAGGTGGGCATCTGTCCAAAGCCCCCATCTTTGACTAAACCTGATCTGGCTGAAAACGCCGAACCAGGTTTGTTCTTCGGTAGTGACGGTCTTTTGTGCTGCGAGGTGCAGGCTGCAAAAGAGTAGTAAAACTGTAATCCTCATAAATAGGTTACTGGTTATCAGTTATTAGTTATCTGTGTTGACAATCAATCGTTTGCAGATAAAATAACCCAAACTAATGATCACTAAAATGCAAAAGCCCAGAGGTGTCATCTGCGAGGTACGAGCAGGTGACACCTCTGGCGTTTGGAATCGTAAATAAAAGCAGAATCGGAAACAAACAGGGGCCTTATTCTTCCGATTCAAACGTGTTGGCAATGCCTTAAAAAGACTCTTTCAAAGTAATGCCGTAGGTTCTCGGATCTCCCAGCACGCCCGCATAGTGGCCTGCATTTCCGGCGCCCGGCAGCAGTTGCTCGAAATAATCCTGATCCAGAATATTGCGTGCCCAGACAGTTGCCGATAATCCTTTCGACACGCGGAAACCGAAACGCGCATTCAACAATGCATAACCATCCACCACCAGGTATTGCGAAGGCGAAGGGCTTGAAGAAAATTTGGAGCGGTAATAAGTATCAAACGCAAAAAAGTAATTTCCGGTTTTGTCAAGGAGTTTTCCGGATTTGGCCAGATCGATACCCAGAGAGCCTGCATATTTGGAAATACCCGGCAATTCGCCGCCCGAAACGTCTTTAAATGCTACCTGTACGCCATCCACCGATCTGCCGGTTTCTTCCAGCGGAAGCGGCGCATTGGTAAAGGACACGTATTTGCCGTCGGTGTATGCGAACGAGGCATTTACGGACAGGAATCTTTTCACTTTGAAATTGCCTTCAACTTCCACACCACGCACCCGCACTTTTTCGGCATTGGCCAGGTAACCGCGGTTTACGCCCAATTCCGGCGACTGCACCTGCGTCTGGTAGTCTTTGATATCTGTGTTGTAAATGGTCAAATTGAACGTGGAGGTGGGCGACGGCGTGGTTTTTATGCCGATTTCCGCATGGCTGACCGCTTCCGGTTTGATGACGGCCAGTTCGAGCAGCGGCCCGGCACTAGAAGTCGGCAGACCGCCCAGGTTGAGACCTACCGGTTTGAAACCCGTCGAATAGGTAGCAAAAGTATTGATGCGGCTGCCGGCTTTAAAAGCCAGCGTCAGTTGACCCGACAGGTTGGTGTCGTCGACCTGCGCATCAAAAACCTGGTCCGTATAAACCAGTTTTTTCAATGCGATCAGGGCAGGATCGGTCGTTTCCAGTCCACCGTACGTTTCACGTTTGAAGTTCACCGATTTGTCGTCGTAATT
>Ga0209717_1001042_pt1 | contig 31588 bp, 23 predicted proteins | sample AD_UKC048_MetaG_FD_184418 | JGI IMG/M metagenome (GOLD analysis project Ga0209717, IMG submission 184418) | Active sludge microbial communities of municipal wastewater-treating anaerobic digesters from USA - AD_UKC048_MetaG (SPAdes) (version 2) | ecosystem: Engineered > Bioreactor > Anaerobic >...
ACCGCGCCGTCTGTGTCCATCTGCACTGGCGTTGCCGCCGTTTCAAACTTTAATATATCCACAACCGATGCAACAGGCGTGATTGTGACTGTTGCTGTCGCGGTTTCTGTGGGCGGGGTGCCTGTGATTGTTTCTGTAACCGTTGGTGTAGGTGTTGTAGTGGGTGTTATGGTTGCTGTTTCGGTAATTGTAGCTGTCAGTGTTGCGGTAGGCATAGGCTGAAGTCCAAGAACTTCAATCGCGGCAATCATGGCATTGTCTTTAACCCCTGATAACTTAATATTAAGCGTGCCATCTGTTACGTTTATGCTTTCAAAAGCCTTTATAAGCGCAGCAGAATAATTTGTGGCATCCGCGACATCCAGGCCGTTAATCACCTTATTGCCTTCTATGTAAACATCAAATATACGGTAGCCTTTTGTCATGTAAGCCAGCTCTGCCCAGTGCAGTTTAATACTATATAAGCCCGGATCTACATCAAACGCGTATTCCAGCAACGGATTATATCTGTACGTTGCGTATATCACTCCGTCTGCGGCATTGCATATTTTATTTTCCGCGCCGGCAACTGTCATGGCTGTACCGGTAATTTTATATCCATACCCGCCCGGTCTGTATAACGCATCCGCATTCCAAAGAAGCCCTGATGCGTCCGTATACGCCGCTGACGCAGCGCAGTCAATTCTGGCGTTATACGCCCCAAATACAGGCGTTGGGGTTTCTGAAGGGGTAATTTGCTCCTGCAGGCCGTTTATGGCAATTCCGGCCACAAGAGCCGCGTCTATTGATGCTTTAAGGGTTATATTAAGCGTTCCGTCTGTTACATGCGCTTCGTAAACAGGTTCGTATGCCTGATTTATGCCAACCTTTGATACAAGGTCTATATTTGAATCCACTTTATTATTTTCAATATAAACATCAAATATCCTCTGACCCGGAGCATTCCAGTAATATTCAGCCATGAAAAGCGTTACTTCATAATCGCCGTTTGGCACATCAAAGCGGTATTCTATTTCATAGTCTTCTGTTACGTTTGCGTATACATCCCCTGCATAAGTTCCGTTTACGGGTTCGTAAATGTTGTACATTGCATATGTGTCAAAGTATCCATAAGAACCCGGGCAATAGTAATTGTTATCAGGCTGCCAGAGCCTGCCATAGGCATCTGTATATGCGGCATCCCCCGCGCAGTTAAACATCATGAAATATGCGCCCGGAACATATGTGCGGACCGGTGTAACTGTTGAAGTTGCTGTTGGGGTTATAACATCTGTCATGGTCTGCGTGACAGACGGCGTGGGTGTTATAGTTGCGGTAAGTGTATGTGTCCATGTTTCTATTATCTCTGTGCCGGTTTCGGTTATGGTCGGGGTTTGTGTTTGTGTTGGGGTTATCGTAGCTGTCTGCGTATGTGTAAATGTAGGCCTTGGAGTGCGCGGCGATACAGGCGTAACGGTACAGGCAGCACCAAATGTTATTCCGGAATTATGAAGATTATTAAATTCGGATAATTCATTAAGCTCATCCGTGAAGTTTCCGATATCATCGGCAGATACCCAAACAGGGCCCGCAAGGCATATATCTTTGCTTATATACAGCGTTATGTCCTGATAATAACCCGGTTTTAATTCTCTTGTTGTTACTGCTGTTCCAAGAAGATTGCCGCCTTTTTGCGGGTCTCCGCCGTAATAACTGATTTTAATCCCCTGGGCAGCTTTATCCGCCCCGCCGTTGCCTATGCGCGCAGTCAGCGAGCGCCCAAAGGCGTCTTCTGTGACTCTAAGATATGATGCCGTTATATCCGGCCACACCACAGGACATCCCTGCGGAACACTGACACGGTAGTTATTATATGTTTCCCAATTATTCTGTTCAAAAGCCGGAACCCTGCCATTTGGCAGGATATTTGTAACATGATAAGAGTGCTGATTCCACATTTTAGTGGCATTTGCCCACCGGTCATAGCGGTCTTCGAAGACATAGATACCTTTGCTGTAATTGCCCAGCCACTCATTAACAGGTATTATAATCTCTGCGTGGTTATCGTTATCTATATCAGCGACAACAGGATAGTTATCACATGTCCTGCTGGCATATGGGGCGCTGAACAGGACACTGCCTGTCGCCCCGTCATAAATACGCAATGTATGCTCGTCCTGATAAACGATTTCTTCTGAACCGTCGGCATCAAAATCAAATGAGGTTGAACCTGTTGTATAGCTGCCGTCATCCACGGGACTTGACCATAAAACGTTTCCATCTGCATCGATTACCATATAACACAATCCAAATGCTACTCCTATTTCCGGCCTTCCGTCACCATTAAAGTCCCCTATTGTTGGCGCGCCCCCGCCCAGCGAACACGAACTGTACATATCCTTTCCCCATAAAATATTTCCGTTATGATCAAGCAGCCATACTCCGCCAGGATATCCGGTAACAACAATTTCTTCAAAACCGTCATTATTGAAATCGGCAACACCCGTAAAGGCTCTTAAAGGCAAATCGGTATTTTTCCATAATAGGGTTCCATCAGCTTTATAAACTGTTCTTCCGTCAATTACTTCGGGATTTCCATCGTTATCAATATCTGAAATAATCGGAGTTCCCAAGTAATGTCCGTATCCATCCCAGTATCCGCCGGAAATATCTGCGGGATCTCCTGCCCAGAATAAAGAGCCGTCATTTCTGAATACCTGATTTCCAACCACTATTTCAGGATTACCGTCGTGATCAAGATCTGCTACGGCGGGATGCGTTTTTGAGACAACCTGTTCAATCCATCTTATACTCAAATCGTGATTCAATACAACAACTTGACTGTTGGCTTCAAGCATACAAATAATTTCCATTTTACCGTCGTTGTCAATATCCGCAATCGCCGGATGAAACCAATAACTGATACCAAGCGCATATTCAGGCCTTATTAAACCGGTTTCGCCATCAAATACACAGAGCCGGTTATTATTCATATTTGCCATTATAATATCGGTTCTTCCGTCGCCGTTTATATCGCCGATACTGGCCGAACCAAGAGGTTCAAAATTATATCCGGCCTGACTCTGTGAGGAAAACCATTTTACAACAGGGTCAAACTGCCGTTTTAGTTTTTTATCAACGCATTTCATTCCCGTAAAAACAAAATTATTTTCTTCGTTATCCTCTATATAAACGTTTCTACTGTCCGCAAATACATAGATGGGGGCGTCTCTGAATGTCACATTACTTCTATATGATATATTTAAATTTTTTTCCTCTCCCGCGTTTAAACCGTTAACGTCAACCGTTTCGAGTACATTGTCATTTGCATCTATGATTCTGTTTTGATTTGTATCCTCGAAAAAAGTTACAGTAAAAGTTTTTAACGCATTAACAAATCCTTCGTTTTTTAACGTGACAGATATTTCACCTTTCGCATCCAGTGTTTGCCAATTGCCGTCCATAAACCCGGTAATTGCATTGGTTACTTTTATATCTATATCCTCTGTCTTGGTTATCGTTTCGGGAGTAGCTTCGCTGCACGGTATATATCTTTTTACAAAAAACGATTCGCCACCGCCCATAATCACACTGCCATTATCGGCAACGGCGACGCTTGCAGAATCCGGGGCTCCGATCTGCATAAGATAGGCGCCAGCAGCTGAGTAAGCGGACACAATGTTTTCGCCGGCTTTTTCAAACGCAATCACAATAATTCCGTCGGTTATAATATCAATAGAAAGAAGATTATCAGCTTCAACATTAAAACTGTAAAGATAATTATCTGAATTGTCAAAAATTTGTACGCGTTTGTTGCCTGAATCCAATATATACAAATTTCCGGCATTATCAAAAACGATATCTGACGGCTGTAAAAATTGACCTTTCAATTGACCGCGCGAACCGATTGTTTTTATATGGTTTCCGTCTAAATCACAGACGACAATCTCATTTAACAAATAATCAGAGACGTATAAAAGTTTAGATTTATTAACGGCAATGCCCATAGGCTTCTGCAAGGTTTTTCCGCCGGCAAAAACACCGATATGGTTTAATAAAACTCCGAAATTGTCAAAAATTTTTACATTTCCTGCCGCTGAATCTGAAACGATTAAATAATCGTCGGTAATTGCAATTTTTTCCGGACACACAAGGCCATTGAGTTCTAATTTTTCTGCTGATAAATCAGGTTTGATTTTTATTATTGTTGACTTGTTACAATAGGCGGCATACAACATTTCGTTTTTGCCGATATCAATATCGTTTGGTTTTTCGTTTATGTTTACGTATTGTAATAAATTGGACGATATTTCTTTCCAGCATGTATCCATACCTGACATCGGCGTGGCGGTAGGCGTTGGCGGCGGAACGGTGCCGCACGGCACCAGCATGAATATGCCTTTTTCCATATCTGCAGTTATCATCCTGCCGTTTTCATCCGCGGAAAGAATTGGATATGCCAGATTGTCCCCCGCGGTTTCAAAAACTGACACAAAGGAGCCGTATTTATCATAAATTTTTATCTGCCCTGCTTCGCTGTCTCTTTTTTCGCTTATATAAAGCAGCCCTGAATTGTCAAAATTAAGTGATAATGGGGCGTAATAGCCGGCAAACCCTTCTGCAAGGCTGAAACTTCTTTCGTATTCGCCGGACTGATTAAAAATACTGATCCTTTTGTTTCCGGATTCAGCCACGTAGATATAGCCTTCGCTATCAACCGCTATTTTAGACGGATACAGAAACTGCCCGTTAAATAATCCCATAAATCCAAATGAATTTATCAAAACACCGTTCCCGTCAAATATTTTTATCTGATTATTTCCTGTATCCGCCACATATATCTTTCCGCCGGCATCGGCGCATATACCTGCGGGATTTTTAAATTCCCCGTCAAGCACTCCGCTGAATGTGCAGTCCGGATTGAATATCTGCACCCTGCTGTTACCTGTATCGGTAATATAAACTTTCCCGTTATTGCCGATAGCAATTGCCGAAGGTATACTAAACAATCCTTCTTCTGTGCCGCTTCCGCCGAATTCTTTTTCAAACACCAATGATTTGCTGAATTTAATGATTTTACCGTTTTCATATGCGGCATAAACTGAGCCTGACTGCGCGTTTATCGCAAGAAGCCTTTGATTATTATTTGCCATTTCAGCGATTTCATAGCATGGCGCTGTTTCCGGCGTAGGATACGGTGTGGGCGTAGGTGTCAATAATCCGCACGGTACATAGCACCTTATCCTGTTTCCTGAAGTTTCCACCGCAAATAATACTCCATCTTTACCTATATTAATACCGGCGAGCCCTTCAAAATTATCATAGCCGCTGTCATTGCCTGTGATTGTATCCAGCAGATACCCGTTGCCGTCACAAACCCTTACCGTATTATCAGACAGCGCGGCATAAATTTTTCCCTGCGCGTCTGATGCAATATCTGTTATTATTGCCGTGCTTTCCGGTTCATTTTTCAGCAGATGCCATTTTGTAATAAACTGCCCGTCAGCACTGAATTTTGTTATGCTTTTGTCTTCATTATCAGCCGCATATACCAGGCCGTCCGGGCCTTCGCAGACAGATACCGGAATCACCATGCCCCCGTTGAACCAGCCTGTCCCTCCTATATATTCAAGAATATTTCCGTTTAAATCTGTTTTTATTATCCTTGCGTTTCCGCCATCCGCTATAAGCAGGTAATTACTGCCGCAATAAACATCAGCCGGCCCGTCAAATTCGCTGTTGTAATCCCCTTTTACGTTAAAGGACCGCAAAAATACCCCGTTTTTATCAAAAACCTGAACGCGATTATTGCCCCTGTCCGCTATATAAACATTGCCTTCTGTGTCACAATCCATACCCGATGGGTTCATGAACTGCCCCTGTTCTTCGCCCCTTTCGCCCCACTGCGTTACAAAGATGTCATTATTCCTGAAAGCAAGTATTCTTCCTGAAAAAGGTTCCAGAATAAATTTATTTCCGGAGTCATTTTCCGCGATATAAGAAGGGCCGGCAAATCCGCCAATTTCCCCAAGCACCGCGCCGTTTTCAAAACAAACCGTTATGCCCGGCGTAGGCGCCAAAGTCGGGGTTTCTGTTGGAATAACATTTTCGCACGGGATGAATTTTTGAATCCTGTAAGTGCCTGTGTCGGAGATAAATACATTCCCGCTGCCGTCAACGGTAATACCCGCGGGATAAATAAAGTCTTTCCCGCCCATCTGCGCTCCGGATGCTGTATATATTAAAACGCCTTCATCGGTATAAACCCTAAGCCTGAAAGGTAATGAATTATCATTTGCGTCAACGTCAAGAAGGTAAATTTTATCATCGGGGCCGCACGCAAATGCCGAAGGCGCCATCATATTGTTTTCCTCAACCCCTATTCCGCCCCATGACTTTATAAATACGCCGTTACTGTCAAATTTGGAAATTCTGCATGTTCCGGATTCAAGCACATAAACATTTCCGGAGTTGTCAACAACAATGCCCGATGGCGCTATAAACTGCCCTCCAAAAATACCGGCCATACCAAACTGCCTGACAAATGCGCCGTATCTGTCAAAAACCTGTATTCTGTTATTATTAAGGTCAGCCGTGTAAATTTCCTGATTTGTATTATTAACGGCGATACTGACAGGTTTATTAAATTCGGATTCGCCGCTGCCGGCGGAGCCGAACTTTCTTATTAATACACCCTGCTCTGAAAATACCAATATGCTGTTGCTGTAAGAATCCGCGACATAAATTTCTCCCCATTGCGCGGCCGCTATGCCTGTCGGCGCATGCAGGAAGTTTTCTTCATCAATTTTGCCGCCCCACTGTTTTACAATGGCCCCTGACATGTCAAGGACTGTTATTCTGCCTATTTCGGTATCAGCGGCGTAAATAAGGCCGTTGTATTCATCCAAAGTTCCGACAGAAGAAATATTAATATTATCATACCCGTATTGCTCCCCGAAATTCAGGCATATTTCCGGCGCGGGCGTGGTAACAGGCGTGAAAGTCGGCAACGGAACTGTCCCGCACGGCATATATTTATTTACCGGCCATCCTGCTAAATCCGAAACATAAACATTTCCGTTATTATCCCGCACTATTCCAAAAGGCACTGATAAACCTTCTTCAAATATCCCAAGATAATTGCCGTCAGCGTCAAACATTCTGACCCTTTGCGCGTTTGATTCGGTTATGTATATTACGCCGTCATTGTCAGCCATAATGCCCGCAGGCCCTGAAAGCCTGCCGTGTTCGGAACCCAAAGCGTTAAATACGCCCAATAAATTTCCCTGCGTGTCCAAAACTTTTACATTGTTATTTCCAAAATCGGTCACAAAAATCATATAAGGGGTGATTGCCATACCCAGGCAGACCGAAAGCCCCGCGTTATTGCCTATTATTCCCATAAACGTGCCGGAAGAAGAATATACGTCAATAACCGACTGCGACTGATCCATAAATACTTTTAATACATATATATTGCCGTCCGCGTCAGTTTCTATTACTGACGGCAGTTCAGATTCCGGATTATTATAGTAAAATTGCGATATAAAAACGCCTGAATTGCTGTATCTGACAATTCTTCCGTTTAAAGGGTCGGACACAAGAATATCATCGTTTCCGCCTTTTGATACGGCAACAGGATCGGAAAATTCCAGCCCCATATCCATATATTCAAAATCGCCCATTGCCCTTACAAATCCGCCCTGCCGGTCAATAACAACAACCCTGCTTAATGACATATCATTCGGTTTAAGGAATTCAAGATCCCGATTTATGTTAAGCATGCCTTTAACCGCGTCAAACACACCGCCGGCCGGAATATAAAAAGATATTTTAGTATATATGTTACCGGCGCTGTCAGCCGCTATGGGCCCGGAAAACATCTTAAATCCCGGATTCAGCCGCATCATTTGGGATACATTCGAATAAAAACCGCCGTCTATGCCAAAACGCGATGAAAGTTCAAAACAATTCAATTGAGGAGTGCTTGTTAATGTTATTGTGGGAGTAACAGTTGAAGTTATTGTTTCTGTCGCGGTTTGGGTTATTGTCTCGGTAACAGTCTGTGTAATTGTTTCTGTAATAGTCTCTGTAACAGTGCCGGTTACAGTATCTGTAACGGTCGGAGTGGGTGTTAAGGTAATGGTCATTGTCGCGGTTTCAGTAATAGTTTCAGTGACAGTCACGGTTATGGTATCGGTAATAGTCAAAGTAATAGTATCTGTAACAGTCGGGGTTGGGGTTAAGGTAACGGTCATTGTCGCGGTCTTAGTAACTGTGTCAGTTATGGTTTCGGTGATAGTTTTAGTGACAGTTTCAGTAGTGCTGGGCGTTAAAGTTACAGTCCCTGTAGCAGTGTCTGTGACGGTTTTGGTAAATGTCGGTGTCGGTGTTAAAGATACAGTTTCCGTTGCAGTTTCAGTAACAGAGCATGTTGCAGTTTCTGTCACGGTATCTGTTGCTGTCGGGGTTATGGTTTTAGAAACCGTTTCTGTAATTGTGTTTGTAGAAGTTTTTGTAGGGGTATTGGTGTAACTATTCGTAATGGTTATAGTAATACTTTCAGTTGCTGTATTTGTAGCGCTTGATGTTGCTGTTTCGGATTCGGTTATTGCAATTGTTAAGGTTTCGGAAAATGTAGGCGTGGCAGTGTTTGTGATTGTAGGTGTGCCTGTTAAAGTTGCGGTTTCTGTGAAAGGCGCGGTGTTTGTATTTGTTACGCTTGCCGTGGCGTTTTGTGTTGCTGATTTTGTCGCGGTTAAAGTGGCATTGGGGGTTGATGTTAAAGTAATTGAAGGGGTTGCTGTTTTAGTTATAACAATTGTGGGAACCGGCGTACACGGACCGGCGCCCGGCGGCACGCCTGACTGAGGGTCGTATGTTCCGGGGGTTTTATATTCCATTATAAGCGTGTTATTTGAGTAAAGGGCAAAATGGCGGTCATCGTAATAAGGGCCTGCCATATTTCCGCCGCAGCTGTTCTGGCCATACGGAAGCCCGGAATAATCGTCGTTAAAATTTGTCCAATTACCCGGTAATGAAGCGTATGTACCGCCGTAGGAAGCATCGCTGTAAATGCCGGAGCTAAGATATGCGTAAAGAGGCCTGTGATTCTGCGACATAAACGAGCATGATGCCGTTATCATTATCTGAAAACCCTGAACCCATCCGCCGGCGGGTATGTGGTTTACTTCCCCGCCCTGATAAACAAAATTTACTTTTACTTCCTGATTCGCCTTATGCTGTGCGTTTTCCTGAAAATAAGGCACCTGATAAAAATCGCTGTATGTATTGCCCTTAATCTGAACGTTCCCGACACGGGTGCCCGATGCGTCAAACACTTCCCCGTTTTGGCCGGTCACGGCAGCGCACCGTAATTGAGGTTCGTTAACCCAAAGTTTCATTGAAAGGTTGGCGTTTGAATAGTAAACAGGGGTATTAGACCGGTTAATTATCTTTACATAATACCGCCTTTCCTGTGCGCCCTGCATCTGGCAGGTAATCATTAAATCAAGTTTTTTTGCGGTGTCTGCCCCGCATGGAAGAAAACTATCAGACCCGCTTATAAAAGTATCGGCGATTATTATGAAAATAGCTGCCAGAAAAAACCTGCGTATTGCATGCGTATTCAATTTTCACCCATCCCAATGATGTAAAAACAAATCTACTTTATTACACAAATGAACATTTGTCAAACGGATTTTTGGTTAAATATGAAGATTAACGATTATGATAAGTTTTATCGAGAAATAAAGAAAAGTTATTTTGTTATTGTTTTTGTTTAACGTTCTTTTGTCCGATAAACAAGAAAATCACTACCCTTTTCAGCCCTTTAAAGTCATTGAATGTGGATAAGTATTTCCAATTCTCTTTGTGGAAAACTTTTCTGACCTTTGATTCCATTCCGTCGCCGATTTCCAAAACCATATAGCCGCCGGGGGTTAAGATGTTCTTTGCCTCTGAGGCAAGCCGTTTATAAAATGAAAGCCCGTCTTTTTTGTCTGTAAGGGCGGTTGAAGGTTCGTGCAATACCTCTTTTTGCAGTTTGGACATTGCTTTTTTAGTTATATAAGGTGGGTTTGATACAATAATGTCAAATTTTGAAGGTGATTTACCGGATAAGGTAAAGAAATTGCCGTATTTAGCTGTTATACGCCCTTCTACGCCGTGTTTTTTGGCGTTAAGGTAAGTTAATGATATCGCCTTTTTTGATATGTCTATGGCTGTTATATGGGCTATTTCGGGGCATTCCAGGCACAGAGTCACGCTTATTATTCCGCTTCCGGGGCCAAGTTCCGCTGCTTGTGTTTTGGGTTTAAGCGGCAGTGACTTCACCGCCTCTATTACCGCTTCGGTATCCTGCCGCGGTATTAATACCCCTTTTTTGCAGATAAATTCGTTGCCGTAAAAATGGGCAGTGCCTGTCAGGTATTGTAGAGGCATTCCTGCCGCCCGTTTGTGGGTAAGTTTAAACAGCTTCTTTGCTGCCATGCCGGGAAGATTGTCCTGAAACTTTGCGTACAAAGACGGTTTGTCAAAGCCGGTAAGAAACATCAGAAGCTCCGCGGCTTCAAATTTGGCAACGTCCTTTTTAAGATGCCTGCCTTTTATAATATAATCCGCGGCCTTGTTAAGAGTTTCATAAATTTTCATATTATCAGATGCTTTTTTCCATAAGCTTTTTTGTGTTTTCTTCGCTAAGTTTTTCTATAAACTCGTCAATGTTACCTTCCATTACGGATTCAAGGTTATAAGATGTAAGGTTTATCCTGTGGTCTGTTACCCTGTTCTGCGGATAATTATATGTCCTTATCTTCTCGCTGCGGTCGCCGGAACCTATCTGAGAACGCCTTTCGTTGTCTGTTATTGCCTTTTCATCGCCTTCTGTCTTTGCCTTTACCCTTGCCGCAAGAATTGAAAGCGCCTTTTCTTTGTTTTTAATCTGCGACCTTCCGTCCTGGCAGTATACTTCAATACCTGTGGGTATATGGTGCGCCCTTACCGCGGATTCTGTCCTGTTAACGTGCTGGCCGCCCGCGCCTGAAGCGCGGCATACGTCTATCCTTACCTCGCTCATATTCAGGGCAAAATCTTTTTCTTCCTGTTCCGGAAGCACATATACTGTTGCCGCGGAAGTATGAACTCTGCCGCTGGTCTCTGTATCAGGAACGCGCTGAACCCTGTGGGCGCCGCTTTCATAGCGAAGCTTGCCGTAAGCGCCTTTGCCGTTTACAAAAAATATTATTTCCTTAAAACCGCCAAGTTCTGTAGGGCTGCTGGTAACGGTTTCAATGGTAAATTTGTGGTTTTCCGCGTATTTGACATACATGCGGTAAAGGTCGCCCGCGAAAAGCCCTGCTTCATCGCCGCCTGTGCCTGCGCGGATTTCCACGATGGCGTTCTTTTTATCGTTAGGGTCGCTTGGAGTAAGGATTATCCTTAATTCTTCGCGTTTCTTTTCCAGCTTAGGCGTTAAATCTTCAATTTCAGCTTTTGCCATATCCACAAGTTCTTTTTCCTGTTCCGTGCGCATCATATGATCCGCGTCCTTTATAGCATGGTCAAGCGCGGTAAAAGCGTCATAGATTTCAACTATTTCGGAATATTCAGAGTGCTGTTTTGTCTTTTTCTGGAAAAGTTCGTTATTGGCAATGACCTGCGGGTCGGAAAGCTCCGCCGTTAATTTTTCGTATTCCCTTTTTATCTTTGCGGCTTTTTCAAGCATTGTATTGCCTCCGTTATATTTTAATTTTGTTTATATATAAAAAGCACCCGTTTCAGCCCTTAACAGGGACAAAACGGGTGCTTTTAAATCCGGCTAAAGCGCGGCTTTTGCTGTTTTGTGCTTTTTTTCCAGTTTTAAGACTTCATTAATTGAATTGGCGGCAACTTCAAGCATTTTTGCATCCGGCTCTTTTGTAGTTATTTTCTGGAATGCAAGCCCCGGCGCTATAAGAATTTTTATGAAAAAGTTATTCTGAAATTTATCAGAGAATTTTAACAGTTCATAGGACAGCCCGGCTATCGGGATTAAAAGCGGTATTTCAAGCAGAATTCTCTGCCATATTTTAAATTCCGGAGGAAGAAAAAGCACAAAAATAATTATGCTTACAAGCATTGTCAGAAAAATAAAAGCCGTGCCGCATCTTGGGTGAAGCGTTGTATATGGCAGCATGTTTTTTTGCGTCAGTTTCTTTCCGTCTTCAAAAGTATAAATAGCTTTGTGTTCGGCGCCGTGATACATAAAAAGGCGTTTAACATCTTCCATAAATGAAATCGCCCAGATATATAGAAAAAATATCGCAAGTTTAAAGGTAACAACTATAAGGTTAAACCAGACCCTGTTTTCCGCAAGGCCGGGAAGCGCTTTTTCCAGCAGTTTTGTCCCCTGCACCGGAAGGTAAATAAAAAGCAGAAGCGCGAATCCGAATGAAAGTATGTAAGTGATTGTCATTTCAAGTTTTTCTTTTTTCTCTTTTTTGGCGGTTTCTTCTTTTGTAAGTTTTATCTTTTTCTTGTTTTCATAACCCTCTTCGTATATCTGCGCGGAATAATCAAGCGCCTTGAATCCAAGAGTCATGGATTCTATAAGGGAAACAAATCCCCTTAAGACGGGCCATTTTAAAAACGGGTATTTTTTTGTAATTGAATTAACCGGCGCTGACATTGATTTGATTTTGCCGTTTTTGTGGCGCACAGATACCGCGTAATAGTTCGGCGAGCGCATAAGCACGCCTTCTATAACAGCCTGCCCGCCCACGCTCATTTTTTTTGTACCGCATGAAGCCGGCGTTTTTGTTTTTTTAACTGTCATTTTTATTCCCTGCTGTCAGAACTGTATTTTTTTCTGACCTCTGTTATTTTGCCGCATGTCATTTTGCCTTCCGGGCACGGCCCGTTTACACAGCCGGGGCCGGCGTTTTTGAATATTAAAGGCGCCGCTGTTTTTGCTTCGGCAAGCATTAAATCGGACATTTCGTGTATTTCCCATTGCGCCCTGTTGCAGCACCTTTTTTCAAAGAAGTGCAAAAGCTCGCGCGCGTTCATGGTTACCACTATTTTGGTCTCTGCCGCGTTTGGAAGCGCGTATCTGGCGTCTTCTTTGGGTATGCCGGCGGCGGTCATTGAATTATAAAATTCATTTATGGACTGCATCATTGAATCAAATTTCTGTTTAAGCTCCGGTTTGGCTTCAATTGTATGAGGTGTGATATAGTCAAAACCCGACTCATTAACGTAACGCTGGCTCTGCTGGGAATATGACGCTATTCTGTGGCGCACAAGCTGGTGGGTTAAAGCGCGCGATACGCCTTCCACGATAAAACTGAAAGACATATGCTCCAGGACAGAGTAATGGCCAAGGTCATTTATTTTGCTGATAAATGAAGCTATAGTTTCATCGTTAAGCGTTCCGGCAATTTTTTCATAGCCGCCGCTGGAATAACAAAGTTTTCCCGCGATAGCGGCTATTTTTTCGCCGTCAGCTGTATGGGACAGAAGTTTGACAAACACGGCAGTATCCGCCGGACTTCCGCTAAGCCTTTGATTCCTCTTTCTTAACGACTTTTGCCGCCCTTTTCTTAAACTTTTCAACCCTTCCGTCAGTGTCAAGGAACTTCTGAACGCCTGTGAAGAAAGGATGGCAGTTGGAACAAACTTCAACCTTTAAATCGCCTGCTGTGCTGTGTGTTTCAAATGAATTGCCGCATGCGCAGACAACCGTTGCTTTTTTGTAATCCGGGTGTATTCCCTGTTTCATGTTTCTGTTACCTCCGTTAATCTGTTTTCATGGCATCAATAAATGCCTTATTATTCTTTGTTTTGGATATTTTGTCAACTAAGAATTCCATTATTTCCGCGGGTTTCATCTTGCTTAAAAGGGCCTTTCTTAATATCCACAGTTTGTTTATTTCTTCCCTTGAAAGCAGAAGTTCTTCTTTTCTTGTGCCGGACTTGCTGATATCAATTGCCGGGTAAAGGCGTTTTTCCGCAAGTTCGCGCGATAAGTCAATTTCGCTGTTGCCGGTGCCTTTAAATTCTTCAAATATGACATCGTCCATTTTGCTGCCTGTTTCAATAAGCGCGGTCGCGATAATTGTCAAAGAACCGCCTTCTTCTATTGCCCTTGCAGCGCCGAAGAACCTTTTGGGTTTCTGCAATGCATTGCTGTCAATACCGCCGGAAAGCACTTTTCCGCTGGAAGGCGCCACCGCGTTATAAGCGCGCGCAAGGCGCGTGATACTGTCAAGAAGAATGACCACGTCGCGTTTGCTTTCCACAAGCCTTTTGGCTTTTTCTATGACCATTTCCGCGACCTGAATATGCCTTGTGGGCGGTTCGTCAAACGTGGAAGACACAACTTCGCCTTTTACCGTGCGTTCCATGTCGGTTACTTCTTCAGGACGTTCGTCAATTAAAAGGACTATAAGATAAATTTCCGGATGGTTGTCGGTTATGCTGTTGGCTATTTTCTGCATTAGGACGGTTTTACCTGTCCTTGGCGGGGCTACTATAAGCGCCCTTTGGCCTTTGCCAAGCGGCGTGAATAAATCCATAACTCTCATGGAAACGTTTTCTTTGTCTTTTGTTTCAAGGTTAATTTTATGTTCCGGATAAAGCGGGGTTAAGTTGTCAAAGAATATTTTATCTTTAATTTTTTCCGGTTCTTCGCTGTTAATTGTGCCCACTTTTAAAAGCGCAAAGTACTTTTCCCCTTCTTTCGGCGGGCGTATCTGGCCTGCTATCATATCGCCTGTCCTTAAATCAAACTTGCGTATCTGGGAAGGCGAAACATAAATGTCATCAGGGCCCGGCAGATAATTATAGTTGGGCGAGCGCAGAAAGCCGAATCCGTCCGGAAGTATTTCAAGGACGCCTTCTCCGAAAACCAGCCCGTCTTTCTGGGATTCGGATTCCATTATTTTCATGATAAGGTCCTGCTTCTTAAGGCCGCTTAAGTTGTCAATTTTAAGGTCTTTGGCGATCTTCTGAAGTTCGGACACCTTCATGGTTTTTAATTCATTTACATTCATACAATATTACCTCCGGGATTATAAAGGGAAAGTTTTTCAGCCCTTATTTGGAATTTCATACGGATGTGTCCCTGTATTACTTTGATTCCAATAACAATATTATAGATTTATTGATAAAAAGTCAATTGAAAATATGAAAAATTTTCATTGCGGCAACTTGCAAGTTTTATTGCGCCACCTCAAAGATCCCGCACATTTTCCTTGTAGCATTTTGTATTATCATGTCATTGGCTGTCTTGTATCCAAATATCCCTCTCGGGTAGTTATTAATCCAGTTTTGTACCTTCTTTATTGTTTCTACCGTCACATTACCTATATCGATACCTTTGGGAATAAACCTTCTTATTATCCGATTTGTATTTTCATTTGTTCCTCGTTCATAAGAACTGTAAGGATGTGCATAATATAAAGTCGTTCTTTTGGTTCCCGGCTTTGTCTTGCTTTCTTCAAGAGTCTCCCAGTCTAAAAACTCCGAGCCGTTATCTGCGGTTATTGTCTTAAATATCCTCGAAAATAATCCGCCATAGTCTCTTTCAAGACTGGTTAGAGCCTTATCTACTTCTTCCGCTTTACAACTGCTCATCTTAATTATTATTTCCTGCCTTGTCATGCGTTCACTTAACGTTAACAGGCATGTCTTTGTACATTTCATTCCCTTAACAACATCTATTTCCCAATGCCCGTATTCTGTTCTTTCATTTGCTATTTTAGGTCTTTCTTCTATGCTCTTTAAAAGCCTGCTTTTATTTATTTTACCGAGCTTTCTGTACTTTCTTTTATGCCTTCCGCCGTAAACAAGTTCTGCCTCTCCGACACCTGCAAACACACCTGAATGTATATAGTTATATACAGTTTTTATACATAAGTACGTCTTAAATAGCAGTTTGTTTCTCGTTATTTCGCCCACTACGGCTGCCGGCGAATACTTGTCTTTCACAATCTTTCGTTCTATATGTCTGCTTAGTTCATAATCAAAACCAATTTTTAGTGGTCTGCCTTTATTCTTTTGCTTTTCCTCGTAGTCAATCTGTCCATGATCGGCTCTATATACCAGTCTTTCTATAAGCTCGCTGTCTTTGAGCATCACCGAGCCTCTTTTTATCTCCCGGTTAATCGTACTTGGAGCTCTGCCGAGCTGTCTGGCTATCTCCCGGCCGGTTAATTTTTTATCCCTTAAAATCTCTATCTGCCAGCGTTCTCGTTCACTTAAATACTTGTTTTTCCTGTTCCTTGTGGTACTCTTGTCTTGTCCCATCATTCACCTCGTGTTTGTTGTGTCGTTCTCGCAAACAACATAATAACACAAGTGCTTGATGGGACTTTTTATTTACTCAGGTGGTGCATTTCATTTTACAATTTTTAAAAAATTTTCATTGCCCGGTATATAAATATATCTGCTGAATTATTTTTAAATTTGTGCAAATGGTATATTACTGTCGTTTTGTACGGCAGGTATTGTTTAATACCTGCCATGTCAGATGCTGCAGTATTAATAATAACAGCAAAGGCGGTACATATATATCAATGTAAATTATTTCTGCGCTTTGAGCTGTTATATCAAATGTCAGTAAGAACATCCCGTTGCATATACAAGATGCCTGTATGAATTGTTAATATTCCATGTTCCTCCGCCGGGCATTGTACCTGCGGTTTCTATCGCGCTAATGGGTGTGATGCCGGCGGAATAGCGGTAATAATCTATGTAAGCCGCGTCTGTATTGCCGTACGCTGTGACGTCTGCTCCATAAACTATCCAGAAAACATCGCCCTGTGCCAGATTATATGCTGCGGGAAGCTCGGCGGAATTCCAGCCCGCGGCGGATGCTGTTTTTACGCCTGTCCATGTAATCATATTACCTGGTGTTCCGGCATTATCACTGTAAATACCGATGCAATACTTGCCTGCGGTATAAAGTTTTAATGAAAGGGTTGTAAGTGAAGTTTCTGTAATTGCGGTAAATTTGTGCGCGAATAAATTACCTGCGCCTGAACTTCCGTTTGCTGTGTCGGAACTTGAACCAAATTTAACACCGCATACCATTGTTGCTGTGATGGTGACGGTAGGTGTTATTGTGGGTGTTGTTGTAAATGTGCCAATTGGGGTTGCTGTTGCCTGTTCTGCCTGAGGCGATGACGGTGCCTTTGTATTGCATGCAATAAAAAACGATGTAATTAATAAGGCAGATACAAGAATAACGGATAATTTTTTCATGACAACTCCCTGTTTTTTTTATTGTTAAACAGATTAACTGTTTTTTACCTCATCAAATAAACGGTTTTTTTAGCCGGCATGTCATATATTTCCATGCTGTATGTGTAAGCTGATGTTTTTTCTTTGGGCAATGCGCCGAACTTGGGATAAACTTTAGCTATGCCCAGCATTATGGACAAAGGGTTTGTAAACGGGTGCGTTGCCACAAGGCTTATTTTAGGTTCAAGGATTCTGACTTTGAATTTGGATGTCATAAGGGGCGCTTTTAAAATATCATTGCCTTCAAGAATGCAGCCCACTTCGCTTCTTAATTTGTCTTTTGCCACGGATTTGGGGTCGTCATAATAAATTCCGAATCCTTTTGTGGGGTTAACCCCGAATTCCGCAATAAGTGTCTGATAGACATCCATACCTGCTTTTCCGGCCTGCGCGTAATCTCCGGTTTTTTCAACATAAACAACGGTATAAGGCCCGCTTAAAGCTTCCGTAACCTGGACCTTAAAGAAAAGCCCTGCGTGGATAAGAAGCGCGATTAATGCGGTTAAAACAATTCCAAGTATAATACCTGATACAGCAAGTACTTTTTTCATAATACCCTCCGCGATATTTTTAATATTTATATCATATTGAATAAAAACTGCAATGAAAATTTTGTATATTAGCGGCTATGACTTTTATTTTTCTGATTTTCTTATATCCATGCGTTTTATCTTGCCGCTTATGGTTTTTGGAAGTTCCTTTACAAATTCCACTATCCTTGGGTATTTGTATGGTGCTGTCACTTTTTTAACGTGTTCCTGCAGTTTTTTTGCAAGTTCCGGCGAAGCGTTATAGTTTTTGGCAAGCACAACAGTTGCTTTTGCCACAAGGCCGCGATCCGGGTCCGGGACTGCCGTAATTGCGCATTCAAGCACTGCCGGATGTTCCAATAGCGCGCTTTCTATTTCAAAAGGCCCTATTCTGTATCCGGAACTTTTAAAGCAGTCATCAGCGCGCCCCACAAACCAGAAAAAACCGTCTTCATCGCGGTATGCCATATCGCCGGTCCTGTAAATATTTCCGCTCCAGGCTTTTTTTGTAAGTTCTTCAGCCCTGTAATATTCATCAAACATACCGGCGGGTTTGCCGTTTCCGGTGCGTATAATAAGGTGCCCTTCTTCTCCGGGCGCGCACGGTTTGCCGTTGTCATCAATAAGGTCAACATCAAAACCCGGGCTTGGTTTTCCCATTGAACCGGGTTTTGGTTCAAGCCACGGAAATGTGGCGACAACCGCCACAGTTTCCGACTGGCCAAAACCTTCTTTGATTTTAAGTCCTGTTTGCTTTAAAAACTGGTTATAAACTTCAGGATTAAGAGGCTCTCCCGCGACCGAACAGTGTTTAAGGTTACTAAAATCATAAACTGAAAGGTCTTCTTTTATGAAAAAACGGTAAATTGTGGGCGGCGCGCAGAAAGAAGTTATTTTTTTGTCAGCCATTATTTTAAGCAGCGATTTTGGCATGAACTTATCATAATCATAAACCATCACGGCGCAGCCGCATATCCACTGGCCGTATATTTTTCCCCAGGCGGCTTTTGCCCAGCCGGTGTCCGCGACCGTCAGGTGAAGCCCGCCAGGCTGCACGTCCTGCCAGAAAGCGGCTGTTATTATATGCCCCAGCGGATAAGTATAATTGTGTTTAACAATTTTAGGCATTCCGGTTGTGCCGGATGTAAAGTATCCAAGAAGAAAGCTTGAATTATCCGCAGCATCACTGCCGGTAGGCCTGCTGAAATTTTCGTCCCCTTTTTCAATTGCGGCGCTGATGTTAATCCAGCCCGGCCTGTCCGCCTTTAATGCCGCCCGTATAGTCAGTGACGGAGAATGGCGGTGCGATTCATCTATCATATCCATCATTTCTTTTTCTTCTGTTGTGATTATCATTTTAATGTCAGCGGTATTATTTCGGTAAACAAGGTCCTTAACCGTAAGCATGTGAGTCGCGGGGATGCATACAGCGCCTATTTTATGAAGCGCCACGCATAAAAACCAGAATTCATACCTGCGTTTAAGCATAAGCATTACAGGGTCGCCTTTTTTTATGCCAAGCTTAACAAGCGCGGACGCGGCTTTATCGCTGTATTTTTTTATATCAGCAAAAGTAAATGACGCCGAATCGCCGGATTCGTTGCACCAGGATAAAGCGGCCTGGCCGGGCGCTTCCGCGGCAAGTTCGTCAACAACGTCAAAACCAAAATTAAAATTTTCCGGTATTTTAACCCTGTAATTTTCCTTAAAATCCTCATACGAAGTAAAATTGCGGTTTACAAAACGGCTTAAAAGAGAAAAAGGCTGCTTGTGTGTCATACAATAACCGCCAGAAATCTTGCCTTTTTTCCGCCCGCGGCGCTCATGAAATGGGGCCTGCCGGAGTCAAAGTAAACGGAATCGCCCTTTTTAAGCGTTATTTCATCATTATCAATACGTATTTTTAAAACGCCTTCAAGTACATAGTTAAATTCCTGCCCTGCGTGAATATTGGAATCTTTCGGCATTTTTCCACCGGCGGTCACTTCAAAAACTTCCATTTTTTTGCCGGCAAAATTATACGCAAGGTCGCCGTATATATACTCTTTTTTTCTTCCGGCGAAAGGCGCTGTGCCTTTTCTTACAACGCAGTATTTATGAAGTTTTGGGGTGTCTCCGGTCAGAATAGCTGTCAGTTCCGTGTTAAAGGCGCGCGCCGCGTCAAAGATAAAACTGACCGGAATATCAGCCCTGCCCTTTTCATATTTTAAATACGTTTCTTTGGGCACGTTTAACAGTTTTGCCGTTTCATCGGCGGTTTTGCCTGAAATTTCCCTTAAAGTTTTTATTCTTTCGCCTATTAATTTAATTTTTTCCATTTTTCATCCTCGTTTTATATTTTGATGATGTTTTATCATAACAAAAAAATTCCGGTATGTTAAGCATTTATATATTATGCCTGCGGCGGCCTGTTTTGGTATAATAAAAATGATATAAAATCTTATAAAGGATGCCGGATGAGCGATCAGGTGTTATCAATCATAATCACGTTCCTGGGAAGTTCCATTAACAGCATTTCCCAGGCCGTACAGAAGATAGGGCTTGATACCCTGCGTTTAAATAAGTATAAAGGCCGGGCAATCTGGATTTTTGGGACGTGCCTTATGGCTGCCACCCCTTTTATTTTTATGTACGCCACTTCTTTGGGCGGCGTTTCGCTGGTAGGCGCAATGTCCGGGACAGGCCTTGCCGCGCTTATTCTGTTTTCACATTTTGTCATGAAAGAAAAAATTACGGCAAATGAACTGGCCGGCGTGGTTTTGATACTTGGCGCTTCGGTGCTTTTAGGCGTTTTTTCGCGGGGCGAAGCCGTTAAATCCGTAATAAACCTCCTGTCTTTATATATCTATCTTGCGGCTGTCGTTACTGTTTATACTGTTATTATAATATCGTTCAGGGAGGGTAAAATAACGGGGTCTGTTTTGGGCGGTTTTGCCGGCTCTTTAGCCGGTTTTATAACGCTTTTTCAGAAAGTAACCACGTCTAACCCGTTAAACGCCCCTTCTGTTTTTGCCAATCCATTCTTATACACTTGGCTTTTCATTGGCGCTGTATCCTTTATAATTTTACAGTTTTCATACACCAAAGGCAGGGCTATCCGCATAATCCCCTTTTTCGCGGCCAATTCAATAGTAATTCCGGTGATTGGCGGTGTGGTATGTTTTAAAGAATCCCTGAATTTTTTTCAATGGCTGGGCGTGTTCCTTATTGTTATTGGTGTTTATGTTAAAAAATCAGGAAACAAATTATAAAAATTTTTCATTTATTCTTTATCCTGACTGTTTTAAGGCGCCTGATTATCGGTTATAGAAATAAAATCAGGAATATTGCTTATCATCCATTCATAAAACGGATATATTTCCCCGTAGGCTTTCGGCGTCAGTTCTGTTTTGAAAATATCCGTGATTGTTTTAAGAATTGTTTCCCAGTGATTCAGGTTAAACCCGTGCGAGCGGTACATGCGCGCGGTCCACAGCGTGGTGTCCACGTATTCTTCCGGGCTGTACGCCGTAAAAAGCCCTTCCATATGCATCAAATGATATGTGTGGTCGTTTCTGTCCATTCCGCTTTTTTGCGCTTTATCAGATTCAGGAAGGCTTAATTTTGCGTCCAGCACCTGTTTTATAATACGCGTGAGAATAACCCTTTTATCGCTGAATTCTTTGGCGGTTTCAGGGGAAGGCGCCATTATTTTACGCGCCGAGTCAAGAAGTGCCTGCCTGTCCATACAGCCTCCCTTTTAAGCGGCCGGGATTTTAAACCAGAAACGGGCGCCCTTTTGTTCCCTGTTCTGCGCGCCTATGGAGCCGCCGTGTTCTTCCGTTATTTTTTTTGATATAACAAGGCCCAAACCTGTGCTTTTTTCCCCGTTGGCTTTTATAACGCCGGTTCTGCCAAAGGGTTTAAACAGGTTGTTTTTTTTATCTTCGGGTATACCCGGACCTTCATCGTCAACGGTGAATAAAACCATGGCGTTATCCTGTACGGCGCGCACCGTGACCGTCCCGCCTTTGGGCGTATATTCCAGCGCGTTGGCGGTTAAGTTATCAAGAACCTGCTGGATTTTTGATTTATCCGCAATCAGTGCAAGGTCATCAGCCTCTATTACAAGCTTAATTTTCAGATTATCAGCCTTCATCTTATTAAACATAAGCATTGGATGAATCTCTTCTTTTATACTGAACTTTGTTTTTGAAAGTTTTAACCTGCCGGATTCAATTACGGACAAATCCAGAAAATTATTAACAAGCGTTTCCATATTTTCACAGGCGCCCGCTATATGCCTGATGAATTCGCCGCGCATTTCTTTATCGTTATCCGCGGCGCCGTTTAAAAGAAGGCTTGAAAATCCCTTTATAACGGTTATAGGTTTGCGCAGGTCGTGGACAGCCATCCCAAGGAATAGATTTTTCATTTCGTGAAGTTTGTTAAGTTCCGCGTTGCTTTTATGCAGTTCCCTTGATATGTTGCTGAATTCGTTGTTTAGTTCAATTAATTTCGTGTGAAAAAGCTCCAATTCCATCACGTCAAGCCTTCCAAAAACAATAAAATCACCGTTTAGCCGGTGAAACTTAAAATAAAAAGATTCCGGGATTCCGGAAAAACTGTTTACGCTGATTATGTGTTCTGTATCCGGGCTTTTTGAAAGGCTTTCTATGTCTATCCGCCCGTAAAAATCAACAAACACCTCTTTGATATGGGATATTTCCCCGCCGTTTTTAATAAAATCAGAGGCGAATTTATTATGTTCTTTCACGTTTCCCTGCTTATCAAGGATAAAATAAAATATCAGGTTATTCTTTTTGGTATATTCGAGCAGCAGGTTTTCTTCGTCAGTATTCATCTAAAAGCCTCTCCAGCGAGTCCAGATCTTTTACCGCTGACACGCCCGTATATTTTCCGGTAAAAATACCGTTTTCGTTTTTAAGCCCAAGGCCGCCGGCAATTATCCTTATAGCGGGAAAATCCGACCTGATTTCATCAATTACTTTTATAAGCGCGGGAATATTTGAATACAAGCTGATGGAAAGCGCCACTATATCGGGCTTTCTATCCTTTATCATATCCAAAAGGGACTTTACCGGAGTATTGGCGCCAAGAAAATAACCGTGCCACCCGTGCAGTTCAAAAAAGTCGGCAACCATCCTTGCGCCAATCTGGTGATATTCATTGACAAGGCATGATATTATCGCGGTTTTGTCCCTGTGCGCTGCGCCGAAAATTAAAGGATAAGCAAGAGACATACAGTATTCTGTAATGCCTGTTGCAAGATGTTCAACAGCGGGTGTGATTTTGTCGTATTCCCACATTTCGCCTATTTCATACATTGCCGCCTGAAACAGCCCTGTGTACAGTTCTTTTATGGAAATAGAGGAGTTTATCAGTTCTTTGGTGATTTCGGAACAGGCTTTTCTGTCGCCTGCCAGCAGGCCGTTAAGAAAGTTTTTGTAGATTGTATCAGTTATCATGAATGACTCCTGATATAGTATTTATTAATTTTATTTATTATAACATATAATTGTATGCTTAAGGCAGTGTTAAACAGATGTACAAACGCCAAATACAGATTGACAAAGTTTTTTACCTGTTATATAAGTATTTATCCGATAAAGCCAAATGCCGCTATCGTCTAACGGTTAGGACACAGGGTTCTCAATCCTATAATCGGGGTTCGATTCCCCGTAGCGGTACCAGATATAAAAGATAAGGAGAGATTTTATGCCCGATGAACGCAGCCACGAAGAGCATAATCATTCACGCGAAGACCATGAACACGGGCACAGCCATTCTCACGGCCATCACCATCACCATGCACAGGGTGAAAAAGGGCTTATAATAAGCATTATTATTAACGCGGGAATAACCGCGGCGGAGATTATAGGCGGCATTTTGTCCGGTTCCCTTGCCCTTTTATCCGACGCGTTTCACAACCTGTCTGATGTTATTTCGCTTATCATATCCTACATAGCGATATTAATCGGTAAAAAGTCAAAAAGCGTAAGCAAAACATACGGCTACAAACGGGCGGAAATTTTAGCCGCATTAATAAATGTTCTGGCGTTGTTTTTTGTCTGCGGTTATATAATCTTTGAAGCCATAGAAAGGTTTCAGCATCCGCAGCCAATTAAGGTGGGGCTTATGCTGGCAATTGCGGCAATAGGACTTTTGGGCAACGGAATATCTGTATTATTGCTTTTTAAAGACGCAAAAGATAATTTAAATGTAAAAAGCGCTTTTTTACACCTTATGGCGGATACTATTTCATCTGTCGCGGTAATAATAACCGCGGTTGTCCTTATGTTCAGGCCCTGGTATATTCTGGATGCGGCTATATCCATAATTATTGCCGTTTATATTGCCAAAGAGAGTTTTGGGATACTTATGGAAACCTTAAATATACTTATGCAGGGCGCGCCCAAAAATATAGATGACACTAAGATAAAGAAGCGGTTAAAGGAAGAAACATCTCTTGGTATAATTGATGTTCATCACATCCACATGTGGGAAATTTCGCCGGGTAAAGTCGTATTTGACGCCCATGTTGCCGTCCCCAAAGGAAATCTGAAAGACGCGGATACGATTATTTACGGCATTAACAGGATTTTAGCGGATGAATTTAAGATATGCCATTCAACGATACAGCTTGAATCTGATGAATTTGACCACTGCGTGTCCTGCGATATTTAGATGTGCTTTATTCCATCATTTCTTCAAGGGTTTCTTCGTCATGCGCTTTTAATGACAAAAACGCCACGCCAAACTGATGTTCTGATGCTTTTACCCATTTAATTTCGGCAAAAACAATAAAATTTGAATCGGTTTTTATTATTTCGGCTTTAATAATATCGCCGGGTTTGCCTATTATATCGCCTTCAACCCTGACACCGCCGGTGCTTAAGTCCTTGCTTACTCCCATGGCCCTTTTTATCTGGGTTGTAAATTCGGTCGGCACAAGCATATAGTTTATTTCGTATTTTTTATCAACTCTTTTTTGTTTCCTTTTCTCCAGGTATAACTTTCCTTTTGCCATTTTAGTACCCCTTGATAAATTTGATTTATTATATCATAATTTCAGAAAATTCAAGTTATTTTTCAAACGCAATTTTATATTTTTGAAGTTCTTCGGGCACATACCAGCGGGTAAAATTATATCCGATACCGGCGGGTTCGGATTTTATTCCGTGCACCCTTTTATGTATTGCCGGCAGCGCGTAGGGCGAGTAAATAAAGGTATAAGGCGCGTCAGATGCTATAAGCCGGTGTATTTTACGGTAAATTGCCTTACGTTTTTCGGTGTCATATGTTGTCCTGCCCTGTTCAAGAAGGGTGTCAACCTCGGGATTTTTATAACTTACAAAATTAAACTCGCTTTCATTTGTTTTTGAAGAATGCCATATATCATAGCAGTCAGGGTCGCGGGTAAGGCTCCATCCCATTACCACTGCGTCAAACTTTTTTTTGTTTATAAAATCAGTAATGAAAATATTCCACGCAAGCACCCTGACATTGACCTTGATGCCAAGTTTTGAAAATTCCTGCTGCGCTATTGCGGCTATCTCTTCGCGCTCTTTATTTCCCTGATTGGTGGACAGGGTAAATTCAAACAGCTTGCCGTCTTTTCTAAGCATGCCGTCTTCGCCTTTTATCCAGCCCTCTTCCTTAAGCAGGCGCTGCGCTTTTTCAATGTTATATTCGTAAGGTTTTATACTTTCGTCGTAAGCGTATGAACCGGGGATAAACGGGCCGCTTATGGGCCTGGCCAGCCCCCTGCTTACGCCTTTTATTATCTCCTGTGTGTTTATTGCATAGCTTAAAGCCTGCCTTATTTTTACAGGCGCAAACAGAGGATTGTTTTGATTGTATCCGATATATGTGTACTGAAAAGCCGGCACAATATATTTGTTGAACTTTTTGTTAAAATCTTCGGTATTAGCTTTTGTAAAGTATAAATCCGATGACAGGGTCATCATATCAAGGCTTCCCGCCTGCAGGTTCATAAACTGGACGGACTGGTCAGGGATTATCCTGAACAGATAATTGGAAATATATGGGGCGCCGTCAAAATAGTCTTTATTTGCCATAAGCTCAACAGAACGGCCTGTTTTCCAGTTTTTAAATGTATAAGGCCCGGTTCCGACAGGCGCGCGGTTAAACACGGCCGTATTGATATCTTTGCCTTCGAGCAAATGGGAAGGAAGAATTCCTGTTCCCCAGTACTGCAGGGCCGGTGCAAAAGGTTTTTTGTAATTTACCTTTACGGTATAGTCATCAATGACAATAACATTTTTTACCGGTTCAAACAGGCTTCTGTATGCCGTTTTTGTTTCGGGCGCCATATAAATATCGTAGGTGAATTTTACGTCTTTTGCGGTAAACGGCGCGCCGTCATGCCATTTTACATTTTTTTTAAGGTAAAATATAATAATCAGGCCGCCGTCTTTTATTTCCCATTTTTCCGCAAGATCGCCGGTAAGGTTAAGGTTTTTATCAAATTTCACCAGTCCGCTGAATACAAGATCGTTTATTTCCGCTGATGCGGAATCGGAAGCCAGCACCGGATTTAATATTGCCGGTTCGCCTATGGAAGAATCAATAAGCATATCGCCGTAAGCGGGTTTATCTGTATATGTGTCCTTTAGGGTGTATGTTTCTTTGTTTTGGCAGCCATATATCATAATTAAAGCCATAAATAATAACAAAACCAATTTTTTCATAAAGCACCATCCTTAACACAAAAATAGAAAAAGCCGCGTTGTAAAAACGCGGCTTTTTTTGATTGATTCTCTATTTTGTTTCAGATACAGGCGCTGATGCCGGAACCTGATCCGCTGCCGGAACAGACTGCTGCTGTTTTACGGAATCAAGAACGCCGCTGTACTGGCCGGACCTTCTTGACTGCATAAGCGCAAGCGTAAGCGATGTTACCATAAAAAGGACAGCTACAAAAATTGTGGCTTTTGTGATAAAGGTTTTACTGCCGCCGGCGCCAAACATTGTATTGGCCGCTCCCGCGCCGAACGCGAAACCGACTTCCGAACCTTTTCCTGTCTGAAGAAGCACTATTACTATAAGCAAAAGCGCGTTTATTACGTGTACAACAAGCAGAATGTTATAAAACATTTATGGCTCCTTTTTACTTTTTGAATTTGACTATGGCTTCAAAGGAATCGGCTTTTAAAGCAGCTCCCCCGACAAGCGCGCCGTCAATATCCGGCTGAGCCATAAGTTCTTTTACGTTATCCGGCTTAACGCTGCCGCCGTACTGAATCCTGATGGAATTCGCGGTTGCTTCGTCATATAGATTCTTTAATACTCCGCGTATCATGGCATGAACTTCCTGTGCCTGTTCTTTTGTTGCCACTTTTCCCGTTCCGATGGCCCAGACAGGTTCATATGCTATGACTATATTTTTGGCTTTTTCTTTTGGAATGTCCTTAAGCCCGCCTTCAACCTGTGTTTTTACAACCGAATTGGTTATTCCCTTTTCGCGATGTTCAAGTGTTTCGCCAACGCACATAATGGGTGTAAGGGCGTATTCAAAGGCAACTTTTACCTTTTCATTTACGCTTGCATCTGTTTCTCCGAAATACTGCCTGCGTTCTGAGTGTCCGAGGATTACATACTGGCATCCGACGGAGCGGAGCATTAAAGGTGAAATTTCGCCTGTAAACGCGCCTTCCTGTTTGGGATACATGTTCTGGGCGCCAAGTTTGATGTTGGAACCTTTGATGATTTCATTAACTGAAGCTAAGTTTGTAAATGTCGGGCATATTGCCACTTCTGTGTCTTCCGGGTTTACGTCCTTTAAGCAGTTCTTAAGGCTTTCCGCAAGCGCCTTTGATTCAGTAAGGTCTTTGTACATTTTCCAGTTTCCCGCTATTATTGGTATTCTCAATTCAATTCCTCCGTCAATTATTTTAGTTTAATTACTTGTTTGTTAAAGCCGCTACTCCCGGCAGTTCTTTGCCTTCAACAAATTCCATTGAAGCGCCTCCGCCGGTTGATACGTGCGTCATTTTATCGGACAGTTTAAGTTTCTTTATAGCGGACGCGGAATCTCCTCCGCCGACCACTGTGACGGCGCCGGATTCAGCAAGCGCTTTACCCACTTCAAGCGTGCCTTTTGAAAACTGTTCAACTTCAAAAACGCCCATAGGGCCGTTCCAGAAAATTGTCTTTGATTTGGATATTATGTTTCTGAATTTATCTATTGTGTTTTTCCCGATATCAACGCCTTCCCAGCCGTCATCTATTGAATCCCTTAATACTTCTTTATACTCTGCGGATTTCAGTGCTGTCATAAAATCTTCGCCTGATTTAGGGGTCTTTGCCACAATGTGGTCAATAGGAAGATAAATTGCCACGTTTTTATCAAGGGCTGTTTTCATTATTTCTTTTGCCGTGTTTATTTTGTCCTTTTCGCAGAGTGAATCGCCTATTTCGCGGCCTTTTGCCTTAAGGAATGTGTAAGCCATTCCGCCGCCTATTATAAGCCCGTCCACTTTGCTTAAAAGGTTTTCTATTACCATTATTTTGTCGCTTACCTTGGCGCCGCCAAGGATTGCAATAAAAGGTTTTTTGGGATTTTCAAGCATTTCACCCAGGAATTTAAGTTCTTTTTCCATAAGGAATCCGGCGGCTGATTTCTTAACAAACTTTGTCATTCCTTCGGTGGAAGCGTGCGCCCTGTGCGCTGTGCCAAACGCGTCATTTACGTATATATCAGCGTTTGCGGCAAGCTGTTTTGAAAAATCAGCGTCGTTTTTTTCTTCCTGTTTGTAGAATCTTAAGTTTTCAAGGAGTAATATGCCGCCGTCTTTCATCGCGTCAACCGCGTTTTTTACTTCATCGCCAACACAATCATTTACAAATTTAACATCTTTGCCTATGAGTTCGGATAATTTTTTCGCGCAGACATCAAGCGAAAATTCAGGTTTTTTTTCGCCTTTTGGCCTGCCAAGGTGCGAAGCAAGAATAAGCCTGCCGCCCTTTTCAATAATGTATTTAATGGAAGGTATAGCGGCTTTAATCCTGTTGTCGGATGTTATTACCCTGTCAGCGTCAAGAGGAACGTTAAAATCAACCCTCATGAAAACCCTTTTGCCTTTAAGATCGGATTCGTTCAGGTCCGAAAGCGAAAGTTTTGCCATTATTTTCTGCACCTCATTTTCAGTTTAAAACAGGGAAGCAGGGCTTTAAAGCCCCGCTTCCCTGCTGTTTATATCGGTATATTCTTACTTTAAACCTTTTGTAACCATATAATCCGCAAGATCAACAACCCTGTTTGAATAACCCCATTCGTTGTCGTACCATGAAAGAATCTTAACCATGTTTCCTACAACGTATGTGCAGTCTCCGTCAATTGACGATGAATGCGGGTCGTTTAAGAAATCGTGCGATACCAAAGGAAGATCCGTATATGCAAGAATTCCCTTCATTTCGCCTTCTGCTGCCGCTTTTAACAGTCCGTTTACTTCTTCTTTTGTAACGTCTTTCTTCATTTCAAATGTTACGTCAACAACAGACACGTTGGGTGTGGGAACGCGCATCGCGTAGCCGTTAAGTTTGCCTTTAAGTTCCGGCATAACAAGCGCGATTGCTTTTGCGGCGCCTGTGGATGTGGGAATCATTGATACCGCCGCGGCCCTTGCCCTTCTTAAGTCTTTATGGGGCGCGTCAAGAATCTTCTGGTCGTTTGTATAGCTGTGGATTGTTGTCATTAAGCCTTTAACGATACCAATCTTGTCCTGAAGTACTTTTGTGAAAGGAGCAAGGCAGTTTGTCGTGCAGGAAGCGTTTGATACAACGTGGTGTGATTTCGGGTCATATTCTTTTTCGTTTACGCCCATTACTATTGTCTTGTCTTCGCCTTTTGCCGGAGCCGAGATAATAACCTTTTTTGCCCCGCCGTTTGTGATGTGAACAACCGCTTTTTCTTTATCCGTGAAGAAGCCTGTTGATTCAATAACAAGGTCTATTCCAAGCGTGTTCCATTTGATTGCCGCGGGATCTTTTTCTTTGAAAACCTTGATCTTTTTGCCGTTAATTACAAGGTCTTCCCCGTCAGCTTTAACATCCCCTTCAAAAATTCCCTGAACTGAATCATACTTGAACAGGTGCGCAAGAGTTTTTGCGTCTGTTAAGTCGTTAACAGCAACAACTTCAAGCTGGGAGTTCTTCTTAAGCAGAAGCGCCTTAAGAACATTTCTACCGATACGTCCAAATCCGTTAATACCGACCTGTACTGCCATATCTGTGCCTCCTAATAAAATAATTTGGTAAGACAGTATTAAAATTCAAAAAATATATTCACACAATACGCATGATTTGTCAACATATTTATATGTGAAATTAATCACGTGAATCAGCTTTTAGATAATATTTATATCAGATTACTGTTATTTCAGCAGTTTTTCAACGGCGCTTAAAGCTTCAGAAACTGTAATCAGGTCCATACATTCCCTTGTCCCTTTTGGGCAATCGTTTTTCGCGCAGTTTATACAGTCCAATCTGTGCATAAGGGCAATATGCCCGTCTTTTTCGGAATACGGGTGCCATTCAACAGGGTCTTCGGGGCCGAAGAAAGTTAAGGTTTTTACCCCCAATGCCGCGGCCATATGGCGCGGGCCGGAGTCATTACCTATAAATACGGTAAGCTGTTTTAAAAGAAAAGCAAGTTTAAGGAAGTCAAGACCGCAATAAAGTTTGGCATTGTTTCCTAGCGCATTGACAATCTGCAGCCCCAGTTCTCTTTCCGCGTAAGAAGCAAAAACCGCTATTTTCATTTTTTTCTCCGTAAGTATCTTTCCCAGTTCAATGAAATTCGCGGTCTTCCACATTTTAGCGGGCCTTTTAGCGCCTATACCGAAACCAACGGTGTTTGCGTCCGGATGGTCGTCTATATATTTAATGTCTTTTTCTTTGATTGTCAGTTTTGTTTTTATTGAATTAAGCGGAGGCATTTTGATTGCCAGGGGTTTTAATGTTTCAAGGTCGCGAAGTGTAATAGGTTTTGGTTCTTCTTTAATTCCAAGCGGCGCGGATGTAAACCAATCCTTCCCGCTGTGATTGTGAACAAGGCGCAGTTTTGCGCCTGACAGCCGGGTAATAAGCGCGCTTCTGAATGTGGCGTGAAGGTTAATGGCAATGTCAAATTTATATCTGCGAAGCCTGAAAATAAGGGTAATAAGATTTAATATGGATTTTTTATCGTATGTTATTACCTCTGAAACATGCGGAAGAAGGTACTTGAAATTTTCGTATTCTTTTTTCAGTACATATACAATTTTTGGAGAGTTGCAGTTTTCATACATGGTTTGTATGACGGGCGTTGAAAGGACAATATCGCCTATGTCACGCAATTTAATTATCAGTATCCTGTTAACATTCTTTAACATTTTTAAATCCCCGCTTTGTATCGGCTTAAAAGAAAAATACCATAGAGGTTTACCCCTATGGTATTTTTTATGTTTAAATAGTTGCCGTTATATTTTAAGGCGTGTGAAGTTCTTCGTGTTCCCTTAAAAGTTTGTCTATTTTGTATTCTTTTTTCTGCGCCATTTCATTAAACTGCCTTACGTAAGAGTTATAAAGATCCGTAAATTTCATTACATTTTTTTGGGCGAAAAACATCTCTTTTTTGTTCTGTTCATAACGTGATTTTGCTTCGTCCGGCCTTTGTATTAATTCGGGGCTGTTTTTAAGAATCTTTTCAACGGCTTTCATGTTGTTTTCTATTTCGTAATAATCTTCATGAAATTCATCAACCTGAAGGCGCGCGTATTGCAGGGTATATT
>Ga0209717_1001046_pt1 | contig 31517 bp, 24 predicted proteins | sample AD_UKC048_MetaG_FD_184418 | JGI IMG/M metagenome (GOLD analysis project Ga0209717, IMG submission 184418) | Active sludge microbial communities of municipal wastewater-treating anaerobic digesters from USA - AD_UKC048_MetaG (SPAdes) (version 2) | ecosystem: Engineered > Bioreactor > Anaerobic >...
CATGAAATGCAGGAACGCCAGGGCTACATATTTTCCGCAGCCGGCGGCGGCCACCCGCTCATTCATTTCGGTTACGAAGACCGCGAATCCATGTTCGATGCGCATTCCTACAACAAAGGCGGTGCTATCCTGCACATGCTGCGCAACCAGATCGGTGACGACGCATTTTTCACCGGCCTGCAGCGTTACCTGAAAAAGAACGAACTGAGCGACGTGGAAGCGCACGAACTCCGCATGGCATTCGAAGACGTGACCGGACAGGATCTCAACTGGTTTTTCAACCAGTGGTTTTTCAGCGCAGGCCACCCCAACCTCGATATTAATTACGGCTGGGATGAATCCACTAAAAAAGCCACTGTTTCCATTTCTCAAATTCAGGAAGGCGAAGGTGTGCCGCATGTATTCGATCTCCCGTTGAATGTCGATGTATATGATGCTGCGGGAAAGGTCACGCACCAGCGCATTCGCGTAACCAAACGCAACCAGACGTTTACGTTTGATGCACCAACCCGGCCTGCACTGATCAATACCGATGTGGAAAGAGCCCTGCTGGCTGTTAAACGGGATAACCATACGCCGGAAGAATGGGCGTTCATGTTCCGCAACGTGCCGCAGTTCCTCGCACGCTGGGAAGCCCTCGAAGCGCTGGAAGACGATAAAACGGCGCTTGGTACGCAGGTTTTTGAAGCCGCTCTGAAAGACGGTTTTTACGGTATCCGCCAGAAAGCCCTGCAACACGTCGACGTCACTAAACCGGCCGTGCTGGCTACTGTTGCGCAACTCGCCGAAAAAGACCCCGAACCGGGTGTAAAAGCGACGGCCCTGCAATTGCTGGGCGATAGCGGCGACCAGCAATACGTTCCCTTACTGCAAAAATCGCTGGGCAACGAACAACCGTACAGCGTTGTCAGCGCTGCACTGGCCGGACTGATCAAACTGGATCCCCAGGCTGCCATGGCTGCTTCCAAAACCTTGCAAAATGATGAAAGTGAAGCGATTATACCGGTTCTGACCGAGTTGTACGGCGCCAATCCCGACCGTGCCAACCTGCCTTTTTTCGAAGCAAAGATCAACAAGGTGGATTACATGGGCGCGTTTTCATTTTTTGAAAACTACCGGAAATTCCTCGAAGGCCTGGGCGACGCAGCACTGCTGACAGCGGGCATCGACCGTCTCAAAACGATTGCACTGGATGCAGGCACCAGCCAATGGCGCCGTTTCGGTGCTACCAAAGCCATCGCTGACCTGCGCGCTTACTACCGCGAAAAAGGAGATACGGAGAAATTGGCTTCCCTGAAAACCGCTCTCAGCGAAATCAAGGAAAAAGAAACGGACGCGACGCTGAAGATGTATTATAATATGTTTGAGGAACCCTAGATTTTTCGTTATTAGTTATTGGTTATTCGTTATTAGTGGTGGTACCTTTTGGCTTGGATAAATACGAAGCCAAAGGCTACCACCACTAATAACGAATAACCAATAACTAATAACAAAACAATGTCCATTCACATTCGCCCCGCCACCGAAGCCGACCTGCCTGCCATCCATGGCCTCATGTACGAACTGGCTGTTTATGAAAAAGCGCCCGAAGCGGTGGCTGCCGGCCTCGACGAATACATAGAAGATTTCCGGAAAGGCCTTTTTGAAAGCCACGTAGCCGAACTCGACGGTCAGGTTATTGGTATGACCCTGTTTTACATGGCTTATTCTTCCTGGAAAGGGAAAATGCTGTACCTCGACGATTTTGTGGTAACGGAAGCAAGCCGTCGCTATGGCGCGGGGCAGTTGCTGTTCGACGCGTTTCTGGAAGAAGGCCGCCGCCGCGGCTGCCGCCTGGTAAAATGGCAGGTGCTCGACTGGAATGAGCCCGCCCTGAATTTTTACCGGAAAAACGATGCCATTATCGAGATGGACTGGTGGAACGGGAAACTGTTTCTTTGAGTTGGTTGTTAGTTATCCGTTATTAGTTATTAGGGTGGTAGCCCTGATAATCTGGTGGAGAAGCAAGCCGATATCTATTTACAACAACGCCTGACCACTCAAACGAGCAGCCAGGCTTTGTTGTAAGTTGCCCACCATTCTATCAGGGTGTAATAAACTTCAACGCCTGGCCACTCAAACGAGCAGTCAGGCGTTGTTACAGATGGTCCCTTACCACCCCTAATAACTAATAACCAATAACCAATTATTTCTTCACAAGCGTCTTCAATGCTTCCTCGTTGATCTGCACCGGATATGCCTGGCGCAGTTCCTCGATCCAGCGTTTTTCCAGGTAATCCTGGTAGTCGGCTACGGCATAGCCGCGGGCTTCGGCAAGACCTTTTGGGGTAGGAGGCACGATCTCTTCGATTTTCAGGAAGTACGACGTTTTGGTAGAGGCATCCGACTTCACGCTGGTGACGGCGCCTGCCGACCAGAATGCACCCAGGTCCTTGTTTTTGCCTTTTTCATAGAGTTTCTCCATGACGGTCACGACCTCTTCCTTTTTATTGATCTTTTTGAGCACGTCGGCGGAAGGTTTTTTGGAAGCCAGCGCGCGCACTTTTTCCGCCATTTTCGGATCGTCCGTTTTCAGCGTATAAATCGTGACGCGGGCGCGTTCCTCCCATTTGTATTTGTCGGCCAGGTTGGCTTTAAAATACTTGTCGAGACCGAGCGTATCGTTATTGGCTTTGTCCCACACATTGATTTTCAGCGCTTCAAACAGCAGAATGCCTTCTTCGTATTCGCGCATCAGGGAATGAAAGTCGGGGTATTTGGAATCCAGTTGGCTTTCCTCGAACTGCATGGTTACCTCGTCCGACCAGTTTTTGTACAGGCGCTGGATGGTTTCGTCGATGGGCAGTCCGACGCCACGCATGCGGTCGCGGCCCGTTTTCAGGCTGTAATCTTCAAAATCGGCTACCGTATACGATTTATTGTCGCTATAGCGCATCAGCACATCCTGCGGTTTGGCAGGATCGGGTTTCCATTTGAACGTCAGGAAAACACTGTCTACCTGTTTGGCCGACCATTTTGCCAGCACAGCGGGGTATTCCTGAAAACGGCTTTCTTTTTTGATGCGCGCGATCATACTTTGTTTTGAAATTTCGCTGCGGCTGTCGCGTTTGATGCGTTCGCTCAATCCGCGTTTCACGCTTTCGAAAGTGCCGACCGGGCGGCGGCTGATGCGCTTGATCACGTGCCAGCCCAGGCTCGTTTCAACGGGCGCGGTGTAGTCGCCGTCTTTTTCCAGGGCAAATGCTGCGTCTTCAAAAGTGCGCTGGTAACGATTGATGCCGAAAAAGCCGATGTAACCGCCTTTGGGAGCCGTCACTTTATCTTCGGAAAAACGTGCAGCCACGTCATCCCAGCTAGCACCGCTTTTCAGCAAAGTGTATACACTGTCGATGCGCATGCGTTGCAGGGAATTTTTTTCGGGCGATTTATCCTTGCGAACAAGGATCTGCGCTACCTCTACCTCGCCGCGGGCGGGGCGAAATTCATTTACCATTACGATGTGGTAACCGGTATTGGAGCGAACCGGACCCACCACAGCACCTTTGGAGGCCGAGTAAATGGCTTTTTCCATTTCATAATAACCGTCGGGGAGCATGGCAGATACGAAGCCCAGGTTGCCACGGTTTTCTTTGGCCGATTTGTCGTCCGAACTGTCGGCAGCCACTTTTTCGAAAGAGGCGCCGCCTTTAACCAGATTGAAAATATTCATGGCGCGGTTGTAGGCGCGCAGCGAATCGGCGGCTTTGGCATTGCGGTCGCATGCAATAAAGATGTGGCTGATATTCACATCCTGCAGCATACGGGCATATGTCTCGTGAATAAGTTTTTCAGTCACTTCCTTATCCACCAGGTAGGAATTGGCCAACTGGCGGCGGTATCCTTCCAGTTCGCTTTGCAGGGAGGCTACGGTATCCAGTTTCATATCGCGGGCTTTTTGCACCTTGAGTTTGAACTTGGTATACAGGTCGAGGTAATCCCGCAGAGACGCCTCCGAAAAGTCGGCTTTGTCCTGATTGGTTTTGGTATAAATGTACCTGAATTCGGATACGGTTACAGGTTTGCCGTTTACGGTAAACAGTACGGGATCGCCGGATTGGGCGGTCAGCGAAGCTGCAAACCACAAGAGGAGGCAGGCCGAGGCCAGCAAATTTTTAAACATAATAATAGGAGGCATGATTGTAGCCTGTTTCCTGGCTCCGGTTGCAGGGTTTGGGAACAAGAGCAGGGAAGAGACTTTGTGAGAGCCGATTCTGGATAAATCAGTTTTTTATATGATCGATATAAAAACGGGTGCAAAATTAGAAAAGGACGGTAAAAACGCCCGAAAGCATTTCCTGTTTTCTCTTTATTAACAGCAAAATGATCAAAACATGCTCTGCAAATGTGGCTTTGAATCGGCCTGAAACAAAACGACCGCCCGGACAAGGTTGTCCGAACGGTCGTTTTTATCCGTATTGAAATATTCAGTTATTAAATCTTGGCGATTTTTACGGTTTTCACTTCACCGTTACCCAGTTTAATGCGAACCATGTAAATACCGGAAGGAAGGTTGGACATGGTCACTTCTTCCTGTACTACCGAACCTTTCGGGATCGTCAGTGTGTGAATAACGTCTCCCTGCGTCGTCGAAATGGTGACGATCACGTCGGAATCGTATGACATCACATTTTTGATCAGCAGTTTATCCGTTACAGGGTTCGGGTTCACCGTTACAGCCGTTACGGCAGACAGATCGAGGCGAACTTCCACACTTTGGGAGAACGCGTTGATACCATTTGCATTGGAACGTTTGACGCGGTAGTAGCTCGTGCCGGCCAGTGGTGTCTGGTCGATCGCGCTGTACGTGTTCGGGCCGGTCGTGTTGTGTTGACCCATTACAGTGGTAACCACATCCCAGGTGATACGGTTGGCTGAACGCTGCACCGTGTAGATGTAAGCGTCGCCTTCCGCTCCGGTAGCCCAGTCGATACCTACGGTGTTGTTCGGCTGAACAAGCGCGTGGATTTCGGAAGTGAAATCAGGACAGTTGCTGCCGCCTGCAGGCTGAACAGTGATAACGATGATGTTCGATTCCAGGAAGTTGTTGCAACCGGCACGGCGTGCGCAGCGCATGTAACGCGAGGTTTCGAACAAAGCACCCGGATGGTAGGTAGCGCTGGTAGCACCCGGAATCGGTTGCCATGCAGGCAGGCCATTCACCAGAACCAGTTGCATCCACTGGTATTCGAAAGCACCGGAACCACCGCTTGGAGGATTTACCTCATAAATGGTATTGGGTGTCTGACCTTCGCAGATGATCTGGTCGCAGCAGATGAAGCCGGCATAAGTCACGTTCACACAAGGAATGTGAATACCTGCATCGAAGCACAGATTGTCGGGCTGACCGGCAATGATCGTGAACGGAGATGTTTTGCCGTTCGCACCGGCATCGCTGTCGTTGCAATCATTGGAGGTGTTGTCTTTCGGAGAAAATACATACCCTGTAGGAATACCGCTAAACATGATGACGTAGGTGCCCGGTGTCACGCAGGTGAAATGGTAAATACCGTCATTGTCGGTCGTGGTAGTCGCAACGATCACGTCGTCGGCCGTGCCGAAATTACCGTCGGTGCCTGCTTTGATCAGCATGACCGTTACACCAGGTACGCCGCCGTCGAGTTCGATGTTGTTCTGGAAGCCATCCTGTGTGTCGTCGTACCAAACGAAGTCGCCGATGGTGATGCCATTAGCGGTCGTTCCGATCGTGACGGTAGCCGTAGCCGTACAACCTGCAGCATCCGTAACTGTTACGGTATGCGTGCCTGCAGTAAGGTTGGTCGCCACAGCCGTATTTTCATTATTATCCCAGTGGTAGGAATAAGGCGTAGCGCCGCCGGATGCGCTGGCAGTAGCGCTTCCTGGCTGATCGCAACGGGCATTGGAAGACGCCACGATCACTACATTTGGCGGGATAGCCGCTGCAACGCTGACTTGTCCGGTAGACGTGCAACCGAGTGCATCGGTAACCGTCACCGTATAAGTACCTGCGCTCAGGTTGGTGAGGTTTTGTGTATTGGCGCCCGTGCTCCAGTGGAAAGAGTAGGGGGGCGTGCCGCCCGTAGCGCCTGCATTGGCAGAACCGCCGCCGGAAGTACAGTTAGCAGGAGAACCGGGAGAAACGATCGCGGTCGGAGCGCCCGGCTGTGTGATGGTTACCATCGCGGTAGCGGAACAGCCCGCTGCATCGGTTGCAGTAACATGGTGAACGCCAACGCTCAGGTTGGTAGCCGTAGCCGTGTTCTGACCATTGTCCCACAGGAAAATATAACCGCCGGCTCCGCCGGTAGCAGTTGCCGTAGCACTGCCGCCTGCTGTGCAGCTGGCATTGTTGTTTACGACTGCCGTTACGGTAGGACCTTGTGTTTGTCCGATAATCACAAATGCCGTAGCAACACATCCTGTAGCATCGGTAACGGTCACGCTGTGCGGACCAGCGCCGAGGTTGGTGGCAGTAGCGGTAGTCTGGTTGTTATCCCATTTGAAAGTGTAGGGAGGAGTGCCGCCCGCGCCGGTAGCCGTTGCGCTGCCGCCGAGGAGGCAGGTAGCATTGGTCACAACCACTGCGGTAGCAGTAAGTGTAGGAGCGGTCGGTACGTTGACGGTTCCGACGCCTGTGCAACCGGTGGTGATATCCGTTACGGTAACACTGTGGTTGCCCGCGCTCAGGTTCGAAGCCATGGCCGTGTTCTGGCCGTTATCCCAACTGAAAGCGTAGTTACCGGAACCACCGCTGGCAGATGCCATTGCTTTGCCGCCCACTACACAACCTGCATTGGTGATAACCGTTGCAGTAACCGTGAGGCTGGTATTGGTGCCGCCGATGGTGATCGTCACAGGTTTGGTGCAGCCGTTGGCGTCGGTCAGGGTAGCGGTATACGTACCTGGCAAGCCGGTAATGGTGAAACTGGTCGAACCTGTATTCCAGATGATCGTGTAAGGAGGTGTGCCGCCGCTCGGGAATACCGTAGCGCTGCCGGCAAGGCCGCAGGCCGCATTTACCGTAGTGGAAGTGCATCCCAGCACGGGTGGCTGGGTGATGAGGATATTCGTGAAATTGGAACAACCGTTGGCATCCGTAACGGTTACCGTGTAGTTGCCCGGTGCAAGCCCGCTCACGCTGGGCGTATTGGCGCCGGTGCTCCAATGGTAGGTATAAGGCGGTGTGCCCGACATGCCCATAACAGAGGCGGTACCATTGTTCAGGCCGAAGCAGGTAACATTGGTGCTGGTATCCATCAGCCAGATACCCTCATTCCAGAAATAGACCGTGCCGCTACCGGAAGTGGTGCAGCCGTTGGCGTCCGTTACGGTGACAGTATAGGTTCCTTCCGGCAAGCCGGTGATCTGGGCGGTAGTGCCGCCGTTGCTCCAGTGATAGGTGTAAGGCTGCGTGCCGCCATAAGGCACTGCCGTAACCTTGCCATCCGGTACGATACCACAAATCTGGCTTTCTCCGTACACCTGTACGCCCAATTGCGGAGGCTGGGAAATAATGACAGTGCCGACGGCATAACCCTGGTCAATGTCTGTTGCAGTTACATAATAAGTGCCGGCAGCCAGGCCGGTGACAGAGGCTGTGGTTGCGCCGGTGCTCCAGTGATAGGTGTATGGAGCCCAACCGCCACCGCCTGTGGCCGTTGCAGTACCATTGCTTCCACCGAAGCAGGAAACGTTGGTGCTGGTAACAGACACGGTGACTTGCGCCTGGGTAGCTGCGCCGAGTAAACAAAAATAAATCAGCAGCGCAGCTACTTGCGGTATTCTGCTGACCCGGAATCTGGAAAGTGTAGAGTTCTGTCCCATGGGAAGGATTTTTAAATTAAATTGAAAAGCGGAAATAGTGGTGTACAGTTAGATTAAAACACAACAAAGACGAGGCTACCTGTAAAAGGTAACCGATAACGTCGGGTGTGTAAGTGGGAGTAAAAAAGAAAAGGGTGGCGAGATGACTGACTTATGCGTGACAAAAATAATGAATCTTCCTCGTTGCACTGGTTTTAAGGTGTTAATATTTGCAATTATATAAGGCTCTGTCGGCTAAATTACCCTTTTCCGGGTACTGTTTGACTTCAAAGCCGGCGTTTGGCGGTAAGCCGGAGGGAAAGCACTACACTGTCTTCGATCAACTTGTCCTTTACAGTACCCAACAGTCCCGAACGAAAATTGACGCCCCATTTGGTACGGTTGATGGAAAAAACGGGTGACCGGGCAGTAAGTTCGTCTCCTGAAACTTTCAATTGAACAGGGATATTTACCCCGTGTGTTTTTTGTTTTATGGTCAGGTCGCCTACTATGATCTGATTAAAGTCCTGCATATCGCTGGGCAATACCTCCTCAAAATCGAAGCTGGCTTTCGGAAATTTATTCACTTCAAAAAAATCGACGTCCTTGAGGTGCGATTCCAGGTCGCGCTTTTCGCCTCCGTCCTTGATGCTGGTCACAGTCAAAGTGTTCATATTCATTTGAATATGCCCGCTTTGCAGTTTGCCGTCGCTTACCTTCAGTTCGCCCGATTCGACTGTAATCGTTCCTTCATGCGTATCATTGTTCGCTTTTTTCCCCGACCAGGTCACCGTGCCGCTTGTAACTGTGTACACAAAAGTGCCTGCCGGCGGTGCGACCGTTTTTTGGGGCAGCGTGTCTTTATCGTTTGTATTGCCTGCATCAGCCTGTGTAGCGGGCTCGTTTTTACAGGCTGAAAAGATGGATGTAACAAATATTAAAAGTAGATACGTAAGACGCAGCATGCCAGGTTGATTTAAAATTGAATCAGGTTTTGCAAGAGGCGGCAAAAGTACAGCGCCGGCACTTCTTAATCTATCCGAAAAACAGATAAATAAAACCTGCGAGCGCCTGGTCAGGCAGCATTTACGCTTTGATTTCGTTTTAGATGCGTTCACTTTCATCTTGCTGTATGCGCTGTATTTTACGTCTGATTTTATTTCTGTCCAGTGGTGTTTTCTTGTATTCCTGCCAAAATGGCAAGGAAGATCCCGTTGTGATCGTTACCACCGACCCGGAATTCCAGGTCGATTTGTTCGAACAACGGAGCGCAGCCGATGGCAGCCCCACTTTCGGGCTCTGGATACGGAGCATTGAAAAGTATCCCTGTGCCAACTACGTCCTTGAAAACGAGGTGCAGGTGGCCGGCGCTGATATATCCGTACACCTGAGCAGCGTATATGCCCCCGATACCTGTACGGGTACACCGGCCGTTGCCCAGGCGTTTGTTCCGATCGGCAACCTGCCGCCCGGCACGTACAACCTGACGTTGTCGCTGGCAGATGCTATAGAGAATACAGCCGTTCTGAATGTGTTTGAAAATCGTTACGAATTGACTGTGCCACACCCTCAAGGTGTTGATTTTCAAAATCTTGTAGTAAATAAGATGCCGGAAAACCTGGTGTGGGGCTATATACTCACGCCCGACGCCGCTGCAACCGAAAGGGCCGGCGCTTTCCTGGCCGACCTGAAATCTATTACGGCAGAGCCTACGCTGCCTGCGGGCTATTACAGTTATTTTTCGATCAGTGGTACGGGATTGATCAGCCTGCACGCCGGCTTTGCACCCGCTTCCACGGTTCAGGTTTTTGTGCGGCGCTTTGCTTCGGCGCCCGTTGATGTGCAAAACCTGCTTCAGCAGTATCGGAGCGGTCCGCAGAATGCCCTTCAGATCGGCTGCCTGACGACCCTCGGCGCGTTTTGAACGGGCGGTTTTCCGAATTTTCATTTGTTCATTTTACCTGTCGATATGCAAGTTTAGCGGCTGTGGCTGCATCTTTGCGTTTGTTTTCAAACGTATTATGACCAAAATTTTGCTCATCGACACGGCTACGGAGTTTTGTTCGGCCGCTATCGCCGTAGATGGGGCCGTTGTTGCCCTGGCTGAATCCGCTGAATCGCTCCGGCACGCTCCGCTGCTGACGCCGCAAATAGACCGCTGCGTCCGCGAATCGGGTATTTCACTTGCCGACCTGGATGCCGTTGCCGTGAGCCGCGGCCCGGGCTCTTACACTTCCCTGCGCGTAGGGGTTTCCGTTGCTAAAGGTATTTGTTATGCCCTTGGCAAACCGTTGATCGCCGTCGATACGCTTCTTTCGCTGGCACTTGCAAGCGATGATCAACAAAGCCTTTCCGGCACCCCGTTTTACTTCCTTCCAATGCTCGATGCGCGCCGTAATGAAGTGTGGACTTGTATCTACGACAACGCCTTTCAGCCGCTGAACGACCCGCAACCTTTGATATTGGAAAACAATTCGTTTGTTGATTACCTGACAGCGAATATTCCCGATGCCGAAAAGGCAGGGTTTGTAGTGTCAGGGAACGGTATGGAGAAGTTGTCAAACGTGATATTTTTCGAGAATACGGTACTGGGTTCAATAAAAAAATCTTCTGCTGCATATTTATGTACGCCGGCGTTCCAGGCGTTTCAAATGAGTGATTTTCAAGATGTTGCGTACTTCGAGCCGCTTTATATGAAGCCTCCGAACATCACGGTATCCAACAAATCTTTATGGCATCAAAAACAATGAAATTAACCCATTTGTTAATTTGAGCGATTGTTTCATGCTGTAAACCATCTTTTTTTACATTAACTATTTTTTGTATTTTAACACCGCCTTTTCAAGAAATGGCACAGTTTTGGAATATATAAAAATACATTTAGATGGGTTCATTCATTTTCAAAACAAATTATATGAGAAAGGCAAAAGGGGAAGCAGTCGTCTTGAAGAAGGGACAACAAGACATTCTGCTCGACTACAACGAACTAAGGAAAGCGGTACTCGTGCTGCGGGCGGTCAACCATAAACTCCGTCAGCGCATGATCGACCTGCTGGAAGAAAACCAGCGCATGACCGTTACGGATCTTTACGTAAAACTGCGCCTCGAACAAAGCGTTGCGAGCCAGCACCTGGCTATTCTGCGCAAAGCAGGCGTGGTACAAACGGAGCGCGACGGAAAGTTTATTTACTACTCACTCGATAAAAGCCGTATCGGCCAGATTTCGAATATGGTGGAAGAACTGGTCGCCTGATCCGGTATTTCAAGGGTGAAACCTTGCTGAAAGAGCCATGATTGTTCTGCCGAGGCAGAACAAGATGGCTCTTTTTTTTGCATAAATACGACGGTAAAAGAGAAATTGTGGATATTTGCCTTCCCGGTAACAATACTTAACCGGGTAACAAAACGAAAAACATGAGCACATCACCCCTTCTTTCTACCGTCAACCGGCAGCGGTTGAAGGTTTCTACTGCTATTATGCGCGCGCTGGCGCATCCCCTGCGCATCCGAATGCTTTTGTATATCGACGAAAGAGAATCCGCTTGCGTAAACGACATTTTTCAAGCCCTCCAAATAAAACAAGCAGTAGCGTCCCAACACCTCCGCGTCTTGCGCCAGGTCGAGCTGGTCTATACCCAACGTCAGGGGAAATTCATTTTTTATGCAATCCAATACGATAAAATCGATATCGCTTCCCGGATAGCCAAGAAGATATGAAATTAGTCCGAAGTCTTCAGTGCGAAGTGCGAAGTCAATGGCATTCGAGTGAATGTGGACTTCGCACTTCGCACTGAAGACTTCGGACTGCCTTCAGACTTAGGACTAGAAAAAGATGCCGACCCGGATGGAGAACATACCCAGGGTGGCTTTCGAATCTTCTTTTTCGTAAGCGCCGTTTTTCAGCACAGAACCGCTGTCGGAAGTTACATCAGTGAAGAGTTGCTGGTAGGCAACGCCGGCTACAAGTGTAGCACTGGTGGCGATTTCGTATTCGATACCGCCACCGAGTCCCCACGACAGGGACAGGCCGTTGACGTCGTCACGAATATCTTCGTCTTCCGTATTCTGCGTATTGGTACCGCGAATATCGCCCTGGCTCTTTGTAACGAAACCGAGGGTAAATACCGGCAGTTCCGCATAAAACTTGAGCGGCGAATCTTCATTGGAGCCCCCGCGCATCCGCAGGCCGATCGGAATTTCCACGTAATTGATCCGGTAATGCAGTTTGGCATTTTGCGGAAGCGTGTCGAATTTGGGTGCGCTCAAATCCGATTTGGGCCAGAAAACTCCTTTTTCAAATCCGTTCTGTATGGTTCCGCCCTGGTTCAAACCGAATCCGAGGCCGGTGGTAATGGCGTAGTTGGGCGCGAAATAGTATTCGCCCAGCGCGCCGAATTTCAAACCCCAGTTGGAGCCTGCCCCTTCGATGAGTTTATCGTTGGTGCGCATCCACGACCAGGTAGGGCTTGCCTGAAAGCCAAAACGGATACTTTGGGCGTCCTGCGAAAACAGATGAATCGTAAACAGATAAAAGACAGAAATTGCAGCAATTTTTTTCATAATCAGCAGTTTTTTTGCAGTTTTAAATACATGCATTTCAATAGACTTGTCGAGGCCCGAAGCGTCACTACGGATCGCCGAATGCCGGAGCTAAAATCGAAGTTTTTTATGAGTAGTAGATCAAAATTAAAAAACGGCCTTCATGCTGTTGTGTTTTCAGGTATTGTGGCATTGCTGGCCGTAAGCTGTGGAGATACTGACGAAAAATCCACTCCGGATGTTTCCGATATTCAGGTGCCGGTGAAGGTACAGCGTTTCGAAACGGATTTGTTTGCAATAGATACGAGTAATGTGGCGGCAGGGATGGTAGCATTGCAACAAAAATACCCGGTTTTCCTGCCTTTTTTCCTGTCGCAGGTAGTGCAGGACCCCACACATCCGGGTGAAACACCCGAACAGGCATTGTCCGGTTTTTTAAAAGCGCAGCAGGTGCGCCGCCTTTATGATTCCTGCCGCACCCAATATGCCGACCTTACATGGCTGGAACCTCAACTGAATCAGATGTTCCGCTACTACAAATATTATTTTCCGCAAAAGCAGACGCCGACCGTGGTAACCGCTATCACCGAACTCGTCGGCGACGCCTACCCGGTGAATGACACGCTGCTGATGCTGAGCCTCGACTACTTCATGGGAGAAAATTTTTCAGCCTACAATCCCGACTATTTTCCGGAATACCTGCGCCGCCAGTTCAAACAGGAGTACATTCCCATAAAACTGGCAACGGCACTTGCAAACGGCGTCGTCGGCGCCCCAAAAGGTGACAAGGTGGCCGATTTCATGCTGAACAACGGTAAAATCCTGTATATCGTGGATTGCCTGCTGCCTGCTGTGCCCGACAGTATGAAAATAGGTTACACCCGCGAACAAATAGAAGGCTGCTATGCTAACGAAGCGGAAGTGTGGGCCCGCCTGCTCGACCTGCGCGTTTTGTATACGCCCGTGAACGATAAAAACCAGAAAATCGTGATGCCCAGTCCTACGGCTGAAATTGTATTCCCGCAAGCGCCGGGAGAGGTGGGCAACTGGGTCGGCTGGCAGATTGTAAAAGCATATATGAAACGCTACCCGGAAACCACCATGGAGCAACTGTTGAACCTTACCGACCCGCAGAAGTTTTTAGAACAGGCGAAGTATAAGCCGAAACGGAGCTGAGGATTTTAGGATTTGAGGATGCGAGGATTTGAGTAGCCACGCTCGCATCCTCAAATACTCACATCCTCAAATATTCGTATCCTCAAATCTCCAACCCATCTGTCCGGGAAAATTTTGAAATTTGTCCCTCAAACAATTGCTTCAATGACACTCAGGTCGCCTATCTCTTTTTCGCTTCTGCGGGCCGGCATTGCGCTACCGGTTCTGGTTGCGGTGTTTCTGCTACAGCGGGCGCCGCTTGTCGCACAGGCTGCGGTAAGTTTCGAGGCTACGGCGGAAACACGCGAAATCGTGGAAGGGGGCACGTTCGAAGTAAGTTTTTCCCTGAAAAATGCGCAGGGCAGCCGCTTTGTAATGCCCGATTTGAAAGGATTCAAAATTGTGGGCGGCCCTTCCGAAATGCGCGGCATGAGCATTGTAAACGGCCAGTCGATGTCCCATCAAACCTGGACATTCGATCTGGAAGCTCCGCGAACGGGTACGTTTACCATCGGTGCGGCCAGTGTAACCGCCAATGGCAAGACATTGACTACCAAGCCATTAACCATTCAGGTTGTTCCATCGAGGGCAGGGAAAGGAGCGGCTGTGCCGCCACCGGGTAGCGACGACCAGATTTTCATTGCAAGCGAACTGGATCACGAAACGGCTTACCCCGGTCAGCAGGTGACCTGGCGTATCAAGTTATATACCCAGTTGTCGGTAGAGGGCGCCGATTTGATCGAACTGCCCGATTTCGAAGGTTTTTTCTCGAAAGAAAAACGCCGCTTCGACACCCGCGTCCGATATCAAACGGTGCGTGGAAAGAAATATGCCGTCAAAACCCTGCATGAGGAGGCGCTTTTCCCGCAGGAAGCGAAAGAATACAACATCGGCATAGCAAAAGTCAGGGCAGCCGTAGAAGCAAGCGGCGGACTGAGCATGCTGCTGGGCGCCAAACCTGTTTTGCTGCAAACGCAGCCGGTACGCCTCAGGGTAAAACCATTGCCTGCTCCCGTGCCCGCTTCTTTTTCAGGCGCTGTGGGGCAATATGAGTATACGGTTTCGTCCGATAAGGGTGCGCTTACGACGGATGATGCGCTCACGGTGACCATGCTCATACAGGGCAATGGAGACGCTAATCGGGTAACGGTGCCGGTTCTGGCTTCTTCAGACAGCCTGGAGGTGTTCGAGCCGAAAGTAAAAGCCGAGGAATCTTATGAAAACATGGAGCAGGTGGTGCATTCCAAAACCCTGGAATACGTGGTGCTGCCCAAAGAACCGGGCACTTATTCCATCCAGCCGGCTTTTGCATTTTTCGACCCCGACAGCAATCGTTTTATCATAAAAACAGCGCAGAAAATAGAATTTGTTGTCACAGCCGGCAAAAATTACCAGCCGAAATCGACCGAACCGGATTCCCTGTCACTGCCCGCTCCCGTATCACAATCGATTTCTCAAAAATGGTACGATTCGCCGCTGTTGTGGTGGGGTTTGAGCGGACTTTTTGTGCTTATTCTGTTATTCCTGATTTTTAGAAAAAAACGCTCCGGCCAGGTTCATGTTCTTAAGGAACAGCAGATTCAACCCATGGTATTTCCGGCTCAAAAAACCTTTCGCGACCGGTTCGCTTCCATGCCCGAACTTTTACGAAACGGTGAGCCGAAGCAATTTTATGACGCATTGCTGAAATCGCTTCAGAGTTATTTAAGTGAAAATTTACAGATACCGCCCGCACAGATGAATGTGGAAACAGTGCGCCAACGACTCCGGGAATATCAGGCGTCGCCTCTTGTAACAGAAAATATTCTGACGATCTGGGAGGTCTGTGAACAATCCATTTATGCGGGCAAAGACCAGGCGTCTATTATGGAAGGCACCTGGAAACGCACGGAAATGGTGTTGAAGGAACTGGACGGTTTATTGCGGCGCAATAGCGCAGGGAGGAAGTTTTAGATGCCTCCGATACAGACGTATTTTACCTCCAGGAACTCTTCCAGCCCGTATTTCGAACCTTCCCGGCCGATACCGCTTTCTTTCATGCCGCCAAACGGCGCTACGGTAGTGGCCACCAGACCCGTATTCACGCCGATCATGCCGTAATCGAGCGCTTCCGCCACCCGGAACACCCGGCCGATATCCTTGCCGTAAAAATAGGCGGCCAGCCCGTACGGCGTGTCGTTGGCGATGCGTACGGCTTCTTCTTCCGTTTCAAAACGCGTTACCGGCGCGACGGGGCCGAAAATTTCCTCGTGCATGATATCCATGCCGGTAGTAACGTCGGCGAGCACGGTCGCTTCAAAAAACGTACCTGTCATAGCATGTCCGCCGGTGAGCAGGCGCGCGCCTTTTTGCGTGGCGTCGCCAACAAGGCGCTGCACTTTATCGAGGGCTTCGGCATTGATCAAAGGACCGATCTGAACGCCCTGCTCGGTGCCCGCCCCTACTTTCTGTTTTTGCACTGCCTCGCTGAATTTTTCCAGAAAAGCCTCGTAGATGCCGGTTTGCACCAGAATTCTGTTGGCACAAACGCAGGTTTGTCCGGCATTCCGGTATTTGGAAGCGATTGCACCTTCTACGGCCGCGTCGAGATCGGCATCGTCAAAAACGATAAACGGTGCGTTGCCGCCCAGTTCGAGCGATATTTTTTTTACGGTATCGGCGCTCTGGCGCATCAGCAGTTTGCCGATTTCGGTACTGCCTGTAAAAGACAGTTTCCGGACTACCGGACTATCGGTCATCGCTTTTCCGATCGCGGGCGCATCCGTTCCCGTCACAATATTGATCACACCGGGCGGAAACCCGGCCCGCACGGCCAGTTCGGCCAGCGCCAGGGCGGAAAGCGGCGTTTCCTCCGAAGGCTTGATGACTACCGTACAGCCGGCGGCCAGTGCCGGCGCTACTTTTCTGGTGATCATGGCATTCGGAAAGTTCCAGGGCGTGATAGCGGCCACCACGCCTACCGGTTGTTTGGTTACCAGCAGGCGCAATCCGGGCATGTGTGGCGGAATGATGTCGCCGTAAGCCCTTTTGCCTTCTTCTGCAAACCATTCGATGAAGGAGGCGCCGTAGCGCACCTCTCCGCGCGCTTCGGCCAGGGGCTTGCCCTGTTCGAGCGTCATGAGCATGCCGAGATCATCGGCGTTGGCCAGAATCAGGTCGTACCAGCTCCGCAGGATTCCTGCGCGGACGGTTGCAGTTCTGGATCGCCAGTCGGGCAAGGCCGCATTCGCTGCGGCAATAGCGCGCTGCGTTTCCAATGCTCCGCAATCGGCCACTTCTGCGAGTACCTCGCCGTTGGCTGGATTGGTTACCGGAAAAGTTTTGTCCGAACCGGCATCTACCCATTCATTTGCGATAAAAGCCTGTTGGCGCAGCAAGTTGGAATCTTTTAGAAAAGCCATTTTTAAGCAGATTGTTTTTTTTGAGGATAGAGGATTTGAAAATGCGAGGATTTGAAAATGCGAGGATTTGAGTGGCCGCTCTTACATCCTCAAATACGCGCATACTCAAATCCTCTATCCTCCTTTATTTTATCGCATTCGTCTGCCACGCCTTCCATGCCCAGAACAGGGCTCCAAAAGCAACCAGTGCAAAAGCGGCCGGCAGGCTCCAGGATTTGGCAATAAAACCGATCACAGCGGGGCCGCCCAGGAAACCGACCATCGCAAAAGTATTCATTGTGGCGAGGCCTGCACCGGGCGCCATACCGGGCACACGGGCCGAAGCGCCGTATAAAATGGGCGCCCCCAGCGATACCCCTGCGCCGACCAAGGCAAATCCGAAAAGTGCTACTGGGGTGTTTTGAAAAATGACAGACAACATAAGTCCTGTGGCTGCCACCATTCCGCCGCCAATAAGCACCCTTCTTTCACCGAAGCGCACCAGCAATCCGTCGCCGACAAAACGGCCGCTCGCCATAAAAAATGCGTAAGCCGAAAAGCCCCAGCCTATCATATAAGCGGGCGAAACCAGCACTTCTTTCATGTAAACGGCCGACCAGTCGGCCATGGTGCCTTCGGCCAGGTTGGTACACAAACTGATGGTAATAATACTCCAGAGCATGGCATTGGGAAAGGCAAATTTTTTGCCGGCCTGCTCTTCCGAATTGTGCACGGTTTCGCGAAGCCCGTGCATGTGCTTGCCGGCCGCCAACGCCACAATGACCAGCAATCCGGACACCATCGCACTGTACAACAGCGGCAGCACGCCCATGCCGGTAATAATGCTGGCCAGTGCCGAACCCGACATGGCGCCGGCAGACCAGAGCCCATGGCAGGTCGACATGATCCGGATGCTTTGCTGTTCTTCCAGCATGGTGGAGCAGGTATTCATCGACACATTCGTAGCGGAAAAGGCTGCGCCTGCCAGAAACAGGGAAAAGGCCAGCACCCATACTGTGCCGGCGAACAAAGGCGCTATAAATAGTATCGAAGCCAGCGCAAGTGCTGCGCGCGCCATTTTGGCGGCTCCGAAACGATGCAGAATGGGTACTGCAAAAGGATTCATAATGGTAACACCCGCCGGCAGCGAAAGCAGCAGCAATCCCAGTTGGGCCTCGTCCAGGGCAAATCTTTCCTTTATAAATGGAATCATAGCCGACCAGGTGCCGTACAAAAGTCCCGTAGCCGTAAAAATAAGACCTATGGAGCGGGCAACCTGATTGCGGGAAAAGTTGGTAAATATGCCCACCTGTTTTAATCGACTTTAGAAAAAGTGACAACACCATCCGGCCGCAGGAAAAGAATACCTGTGGTACAAACCGTATCGCCGGCCTGAAGTCCTTCCGTTATTTCGATCATACTGGATTGGCGCACCCCGGTTTTTACAGTGACGAATTTGGCTTTGCCGTTTTTGCTCACAATCACTTTTTTGTCCCGTGCCTGCGGAATAACCGCCTGGTTGGGTATCAGCAAGGCTTCCTGTTTGTTGCCGAGTGCGAGCGTCACTTCTGCAAATGCGCCTGGCAGCAGGCCTTTGCTGTCGCGCACGAGAGCACGTACACGCAGGTTGCGTGAATTCGCTTCAATACTTTGTTCCGTAGCCTGCACGACCGCCGTGTGCGGAGTAGCATTGCCTTCTATACTGAAGGTAACGGTTTGTCCGGTTTTTATCAGTTGGCTGTACTTTTCAGGTATGGAAAAATCGAGTTTCAACGCGGCTGCCGAGCGCAGCGTGGTGACCACCGAAGCGGGCGTTACGTAAGCGCCGGGGCTGATGTTGCGCAGCCCGACGATGCCATCGTACGGCGCGCGCAGTTCCGTTTTGTTGATATTGATCCTGACCAGTTGCAATTCGCTGCGCAAGGTTTGGGTCTGCAGGATAGCCAGGTCGTATTCCTGCTGGCTTACGCCTTTTACCTTGAGCAAGTCACCAAGCCGTTGTTCGGTGATCTCTGCCTGTTTGATCTGGGTTTGCAGTTTGTTCAGTTGCGAAGTGAGGTCTTCGTCAAAAATTTTGAGCAGTAGTTCTCCTTTTCGCACAGAGCGTCCTTCGGGCAGGTGCAGGGCCACTACACGTCCGGATGCTTCCGGGTGCAATTCGGTTTCTTCCGCAGGCAATAAAGTGCCGCTGGTCGTTACGTTTTCCGTCAGAACACTCGGCTTTGCTATATAACCTTCTACCGAAGAAACGCTCAGCCCCGCATTCGGAGGCGCCGCAGCACCTGCACCCGATTTGTTTTCGCTTTTTTCGCAGGCGGCAAAGAGTAAAATAAAAGAAAGTAAAGGGATGTATTTCATGTGTGAAGTTGATGTTGGCAAGAGATGCAAGAATAGCGCTTTAACACGAAATGCCCCATGTGGTTGAGTTAAAATAAAGTGCGAAGCCTGAAAACAGTGCGAAGTCGTCAGTGCAAAGTGCGAAGTCCATGACATTCTAGTGAATATGGACTTCGCATTTCGCACTGACGACTTCGCACTGTTTTCAGGCTTCGCACTGAAGACTTCGTACTTCGCACTATGGTCAGTGGCGCAGACTGTTAAATGGCCGCATTTCTTCACCCAGCCAGTTGATGTTCCACTCATCGACGGTTATGATACGTTTCGCCTGCCGCGTCATTTTACGGCGCAGATAAGCGAATGCGAGGCGGGGCGACTTGCGCCACAAGCGGCGGAATTTTTGGATACGACGAGCCATGACAGAATAGTTTTTGTGATTATCGTAATAATGGTAAATTGTTGATTACAAATAAATTAACGCATTTTGAATGCCTTAAGTTTCCGGATGTAATATATTTTTTAGTTAAACTTTTCAAATGTCGCAAATCAGTCAAAAACAACAATGTGTAAAACCCGGCGTACCTTTGTCGGCTAAAATCTTGTATTACCTGAACATTACGCTATGAGCGAAACTTTGTCTATCGTTATTCCCGCATACAATGAAGAACGCACCATCCACCGCATTTTGGATAAAATTAAAGCGGTGGAACTGACCGGTGGCATGCAGAAAGAATTAATCATTACCAATGATTGTTCCAAAGACGACACAGAAGGCGCGATTAAACGTTATATGGACGCCAATCCGCAATTAAATATCCGGTATCTGAAACACGAGGTCAACAAGGGCAAAGGTGCTGCGCTGCATACCGGTATCCAGCATGCTTCGGGGCAATACATCATCATTCAGGATGCCGACCTGGAGTACGACCCTGCCGAATATAATATTCTGCTGCGTCCTGTGCTCGACGGATATGCCGACGTGGTGTACGGTTCGCGGTTCATGGGCGGCAGGCCGCACCGCATTTTATTTTTCTGGCATAGCATCGGAAATAAAGTTCTGACGTTTACATCCAATATGTTTACCAATCTCAATCTGACAGATATGGAGACTTGCTACAAACTGTTCAAGTCCGATATTCTGAAAGGGTTGAACCTCCAGGAAAAACGATTCGGCTTTGAACCGGAAGTGACTGCGCGAATCAGCCGCATTAAGGATATCCGGATATATGAAGTGGGTATTTCCTATTACGGCCGGTCCTATGAAGAAGGTAAAAAAATAGGCGCCAGGGACGGATTCCGCGCTATCTACTGCATTTTGAAATACAACCTGTGGGCCAGGTGATATAGTGCGAAGTCTGGAAATAGTGCGAAGTCGTCAGTGCGAAGTGCGAAGTCTGGAAACAGTGCGAAGTCGTCAGTGCGAAGTACGAAGTCTTCTCAACAACCTCAACCCTCAACAACCTCAACAACCTCAACAACCTCAACAACCTCAACAATAAAAACATCCAATGCTGAAACTAAAGGTTCTGGATAAATATTTCATCCGGCAATACCTCAATACGGTGCTTTTTTCGCTGCTGATCTGTACGCTGATCACAGTGGCCATCGATTTCAGCGACAAGGTGCAGTCCATCATTGAAAAACCGTGCACAGCCAAGGATGTGCTGGCTTATTACATCGGTTTTACGCTGCATATGGCGGGGTTGCTTCTGCCACTGTATACCCTGATCGGGGTGGTTTTTTTTACTTCCCGGCTGGCGTTCAATTCCGAAATACTCTCCGTGCTCAATGCGGGCGTCAGTTTCGGCCGGCTTATGCGCCCTTACATGATGGCGGGCAGCGTGGTGGTGAGCGTTCATTTGCTGCTCAATCACCTGATCATTCCGCATACCAACGCATGGAAATTGTATTTTGAAAATACATTTGTGTGGACCGACCAGGAAAAAGGGCGCTCCTCGAATGTACATTTCCTCGTTTCGCCGGATACCAAAGTATACATCCGCGGATACAATAAAACCAACCAGTCGGGCAGCGGGTTACGGCTCGAAAAATTTGCCGGCAACCGCATTTCCAGCATTCTGGAAGCCGATAATATGAAATGGAAACCCGACATCCAGCGCTGGGAACTGAACAATTACACCGTCCGCACCTTCGACGGCCTGCGCGAAAGTTACAAACGGTACAACACGCCCATCGATACCGCCATCAACCTGGCCCCGCAGGATTTCATTTACTACCAGAACCAGAACCAGGCGATGACGACCGGCGAACTGCTGACTGCTATCGAACGGGATCGAACCAGGGGTATAGCCAACAGGAGTTACGAAATAGAAATGCAGCGCCGAACAGCCGATGCATTCACCAACCTCATATTAACGATCATCGGCCTGGCCGTGGCGGGGCGTAAAGTGCGCGGCGGCATGGGCTTGCACCTGGCGCTGGGAATCGGCATTGGCGCCTCGTTTATCTTGCTGTCCAAGTTCGCCGTTTCCTTCGCCATCAGCGGTACCGTGCCGGTTATTATCGGCATGTGGATACCCAATTTGATTTTTGCTGCCGTCGCCATCTGGCTGGTAAGCCGAGCCCAGAAATAAATTCTTTCTTCAGTCATGAGCAAAAAAACATCCCGCTCCCGTTTAGCCTATATCCTGATCGGGGCGCTGCTGGTTTCCACGATTTTTGTTACGCTTCAACCTTTTTTGCCGAAGCCGGGGTCGGATACCCCACCGCTACCCCCGCCGCCGCCGATTGAAAAAGTGGCTATTCCAAGTTTCAATGTGGACTCGGCTTTCGTTTTTGTGCAAAAACAGGTGGATTTCGGTCCGCGCGTGCCCAATTCGCCCGCGCACCAGAAATGTGCAGCCTGGTTTACAGGCGAATTCAAGCGCTACGGTTTGTCGGTCATTTCCCAGAACTTCAAAGCCACGCACTACAAAGGCACCACCTTTAATGCTGTCAATATCATTGCACAATACAAACCCAACCTGCCCAAACGCATCTTGCTGGCAGCCCACTGGGACAGCCGTTTTCAGGCAGACAAGGATGAAAAAAATAAAACCATGCCCATCGACGGCGCCGACGACGGCGCGAGCGGCGCAGCGGTATTGCTCGAAATAGCGCGCACCCTGGCGGCCAACGACGTAAACCTGGGTGTCGATCTGCTGCTGTTCGACGTGGAAGACCAGGGCGACGACAACGGCGCTTCCGAAACCTGGTGCCTGGGATCGCAGTACTGGTCAAAAAACCTGCACCGCCCGTCTTATATGCCGTATTCCGCCATTTTGCTCGACATGGTTGGTGCGAAAGGCGCCCGGTTTATGAAGGAAGGCGTTTCCATGCAGGTGGCCCCGCAAACAGTCGAAAAAATCTGGAGTCTCGCATCTTCACTCGGATACGGCAACTATTTTGTACCCGACCCGCGTTCGGGCATTACCGACGACCATGTGTTCGTGGCGCAAGGCGCAGGTATTCCCATGATAGATATTATCAGCACGCCCAATGAGGGTGATGATCCCTTCGGCCGGCACCACCACCGCCATTCCGACAATATGAGTGTGATCGATAAAAACACACTCCAGGCAGTTGGCCAGACGCTGACTGCGTTTGTGTATCAGACGTACAACGGGGTCCTGTAGTAGTGCGAAGTCGTCAGTGCGAAGTGCGAAGTCTTAAGCCACTCACGTTGTTCTTGACTTCGGACTTCGCACTGACGGCTTCGCACTACTTTCAGACTTCGCACTACTTCAGACTTCGCACTTCGCACTGACGACTTCGCACTTGAATATCACCGGCTTCGAGGGCGACGCATCCAGATCAAAAGAAGCCGTTTGCAGGTTCAGCAAATAAAACCCGTCTTTCACTTCATTGGGTACATAAATCATTTCCGTGATCGTGCAATGCGTGCGTATGGCCTCCGGATATTGCCAGAATGCGCGGTGTGCCAGGAGCGCGCCGCCGTCTTCCTCGCGATCCACGGAAGGCAGGTCGAGCAACAGGTGCTCGATGCCATTTTCAACTAAAAACGCGACTGCTTCGTGGTGCAGGTACGGCGGGTTGGCGCCCGAATAATTGGTGCGTTTTTTCAGGTCGTCATTGGGCAGGGTTCTGATAATCAGTGCTTTGGGTGCAGATGCGTCCCAGATTTCTTCCAGTTGTTCGCGAAAAACAATCCGGTCGCCCGTTTCCGTTTTTCTGGGGTAAATACTGATCAGTTTGGCCGGAAAATGATGTTGTTGAAGGCAATCTCTCAGTACATACCGTTCACGCGAAATGTGTCCCACACATTCCGTATGTGTCCCGTTTCCATGCGGGTTAAAACGCACGTTGAAAAAATTCACGACCCCGCCCTGTGCGGTACTTCCAATAAAATTGCCGGCCACCACAGGTGAAAAATCGACGGGTGGCGCCCAGAAACAATTGGGGTTTTCCATACCGTTGCGCAGCGGAATGGACAGGTCGATGGGTTGTGAAAGGTTGGCTTCGTAAACAGAACCCTTGTGAAGGAATTGAATTTTCATAGTTTTGTAGAATCGCAAGTGCAATCAGGGCGCATACGAGGAGCGGAACGTGCCGGGTACTTTCTGAGAGCATGTTGATATTGTCCTGTTCTCGCCTCGACATGAAAACATCAACATGCTCTTCGTGTTTGAACTTTTTGAGATGATGCCGGTTTCTTTCGCGTTCATCGTGCCTTGAAAAAAATTGATCGAATATCCGTTATTTTCGCCGCCGTTCTGCGTTTAAAGGGAGCCATAAATTAAGAGCCTATCCGAAAACCTCAATGGGCCTGAAAAACCCATCTTTTAAAATCCTCCTTCGTTAAATTTTCAGTCCGTAGGCTCCGGCTACGAACCGAAAATTTGCCTTGACTGATTTCAAAATCCGGCCTTTTCAGCCTCCAATGAGGTTTTCGGATAGGCTCTAAAACCACATTTCTATGTTGATTCTTATCAGTATTGTTTTCATGATCATCGGGTTCATTTTGAACTCGGTTCTGAAAAACAAATTCAAAAAATACGCCCAGGTGCCGCTTACCAACGGCATGAGTGGCGCTGAAGTAGCCGCTACGATGCTGAATTTTTACGGCATCGGGAGTGTAAACGTCACGCAGGTAGACGGTCATCTGACGGACCACTACAACCCTGCCGACCGCACGGTGAACCTCAGTTACGACGTCTATCACGGTCGCAACGTTGCCGCCGCCGCCGTGGCTGCCCACGAATGCGGCCACGCCGTGCAACACTCTACTTCATATGCTTTTCTGCAAATGCGTTCGCAACTGGTTCCGGTAGTGACGATTGCTGCAAACCTGCAACAATACCTGTTCATGTTCGGTATCGCGGGCATCGGTTTTTTCAAAAGCCCGATTCTGCTGATCATTGCGCTGGTGGCATTCGGCATCACTACTTTGTTCAGCCTCATTACGCTGCCGGTAGAATTCGATGCCAGCCGTCGCGCACTCGCCTGGCTGGATGAATCAGGATTTGCCCGCGGCCGCGAATATGCCGGCGCAAAAGATGCGCTTACCTGGGCTGCCATGACCTACGTTTCTGCTGCACTGGCCGCGCTGGTACAGTTCCTGTACCTGTTGTGGGCGCTGCTCGGCAACCGGGACTAGGTGATTTAAGATGTAAGATTACATGATGTAAGATTTAAGATTGAAATGCGACATCACAAACAATCTTAAATCTTACATCATGTAATCTTACATCTTAAATCTTCAGGCTTCCTGAATATTCGTACCAATTACCCATTGATTCACCCCGATGCGGTGCCAGCCGTTGCTGCTGGTTTCATAAATAGTAACAACGGCATTCTGTTTCAATTCCGCCACCTTGGCGTTTGCCGTAGACGGGCCGCTGCGCACATTCAGGAAAGAAGACGTCACCTTGCCCTTCCGGGTGGCTGGTGGCGTAGTGGTGCCCGGACTTGCCAGCACCTGAATGTAGTCGGCACTGACAAATTGTCCCGGTCCGATGCGCCAGAAATTGGCCACTTTTTCAATCAGACTCACCACATCGCCCTTGTGTAGTTCACCAACTTTGGCATTTGCAGTCGAAGCCCCGGAACGTACGTTCACGAAAGTGGAAGTAACTTTTCCCTGGCGAATGCCGGTAGCAGGCGTATTTACTGGCGGCGTAGTAGTGGGCGGCGTTACAGGCGGTGGGGCGACGGTACCGCCTCCCTTCAATTGAATCGCCATTTTAACAGCTCGCAATGCATTTACCCGGCCGTAACCGAGGTATGGAGAGCGGCCACCCGCATCGTAGCCGCTGGCGATTTTATCGGTCGTTTGTTTAAAAATACTGCGGATCTGCTCCAGCGAAAGATTGGGGTTGGCGCTCAGCAGCAAGGCACAAATGCCTGCCGACAAGGGTGCTGCGCTGGAGGTGCCGCCGAATCCGCTGGTATAGGAATTTTGCAGGGTTCGACCATCCGCAGTGCTCACGGTAGCAGTGGTAATGCCCACGCCGTTGTTGCCATTGGTGGGCGCCGACATAAAAGCGTTGGGGCCGTAGAATGAATAACTCGAAGGCTCGTCCAGACTATTGGATGCGGTAATACAAAATACATCAGGGTGCGTAGCAAAATCGCTCACCTGCCGCGGCTGGTTGTTGGAAGCAGGATTGGCATTGCCTGCAGCGATAAAGATCGGAGTGCCTTTGCCGCCGCGCCCCTGAGAGGCTACCTTCCGGATAGTGTTGAATACCCAGGTGGAAAGCGGAACGGGTTTCGGAAAGCCGAGGCTACAGGAAATGATATCAGCGCCATTGAGCATGGCGTGTTCGAATGCTTTTACGATGGCATCGTCGCTCAATACGTCCAGTTTGATCGGAATGAGGCGGCTATTCGGCGCCGAACCCAGCACGCCCAGCGTATCCCAGGCGCCGACGGCAACGGCCGCGCAGGAGGTGCCGTGGCTGAATACGCCCCGCGATCCGTCACTGGCCACGAACCAGGGCGACACGTCGGCGCTGCGGGTGGCGGCATTAAAAGTGTTGCGGATTTTCGAGCCGTCGCCGCGCAACTGCGGGTGATCGGTGGAAAAACCCGTATCGATCACGGCAATCTTGATACCGGTCGAGCCCATCGACCCTATATACGCCCAGGCTTCTTTCACCTTGGCGTCGGCGCCACGGCGGAAATGTGCAGGACCATACACGGCATTGGGAATATCGATGATGGGAATTTGTGCACCGGTATTTTCCAAATGCCATTGCGAGGCGATGAACTTGCCGCCGGGCTGGCTGAAGTCGTTGGTGGTCGGTTTGGTAACAAATTCGGGTTCCGCTACCAGCACAAGGCGCTTTTTTTGCAGCAGCATGGCGCACTTGATCGGATTGGGCGAATCGGGCGTGGTGTTGACCCGGTAGGCATTAGTGCCCACCATTTCACGAATATTCAGCCCGAGTTCATCCAGAATGTCGCGCTGTTTGTCCTCCGCAGAGCCTGCCTTGAACTCCACGTACAAATAACCCGTCGGTACAAAAGCAGCATCATCTTCGTCATTGACGTACCATACGTGGGTGCCCACCGACACTTCGGGTTTTTCCCGCATCGCATCGAGTTTGCGGTCGATACCCGTTCTGGCAGTGACAATTTCAAAATCGCGGATCTGCTCGGGCACTTTGGTTTTACCCGAACTGCGTTTGGCGGCAGGCTTCATGCCGGACACGTAGCGCACGGCTGCTTCGGTTTTGCTTTTGGTAAATTTCAGGGTTTCCCCGCCGAATTTGAAGGTGGCAGTATTGACTTTCTTTGCCATTTGTTATGGGATGTACAGGTAAAAAGGTTGAGTGGTTGCGGGCGTATTTTGTCAAATTTCTAAAAAGGGATGATCGTTTCCGGAGTAAAAATAGGAAAACATGAACGCTTTGCGTAACGTATAAATATACGATTTCGCATGAGCGCTCCGCCAAACTTTCGGAAAGTTCTAAAACTTTCCGAAAGTTGGAGATACTTACTTGTTTTTTACCCGCATGGCTTCGCGCACAAGCGCTTCGTCGGCCAAATGCGGTACGGTTACTTTCAGGTCCGGATATTGCTCCATGGTGCGTTGCAAAGTGCTCATCGCGTGCGGGTTGCGTGCCCAGGCGCGACGACTGATGCCGTTGTTGACGTCCCAGAACAGCATCGAGCGCAGGCGCCGTCCGGCCGCTTCCGAACCGTCGAGCACCATACCGAAACCGCCGTTGATCACCTCTCCCCAGCCTACTCCGCCGCCGTTGTGCAGGCTCACCCAGGTGGCGCCCCGGAAAGCGTCACCGATCACGTTTTGCACCGCCATATCGGCCGTAAAACGCGAACCGTCGTAGATGTTGGCCGTTTCCCGGTAAGGCGAGTCGGTGCCGCTCACATCGTGGTGGTCGCGGCCGAGCACGATGGGGCCTGTTAGTTCGCCGTTTTTAATGGCTTCGTTAAATGCCTCTGCAATGCGCAGGCGACCTTCCGAATCGGCGTACAGAATACGCGATTTGGAGCCGACCACAGGGATCTGCTGTTTTGCTTTTTGTATCCAGATCAGATTGTCGTTCAACTGGCCCCGGATTTCTTCGGGCGTTTCGCGCAGCATGTCTTCAATTACGGCTGCCGCAATCTGGTCCGTCTTATCGAGGTCTTCCTGCAATCCCGAGCAACACACCCAGCGGAAAGGCCCGAAACCGTAGTCGAAACAAAGCGGCCCCATGATGTCTTCCACGTAGGAAGGGTAGCGGAAGGCGCCTTCCGTGTCGTTTGGTTTAAATACTTCCGCGCCGGCGTCGCCCGCTTCTTTCAAAAACGCGTTGCCGTAATCCCAGAAATAAAAACCGCCGCGTTCGTGCAGGGTGTTGACGGCTGCCACATGGCGCACAAGGGTAGCGCGCACTTCTTCGAGGAATTTTGCCTTGTCGGTGTTCAGCAATTCCTTTGCCTGCTCGAACGTATAACCCACCGGGCAATAGCCCAGGTCGTTGATGTTGTGGCAACTGGTCTGGTCGCTGCCGAGTTCAATTTTCACGTTGTCGCGCACGAAGCGTTCCCACAGTTCGACGATATTGCCGTGGTACACCAGTGCTACCGCTATTCTGTTTCGGCGACATTCCTCCATGCGGATGATCAGGTCGTCGAGGTCGGTGAACACGTTTTCTTTCAAGATATAGCCGTCGGTGATGCGCTGCTGCACGGCATCGCCGTCGATTTCGGCAATGACGCCGACCGCTCCGGTGATGACTGCCGCGCCCGCCTGTGCCCCCGACATGCCGCCGAGCCCGCTGGTGACGAACACCACGCCGCGCAGGTCGTCGGTGCCGATGCCCATTTTACGACCCGCATTCAGCAGGGTAATGGTGGTGCCGTGTACGATGCCCTGCGGGCCGATGTACATATACGAACCGGCCGTCATCTGACCATACTGCGTGACGCCGAGGGCATTGTATTTGTTCCAGTCGTCTTTTTTGGAATAATTCGGGATCATCATGCCGTTGGTGACGACCACGCGCGGCGCTTCCGGATGGCTCGGGAAAAGTCCCATCGGATGTCCGGAATACATCACAAGTGTCTGATTTTCCGTCATTTCCGACAGGTACTGCATGGTGAGCAGGTACTGGGCCCAGTTTTGAAAAACCGCGCCGTTGCCGCCGTACGTGATCAGTTCGTGCGGGTGTTTGGCCACTTTCGGATCCAGGTTGTTCTGGATCATCAGCATGATAGCGGCGGCCTGTTGTGAGCGGTGCGGGTAATCCGAAATAGGCCGTGCGTGCATGGCATAATCGGGCCGGAAACGATGCATGTAGATGCGGCCGTAGCGCTCCAGTTCGCCGACGAATTCGGCCGCGAGTTCGCGGTGCCATTCGGACGGGAAATAACGCAGGGCATTCTGCACGGCCAGCACTTTTTCCGTTTCGGATAAAACGCCTTCGATGACGCGGCGCGGAGCATGGCTCACGGTGGGGTCGAGCGGTCGGGGCGCCGGCAGGGTAGCGGGAATGCCGGTGCGGATGTGGTGTTGAAAATTGGTGAGGGAAGGCATATCTTTACCTGGGTTCGGTCTGATTGAAAGTGGCACAAAAGTACCGTACTTGCCTGCAATTCAGAAATCGTATAAACCATGAAAAAACATTACGAGTCTAGTTAAGTCTGTATGAACTTATGAAAGTAAAAATAGATCAGGATAGTGTTTGCCTAAGGTATGGGGCCATACCAATCTATTCTCCGCCCGATTTGAAGATTGGTATCTCACGAGAGACAAGAAATAAGAAAATATTTCCTGTGAACGGCTTGAGGCATCCACCTGAAGCGGATACAACAGGTTGGTTTATATGGGCGGGTGAGGAATATTCTGATGATGCCGATTTTTTTGTTCCTCTGCATGTAGAGCACCTCATAGACTGGCGTCCGGAAATATTAAAATACTTGGCATTACCCCCCGGCTACAGGTTTTTACTTGGAGAGCATGGGTATGAAGACGTGTGGTTTGACGAAAATTTGCTGAACGTATAAACCTCCGCGATATCTTTTTCGCAATTACTTTGTTTGGTCACTTTGAATGCATCGCACTCGCCATCAATTCAAAAACACCATGACTTCCCCTTTTCTTACCGCCGAATGGCGCCGCCTCGTGATGATCAATTACGCCATCGATCCGGAGCGCCTGAAGCCTTTTCTTCCTGCACATACCGAACTCGATATCTGGAACGGCACCTGTTATGTGAGCCTCGTAGGTTTCCGGTTCCTGAATACCCGCCTGAGGTCCATGCGGATGCCCTGCCATGAAAATTTCACGGAAATCAACCTGCGTTTTTACGTGCGCCGCAACGATCCGCAACTGGGCTGGAAACGCGGTGTAGTCTTCATCAACGAACTGGTACCCCTGCCCGCCATCGCCTGGGTAGCCAATACGGTGTACCGCGAGCATTACAAGGTGCGCTCCATGCGCCACCAGTGGACGGACGGGCGGGATGGAAAACAAACCGAATATGGCTGGAAGGAAAACGGCCGCTGGCATTCTTTCGGCGTACAAACTGATCCCGTTCCGGTGCCTATGAAGGCCGGCAGCGAAGCGGAATTTATCACGGAGCATTTTTGGGGATATGCCCGGCGCACCACACAGCAATCCATTGAATACCAGGTGGAGCACCCGCGCTGGGACGTGTACCCGATCCGTGCCTGGCATTGTGAAGTAGATTTCGGCGCGGTGTACGGACCTGCATTTGCGGATTTGAGTCAGGCCGATCCTGTGTCGGTGTTTCTGGCGGAAGGCTCGGAAACGGTGGTGCGGTCGAGGCAGGTTATTGGGTAGTTATTCGGCCCGGGCTTTCGAGTGCCCGAGGTGTCATCTGCGAGGCACGAGCAGGTGACATCTCAAGTCGGATGAGATTTTTTATTTTTGGGCATTGATTAAGGTACTCTACCTGAGGTGTCATCCGCTCGTACCTCGCAGATGACACCCCGGGCGCCCGGCAGGCGAAACCGAAATGGGATTTGTTTAATAAATTACGAAACGCGAAAATGTCCTTCTCTCATCAGGTCACTTCTTTCACCCGCTCGTTGCGTGTGCCCGATATCGAACTGCCCGCCGGTTTCGAATGGTTGTTTCCATATAATCAGCCCGAAACCATGCAGGCGCTGACGACTTTTTACGAGAAATACTACGCCGGCCCACAACCGCGCACTTTTATGTTCGGCATCAATCCAGGCAGGTTCGGGGCAGGCATCACAGGTGTGCCTTTTACCGATCCGATCAGGTTGGAAAGCGAATGCGGCATTGAAAATACATTTCAGAAAAAAGCGGAATTGTCGTCGATTTTCGTGTGGGAATTCATTCGCGCCTATGGAGGAGTGGAGGCTTTTTGCCACGATTTTTACATCACGTCCCTGTGTCCGCTGGGCTTTGTGAAAGATGGAAAAAACATCAATTACTACGACGACCGCGCTTTGCAAAAAGCGGCAGAGCCCTTCATAGTCTGGAATATGCGCACTCAACTGGAATTCGGCGCCAACAGGGATACTGCGCTGTGTATGGGCGAAGGCCAGAATTTTGCCTTTTTTCAAAAAATTAATGCCGCGCACGGCTTTTTCAGGGAAATTATTCCGTTGCCGCACCCGCGCTGGGTGATGCAGTACAGGCGGAAGACCATGCAGGCGTTTGTGGAGCGGTATGTGGAGAACTTGCGCAGAGCAGCGTTGTAAGTTATTGGTTATTAGTGGTGGTAAGGGACCATCTGCACAAATGCTCATAAGCCACTCAAATATAAAGCCGGATTCTCTGGCGCAGATGGTCCACTACCACCACTAATAACTAATAAC
>Ga0209717_1001049_pt1 | contig 31504 bp, 39 predicted proteins | sample AD_UKC048_MetaG_FD_184418 | JGI IMG/M metagenome (GOLD analysis project Ga0209717, IMG submission 184418) | Active sludge microbial communities of municipal wastewater-treating anaerobic digesters from USA - AD_UKC048_MetaG (SPAdes) (version 2) | ecosystem: Engineered > Bioreactor > Anaerobic >...
ACCCCTTGATCTTTGACAAATTTTCTTGCTGTCTGGTGATTTGTCGCCGCCTTTTCGTCACTTGCCGGAACAATGTGGTCAAGGATGATAATGATCTGATCAGGATCATTTACTTTTTTTCCGCCCATTTTTTTAAAAGTCGAAAAAATAGCACTTGAGTTGTCGTGAGTCAGCACATGATCAGGTCTGATCGTAAGGATCGTACCCGGAACAACAGGTCTCCCTGCCATTTTTGAAAAGATCTTTTCAGCAAAAGTCTGTCCCATTTCCCGTTACCTCGCAAAATTAGAAGTTTAAAGAACCCGTCCGGACCATTTTTACATTTTTAATAAATAACACAAATTTTATCTTTCAAATATATGTTGCAGACATTATTTTTCCTTTAGATTCAGCAACTTAGCACTGTTTCTTGAAAAAAGATTGACAATAATAGGGCTAACTGCTATAAAAATCAGCACTTTTTCCTTGTTCTGGGGGCTCGTAGCTCAGCGGGAGAGCACTGCTTTGACGTAGCAGGGGTCAGTGGTTCGATCCCACTCGGGCCTACCATTATCAGGGGGGAAGACAACATTAAGAGGGTTGAATGTTTGAAGTGACTCTTCCGGATGGCAGGATTGTAAGTTCGGAAAAAGCAGAAAACTGGCTTGAATTCATTAAAAGAGAGATCGGTGCAGGTCTGGCAAAAGCGGCTGTAGCTGTTTCTGTGAACGGAAAAACCGTTGATGTAACTTCAAATGTAGAAACAGGCGGCATGACAGTCATCACGACAAAAAGCCCTGAAGGACTTGAGATAATCAGGCACTCAACTTCGCATGTCATGGCCGATGCGGTTCAGAAACTTTTCCCTGGAACCAAGGTCACAATAGGTCCGGCAATAGATAACGGATTTTATTACGATTTCGATTCTCCCCACCGTTTCTCACAGGAAGATTTTGAAGCGATCGAAATGAAGATGGCCGATATAATCAAAGCAAAACATCCTTTCATCAGGAAAGAGGTCAGCAGAGAAGAAGCTATCGAACTTTTCACCAATATGGGTGAAAATTATAAAGTTGAAATAATTCAGGATCTTAACGAACCTGTGGTATCTCTTTATTTTTCGGGTGATTTTGTTGATCTCTGCCGCGGTCCTCATGTTCCTGACACTGGTTTTATAAAGGCGTATAAACTCATGTCGGTTGCCGGTGCGTATTGGAGAGGTGATGAGAAAAACGCAATGCTTCAGCGGCTTTACGCGACCGGCTTTGCAACAAAAGAAGCCCTTGAGGCACATATAAAAATGCTTGAAGAGGCAAAAGAAAGAGATCATAGAAAACTTGGAGCCGACCTTGATCTTTTCGACTTTTCTGAAAATGTCGGTGCCGGACTTGTGTTATGGACACCCAATGGCGGAGTAGTAAGAACTGTTGTTGAGAATTTCTGGAGAAAACAGCATGTCAGGAACGGATATGAACTTGTTTTCACTCCGCATATAGGTCGCAGTCATCTCTGGGAGACAAGCGGACATCTCGGTTTTTATAAAGAAAGTATGTACAGCCCGATGGATATCGACGGAGAGGATTATTATGTAAAACCGATGAACTGTCCATTCCATGTAATGCTTTATAAAAGGAAAAAATGGTCATATAGAGAATTTCCTTTCAGATGGGCTGAACTTGGAACGGTTTACAGATATGAAAAATCGGGCACTCTTAACGGACTGAAAAGAGTTCGCGGATTCACACAGGATGATGCACATCTTTTCTGCCGGCTTGATCAGCTTGAAGATGAGATAAAAAGGGTTCTTGATTTCTCCCTTTTCATGTTAAGAAGCTTTGAATTCAATGAATTTAAACTGTTTTTGAGCACCCGTCCACAGAAATATGTAGGTCAGATAGAGGTCTGGGATAAAGCAGAAGAGGCACTTAGAAATACGCTTGAAAAAAGCGGACTTTCATGGGAGACAAATGAGGGTGACGGAGCTTTCTACGGACCTAAAATAGATATAAATGTCACCGATTCGATCGGTCGGCTCTGGCAGCTTACCACAATTCAGGTTGACTTCAACCTTCCGGAAAGATTTGATATTTCATACACCGGTGATGACGGAGCAGAACACAGACCTATAATGGTTCACAGAGCGCTTCTCGGTTCTATCGAAAGATTTTTCGGAGTTCTTATTGAACATTTCAAAGGAGCTTTCCCTGTGTGGCTTTCTCCGGTACAGGTGGCGGTTCTTCCTGTTTCTGACAGACACAACGCAACAGCTTCCAAATTCAGGGATATGCTTGTTGAGAACGGGATAAGAGTGAAATTTGACGAAAGAAATGAAAAGATCGGTTATAAGATTAGAGAATGGGTTATGGAAAAAACACCGTACATTGTTGTTATCGGGGATAATGAAGCCGATCTTAAAATAATAAGTGTACGGAATAGAAGCGGTGAACAGGAAGCCGTTACAGTCGAAGACTTTATAAATATGTTAAACAAGGAAAATTTTAACGGAGTTTACTATTGATGAAAAACAGTAAAGCCGAATCCAATGGAGCGGCAGCTTCCCAGGGTGTTGGACTTGTCAATGAGACGATTAAATCCGGCACCATGAGAGTAATAGCTCCGACCGGTGAGGTACTGGGTGTCCTTGCAAAAAGGGATGCTTTGGAAAAAGCAAGAGAATTCGGGCTGGATCTCGTTTGTGTTTCCCCGAACACAGACCCCGTTGTGTGCAAGATCATGGATTATGGTAAACATCTGTACAAGATGAAAAAGAAAGCCAAGAAGGCGAAGGCCAATCAGGTCGTTGTCGAGATCAAGGAGCTGAAGATCAGACCGAATACCGACACGCACGACCTTATGACGAAAGTTCGTCAGGCCAAAAAATTTCTTGAAGAAGGGAACAAGGTCAAGTTCACTGTTTTTTTTAGAGGAAGAGAGATCATGTTTGCTGAAAAAGCATTGGAGAATCTCAATCTTATCGTTAAGGAACTAGGTGGAGAGGACACTCTTCAGATCGAACTTGACAGTATCGTGAAAAATAAAAAAATGACGATGATGGTATCGCAAAAAAACTGATGGAGAGAGTGCTATGCCCAAAATGAAAACCAATAGAGCAGCCGCAAAAAGAGTTAAATCCAACGGTAGCGGAAAACTTAAAAGATGGCATGCTTTTAAAAGTCACATTCTTACAAAGAAAAGCCGTAAGAGAAAAAGAGATTTGAGAAAGGGTGTAATGATCGAGAACTGTGATGTTCCCGCATTCAAGAAACTTCTGCCGTACGGTTAAAATTAAAGGAGTCCAAAATGAGAGTTAAAAGAGGATTTAAAGCAAAAAGAAGAAGAGCCACGATAATGAAGGCCGCAAAAGGCAACTATCAGTCAAGGTCAAAGACCTACAGAGTTGCCAAGGAAACAGTCGAAAGGGGCTGGGCCTATGCTTTTGCGCATAGAAAACTTAAAAAGAGAGATTTCAGAAAGCTTTGGATTACAAGAATCAATGCAGCTGTCAGAGAAAGAGGTCTCACCTATTCAACATTTATTGACATGCTTAATAAAGCAAATATAGATATTGATAGAAAAGTACTTGCATTTCTTGCAGTTGAAGATCCCGGGGCTTTCGATAAGGTGATCGAAGAAGCCAGAGCCGTTAACTGATAAATTGGGGGACAAAATGAGCGTAACTAAAGTAGAACTTGCGGAACTTGTTTACGAGCAGATGAAGGTTGACAAAAGGCATGCAGCAGAACTTGTTGACATGTTCTTTGAAGAGCTTAAAACAGGATTGGTAAATGATGGTGAGATCCAGATCAGCGGATTCGGAAAATTTGTCGTAAAAGACAAGAAAGAAAGAAAGGGTCGTAATCCCCAGACAAACAAGCCGTTGACTATCAGCAAGCGTAAGGTTGCGACATTCCATCACAGCCAGGTGCTTAAAGACCGGCTTAACAGCAAGAAATAAAGTTTATAAAACAAGTCCTGATTTTTTTCAGGATTTTGTTTTTAAAGGTCGGGATGTAGCGCAGCCTGGGTAGCGTACTTGAATGGGGTTCAAGTGGTCGCTGGTTCAAATCCAGTCATCCCGACCACTTTTAAAATATTGTGAACGAAAAAATATTATTGACAAATGACGACGGTATTCATGCCGCCGGACTTAATGCAGTTGAAGAAGACCTTGAAAGCAGGGGCATTCCTTTTTTTACCGCTGCCCCGCTTTATGAAAATAGCGGTGCGGGTCACTCGATAACTCTTGACAAACCTCTGAAAATAAAGAAATTTTCCAACAATCGTTTCGGTGTAACAGGGACTCCGACAGACGCAGTCTTTTTAGGTCTTCACGAGCTTTTAAAAGAAAAACCGGTATTTGCGGTTTCCGGAATAAACAAGGGGGGCAATCTCGGAAATGACATAACTTATTCGGGTACTGTCGCTGCAGCTATTGAGACTTTTTATAACGGCATAACTTCATTTGCGGTTTCACTTTACATTTCAGATAAAGAGAGCTTTTGTGATGATCTTTTCAGTATTGCGGCAAAAGTTCTTTTTGACATTATAATTCCTGATATTGAAGTAAAGATAGGGAAAAATGAACTTTATTCAATACCGCATCTTTTTAACATCAACATTCCTGATACAGCTTTGAAAAAAGAGGATTATAAAATCGAGTGGACTTCTCTGGGTAAGAGACTTTACGGTGGAGAAGTTGTTAAAAGAACAGATCCCCGAGGTGGAGAATACTACTGGATCGGAGGCAATCAGCATCTTTTTGAAAATATTGAAGGGAGCGATTGTAATGCTGTCAGCGAAGGATTCATAAGCATTTCTCCGTTGAAACTTTCTTTTTCCAACGATTCTCTTCTTGAAAAAATAAAAAACAATTGATTAAAATAAGGTAAAAAATGGAAAAAATGACTTTCAGGCAGGCAGTTATGAAATCTCCCGGTCCAAATTCCCTTAAAGAGGCGGCAGTTCTTGCTGCAAAAGGTCTCTGTATGGGCGGAGCTGACATAATTCCCGGTGTTTCGGGAGGAACTATTGCCCTTATAGCAGGAATTTATCAGAAGCTTCTTGCGGCAATTAAATCGGTTGACATTGTTTTTTTTAAAAAACTTCTGAAATTTGATATAAAAGGGGCAATAGCTGAAGTTCACATAAGGTTTCTTGTTGTTCTTTTTTCAGGTATTGCAGTTGCGATCATATCTCTTTCAAGGTTGATGAACTTTCTTTTAAAGAATCATCAGCCACCGACATTCAGTTTGTTCTACGGACTTATTGCCGCATCAATATATGTGGTAGGAAAACAGGTAAAATGGAAAACAGCTGAGTACATTTCAATAGTTGCCGGAATTGTAATGGCGTATCTCATTGTCGGCCTCATTCCTGTTTCAACTCCCACCGGACTGTGGTTCATCTTCTTAAGCGGAGTTATCGGGATCTGCGCTATGATCCTTCCGGGAATAAGCGGTGCGTTCATTCTGCTGATACTTGGAAAATATGAATTTATTACCGGAACCCTGAAGTCACCTTTTTCTGTAAACGAAATAACGGGAGTGAACAATCTCATTATCATTATCATCTTCTGTCTGGGCTGTGCAGCGGGGCTTGCCGGTTTTTCAAGATTTTTAAACTGGCTTTTATCTAAATGGCACAGCATCACACTTGCTTTTCTAACCGGACTCATGGCCGGCTCAATGAGAAGGATCTGGCCGTGGAAAGGCGAAGCAGTTATTGAGATCATTCGTGGAAAGGAACATATTGTTTCTCAACCGAATGTTTTTCCTGAAAGTTTCGGACTCTCTTTTGTGTTCTGTCTGTTTCTTATGGTTCTTGGAATTGCTGTGATAATTATTCTTGACCGTTTTTCAAAGAGATTTTCTTAAAAATTATTCGGCTTTTTGCTCTACAGGAACTTCAGTTGCAGGTTTTTCCTCTTCAGCGGCTTGCGGTTCTTCAGCAGGTTTCGGTTCTTCAACTTTTACAACTGTCTGAAGGGACGAAATTATATTTTCGTAGTTTGATTTTCTTTCAGGATACCTGTTTAAATATTCCTGTGCAAAATCAAGAGCGTTTTTACCTTCACTGTTTTTGATCTCTCTGTCAGCACCCTTTTCAAGAAGTATTCTGACAACCTCATCATTAGATCTTATAGAAGCTATCATCAGCGGCGTTTGACCCTTAAGATCAGTGATATTCAGATCAGCCCCTTTTTCGATGAAAAGTGAAACCAGTGTTGGAAAACCTGTCCATGACGCCCATGACAAAGCGGTCCAGCCATGCTCGTCTTTCAAGCCGATATCCGCACCTTTTTCAAGCAGCAGTTTTGCAGCAACAAGCCGTTTTTCTTCCTTGCTTTTTATTATTTGGCGATCATAAAAATTTACATATGCAACCCACATTATAGGAGATCTTTTCTGTTCATCCTGTTTGTTGGTCATGAGTTTTGTGAACTCTTCATATGTCTGTTTGCCCTGCGGATCTTTCTTAAAGCTTTCTTCACTTAAAGTGGTTATCATCATATCAATGTTGTCCTGAAGCGATGCAGTTATAAGGGGATCATCCTGAACCTGGCCTCTTAACTGATCAAATCCGACTTTGAATACGAGGGCGAACACTGTGCTGATGACCATGAGAATAAGGCCATCTCTTATTATTGCTTTATAATTTGTCATTTTACCCTCCTTAATTCGCTTCTTCAGTTTGAGATGCCGTTTGCGGCTCTGAAGAAGGAGCTTCATCAATGTTTTCCTGAGAAAGAGATTTTTTAAGTGCAATTACAGCAACGGGGCTCATTATGGCAAGAGCAAAGTATATCATCCACATGAACTCAGGACTGTTGAGATAATCAATATTCCCTGTGTCGATCTTTGCTCTTATTCCGTCATACGAAAGACCCGCGATAAGAAGCCCGCTTACAAAACCGTTCAATGGTCTGGCAATGAACATCGGCAACGCAGACAGCCCCATGTAGGACGCGACTTTGTCTTTAGGAGCAACGGATGCGACATACTCAACAAATCTTGGAGAGAAAATAAGTTCTCCAACTGCAAAAACAAGGATCTGAAGTACGATAACCCAGTAATATGCCTGATCGAGATTTCTGATGCCTGGAACTGCGGTTATCCATTCTCCTGGAACTGCAAGGAAAAGAAGGGAAACGGCTGAAATCCCCATGCCGACAACAAGAAGTTTAACAATATTGAATTTATTAAGTATCGGAATTACAAGGATAAGTCCCACAACTATAATTATCGGGTTTAATGAGTTAACTGCACCAAGCTGAAAATCAGCATAAAGAGTTCTCAGATAATATTTGGGCATAACCATTGTCTGGTGAGTGAAAACAAGCCGGACTCCGAGAGTAAGCACAAGGAAGAAAACAAGTTTCTGGAATGGCTTTTCCTTCCATACTTCTGCAAATATCTGTATCGGAGTTTTTGATTTTCCGGGTTCTTTCGGTTCTTCTTTTTCTTCACGGTTGCTTTCATTTATCATATATGCGGCAACAAAACAGACTGCGCTCATTACAAAACCGAAGGTAAAAATAGCGAGATTGCCTTTAACTGTGCCGAGCCAGTTCCTGAATCCGTCGGTAACACCGAACCCTGCAATGGCGGCACCGATGTTCATTATCAGATAATAGACATTAAACCCGGTCGCTCTGTTCTCTTTTGAAGTAAAGTGACGAAGTGCAGTATTGGTGTTCGTGACAAGCACTGCTGTTCCAAGAGCCATGATCAGAAGCATTGCGATTATGACATACTTCAGTGCATCTCCTGCAAACATTTCCGGTCCTACACCCATTCCAAGACGGCTTACCATCAAAAGAAATGCGGCAAAAAGGAATGATTTTTTCACACCTATTGCATCGCAGATCGAACCGACTGTAAACATGAACGCGGTAATAAATAGAAAGAAAATCCCCTGCCATACACCGGCATCGTAATCGCTGAATCCTACATTTTCAGTCAGATACATGGAAATGACAATAATAACTGAAAAATAAGATAGACCGTCAAAGAACTGAATAGCATTGACAAGCCAGAATTCCTTACTTACTGTTTTAAGGATCTTGAATTCTGAAAAATAGTTTTTCAACATTGCAAACATTGATCGCTCCTCCAAAAAAAAAGTCGGGTAAGTTTCTTAGAAAAGTCATCGTAAGTCAAAAAAAACTTAATGGCTGCGTGAATTTTACGGATAGCACTAAATAATTTTGCTAAAAATGTTTTTTCTGGTAATGTTTCGGGTCTTTTTGTTAACTTTAATCTCAAGGAGAGATATGATGAAAAAAATTTCCGTTTTTTTATTTGCAGCGGCAGCTCTTGCGATCATTTCGTGCCAGATGCCTTCTCAGAAGCCCGAAGAAAAACCGGTCGTCAAAGAGGACATTCAGGAAGGGCTTAACAAAAGAAGTTATGCACTCGGTCTTGATATTTCAACAAATTTTAAATCAAGGGGTGTTGAACTTGATATGAGGACTTTCATTGCCGGTTTTAAGTCCGGTATTGACGGCAATGCTCTTATCACTGAAGAAGAGAAAATGACAGCTCTGAATGAACTTCAGCAGGAAATGATGAAGAAAATGCAGGAGGAGATGACGCAGAAATCATCAGCAAACAAAGAAAAAGGGCTGAAGTTTCTCGAAGAAAACAAGACAAAAGAAGGCGTGAAGGTCACTGAATCGGGGCTCCAGTACATAGTTGAACAGGAAGGAACAGGTCCGAACCCCAAAGCCGAGGATACAGTTGAAGTTCATTATACGGGAACTCTTCTTGACGGGACCGAATTTGACAGTTCTGTAAAAAGAGGCCAGCCGGCTAAGTTCCCCCTCAACAGAGTTATCAAGGGCTGGACGGAAGGTCTGCAGCTTATGAAGAAAGGGGCAAAATTCAAATTTTTCATTCCTTCAGACCTCGCATACGGTGACTACGGCAGTCAGAATATAGGACCGGGCGAAACACTCGTTTTTGAAGTGGAACTTCTTTCAATTGAAAAGGCGGCTCCTGCAAAAAAATAATTGCCCAATTTGAGCAAATTTTTATAACACTCTGAAATAACACGCTTAATCTCATTAGCAACAAAAGTTAATAATGCTCTATTTTTTGCGTTTTCCCACTTGATTTTTATATCTTTAGGTGATACATTCACCAGTGCGTTTGTTAATTTCAATTTCAATTCTTGGAGGAAGAAATGGCAGCAAAAGGATTTGTGGAAATTTCAGTTGAAGGTTGTAAAGGCTGCGGTCTTTGCATTCATTATTGTCCGGTAAAATGTCTTGCTCTTAAAATGGATGACACCAACTCTTTCGGTCTGCATTATTCATATCTTGCCGAACCGGAAAAATGTATCGGTTGTGCAAACTGTGCCATGATCTGCCCTGATGCGGCGATAACAGTTTACAAACAGTCAAAGTAGTTAATAATTTCAATAAGATGGAGGCAAAAGTGTCTGGAAAGAAAGTCGCTTTTATGAAAGGAAACGAGGCGTTGGCGGAGGCCGCTTTAAGAGCCGGCATGACCGGTTATTTCGGGTATCCGATAACTCCTCAGTCAGAGGTTATTGAATATCTTTCCCGTGAAGTTCCCAACCACCCGGGAGTTTGTGTTCTTCAGGCAGAAAGTGAGGTTGCTGCAGCTAATATGCTTTACGGAGCAGGCGGAGCAGGCGGAAGAGTTATGACAACAACATCATCTCCCGGCTATTCGTTGATGCAGGAAGCGGTTTCATATATAGCATGCGCTGAAATTCCCACTGTTTTTGTCAATGTTCAGCGCGGCGGTCCAGGTCTTGGAACAATTCAGCCGAGTCAGGGCGATTATTTTCAGGCAGTTAAAGGCGGCGGGCATGGTGACTACCGGCTTATCGTTCTTGCTCCTAATTCAGTTCAGGAGATGGTAGATCACACTGTTATGGCGTTCGATCTTGCCGACAAATGGCGCAATCCGGTTCTCATTCTTACTGACGGTGCCATAGGTCAGATGATGGAAAAGATAGAGCTTCCCGAGCCGTATCCCTTGAGAAGTGCTGAAGAGATGAGAGCTGAAAAGCCGTGGGCGACAAACGGAAGAAAGGGTGGCGTTAAGAAAAATCTCCTTACATCGCTTAACATAAAATCAGATGAAATGGAAAGAAAGAACAACGAACTTCAGGCAAAATATGCAAAAATAGAAAATGAAGAAGTGCGTTACGAATCATACAATCTTGATGATGCCGATATAATAATCAGTGCATATGGACTTTCCAGCAGAATATGCAAGAAAGTTGTTGATCTTGGAAGAGAGCAGGGTTTGAAAATAGGTCTTCTCAGGCCGATAACACTCTGGCCTTTCCCCTCAAAAAAGCTTGATGAACTTGCGGCAAAACCTGATGTAAAGATGTTCATGACGATCGAAATGAGTGTCGGTCAGATGGTTGAAGATGTACGGCTTGTCGTAAACGGTCGCAAGCCGGTTTATTTTTACGGCAGAACAGGGGGAATTCTTGCTACGGCTGAAGAGATCCTTGATCAGATCAAAATGAAAATGTAAGGAGGCATAAAATGAAAGAAGGATATGAATTAGTTTATAAAAGACCGTCGACGCTTCTTGATACCAGAATGCATTACTGCCCCGGATGTTTTCACTCCACTCTTCACAAACTGATCATGGAAGTGGTTGAAGAAATGGGGATCAAAGAGGACATAATCGGTGTAAGCCCTGTCGGATGTTCGGTTTTCGCCTATGATTACATGGACATAGATTTCCAGCAGGCGGCTCACGGAAGAGCATGTGCTGTTGCAACAGGTATAAAAAGAACCCTTCCTGACAAATTTGTTTTCACTTATCAGGGAGACGGTGACCTTGCGGCGATCGGAACTGCTGAAACTATCCATGCCTGCAACCGTGGCGAGAAATTTTCGATTTTCTTTGTAAATAACGCTATTTACGGTATGACCGGTGGCCAGATGGCTCCAACCACACTTGAAGGTCAGAAAACAACTACCAGCCCTTACGGAAGAGATCCTAAACATGTCGGATATCCCCTTAAAATGGCTGAAATAATCAGTCAGCTTCCGGGTGTTGCATATTGTGAAAGAGTTGTTCTCGACACTCCGGCAAATGTCAGAAAAGCAAAGAAATCGATCATAAAATGTTTTGAAATTCAGCAGCAGAAACTGGGAACGACATTTCTTGAAGTTGTTTCAAACTGTCCTTCGGGCTGGAAAACGGCTCCTGTAAAAACACTTGAATTCGTTAAGGATAATATGCTTCATTATTATCCGCTCGGTGTTAAAAAAGATGTTACCGCTGCTGAAAACAAATAACTAGGAGGAAAATAATATGCTTGCTGAAATGATTTTTGCAGGATTCGGCGGTCAGGGAGTTCTTTCGATGGGAAAACTTCTTGCCTATGCTGCAATGAAAGAAGGTAAGGAAGTGAGCTGGATGCCGTCATACGGACCGGAAATGAGAGGCGGAACGGCAAACTGCATGGTGAATATCAGTGACAAACCTATTTCAAGCCCGATAGTTCAGGCCTATGATGTCGCTGTCGTTTTCAATCTTCCTTCACTCAAAATGTTTGAACCGAAAGTGAAGAAAGGAGGAATATTGATATGGGAGAGCTCGACAATCAAGGAAGCACCGACAAGAACAGATATAACAGTCATCGCACTTCCGGCAATTGAACTCGCAACAAATGTTATAAAAAATACCCAGGTCATGAACATGATCGCACTCGGAGCACTTCTTAAGGCAAATCCGATGGTGAAAACAGAATCTCTCATTCTTGCACTCAAAGACACTCTTCCTGCCCGTCATCACAGTATGATCCCCATCAACGAAGAAGCGATCAAACTCGGAATGAGCAAGGTTTAGTTCATAAATATTTTCAGATATTTGATATTTCTTTCCAAATAAGTAAAAATACCACAGATTTTTTTATGGTGAAAAATGGCATTTGATGTCGGTGCAGTGGTTTTCATAATTCTTGCGATGATAGCGGGCTATCTTGCGGGCGGCATTAGAGAAGTGCTTAAATTAATTATACTTATCGGTGTTTTTTCTCTTTTCAAGATCCCTTCTCTTGAGTCAGCGATGAAGGAGTTCACAGGCCCTAAAATGTACACAAGTTCCTACATTTTCGCTTTTCTTATTGTATATTTCGCTTTATACTGGGTGACATATCTTGCTCTGAAAGGTCTTATTCAGGAAAGGGAAGGTGTGCTTGGAGATATCAATAAAACTATCGGTGTTGCGGCAGGATTTTTCAGGGGAATCGCGATATTGACTGTCATGGTTTACATCATGCAGGCGCTTTTCAAAAGGAATATTCTCATTGAACTTAAGAGGTTGACCGAAGATTCTCTTTTTTACAATGTTGCCGCGGCAGTTCTTAAAAAAATAGGTCTGATTTTCTTTTAATTTTTCATTTTTGTTATTATTCTTCCAGCGAAATTTGTTTTTGGAGGTTTGATCATGAAAAAGATATTTCTTGACGGTGAAAAACTGACTATCAGTGATGTTGTTGAGATCGCAAAAGGGAATGCGGTTGTCGAAGTTGAAGGAAGTACAAGGGCGAAAATGGCAAAATGCCGCCAGTTCGTTGATTCAATCCTTGATGATGATAAGCCGGTTTACGGGATAAATACAGGGTTCGGAATTTTAAGCGATGTAAAGATAGCACATGAAAATCTTGAAGAGCTTCAGATAAATCTTATCAGAAGTCACGCTATTGCCGTGGGAACCCCTTATGACAAAGAAACAGTCCGGGCCATAATGGTTCTGAGGGCAAATGTTCTTGCAAAGGGCTACAGCGGAATTACACTTGAAACTTTTGACAAACTCCTTGAAATAATTAATAAAAATATTGTTCCTTTCATTCCCTGCCAGGGGAGTGTCGGGGCGAGCGGCGATCTTGCACCATTGGCTCATCTTGCACTGGTTCTTGTGGGTGAAGGATTTGTGATAAATGAGCATGGCGAAAAGGTGGATACTGCTGTAATATTTAAAGAAAAAGGGATAACGCCCGTTGTTCTGAAAGCAAAGGAAGGGCTTGCTCTGATCAATGGAACTCAGGCAATGACCGCAATAGGGTGTCTTACGGTGAGCAGAGTCAGAAATCTGCTGAAACTTGCTGATATTGCAGTTACTTCAACTCTTGAAGGGATAATGGGGACAGACAGAGCATTTGATAGAAAAGTGAATGTTGTGAGAGCTCACCGCGGACAGATGGAAGTTTCAGAAAATGTGCTTAGAATAATTAAGGATTCTGAAATCAGGGATAGTCATACATGCTGTTCAAAGGTTCAGGATGCCTATTCTCTCCGCTGTGCTCCGCAGGTTCACGGAGCGGTCAGAGATGCATTAAGACATGCCGAATCTATCATAACTACTGAAATTAATTCATCAACTGACAATCCGCTTATTTTTCCTGAAGAAAAAGAGACCATTTCCGCCGGCAACTTCCACGGTGAACCGATAGGACTTGTGATGGATTATCTCACAGCGGCAGTTTCAGAGATCGGAAGCATTTCGGAAAGAAGGATCGAGCAGATGATAAACCCTGTCTTTTCGCAGGCCCCGGCATTTCTGGTAAAAGAGAAAGGGCTTAACAGCGGGTTTATGATCGCCCATGTCACAGCGGCAAGCATTGCAAGTGAAAATAAAACTCTCTGCTTCCCTGCGACAGTTGATTCGATTCCCACCTCAGCAGGCAAGGAAGATCATGTCAGCATGGGGACAACAGCCGCAAGAAAATGTGCTCAAGTTGTTGATAACACAGTGAAAATTATATGCATGGAGATTTTTACCGCAATGCAGGCGATAGATTTCAGAAAACCGCTTATCCCTGGAGCAGGAGTAAAAGCCGCATATGAACTTATAAGGAAAACAGTGCCTTTCATGGAAAAAGACCGGTTCATGTATCCCATGTTCGAAAATGTCCTGAAAAACGAATATCTCATAGTCGAAGAAGTCGAAAAAGTTACTGGGGTTCTTAACTGAAGATCTTAAATATTACGGTTTGTGAAAAACGATCTTTCCACCGCTTTTCTCAATTAGGTCGTCTTTGAATTTCTCGACTGTCCCGATAGGTATAAATATTTCCAGCAAAATGCCTTTTTCGTTGTAACTATTTGAAATAATTTCAATTCCTGAAAAGTGGCTGATATGGTTCATCACCAGTCCTGTGAGATCGAACGATGCTTCCACTGTTACGGTTTTCTTTATCTCCACTGTTGCAATTGCGGCTTTTTCAAGTACTTCTCTTGCTGATCCGCCGTATGCCCTTGTGAGTCCTCCAGTTCCGAGTTTTGTTCCTCCGTAATATCTGACAATTGTGACAAGCACATTGAATAGCTCTTTTCTCAATATTTCATTGTATATAGGCAGTCCCGCAGTTCCCGAAGGTTCTCCGTCATCACTATATCTGAAAAGTTTTATTTCACCTTCTCCGAGAATGTAACCATAACAGACATGTGTTGAATCATAGTGCTCTTTCTTCTGTGTTTTCAGGATGTTATCTATATCATCTTTCGTTTTGACATGGAAACAGTATGAAATGAAACGACTTCCCTTTTCCTTTATTTCGACTGGTCCTGCCTGCTCAAAGACTGTTTTGTAGCGTTCAATCATATCTGGTCGAAGATCTTCTCAACTGCCGATCTTATGTGAGGAGTAAAAAATCTGTAAAGAAGAGGTATCTCGACAACGATACTTACACAACCGTTGTTTAAAACAAGTGTTCCCCTGACGGTACGACCCTTAAATTCGATCTTTTTTGAATTTTTATCGGGGATCACCTCAATTTTTTCAACTCCGATCTTTTTTTCAAGTATGTGCTTAAGGTTGTTTTCAAGCCACTCCCAGATCTCTTTATCTTGCTTAGAGCTTTGAAAATTCATTTCGATTTTAGGCATCTTTACTATTTTACCTCGTTGAGCTGCCAGATCTTTTTATCAACTTTCTCAAATACTGAGCCCGCAGTAAATGTACCGTTGCTGTTCTTTTTTCCTGCTGGAATTCCTGTAAGGATTTCAATTCCTTCAAGAATGTTCTTGATAGCATAAATATGGAATTTCTCTTTTCTGACAGCTTCGACAATTTCATCAGACAGATTAAGATTTTCAATGTTCTGAATAGGGATAATAACTCCCTGATCTCCCGTGAGCCCTTTTATTTTGCATATCTCGAAAAACCCTTCTATCTTTTCGTTTACTCCGCCTATCGGCTGAATGTCTCCCATCTGGTTGATGGAGCCGGTTACTGCAATGTGTTGTTTTATCGGGATCTCAGACAATGCGGAAAGGAGCGCATAAAGCTCGGTGGAGCTTGCACTGTCACCGTCAACTCCGCCATAACTCTGCTCAAAAGCGATTGATGCAATGATTGAAAGCTGTTTGTCCTGAGCAAAGATGCTGCCAAGATAACCCGCCAATATCATTGCTCCTTTGTCATGAATAGCTCCGGACAGGCGAGATTCTCTTTCAATGTTGACGATCCCTTTTCTTCCTGCAAAAACCTTTGCTGTTATTCTTGAGGGGATGCCGAAACTGAAGTCACCGATCGAATATACTGCAAGTCCGTTTATCTGACCGGTCTTTTTTCCTTTGACATCGATGAGAATGGTGCCTCTTTTTATTGATTCATAGTAGTGTTCCTTGAACCGTGCATGTCGTTTCTCCCTGCTCTCGATCGCAGTTCTGACAAGTTCCTCGTCCACCATCTTTTTATTCTTTCTTTTACCCCAGAAAACTGATTCTACAATAATTTCAACTATATCGCTTGCATGTATCCTGTATTTTTTCTGGTCTTCCGATTTTCTTGAACTGTAATGGAGAAGCCGTCTGATAGCGGAAAGGTCGAAAGGAAGATCGCAATCTTCATTGACAACCCGTGAAATGAAACCGATCAACGAATCTGTTGTGTCAGCATTAATATCAATAGTCGAGTCAAAGTCGGCTTTTACCCTGAATATCCTTCTGAAATCAGGATCATGGTTGTAGAGAAGATGGTAGATATAATCATCGCCGATCAGGATGACTTTAACATCAAGTGTGACAGGTTCCGGGTCGGGAATGGTATTGACCCTGTACTTGAAATCTATGTCGATATCTCCCATTTTGAGAGAGCGGTTCCTTATCGCCCTTTTGAGAGCTGTCCATGCATAATAGTTTTTAAGGATGTCGTTCGCCTGGATGATCAGGAATCCGCCGTTCGCCTTGTGAAGTGCGCCCGGCTTCATTTTTGTGAAATCTGTGAAAAGGGAGTTGTGCATCTCTTCAAATTCGAAATAACCCATTATGCTCTGGAATGTCGGAGTTGTTTCATAAATTACCGGAGCCCCTTTCAGATCTTTGTTGTTCACCAGCAGATTAACTTTGTATTCCTTAAAATCGGGAACAACTGTCTTTGACGGATCGGCTTTGCCTTCCTCAATGTCCCTGTAAATAAAAAACTCATCGAAATTATTGACGATATGTTCTGCAAGATCTTCAAGGAAAAGATCAAAATGCTCGTTTTTAGAGTGTTTTTTCTTGAGCTCTCTCAAAGGTTCCGAAACGATCAGCCGTACCATGGTCTGACGGAGATTGGTCATTTTTTCCTTATATTCTTTTTCAAGACCTCTTTCTCTATGGAAGTAAGCTATCAGTTTTTCCTGAAGTGCCTCTTCGTTTTCTCTGATGACCTCTTTTTCTTCATCGCTAAGAGTATCAAACTTCTCCTTGTCAATAGGATTCCCTTCAACTATCGGGTTTATTACCAGTCCGTTTTGTGTCGACTTAAGAAGGAAACTCAGTTCAAGAGCTTCTTTTTCTATTTCAAGATAGTTCTTCTGACTTTCTTCCTGATACCACCTTACAACTTCACTCTTTTTTATCTCAAAACTTTCACTTTCAAGCTGTCTCGGGATCTGAAAAATAAAATAATCAAGAAGGTCTTCCATATCCTTGACAAATCTTTCACCGGTGCCGGCTTTCATGTAGAGAAGTTTAGGCGCATCAGGGTTTTTAAAGTTATAAACATAGAGCATATCATCCGGAGTGCCCATTTTCAGAGCGATATCCTCAACATGTTTTTTTACATTTGATGTTTTACCGGTTCCGGTATCGCCGGCTACATATATGTTGAACCCCTTTTTGTTTATAGTCATTCCGAAGTCCAGTGCCTCAAAGCCCCTTTTCTGAAAAACGAGCTGGGAGACGGGCTTGATGTTTTTTGTTGTTTTTCCCTTATATTTTGAGAGATCAGGGTAGTATCTCAACAATTCGGGTTTAAGTCTTTTCTTAGTTATCAGTTCCATATTTCCCTCCGTTTCGGAATAAATCGTTTATTTGTCATCACTTTTTTCAGTACCGGACAGATCAAATTCATGCTCCAAGATCATTCCTGACCTGATCAGATCTTTGGTGTCTGTTTCATTTCCGCTCTCAAATGACATGAGAGAAGACATAAGCGATATTTTAAAAAAATAAAAATCTTTGACACTTCTGTGCTGTTTTCTGGTTTCAAATGTTGTTGTCATTGTTGCAAGATAAAGGAAAACAAATATTCCTGCTAAAACAAATGTTCTGAAAAGATACAGAACTCCGGTTTTTAAGATCACAGGTGTTGCAAACCTGCTGCGCATTGTCCATCCGCCGCTTAAAAAATCCTCAGCCGCTTTTGAGATGTATTGTATGAAATCTATCTCTGTAACAAGAAAGTTCTGTAGAAATGACTTGTTAACTGAAAAATAAGCCGCATCTTTGTTTGTCAGAATGTCACAGTTCATTGAAAGAAGGATCTTTTTGACGGTTTTCAGTTTTTCATCCGACATTGAAGCAAGCTGCTGAGCGTTTCTTATGTCAACAGATTTGACACCGTGAACCTCTCTGACACTGTTTCTGAGTTCAAAAGAATAAATTCCTTTTCTGGCAAAAAAACCCTCAAGTATGTTCATTCTCACAGCCGCACTGATGATCTTTGAATATAAAAGCATTGAGACATGACCTTCTTCAATGAGTATTTCAAGAAGACTTTTCATCAGTTTCGATTTCATTTTTTCACATTTTACGACAGTCTCTCTTGAAACGATCTCAGCTTGTTTTATCGTCGAAAGGATAAGCTGGTCCATTCTTTCAATTGAATTTTCAGCATAAATGATGATTCCTTCCTTGAAATAATAGCGGTATTCTTTTTTGCCTGTTTTTATTTTAAGCATTCCTGAATACTTGGGAAGAGCAATGTCCCTTAAAATGTCAAAAAAAGATGTATTTTGTATAGAACCGCTCAATACTATCTGGTTTGATGCCGTTTTTTCCAGAACAACAGCCAAATCAATCCCCCCTTGATACGAAGAATCCGCGCACGATTGATATGAGATATATTACAGCTATCAGTGCTGTTAAAATAAATGTCATTGTGCCGGAATCCCCTGTATTTATGTTGAAAACAAGCCCGGTGTTCCTGTTAACGATCAGTATTGAAAGAAAAACCGTTATAAAAAGATACGCAGAGCCCTCAAGAACTTTATTCGAAAATATTAGACCCCCGCCCGGACACATGAAATTAAATATGGATGTGTAGACAGAGTGTCTTGCAAAGAACCTGTTTCTCCTGACCTCATATTTTTCCTTTTCACCTTTTAAGAAAACTTCAGGATCGGCTTTCATCAGTTTGCAGACAACGCACACATGCTGGCCGCCTGCATTGCATTTTGAACACATGACGATACCGCATTCCAGACATCTTGAGAGAGATATTCCTTTAATATAGTTCATTCGTACAAGCAGAAGCATCATATAGAAGAACAGGGCGCTTAAAATAAAAAGAAAAAATCTTACCCAGTTTTCAAATCTGTCTCCTGTCTTTCCGCTTGAAACATATCTCCATGCCCTGAACATTCCCGGATATTCAATATGAGGATATGAAAGAGTTACGGCACCTGCCGTTTCAAGGAGTTGTTTTTCAAAATTTGTCGCATCTTCGGTCATTCCGCCTTCGTACATTGTTTTTGCAAGGTTATAGCCGATGTGGATATTGCCGGATTCATCATAGGCGGTCTTCAGATAGCTGACTGCCTCTTTATAGTTTCCAAGTGCCGCGAGGGAAAGCCCGAGGATATTATAAATAGATGTTTTTATTTTTCCGTCTGATATGATGTCGAGTTCTTTTTTCAGGTGAAACACAGCTTTTTCATGCTCATCTTTATAAAAATGAATGAACCCTCTAGCCATCTGACCGCCGGGAGCTGAAAGTTCTATTTTCCCGATGTCCGAGGATGACGGCGAGTAAACGGCATACAGATTGTTCATGGCTGTCTTTCTGTCTATGCTCGGATCTTCTGAAGCTCCCGTGAGAATTATTCCGCCATGGGCGAGAAGCGCAATAATGAACACTGCATACAGTATTATTTTCTCCCTCAGAACCGAAACTCCTGTCAGAAATACCAGAAATGTCATAATGACAAGGAAAAGATTGTGTTCATTCTGAACAAGTATCCACGAAGAGAGCGCTACAACTAAAGCAAGTGACACGGCATAGAATTTTGAATGACCTGCAAGATGCATATACCGGTGGATGATCAGAGAAGGATATTTCAATCCGATGATGAGAAAGTATATGAAGATGAAAACTAGACATGCTTTAAGTATGGTGTTTAAAACGGAATAGAAAAAAGCGTCTCTTGGAGGAAAACAGAAAAAAGCTTTGATCATTTCTCTTGTTTCACTCAAGATCCTTGCCGTTTTAAAAGGTGCGAACTTTATAAGCCGTGATATGAAATGAAGGCGTGCTTCAGGAAGATCGGGGGAGAATTTTACAGCGAGGTCAGCAGCGACAAGTTGAACCGCAGAAGAGGAATCAATTGTAGATCGTATAAGAAAAAGAGAGCATTCAAAACAGTTGGGAATGTGGGATATCTCTTTTTCCTTGAGATACATGGCTGTTTTTTCAAGAAGCATGCTTTCTTCACCGCTTATCAGGGCATCTTTGACATCTTTGGTAAACCTTCTGCCGTCTATGAATGAATGTTCTGAATTTTCCGCACAAATATGCTGTACATTCAAAAATATGAAAAAGAAAAAAGTAAAACTAAAGAAAATTCTCATTTATCAGCATCCTTAACAATCAAAGAGATATATCATATTGAGAATAAGTTATCAAATTTTTGTTTTTTTGACATGGATTTGCTTTGTATCTATAATCACGAAGTTTTTTTTAGATCATTTTGGGAAATGCAATGAATAATGAAAAAGTTAGTGCAGAATTTGGCGGAGATTCAGTAAAATGAGAGAAATTATATTTAAATATCCAAAGACTTTTCTGGCTTTGATATCGGCATTGGTATTTATGCCTCTGATAGGCAGTTATCCTGTTTTAGGTCAGTGGGAACCGCATTACGGCAGGGTTGCGATGGAGATGATGGCAAGCGGTTCATGGGACTGGTTCCTTGATCCTGTCTATCTCGGAAAGCACAATTTCTGGTCAAAACCTATATTCTGTTTCTGGATGGTTATCCCGTTCATGAAAATTCTGGGACCGACCGAGCTGGCGCTGCGACTTCCCTTTGCCATAAACGGGATTTTATTCGTTCTGCTGGTATATTACATCACAGAAAAGCTTTTCAAGGACAGGGCGAGATCGCTTGCGGCGGGCTTCATAACAATATTCATGCCTTACACATATCTTATAAGCCGGCAGTTTATGTGGGACATTGCTTTTGTGACATTCCTGACCGGCTCGATAGGGTTTCTGTTCATAGGTCAGCGTGACGGGAACAAGAAACTTTTACGGCTCTCATATCTTTTCATGGGTCTTGGAATGCTGACGAAAGGACTTTTGTCTGTTTTTTTTCCCGTTGCGATAATTCTGATATGGATGTTTGTAACGCTTGATTATTCCAAAAATACAAATGAAATATTTTCAGATGCATGGAAATTTGTCAGATCTCTCCGCCCGTTTGAAGGAGCCGGAATATTCCTCGCTGTAAGCGGCTGGTGGTATATTTACATGGGGATCAGACACGGAATGCCTTTTTTCAAGGAGTTTTTCGGAGAGCATCATTTCGGCCGGCTTGAAGGTACCATCAACAAACCCGACGGTCCTTTTGAGTTTTATATCTGGCAGCTCAGCATAGGGACTTTTCCATGGATCGGTTTTTTAATTCCGGGGCTTTATTTCAGCGCTTTGAAGATGAAGGAAAAGAAAGAGGAAGGATATGTCATCATCTCATTTTTCTTCATGTTCCTGTTTTTCACCCTTGCTGCGACAAAGTTCCCTCACTATATTTTTCCAGTCGTTCCGTTCATGTCGATCATAGTTTCAGTCCTGTTCGTTGAGCTTTTCAGAAACGAAAAGATGGGCAAACTTTATCCGGTAATTGCCGTAGTTGCGGCGCTTATAGTAGGTATCGTCGGAAAGGATCTCGGAACGGGAATGAACTATGCCGATCTTATCTATATCATTACGACACATAAAGTTCAGACATGGTTCGGCAGAGTTTTTGACATGCTTCCGTATCTTGCTGTTTTTGTTCCGGTCATGGTTGTTTTTGTGCTTGTTCCCTTAATAGCTCCTTTAAAAAAAGTGCTGATGAAAATATCTGTTGCCGGTTTTGTTTTAACAACTGTCGCATGGTCGGGATATATTAATTTTTACTGGATTCCCAGAATGCTTGATGTGTTCACACCCAAGCTTCTTGTTGAGAAATATTTTGAACTGAAAAAAGATGGCGACATAATAGTTGACTATGACAACTGGAAGAACCGGTCAATGTATTTTTATCTGGGGCTTGATGAGCATTTGAACAGGGTTGATAAAGTTGAACAAATTCAAAAGCTTATAGAAAAACACCCTGAAAACACTGTCTATATCACAACAAAGGACAAAAAGGTGTCTGAGCTCAGGTCGGCACTCCTTTCAAAACCCGGTGTTCCTATAAAGAAGATCATGGATGATGCCGTTGACACTTATATGGAAATAGAAATGTATTCCGCTTCAATGAAAGATCTCAACAGTGCGGCCATGGAGACATGGAAGGAAAACATTGTGCCCGAAGAGGAACTTCCTAAAAATCTCAAAAAAATAAATTCCACGATCGGTCAGGGTTCAATAGAAATAGTTGGATATACCATAAATAAAGACCGGTTCGATCCAAATGAGGAAATGATCCTTACGGTTTATTATAAGATATTGAAAAAAATAGAGAAAAGCTGGAAAGTGTTTTTTCATTTTGATGTTTACAGCGGTGCTCTCCCGCACAGTTGGAAGCTTGATGATTTCCCGCAGAAAGGGTTTTATCCAACAAATAAATGGGAGGAGGGAGTCATTCTTAAGGACGAATTTGTCACAACAATTCCCAAAAGTCATCCGGGAGGCGGAATCAAGATATATACCGGTTTTTACATCAATAAGGAAAGAATGGAGATCGACAACGAATCTTTCAATGACGGACAGAAACGATTCATCCTCGGAACTTTCAATGTCAACATCAAATGACCCCTTCGATCTTTTTATTTCACACCGCTCTTGAGCCGGTTGCAATTGTCTGGTTTAAAAACAACAAACAGATAAAGATAAAAGAGATTGTGATTTCAAATCCGAAATTCTCGGCTGAACAGAGGGTTGCCGTAAAATATCCTGATTCAAATTTCTCAACTTGTGGAAAAGTGAATCAACTTGCTGAAAAGATTGAGAATTGCTGTCAAGGCAAAAACGAGGAATTTGATCTTGAAATGTTTGACTTTTCTCAAATTCCCAGATTTAGAAAAGATGTCTATTTTACACTTTTCAAGACAAAGCGGGGCGAAACGCTGAGTTACGGCGAACTTGCACTTATCTCCGGTTATCCAAAAGCCGCAAGAGCAGTCGGAACCGCAATGAAAAACAACCCGTTCCCGTTTGTGATTCCCTGCCACCGTGTCATCAAATCCGATGGTCGGCTCGGCGGATTCTTCGGAGCCGAAGAAATGAAAAGAAAGCTCATCGAACTCGAATCTGGCAAAATTATTTATTAAAAAAGTAGATTTTCTAATATCCATTAATATACTATTTTAAACAGTGTGTTTTGTTAAGGGGTGTTTTTTATTTTTATCTGGAGGTCGTGATGAAAAAGTTAATTTTTTTGATCGTTTTCTTATTTTCCGGTTTTTCAATGTATGCTGAATCCAATCCGGTGGATTTTAACAAAGTCAAATTCGGAATGGGTGGAGGACTGGGGTTTTCCACTGCTATTTACGACGATTACGGTTATTACGGCTACACTATTCCTACAAAAGTCGTCATGCCTGTACAAATCTTTAAATATTTCCGTTTTGAGCCGGTTTTCAGTCTTTCAGTAAGTAAATACAATGACAACGAGCATGATGAATCGGATACTCTAACAAATTTCATGGGTGGTGGCGGATTTTTTTTCACATATCCATTTGATTCAGCGATGATCATTGCGGGAGCACGAATTGAAGGCGGAGCCAATATCTACAAATCAGAAGATGAAGGTGAAACAAGAAAAAGACACAGAGGCGTTTTTCTTGCGGAACCGGTTATTGGTGCGGATTACTTTTTAAACAGCCACTTCAGTATCGGCTGCGAAATCACTTTAAGCATGGTATATATGGGAGAAACCAAATATGACGATGTGGAAAGTGATGATTATGAAGGAGAAACGGCATTTATGATCAGAACCGGCGGCACGCTGTTTTTCCGTTTTTATTTCTTTTAAAGCTCCTTTCAAAAAAGATCAAAGCGAAATCTGATTAATTTTTGAGCTTATTGTGTTCATGTATTTTTCTTTCATTTCTTCATTTAGAAATGAGTTTTGAATTATTTTTGAACTTTGAGAAAGTGAACTAATTATCCTGTCGATGATGGATTCTTTAACCTTTTGAATTAATTGCAGGTTTTTGGCAAGGTGATCGAAGTCAGATTTTTTAAGCTTTGATTTTTTTCCGTTTATTGTGAGTGCTGATTCTTCTTTGTCAGATGGAATAACTATTGCGGTATTAAGAAGATCATATGCGGGTGCAAGCTCTCGAAAATCGGGCAAACGATAAAAAAGTGAATAGTTCTTTAAATGCATGTCGGCGTTCCCTGTCAGAAACGAAAAAACAACCATTTCAAAAAGCCGCTGAAGATCATATCCGGAGTTTGAAGAGTGTCTTTCAATGATTTTTCCGATCTGTTCAACTGATCCCCGGTATTTATCTTCGGTCAGCCTTTCCTGAAGCTGGCACATATCTTCCATGTGAAGCTTTCCCGATTTTGATCTGTCGATCCTTTTTGTGATATATGCAAGTTCACCGCTTTGAAATTTTATCAAGGCGTGGGGAACGGTTTTAATTCCGCAGTGCTCTGCAAGGTGCATTGTAAGATGTTCATTTTCAGGAAGAAATGGATAGGTCGGTGATGGCGGTTTTAAAATATATGATCCCCAAAGTCCGACAATCGTGAGTTTTCTCCCTTTTTCTTTGACCGATTTTGATAAATGAAGTGAAAGTTTCGGCTGAACTCCGGTAAGAGTAATGCTTTTTAATACAGTTTCTTCAGCGATCTTGTTGATCTCATCAAGTTTATATTCAAGAACTGGAGCAGCATCAGAGCCGAAAAACTTTTTAGAACAGATCGGGTGATATTCAGTCCCGTTTATATGAGGTTTCCCACAGATAAGACAGATATTTGTCATTGTTTTTCCCTCCGTACTGAAACTGCGCCGATAACATCACTGCAACAGGCAAGAAGAAGCTCCATTCTGTCTTTTGAATTGATCTTCCAGCTTTTCCATGCAATATCGAGGAGCCATCCTTCCGGAATAAGTCCGTCAAAAAACGGAAACATAACCGGTGATTCATATGGCTCTTTTCTTAAAGGAATTGTGCAACTTATGGCAATTGAACCGCTTTTGGAAACATAATCAGGATCATAAGTGAATCTGTACCCCGTTTCGGTTTCTTCAATAATTCCCGCAAACTCATCATGCATGAAAACAAATCCGGTTTTTCGGCTCATTTGTCACCTCTTTCGATTTGAACAGGAGCCATTTCGTGCCCGAACAGCGCAAGAACCTGATTGATCTTGTCAAGCCGGAGAGTAGCTTTTCCCTGCTCCAGTTCACGGATGAACCGCAGACCCGTTCCACTCCGTTCAGAAAGCTCAAGCTGGGTCATACCGAGCATCTTTCTTCTTTTTTTAACAAAATTTCTAAGTTTTTCTGAACTCATTTTATACCTCATCGGGTGTAAAAAACATCAAACATTATGATTTTATACCTTATCGGGTGCAATTGTCAAGTTGTTTTGTGCTTTTATACCCGAAAGGGATTGAATTCGATTTTTTAATCAAATCAGAAATGATAATAAAATTTGCGATTTTGTTTCTAAAACATCATAATATCGGCGGATTTGGAAAGTAGATTTAAAGGGAATCAGTTTTTTTGGAGGAGACAATGAAAGTTGGAATTATCCGTTGTCAGCAGACTGAAGATATGTGTCCGGGCAACACCGATTTTAAAGTTGCAAAGCTTGGAAAACTTGCGTTTGAAGAGACTGGTCCGGTTGAAATCATCGGTTTTGTCTCTTGTGGCGGATGTCCGGGCAAAAAGGCAGTCTCAAGAGCAAAAATGATGGTGGAAAGGGGTGCAGAGGCAATCGTTTTAGCTTCATGTATAAGCAGAGGAAATCCGATAGGTTTTCCATGTTCGCACTTCAAAAACATGAAAGAAAGCATAGAAAAAGCCATCGGTCCTGACATAAAGATCATAGATTGGACACATTAGTATTCGGGAGATCGTTTGAAATACACAAACATTCTATTTGATCTGAACTGACCCTGATTAACTCTCAATACATTTTGTAAAACCGGACATTTTAACTTTGCTGACATTTTTAAAAAGTATGTTGACTTGTATTTTATAAGATGTAAAATAAGAATGTTTTAGATTCTTTATAGGTGTCTAATGAGATTTGATATTGAAAAAGATTTAAGATTGCAAAACGAGCGTGGCATAAGCTTCGAAATGATAATTGAAGCGATTTCTGAGGGAAAGGTTTTGGATGATATCGCTCATCCCAAAAGAGAAAATCAGAGAGTTATGCTGGTTGAAGTTTCAGGAGATGTTTATTTTGTGCCGTATGTTTTAGAAAAAGACGGGAACATTTTTCTTAAAACGGCTTTTATTAACAGAAAGTACAGAATGAAAAATTCAAAGGAGGAAGAGATGAATAATAAAAAGAAGAACGATGGCACATTTTTTGTTAAAGAACCTGATTTTACATATAATTCTGAAGAAATCGAAGAAAAAGAGCTTCATGATCTTTATGAGTCCGGTGCGTTCACTGCGGTGACAGACGAAAGAAAAAAAGAACTCGCTGAAGATGCTAAAAAAACGCTTAGTGAAATGAGAGCGATAAAGAGCATAACTCTAAGAATTAACAGCGATATTCTTGAAATGATCCGCAGAAAAGCCGATGCTGAAAGAATTCCGTATCAGACACTTATGCAGCTTGTTTTAAGCCAGTTCGCCCAGGGAAAAATAAAGATACAGATATAAAAATGATTGACACAGAAATTGATTCGTTTTCTTGCTATTCAGACTGAATTAAGTACTATATTTAGGTCAATGTTGTGGAGGAAGCGATGAAAATAAAAGAAGATATCAAGCCGATCTCGTATGTTAAGACTCATACAACCGAAGTGCTGATGCAGGTAAATGAAACTCAGCGTCCGCTTTATGTGACTCAGAACGGAACTGCAAAAGCGGTTATCGTTGATGCTGAAACTTACGAATCAATGAAAAAAACTATCGCCATGTTGAAACTTATTGCAATGGCTGAAAAAGATATTGAAGCGGGAAATTTGATTAATCAGGACGAAGTTTTTGAAAAAATTGAGAAAGAAAACCCATGGCTCAAAAAATAGAAAAATTTGAGGTTTTATGGACAGTTGGAGCTGTAAACGATCTTTCTGATATAGTCGGTTATATTGCTGCGGATAGATCACTTACATCACAAAATGTTTACCGGCTGATTAAAGAAAAATGTCAAACACTTGAACTGTTTCCTGAACAGGGAAAAATCTCTCCTGAATTAAAAGAACTCGGTTTGACCAGATATAGAGATATTGTTGTTGATGTCTGGAGAATTCTGTATGTCATCCGTGACAGAAAGGTCCATATTCTTTCAGTATTTGATTCAAGAAGAGATATCGAAAAAATAATCTTCAACAAGCTGATCGGCAGATACTGAAATGAAACACACGAACATTCAATCACAAAAACCCCTTTCAGAAATGACGGCTGATGAACTCGGGCGGCTGTTTCCTATATCTCTGTCAGATCATGATCCGGAGTGGAAAGGATTATTTGAATCTGAAAAGAGGTTGATAGAAGAGCTGACAGGAGTTGAAAACATTGTGCGGATAACTCATGTAGGAAGCACTTCAGTTTCTGGAATAAAAGCAAAACCTATCATTGATATTCTGCTTGAAGTGGTTGAATTCTTTGATAAAACAGCATTTATAAAAAGATTTGTCGATGCCGGATACAATTATATTCCACAACCTAAAAATTCTGCTCCCCACATTATGCTTGTAAAAGGTTATACCGATTCAGGATTTGCCGGACAGGTGTTTCATATTCATGTCAGATTCAGTGGTGAATGGGAAGAGATCAAATTCTGTGAATATCTGAGACAACATCCTGAAATTGCAAAAGAATATGAAAAACTCAAAATTGAGCTTGCACAAATCCATAAATATAACCGCGAAAATTACACAAACGCAAAAACAGATTTCATTACAAAAATTAACGAAATAATCAGAAGCGAAGAGAAATGAAATACACAAACATTCTATTTGATCTTGACGGAACATTGACAGACCCGAAAGAGGGTATTATAAATTCTGTTAAATTTGCTTTGGCAAAATTCGGAGTGAACGAAAGCGAGGTTGGTGATCTGATGAAGTTCATCGGACCGCCGCTTCATGTCTCTTTCCGGGATTTCTGCGGTTTTAATGAAGAAAATTCAGAACTTGCAGTGCAGTATTTCCGTGAATATTTTACTGATAAAGGTATCAATGAAAATAGAATATTTCCGGGAGTTGTCGAGCTTCTTGAATCACTTAAAAGCCGGAATTTGAAGATAATTCTTGCAACTTCAAAACCGACAGTTCACGCAAACACAGTTCTCAATAATTTTGAAATAGCCAAGTATTTCCAATATGTTAAAGGGAGCAACCTTAACGGCACAGAATCAGGAAAAACGGAAATAATCAGCCACATAATCGACAAATTCAAACTCGAAAAAGATAAAACAGTCATGATCGGCGACCGGTTTTATGACATCATCGGCGCAAAAGAAAACGGCATCGACTCCATCGGCGTCACATTCGGATACGGCGGCGAAACAGAACTCAAAGAGGCAGGCGCGACTTATATTTGCCGCGATATAAAAGATATTAACAACTTACTTTTGAGAGGTAATCAATGAAGATCATTAATGAATTCAAGACTTTTGCGATGAGGGGAAATGTCATTGACATGGCTGTCGGTATAATTATCGGTGCCGCTTTCGGCAAGATCGTAAGTTCTATTGTCGGTGATGTGATCATGCCGGTGATCGGACTTTTTGTAGGGGGCTTGAACTTTACAACTTTGCAGTTTACAGTGGGTGAATCGGTTATCAAATACGGTAATTTCATTCAGGTTACATTCGATTTCACCATCGTTGCTTTTGCGATCTTCATGCTGATAAAGGGACTTAATTCCCTTAAAAAGAAGGAAGAAGCGGCTCCCGCTCCTGCTGAACCGCCTGCTCCTCCAGCTGATATTGTTCTGCTTACCGAAATAAGAGATCTTCTGAAAAAATAAGAGATTTTTTATTCGTCGTCATCCATCGGGTCGGGACCTCTGCCACCCATTCTGCCCATGAATTTCTTTCTTTTATCTTTCATGAGCTCCAGCATCTTTTTTCTCTGGTCGGGAGTAAGTGAACTGAAAGTATCAATTTTGAAATTTCCCATCAGAATAAACTGTTTCTTCCTGAGTTCAGCAATTTGATTGTTCAATGATTTTAAAGAGTTAATGTCCGGTTTTGCTTTTTCATACTCGTCTTTCATTTTTATTCTCAGTTCGCCGATACTATAGTTGATGTCCATCATTTCCTTGTGGATTTCGTGCCCTTTTTTACGGATTTCTGCCCTTTTTACATCGGGAACTCCTGCATCCTCGAGCATTTTGTCATGCATCATCATCATGTGCTCACCCTTTTTTCCACTGTGTCCTTTTCCCATTTTCTGTGCGGCAAGCGGCATAACTGATAAAACTGCAATTATTATCACCGCGAGTTTAAGTGAATTTTTCATCTTCTCCTCCATTTTAATAAATTATCATTTCCAGATCTTCATCAAAAAAAGCATCGGCTGCAACGAGAGCAACCTCTATTTCGTTACCGCTCAAATCTGTGGCCATCAGATCATCGCGGTTAATATTGTTGTCTTTATAGGTAGTTACAAACACTGAAGCTGCAAGCAGAATAACAAAACTGATTCCGCTGAATGTTTTTACTAATGTGTTCCTTTTTTTGATCTTTTTCCCTTCAACCATGACATCGTTGAGCATTTTTTCCCATTTCATGTTTTCATTATTCATTTTACACCCCCTGTTTAATAAATTTTCTTCTAATACTTTTCATAGCAATTGAAAAAAGATTCCTTGCTGAAACCTCAGACATTCCGAGCATTTTTGAAATATCTGAAAAGCTTTTCTCCTCAAAGATCCGAAGAGAGACAACTGCTCTTCTTTTTGCCGGAAGTGCAGCGAGAGTATTTCCAAAAGTTTCGATTACAGAGCTGTTTTCCATATCCATTTCTATGTTGACATTTTTATCAGGGAGAATGTGTTCAAGGACATCATCAATTGTAACTTCAGGCATTTCCTTGGATTTCTTGAAGAAATTCATTGTCTCATTTACTGCGACGGAATGAATGTATCCGTCCGGATTCGCTGAATTGTGAACTTTTTTTATGTTTAGGTATATCTTAAGAAAAGTCTGCTGGACAATGTCGTCAACTCTGTCGGGATTTTTCACATATTTTCTGATCACTGACTGAACAAAGAACCTTTTGTTCCAGAAAAGTTCCTTGAAATAATTGTCGTAATCTGTTCTGTCAAACATTGTCCCTCCTCCGGGTCGTCCGGATATTATAACCGCAAAATGGTGAAAAAAGTAAAAATTGTTTTTCAAACTCCCTAAATTATAATTGCGCAGACACTTTGAAATTTGGGAGGGAACAGAAATGAAATTATTTAAAACAGTTTTAACAGTTGCGGTCACCTTTTTCTTTTTTCATGCTTTTGCGGGAGTTAAGATCGTGACTGAAAGTGTTGAACACTCAAACAATGAAAAAAGTTCAGGCACTTTGATGATCGACGGAGATCTTGTCAGGGTGGAAACTTCGGAATCGGGCGAACAGTCCGTAATTTACGATCTTAAGAAAAAAGAGGTGATACTGATAAATCACAAGGAAAAGAACTGGATGAAAATGACAAAAAAACAGATAGATGATTCCAAAGCCCATGTTAAAGCACAGATGAAAGCGGCTGTCGCTCAGCAGCAGGCGGCTCTTGCACAGCTTGCTCCGGAACAGAGAGCACAGCTTGAGACACAGATGCAGATGATGCTGGGAAATGAAAATAAAACACCTCTGAACTATGTTAAAACAGGAAAAAGATCAAAATGGGGTGATTCGGAATGTGAAATATATGACGGAATGAGGGGCGATATCAAGACAGAAGAGATCTGCACGGTTGTCCCGAAAAAACTTAAATGCTCCCTTGTCGAGATCGAACGGCTTAAACAGATATCACTTGATTATGCTATGGATGAAAATGATGTTTCTGCATGGAAAGATGTAAAGAATTTAGGTATTCCCGTTATCCACAAAATGATCAGCAATGGAAAGGTTGTGGTTACCAACACACTTGTGTCTTTTGAAAACACAAAGATCCCGGCAGAAAGTTTCAAAGTCCCTGCAGATTACAAACAGACTTCCTCACCGCTCGATTCGGTAGTTCCTGCACCTGAAAAGAAAAAATAAAAGACAAAAAAAAAGACCGCCCGAAGGCGGCCGGCAAATCAGAACAGAAAAGAGCTAAACTCTCTTCTTCTTCATGTTCTTCCTGCGTCTTCTCTCGGCTTCTTCCTTTTTAAGACGGTTACGCACTGATGGTGGTTCGTAGTGACGACGCTTCTTAAGTTCCTTATAAAGACCTTCAAGAGCCATTTTCTTCTTTAAGATCTTTATTGCCTTCTCAAGATCATCAGTAACGTAAACCTCTAAAGGAGCAATAACTTTCTGCCTGCGCATTCTTTTTCACCGCCTTTCATACTTCGGATTTGTTCAAACAACATGAAGCGAGATTATCTTATGAAAAAACAACAGGTTGTCAAGTCGGCGTATCAAGCCATCTAAAATCTTACCGAAGACAAATATGTCACGCCATGTAAAATCTTACCGAACAAACGAAAGAAGTTCGGAGGATAAAATGGAAGGGAAACGGGCGGCAAATGCGATGAAAGAGC
>Ga0209717_1001050_pt1 | contig 31448 bp, 32 predicted proteins | sample AD_UKC048_MetaG_FD_184418 | JGI IMG/M metagenome (GOLD analysis project Ga0209717, IMG submission 184418) | Active sludge microbial communities of municipal wastewater-treating anaerobic digesters from USA - AD_UKC048_MetaG (SPAdes) (version 2) | ecosystem: Engineered > Bioreactor > Anaerobic >...
AGACAATCCAGGATAATCTGCCTTTCTTTTTCGGACAGATGCAGGGCTTCGCTGGACTGGTACCCAAAGAAGGAATAGTCCTGCATGTGTTTTCCGAGTGTAGTGCCATGAATCAAATCCGGATGAAACACCAGGCCGTATCCTTTTGGCTGGTATACTTTCCCATCTGTTTCAAATTCCATTACCTGCCCGGGCGCTACAAATACCAGTGTACCTTCCTGGTAGTCGTAGTAATTACAGCCGTATTTGATATCCCCGCATTTTACCTCCTTTAAAAAAACACAATACAGCCCGTAATTGATCTTTACGGATTTACGCCCATCCCAGGAACGGGGCTTTGCTTTTGAAAAATCAATCACACTGACCAGCGGGTGCAATGTTTCCTGATTATTCAGGGCATTGTATTCACGAACCGTATCAAATCTGTAAATATGTTCCATTATTCCCGGTTTATGGTAAGGTACAAAAATAATCACCTGAACGGCTTCTCTGTATCCCGGATGGGTCAATCAGTAAAACTGGTAGTAAAAACAGTAATTGGTATACAGGTCCGGCTGGAAATACGAACAACCTTTACGTGTAAAAACAGCCCTGTTACCGGAACCAGACAAATCTAAAATGCTTACCATGAAAAAAACAGTCATTATATTGGCCGCATTACTGTTAACCATTTCATTAACTGCCCAACAAAATACCGGATTAGTCAGCGAATCAGCTACTGTTGCCAAACCGGTCATTCGGACCAGCAGTGGATTATTGCGTGGTGTAACCCAGGAAGATGTTACTGTATTCAAGGGCATTCCTTATGCAGCGGCACCGGTTGGCGCTTTTCGCTGGCGGCCACCGCAACCATTTAAAACATGGAAGGGGATCCGGGAAGCAGATAAATTCTGTGCCGATTGTGCCCAGGCTGGTTTTCAACGTGGGGCTGATTCCATCTCCAGGTCTTCTTCTGAGGATTGCCTGTTCCTTAATATCTGGGCACCTGCGGGAACTAAAAAAGGGGCAAAATTACCTGTGATGGTATGGATTCATGGAGGAGCTTTCGTTTTCGGCAGCGGCGCTCATCCGGATTTTTCAGGAGAACAGTTCGCTAAAAAAGGAGTGATCCTTATAACATTTAACTACCGGCTGGGCCGTCTAGGCTTTTTTGCCTTCCCCGCTTTAAGCCAGGAATATCCGGAAGAATCAAAAGGCAATTATGGATACATGGATCAGATTGCCGCTCTTAAATGGGTACAAAAAAATATAGCTGCCTTCGGAGGAAACCCGGCCAATGTTACAATATTCGGTGAATCAGCAGGTGGCGTATCAGTGCATTCGCTACTTAGTATACCTGCCGCAAAGGGTCTTTTTCACAAAGCTATTATTCAGTCAGGTGGTGGACGTGATGGGGTGCTGACCGGCCGGCCAATACGTAAAGAAAATGCAGACCGTTACTATCCGGTATCGGCAGAAACGATCGGTATTAATTTTGCAAAAAGGTACAGCATTCAAGGTACGGATGCCGAAGCATTGACCAGGCTGAGAAATCTTACAGTTGCGCAGATCGTGGATGGTGGCCAGGAGAGTAATGGCCAAGGTGGTCCCGTCACCTATCCGGGACCCGTACTGGATGGTCAGCTGGTCCTTGAAACCGCTCAGGCTGCATATATGGCAGGCAGACAAGCCGGTGTTTCCATTATTATTGGATCAAACAGTGCTGAAGTGCCAGCGGGTTTTGTGAATGCCCGGACAAAAGAGGATTTATTTTCTTTATTCGGAAAAATGAAAAATGAAGCGGCGACCGTCCTGGATCCAGGAGGAGATGCCGAATTTGCCCGACTGCTTACGATGGTAAACACAGATAAAGTCTGGGCAGAGCCAGCCAGGTTTACCGCCAGGGCATTTACCGATAAAAAGCAGAAGGCCTATATCTACCTGTTCTCCTATGTTTCAGCTCCTTTTCAATCAAGGATGCGGTTTGGTGCCGCGCATGCATCTGAAATCCCATATGTATTTAATACCCTGAGAGGGGTGAATGGTTCGCCTGTACTTCCCAATGACCTTGAAGTAGCCAGGATGATGAACAATTACTGGATAAATTTTGCAAAGACAGGTGACCCGAATGGTCAGGACCTACCCCTATGGCCGGTATATGATCCTAAAAATAACGGGATACTGGAGTTTCAGCCGGATGGTAAAGCAACCGGCAAACCCGACCCCAAAAAAGCAAGACTTGATCTGATTGAAAAGGCTGTTACATCGGGTAACTTACAGTAAACTTAATTTTTATGCTATTATTCATTCTCATACAATTGGCATTATGTTAGAATATTCAGGTTTTCGGATTGTCCGAAAGAATATTTCCAATCAGGAATAATGGTAGAAATTTCAGTAACCAGTATACCAACAAGTTTGGCAGGATCACTGAGTTTTGTGATAGTATTCAGACAAAACATATATATCATTAACGCTAATAATCATTCAACATGAAATCAACCATCATCGGAATCTTTTTACTCCTGATTTCCTCGCAAATCTGTTTTACCCAACAAACAGACTCCAAAGCCGTGGAACAAGAGATTACCCGGCTCTCCAAACAAAAATGGCAGTGGATGGCAGACAAGAACACGGATTCCTTGAATCTGCTATTCGATGAAAAATCCATGTTCGTGCATATGGGCGGTAGCTGGGGCAAGACCCAGGAGTTAAAAGTGATTAAAGAAGGCACGATCTGGTATAAAAAAGCGGAAGTATACTCAGTGATCGTGAATACCATTGGTAATACAGTCATCCTGTTAAATGAAATTGACCTGGTGGCGGTGGTTGGAGGCAATGAAGTGGTGAATCCGTTTATGGTAACTGAGGTATATATTAAAGATGGAAATAAATGGAAGATGGGATCACTCACATTTTCAAAGCTGATGCGGCCGGTAAAGCTGGCCACTCCCCCCGCTGCTACTCCATCTCATTAATTCAAATTATATTAATATGAAACGTCGCAATCTTTTTAAAGCAGGTTTGGCCGTAGCTGGTGGCGGTTTACTGGCATCGGTTGCCAGTGCCCAAAAAACAGGAACACCAGTTACCATCGTAAAGGGTAAACGCAGGCTGGGTCAGCAACTTGAAGTATCCAGTATAGGTCTGGGGGTACAAAATATGCCGCGTACCTATCAAACCACGATACCCTCCCGGCCGGAAATGATCAATATTATCCGTAAGGCATTTGAAAATGGCGTTACGCTGTTTGATACTGCTGAAGTGTATGGTCCTTTGGAAAGTGAACGGATTCTTGGCGAAGCGGTAGCCCCATTTCGAAATAAAATTGTACTCGAAACAAAATTTTTCAGAAGTCGCCCTGAACAGTTAAAGGAGAAGGTAGAAGGAATGCTGAAACGCTTACGGACTGATCGCATTGATCTGTTATATCAGCACCGGGTAGATCGCGAAGTACCTATTGAAGATATTGTTGGCGCCATAAAAAACTTAATCGACGAAGGAAAAGTATTGCACTATGGTCTCTCTGAACCGGGCCTGCAAACCATCAGAAGGGCACATGCCACTCACCCGGTTACCGCCATCCAGAATGAGTATTCACTGCTGTGGCGTGGTCCTGAAAAGGCAGTCCTTCCGCTTTGTGAGGAACTGGGAATTGGCTTTGTACCGTGGAGTCCGCTCGGTGTTGGTTTTCTTACGGGAGCAATTGACGCTAATACAAGATTTGCCCAGGGCGATATCCGTGGAGGAGAAGGCCGTTTCACACCCGAAAATTTACCGAACAATCTTGCCCTTGTAGCATTGATTAAAAAATGGGCTGAGCAGAAATCGGCTACCCCCGCACAAATATCCCTTGCATGGCTGCTTGCACAAAAACCCTGGATCGTACCTATTCCGGGTACCACGCAAATGGCACATATGCTGGAGAATAACGGCGCCGACCAGGTACGGCTGAGTGTTGACGAATGGACAAGTTTCAATACAGACTTAGATAAGATTGAAATTAAAGGACTTCGCCTGCCGCAAGGTGTATTAAATATGTCTGATGTGGAAGCACCTGAAAAGAAATAACCATACCAGAACAACCATTTACACATTAAATCAGTTTAATAAATGGCTAAAAATAAGAACCTGAATCAATCTGTCCGAACATCATTTGCCTTTTTTACAGCTGCTGTTTTACTCGTTGCCTGTTCAGGCACTAAAAACAGTGCCGGCAACAAACCTTTGGTTATCCGGGAACAGGGAAGCTTTGCAGCAGGTGGAACGGTAATTGCCACCCCTGGCAAGTTCGATCCGTACAAACCTGCTGCAGCGGGTCAGACATTACATGGCGATCATGCTTATGTGTTTTACCAGATTCCCGTAAAAGCCAGGAAATATCCCATGATCATGTGGCATGGATTCGGCCAGTTTTCCAAAACATGGGAAAGTACTCCGGATGGCCGGGAAGGATTTCAACAGATTTTCCTGAGACAACGGTTCCCGGTTTACCTGATAGACCAGCCACGAAGAGGCAATGCCGGCCGCAGCACAATAGCCGCGAACATTAATCCAACTACCGATGAACAACAGTGGTTTGGTACTTTTCGCTTAGGTATCTGGCCCGCTTATTACGAAGGGGTTCAGTTTGCCCGCGATACCAATACGCTCAATCAGTATTTCCGGTCCATGACACCAGATGTCGGGCCAATTGATATCCGGGTCAACACCGATGCAGCCGCTGCCCTTTTTACCAAAACCGGTCCCGCTATTCTTATCACCCATTCTCATTCGGGAGGGATGGGCTGGCTGACTGCGGTGAAGAACCAAAATGTAAAAGCCATTGCTTCATACGAACCCGGAAGTGGTTTTCTTTTTCCGGAAGGAGAGTTACCAGCACCGATGGGAAGTGCCGGTGGTACACTGACCGCTTCAGCTATTCCACTTGCGGATTTTATGCAACTCACCAAAATTCCTATCATCATTTATTATGGAGATAATATTCCCGACAAACCATCCGCCCATCCGGGTGAAGATGGCTGGCGGGTACGACTGGCCATGGCCCGGTTGTGGAGAGATGTGGTGAATAAACATGGCGGTGATGTAACCGTGGTTCACCTTCCGGAAGCAGGAATTAAAGGGAATACCCATTTCCCCTTCTCCGATCTCAACAATCTTGAAATTGCCAGACTGCTTTCAAAATGGCTGAATGAAAAAAAACTGGATCAATAAACACAGTTAGGAATATCAATATGAAAAAACAATTTATTCAACTCTTCACCTGTCTGCTGATTATGACTATTCAAACGGGTATATATGCCCAACCCAAAACCGTAAATCCATTTGGACTGGTTTACGGAGGGGCCATTAAAGAAAATGTTCTGGGGAAAGTGAATATTCACCCGGTCAGTTATAAACTGAATGGTCTTACCATTGCGGCCAATGTATATACACCCGCAGGTTTTGATACCACAAAGAAATACCCGGTGCTGGTGATGGCTCATCCAAATGGTGGAGTCAAAGAGCAGGTGGCTGGTTTATACGCACAACGGCTCGCCGAACAGGGATATATCTGCATAGCAGCCGATGCCTCTTACCAGGGTGCGAGTGAAGGTCAGCCCCGTAACACAGACAAACCGGCTAACCGGATAGAGGATATACGGGGTATGGCTGATTATATCGCCCGCTATAAAGGAGCGGATGCGGACCGGCTTGGTTTATTAGGCATATGTGGCGGTGGCGGATATGCACTCGCTGCAGCACAAACAGATAAGCGCTTTAAAGTGATCGCCACCCTGAGTATGTTCAATTCGGGTATCGTACGACGTGACGGATATATGAACTCACAGCTGGCCACTCTACCGCAACGACTCAGGCAGGCAGCAGATGCCCGGGCCAAAGAAGCAGCGGGAGGTGAAGTGCTCTATATTGGAGGTGCCACATTGACCGATGCGCAGGTGGCACAGTTACCCTTCGAGCTATACCGGCAGGGATATGAATATTATAACAAGTCCCATGCTCATCCCAATTCCAGCAGTCGTTACACCATGAGCAGCATTATTGACCTGGTGGCGTTTGACGCCAGCACCAATATGCGGCTTATTGATCAGCCTTTACTGATGATCGCCGGAAGCAAAGCCGATTCCTATTACATGACCGACAGTGCATATAAAGCCGCAACCGGCACAACCACTAAGGAACTTTTCCTGATCGAGGGAGCCACTCATATAGAAACGTATTATGTACCAGCCTATGTAGACCAAGCTGCCGGCAAACTACACTCCTTCTTTATAAAACACCTGTAGCACTCAACCGGATATCTGGTCATTAATTTTATCATTATGCTGAAAAAATATATTTTATTTTTCCTTGTACTGATCATTCATCAGGCGCTGACGGCACAATCCAATACCGACAGCTCCAGTTCACTTAGTCCGAAGCAGCATTGCATCGTGAACATTTCAGCCCATACGGCCACCGGGAATATACCTGCACTCCGGTTAGCGGTTGCAGAAGGTTTAAATAGCGGACTGACCATCAGTGAGGTAAAGGAGATAATGGTGCAATTGTATGCATACGCCGGATTTCCACGTAGTCTCAATGCGCTGAATACCCTGATGGCGGTACTGGAAGACCGAAAGAAAAACGGAATAAAGGATGAGAGCGGAACTGAACCAACGTCATTTTCCACCCGCAAATCCATGCTACAGACCGGAACTGAAAACCAAACCCGGTTGATTGGCAGAAAAATATCCGGTGAAGTATATTCGTTCGCACCCGTGATTGACCGGTTCCTGAAAGAACATTTATTCGGCGCTATCTTCAGCCGGACAAATCTCGATTGGAAAACAAGGGAATTGGTGACGATCGCCGCTCTAGCAGCCATGACCGGAACAGAAGCCCAGCTTCGCTCCCATTATGGGGTTGGATTGTATAACGGACTTACCCATGCGCAATTAACTGAACTGATAACCATTATTGAAAACAGTGTAAGCCGCAGGCAGGGAACGCAGGCCCGGCTTGTTCTGCAATCACTGACAGATCAAAAACCCTATACAGCAGCCCAGATACCGGAAGAAACCGTATTCGCAACGGGTCAGAAAATAAACAGCAGCAACTTTACCGGGAATGCCTGGCTACAATCACTGATTACGGCAGACAGCAGCAACAGCATAAAAGTGGGTAATGTAACTTTTGCCCCTGGTGCCAGAACGAACTGGCATTATCATCAGGCCGGACAAATCCTCATGGTTACCGGAGGTTTAGGGTATTACCAGGAAAAAGGGAGCCCGAAAAGACTGCTCCGGAAAGGGGATGTGGTAAAATGTCTGCCAAATATTTTGCACTGGCATGGAGCCAGCCGGGACCAGGAATTTATACAAATCGCCATTTCCAATATTCAAAACGGACCTGTTGTATGGCTGGATCCGGTGACAGATGAAGTATACCTGGCTGAACCACTTCGTTAAAGTTGTTCAGTTTGTTTTGATCACCTTCAGTTCGCTGAAGAATCCCTCTGTGCCCTGATCCACAAATAAGCCGATGGCTCCCCGGAGATTTGCCCCATGTTTGAGATCATTGACTACTAAAGCTGGTTGCTCGTTATTATTGATATATAGTTTCGCCGCCGCTCCTTTTACTTCGATGCGCAGGGTGATCCATTCATTGAGTCCCATATCCGCATAGCTTTCATATTCTCCGGCAGCTTCTTTGCGGAGGCGGTCAAACTTATAATCCGGAAACGAAAAATACTGGGTGGAACGATTACGACGAAGTTGTTGTTCCGCCCGGCCATTCGTGGGACGAATATAAATACATTCAAAGCGGTCGTTGGCTTCACTGATCCGGAAAGCGATACCGATAAAACCCCGGTCCTGCGGCGTTGCGGTTGGCAGCAACCGGCTTAATAGTTTAACTTCTATTGTACCATCCTGAAAGACGATATCATTCACGCGGACAAATGTCGCTTCATCCACTTTCTTCACTGCCGTGTCCTTTGTAACCCGGATGGCTTTATGGCCTTCCAATTCCACTTCCTGCATCGACACCTGTACCGGAGTCAGGAAGACTTTACTTAAATCAATCACTTGTCCGTTGAGCCGGGTGAGGCTGCTCAGCAACAGGAGTATCAGAATAGTAGACTTATTCATGTTTGATATTATAGATTAATAAAGATCAGCCTTCCTCCTCCGCCACATACTCAAGTATATCGGCCGGCTGGCAATGCAATACCTTGCAGATGGTTTCGAGCGTGCTGAAACGGATGGCTTTTGCTTTGCCGGTTTTCAGGATAGAGAGATTGGCCAGGGTGAGTCCCACTTTATCGGATAATTCATTCAATGACATTTTCCGCTTTGCCATCATCACATCCAGGTTTACAATTATAGGCATAGGTCAGATGGTTAATTGGTTCTCGTGCTGAATGGTGATTCCTTTTTTAAAGATCCGGGCAAAGACCAACAGGGCTACACACATGAATAACCATACATCCGGACCGGCCAGCCGCAGTTCCTGCAAGGAAGGTAGACTGACGCCTTGTTCAGTTAAGCTGGCAGATAGTTTTGTACCCCAGTAAGTAAACAAACTGATGCCCGCTGTCAGGTAAGAAAGGTTGTATAGGCCGCGTCCGAATGATTCATTGAACGGTGCGGTGAGATCCAGTTTTTTATCATGAAACAATTTGACAATCACATAAAACATGATGGCCTTCAGCACAGACGCTATAACCATGATGACTGTCAGTGTAACGAAATGACTCTGATTAAAGGAGTACAGCCCACTGAGATCCGATTTCATCCAGAAATTGGCGGCCCCGGCCGGATTGTATAATAAAGTGTAAAGCGTGTTGAAGAGAAATCCACCTGCCTCCACTAAAAGACCAACAAAGATGATCCAGGAAAGGATGTGCAGTACGATCAGCAGGTAATCTTTTTTTGTTGCCATAACATGTAGGTTTATGTTGATGACACAAAAATATATAAATTATTGATATTCGATAAATATTTATCTATTATTTTTAAATATTTATTCTTTAAAGAGCAAATATCGGCGAAATTCCCCTTCTATTTCCTTCACTATCAATGGGTCGGGCCAGTTCGGATTATTCAATTCTGCCAAAAGAACTATAATCCCCATAGCCTGTATCCTGCAACCACAGGATTCGTCCCCCTTTTATACAGGAGAAATAGGCATTATACGTCTTTGGCTTTTTCTCAATAGCTGAAAACCATAGCTGCCAGTTACTTAAATGTTTATAAGCACCGTTAGCATTGACCTGTTCCACATTCGTCCGGATACCCGTGCCGCCACTGGCTACCACCAGGTGCCATTTGTACTTTTTACTTTTGTCGAATGTAAACGTGACACGGGAAGCATAGGTAGTCGAGCCGGTATATATTCCTGTATATACACTATAGTAACTGGAAGAACCGGAGAAGTCGTTGGACCATTTACCGGGCAGGTCATTTTCCCCAACGGCAAATTTATTATAACCGGCCAGTTTCAGCAGCGGCTCCCACTCCATAAAATAAGAGTCCGGATTATTGATTCCAAATGTATTTACAAATTGCTGTTTGTCTTTTGTAATGATTTCAATCCAGCCGCTCTTCGCTTTTTGAAAAAGTGTGACCCAAACATCCTGACCGGTTTGATTATCACGCAAAAGCCCTCCCGCAAAATGAGCGGGTTCAAAAGATATACTATAATTCAGCATTTCAAAATTACGGAGCTGGCTGTACCGGGGTGCCACAAAGAGGTTCCAGAAAAAACGGGTGGATTCATCGTGTTGCGTGATATACTTTTTTTCTTCTTCCCGGGGATAGTGCAGTAATACACGGATATCCCCTTTTACCACTTCCACCCAGTCCTCCTTCACCACACTGGTCCAACCGTCATCAAAATTGGAGGTATTAAACTGAAAGCCCGTAACCATCGGTGCCGGTAATTGTACCTGCTGTCCGACTGATTCAGATGACGGTGGTTGCACCGGGTTGCTGTCGGGAGTAATTGATACCGAAGACAGAAAATCATTGATCACTGATTCAAATCCGGTGGGATCATTGGTCATCAGCAGCAGGCTGGCGCATCGCTGCCCTTCTGAATAGGTTTTCAGTATGACCGTGGTATTCTTGTTGTCAAACATGAATTGTCCGGTTCCAGAAATAACCGACCATCCGTTCTCCGTTACAGGTTCAGTCATCACCGGTCCCCCTGCTCCCGGATTCGCGGCCACAACCAGGTCACTCCATTCCTTATTGAAATCATCGCGGAGATTACCACTTCCCACAGTGCTTTTATATAATAAGAACCGGCACCAGGTTTTTTGCTGCTGGTTGATCTTTGTGAAATTGATATTTGACTTTGCTGTTTCATCCCTCGTCCATCCATCCGGTACAGTGGCCGTAAATACATCAAATGTCAGGGGTTGGGCAAATGAGCCGAAACCTGACAAAATAAATAAAACCAACAGGTATTTTTTCATCTGATTATTATTTAGCCAACAATCTGGGCAGGTATTCATTAGAAAGTACTTTTCTTAGTCCTCCAATATTTTTATCAAAAACCTTATGCCCTACACTTTATTTATAACTGACAGCCAGCAGTTGCCATCCCGGTAGTATACAAATAAGGAAACGATTTTTGTTTTTGGGTGTTGGCGGGGGTAGAATCGCTAACCAAACAAAAATGAAGAATTTAAAATACAGTGGGCTCCTGTAAAAGAGGGATTTTACTACCAGGGCTAAGTGCTTAACTAGCTGAATTGAGGTTGGCAGGCCGTAAATTATTTTTTGAAGAAAATCACAATGCACCACCTACGGGGTGAGACGGGCATCTTCTTACACCTTGTAGCTACCGACAATGCACCCCTACGGGGTGGAACAGCATACCTGTAGACGTAGGTACTACCAGGAAGATGCAAAAACCGCGTGCACAGGTAAGAATCAACTCAACAGGAAATTATTTAAAAGAAGATCATTTAACCATTCTGTTATAAACGGGATTTGTTGAATCAAAGACCACTTTAAACACATCCCCGATCTTTATCTTCTTATCATAATCCTGAATCCAGCCGCCATATTTTTTCCCATTATATTCAAACTGATATTTAACAGAATGACCCTTATGAAAATCCTGGTCTACAATTTCACATTGAGCTGATTTAAACCCATTCTCAATTCTGCTATCCCTGTAGCTGATTTCATTATTAAGATACATTCTTATCCCCCAAAAAACCGCCAGTGATATGGCAGTCAGGATGGCAAAAGACAACAAAATGTTTACTACTTTCATCAACTACTCAATTTTTATTTTTCCAGGATATTCTGAAAATAGCAGGGTGCCAACATTGAGCGTTGAAAATTGAGCATTGAATATTGAGCATTTTCTTCATTCTGCAATTATAATGTTCAATCATCCTCACAGCTCTTCAACCACGCTTTGATCCCCGCCACAATCGCTTTTGCAACGTCTTTTCGGAACAGCGGATCTTTAATCAGCTGTTCATCCTCCTTATTACTTAAGAAGGCGACTTCTACCAGGCAGTTGGGGTACTGGGTGGGGCCGCTGAGGGCGAAATTGAAACTGCCGATATTGCCGAACTCGGGCAAGCCAAACTTGACCATTTCTTTGTAGATGTATTGAGATAAAGGACGGAACCCAATATACCGGTAATAGGTACTCGTTCCTCTTATGCTGTCTTTGGATGAAGAGTTAAGGTGTATGCTGATCAGAAAATCCGGATCTTCCTGCTGGAGCATCATAATGCGGTCGGGCATATTGTAAGAGGTATCTTTCTCGCGGGTCATTAACACCGCTGCTTTTTCTTCAAGGAGGGCCTGCTGCAATTCTTTTGAAATCAGTAACGTAAAATTCTTCTCCAGGATCTTTGTTTGTTTGCCGGACGCCCCGTTATTATCCCCGCCATGTCCTGCATCCACCGCCACCCGCATATGTTGTAATTGTAAATAGGATGGCTGCCGCTTTACCCGGATCACGAGCTTCCTGTTTTCGTAGTAGATATGATACCCCCAATGCTGCGGATGCTTTAATTCAATAATGATCCGGAACAGATCATCCTCCGGTTGTTCGTGGTATACATTTTTTATCTCCTTTGCCGAACTGAGCTGGGTAATCCAGTTGGTGTTATTCGTAACGCCGAATACCTCTACTACAATACGGGAAGGACCGATTTGTTGAATACTCCGGTAAGGGAGTTTCTCTTCCAATGGCAACACCACATAATCATAACGGTCATCACCCCATACTTTCCAGCTATTACTCAGGTAGTAAGGAGCAGTGATAAGACTATCGTATCGTATAAAACTGGTTTTGGGCAAATACGCCAGGTGATTAGCCGATAACTGTACTTTATAGTTAATAATGGTACTGTCGATCACTTTTACCAAAATACCGGTATCGAGATAAGTCATTTTAGCCCCACCCAGGCGGTCGGAACCCAAGCCGTATTCGAGATAGGGAAGCACCCCATTGGTCCGGCCAACGATAAAACCAGGCAAAGAAGTTTGTGCATGTGTGGAAAGGGTAATTAAGATCAGGCTTAAACGGAAAAATCGTAACATACCAGAAAGATAGGATAAAAACCCTTTTTCCAGGTGCGCCGTATTAATACGGACGGGTAACACAGTTTTACTGAATTTTCATGTAAACTCTTCTATTTAAGCACTATATATATCAATTGGCCGTTAATATTGCAGAATAATTCAATACCTGAACCGGTATTGTTGACCTTATCCTGGAAAAACCTATTGACATGAACTGGTATTCAATCATGGGCCTTGTTTCATCCTTTGTATTAGCTGGCCCGATATTATTAATCCTTACCCTGGGACTCGCCCGTTACCGGAGCTTCCCCATACTGCTGTTATATTACTGCTCCGTACTAGCCTATAACCTGATTACCGAAAAGTATATTCCGGTCAGTTTCACCGTTGAACAGAACTGGGGTTTTATCAACAACCTGGCCGATGCACCCATGCTGATCCTGTTTCTTTCCTATTTCAGTCCTTCAAAAATATTTACCCAGCGGTTAAAACTGGTGGCTGTCAGCTTCATCCTGTTTGAAGCCATTGTAATCAGTATCGTTGGCTTTAACCTGGATGCGATCACGATCATTATCGGACCAGGTCTGTTGATTGTATGCGGGCTTTGTTTGTTTTTCTTTATCCGTCATACCAAACAGGCCATTGAAAACCGGAAAGCCACGGGGAAAGCGTTAATCGTTACTTCCCTGCTGTTTGGATATGGCTGTTATTTCTTTATATACCTGATGTACTATGTATTTAAAGCACAAAACGATGCCAATGGTGTGCCCAACGAGCAATATGTGAATGATACATTCCTGGTATTCTTTATCTCTACTTCCCTTTCTGCCTTCCTGATGTGCTTCGGGCTGGTAGTAGAACAAAAAAGAATCCGCAAACTAAAGGAACTGATGGTGACCCGTAGGGAATTATCCAGTCTCTATAAAGAAACAAAAAGGGCTGTCCCGTTAAGAACAGCCATGTTGGATTTCGACCGGGAACAGTGGAATTAGAAGCAGTATTTCCCTGCAGCAATCATCTGATCAGCGATCCGGCGACGGGCATCCTTTGTATTAAAGGGTTCTGCTTTAGTAAACCTTTTCAATCCGATCAGGATCATCTTCTGCTCATCCCCATCTGAAAATGAATTAATCGCGTCTTTCCCTGATTTGTTCACGCGGTCGGCCGCATCATACAGATAAGTGCGCATCATATCCAGGTAGACCTGGCTGTTTGCCTCTCCTTTCTCTTCCACCATCTTCATCACCCGCAGCAGCACACTTTCCGCATTGAAGGTTTCAATGGCCATATCGGAAATATTCATCAGGATTTCCTGTTCATTTTCAATCTTCATCATCAGTTTCTGTACAGCAGCTCCAGATGCCATCAGAATTGCCTTCTTCAGGTTGGCAATCAGTTTGCGCTCGGCGGCAAATGGGGTATCATCCTCGCTGAAATCAGGAATACTCATCAGTTCCTTCTGTACCCCCATGGCCGGACCCATCAGGTCCAGACGACCACCCATGGCTCTTTTCAGGGTCATATCAAGAATAAGGAGACGATTGATCTCATTGGTACCTTCATAGATCCGGTTGATCCGACTGTCGCGATAAGCGCGGGAAGCATTATACTCGGCGCTGAATCCATTACCTCCATGTACCTGAACGCCTTCATCCACTACATAATCGAGTACTTCGCTGCCATATACTTTCAGCATGGCACATTCAATGGCATATTCTTCGGCACCACCGAGCAGGGCTTCGCTGAAAGGTTTGCCGGATGCCAGCAATTCATGTTCTTTCTCATCAATCCACTTGGCGGTACGATACAGTGCCGACTCGGCCACATAAATACGAATGGCCATTTCAGCCAGTTTATGTTTAATGGCACCGAAATTGGAAATAGGCTGTTTAAACTGTTCCCTGGTTTTTGCATACTCAACGGTTCCGCTGAGTGATTTGCGGGCACCACCGATCGCCGCAGCACAAAGTTTCAGACGACCGATATTCAGAATATTAAAAGCAATCCGGTGTCCTTTTCCCACTTCACCAAGCAGGTTCTCTGCGGGAACTTTACAGTCCTGGAAGTATAACTGTACTGTAGAAGATCCTTTGATCCCCATCTTTTTTTCTTCGGGTCCCTGGGTAAATCCTTCCGTACCGCGATCAACGATAAAACCAGTAAACTTATCACCATCCACTTTGGCAAACACCGTATACACCTGGGCAAAACCGCCATTGGTGATCCAGCATTTCTGGCCGTTGAGGATATAATATTTTCCATCCTCACTCAGTTTGGCCGTGGTCTTGGCACCCAGAGCATCACTACCACTATTGGGTTCGGTCAGTCCATAAGCTCCGGCCCATTCACCGGTAATGAGTTTGGGAATGTATTTTTCTTTTTGTTCCGGTGTACCAAAATACAGGATCGGTAAGGTTCCAATACCCGTATGTGCAGCGATGGCTACGGAAAAAGAGTGACCCGCACCGAGGTACTCATTGATAATCGTTGAGGTGACAAAATCCTTCCCGAGTCCGCCATACTCTTCAGGAAAAGAAGTCGCCAGCAATCCCTGTTCACCGGCCTTGGTCACCAGTGACTTCATGAGTCCCGGTTCCAATGAGTCGATACGGTCTAAATTGGGATACACTTCTGCATCCAGGAACTGATTACACATATCCCGGATCATCAGTTGTTCTTCGGTGAATCCTTCCGCGGTAAACGTGTCAGCGGGAGTAGATTCCTTGATCAGCCATTCGCCACCTTTCAGTGCTTTCCTGGTTTCTGTTGCGGTACTCATAATGAGGCATTTTAGATGTTATATATTTTGAAATGGTTGGGCTTATTTCAGGTTGTCATACACGATCTGTAAAACTTCCTTACAGATATCCACTTTATCGGCCGGTACAGTCTCCAGGGCTTCATTCAGTGTTTCTTCAGCCAGTGCCATGGTATCTTCCTGAAGTTTCTGGGCCTGTTTGGTCAGGTAAATCATATTGATCCGGCGGTCACTTTCCGAAGCCACCCTTTTTACGAGGTTCAGCTTTTCCAGGTTGTCCACCAGGCGGGTGATACTCGGCTTATCCCGGAAAGTGGCATTGCACAATTCCTGCTGACTGATCCCCTCCTGTTTCCACAAATGATACAATACACTCCATTGCTCGATCGTGATATTCAGTCCGGCCGCATTAAATTTCTTCTGCAGTCTGCGGGCGATAGCAGTCGACGCTTTACCAGTAATAAAGCTGTACAGCTCGCCTCGTTTAAATTGGTTGTTTGGCATATAGTTGTTTGTGCAACTATTCAAATATATGAAAAATCCTCATTCCGGAAAAACCTTAACTGTTTCTTTTTTGTGAACAACTAAGTATATGTACTTAAATTTCTTAAATCCATACCTTTTAATTTTAATGTGTCCCGCCCTGGGCAGACTCTGATTGCTGGCTTTCTCCGTCCCTGAATACTACCCAAAAATTGTTATATGAATAAAACATGTTTCTGCCTGTTACTGGTATTATTCTGCACGTCCCTGCAATCACCTCTCTCAGCGCAGAAAAAGGTGGTCGTAATGGGTTCATCCACCGCCATGGGTTCAGCAGCCACTTCTTCTGCATTAAGCTGGGTTGGCCGGATGCGGACGCATTACCAGAACAATGCAACCGATGGGGTGGATACCAGCTTTCTCCTGGTTGGGGGTTATGGTTATGTTACCTATAATCAGATGCCCGGCAGCTTTACCCCTCCCCCCGGGCGGCCACCGCATATTCCGGGATACAATGTGGACCAGGCATTAAGTCTGGCCCCTGATATTGTCATCATTAATTTACCAAACAATGATGTGGCATCCGGATTTACAAAAAAAGAAGTCATGGACAACCTTCGATACCTGTATTCATACATTTTGTCCAATGGCACAACCGGCATCCAGTGTTATATCTGCACCTCACAACCCCGGAATGACCTCCCCTTTGCCCAGCGGGATTCACTGCGGACACTAAAGGATTCAATTCTTTTAAATTTTGGAAATTATGCCATTAATTTCTGGGATGACCTGGTAACCAATGACGGCCAGTATTTACTTAAAGATGAAGTCCGGCATATCGGTTTTCCGGATGCCGACTACCACCTCAACAATCAGGGACACCAGGTGATTTTCCAGGAAGCAAGGGACAAAAACATATTTAGCCCCAACATACTGCTTCCCGTTATTTTTAAAAACTTTCTGGCACAAAAGCATGGTACACAAAGCCGGCTCAGCTGGCAGGTGGAAGCAGAAGAAGCATTTACCATTTACCAGGTTGAACGAAGTACGGACGGACAACATTTTTCTACTCTCCATACCAGGCAGGCACAGGCAGGCAGCGGCCAGGTAAGTTATACCTGGACCGATGAACAACCGGCTATCGGAAAAAACCTGTACCGGATTAAAATAACTGAAAACAATAGGGTACGTTATTCCCCGGTTATGGCTGTAATTTTTGAGGAACGGGAAATTACAATTGATAAACTTTACCTGAATACCGGTTTTAACGCATTGGTTATGGAAATACATTGCCGGAAATCACAAAAAACACAGATCAGTATACGTAACACCCTCGGTGTGATTACAGACCAATTCACGTATACTATAACAGCTCCCTATACGACCCTGAACATTCCTTTAACAATGACCAGTTCAGGTTTATACTTTATTACGCTGACTGACGAAAATGGAAAATCCTGTTCAAAGGCTTTTATCCGTTGATTTTCTGACAGCATAACCGTAAGACTGAAAGAAGACCTGTATCTTCAATACCTGATACAATGAAACAACAGGTAATAACGTACAGGTCTTCTTCCATTCATTTCACCGTAGAAGGGCAAGGCGAAAAAACAATGGTTTGCCTGCACGGGTATGGAGAATCCGCGAAAAATTTTGAATTCCTGCAGCACTATGCAGACAACCTCTCTTTTACCATTATTGCGATTGATCTTCCCTTTCATGGACAAACAGAATGGCGGGAAAAAGAGCCCCTGTACGCCGATGATCTCAACTCTATTATCGAAAGCATTATACAGGTTACCTCAGGCAGCAACCATATACCGTATATGCTTACAGGTTTCAGCCTCGGCGGCCGGCTGGCCCTTTCCTGTTATCAATCAGCCCCCGAACGAATCGAAAAACTGGTACTGATTGCCCCCGATGGCTTAAAAGTGAATGGCTGGTACTGGTTTGCCACCCAAACATGGGCCGGGAACCAACTTTTCGCTTTAACGATGAAAAAGCCTTACTGGTTCTTTGGCCTGTTAAAACTCATGAAGAAACTCAACCTGGTTAACCACAGTATTTTTAAATTCGTAAATCATTATATCAGTGATGACTCAGTCAGGCATTCCCTGTATCTGCGCTGGACACAATTAAGAAAATTAAAACCTGATTTATCCCTGATTAAAAAACAGATTTGCGAGCACCATACGCCTGTCCGTCTCTTATATGGCAAACACGACCGCATCATTGTAACATCAGTAGGCCATAAATTCAGGGCCGGAATCGAGTCCTGCTGTACCCTGCGGGAAATCAATTGCGGTCACCAGGTGCTGCATGAAAAACATAGTAAAGAAATCCTGAACGCTATTCAGCAATGATTAGTTTTGTCCCAGCCGCATGATCCTGCTTTTGCTCACCTGTATATTATTCATTGGGTACAGCCTCCTGCTGTTCCGCTTCCGCCAATCCTGGGAACAATTGGCATTATTTCAACCCGGTCATCCTGCATCTACCCGGATCAGTGTAATTATTCCGGCCCGCAATGAAGAACACAATATCGGTCCCTTGCTCCTTGCTTTGCAGCAACAAAGTTATCCTGCTGCTTTTACAGAAATTATTGTAGTGGATGATCATTCTACCGACCGTACCGCAGAAATCGTTCAATCCTTCCCGGCAGTGACCCTGATCCGGTTACAGGAAGAAGGCATCAATTCCTATAAAAAGAAAGCCATTGAAAAAGGGATTGCCGCCGCCACCGGTGAACTGATCGTGACCACCGATGCTGATTGTATACCTGGGCGGGACTGGCTCAACAGCATCGCGGCCTTTAAAGAAGAAAAACAAGCGGTATTTATTGCCGCACCTGTAGTATTCAGTCATAATCAGTCTATCCTCCAGGTATTTCAGGCGCTCGATTTTCTCGTACTTCAGGGAATCACCGCAGCTGGCGTACACAGCCGTTCCTTAAGTATGTGCAATGGGGCAAATATGGCGTATACCAAAGACGCATTTCTGGCAGTAGATGGATTTAAAGGGATTGACCAGCTCGCTTCCGGGGATGATATGTTGCTGATGCATAAGATCAGTACTGCTTTCCCCGGGAAAACACATTACCTCCAGTCTAAAGACGCCATCATCAGCACGGCACCCATGCAAAGCTGGTCCGCCTTTTTTAATCAACGGATCCGCTGGGCCAGCAAGGCCAGGAGTTATTCGGATAAACGAATCTTTGCGGTGCTCCTGCTAGTGTATCTCTTTAATCTCAGCTTCGCTGTTTCATTCATCGCCGGTTTTTGGGAACCCCGATACTGGTTACTCCTTGCCGCCGCCTGGATCGGCAAGACCCTGGTGGAATTCCCCTTTGTGTATGGCGTGGCCGGCTTCTATGGTAAACGATCCCTGCTCAACTGGTTCTTTCTTTTCCAACCCCTTCATATTATCTATACAATCAGTTCCGGTTTGCTGGGTCAATTCGGGACGTATGAATGGAAGGGGAGAAAAGTAAAATAACTATCTTTCACCGGTATGGATTCCTCTCCCACTTTCCAGCAGGCCGCCTGGCGGCGACTGAAAAAAAACAAAGGTGCCGTCCTTGGACTGGTGGTGATTGTATTGTCCGTACTGGTTGCTGTTTTTGCCTATTTCATTGCCCCGGATTCCTCTCCCTATGCCAACCGCATTATCCTGGAGATCGGTGGTGAAAAACCCGGCAGTTCCCGTGAATTTGTCAAAGTGAAAAAAGAGAAAGACGTGGAAGCCACCGGTTTCTTTGCCCGGCTCGCCAGTGGTAAAGAAGATAAATATTATTATGTTCCCATCACTGCACATGAAATAAAAGGAGACAGTATCATTGTTCAGAAATATATTGATGAGGGACTGACCGAACGCATCGCCTATCCGCTTTCTCAAACGGCAGCAACACCCGTAGTCAAAATGAAATTCATCACCGGCACAGATAAGTATGGTCGTGATATTCTGAGCCGGATCATTGTTGGCACCCGGGTGAGTTTAAGTGTTGGACTGATCACCGTCATCATTTCCCTCAGTATCGGTTTACTGCTGGGATCACTGGCCGGCTTCTACCGGGGCAAAACGGATGAGGTCATTATGTGGTTTATCAATGTGATCTGGAGTATTCCCACTTTATTACTGGTCTTTGCCATTACCCTCGCCCTGGGAAAAGGATTCTGGCAGGTATTCATTGCCGTTGGTCTGACCATGTGGGTGAATGTGGCCCGCCTAGTCCGTGGCCAGGTGTTGGCCGAACGGGAGAAAGAATACATAGAAGCTACCAGGGCCCTGGGCTTTTCAGATATCCGGACTATTGTGCGGCATGTGTGGCCCAATATCATGGGACCCGTGATGGTGATCGCCGCTTCCAATTTTGCTTCGGCCATTGTGATTGAAGCGGGATTGAGTTTCCTCGGTGTAGGGGTACAACCACCCATGCCCAGCTGGGGACTCATGATCAAAGAGAATTATAATTTCATCATTACGCAGAATCCCATGCTGGCCCTGGCCCCGGGGTTTGCTATCATGCTGCTCGTACTGGCTTTTAATCTGTTTGGAAACGGGCTGAGAGATGCCCTGAATGTAAGAGGGCGTGTTTAATTAATCTGCTCCACGGTCTTATTCTTTCTTGTCTGCAGATCCACCGCAATCAGCAGCGATAAACACAAAAAGAAGAGACTCCCCACCTTATCCGTCTCAATCAGATCGCTCAGGCAATTCACGGTAATGATCATCACGAGCATCACCCCCGTTACCATCGAAGTGGTTTTATAAATCGGATCCATTGTCCGGTGCCAGAGATGCTGGGCATACCAGAGCATGGCACCCAGTAAGATTAAAAAGAAAAACAGTCCCGGGTACCCCTGTTCAATCACCGTCAGCAGGAAATAATTATGTACGGTGGAATGTTCCGGATTATCACTCACCCATGTTTTGAAAGCCGGCACCCCGTAGGGTTTGTAATTTTCATAAAATGTATTGGGTCCAAATCCGGTAAGGGGCTGATCACTGATCATCCGCACCCCAGCAATCCAGCGATAGAAACGTTCGGCCGTGGATACATCTTTCAGTTTATAGGTGGCTACCAGATGATCTCCGAAATCATTATGAAAAATGGTACGTTGATAATTATGAGCAAAGCGCAGGTAGTTGTTCTCCTGACGCAACCAGAATACGGCAGCTATTGCAAGCAGGATAAACAGTATATAAGCCGATACTAATTTCCGTTTACGGATCAATAAAAATGCCACTCCCCCTGCCAATAAAGCCAGCCAGGCACCACGGGCATAGGAGAAAAACAGGGCGGCCAGTGAAAGTCCGATCACCGCAAGTATAAACCAGCGCTGTACTTTATTCTTTGTTAAATGAAAAAAGGCGAACCAGACAGGCAGCAGGCAGACCAGCATGGCCGAGTAGTTCACATGATTGCGGAAGAAAGGGCTCACCGCTTTATTCACGGTGGCAAAACTGAATCCGGTCAGTCCATGACGAACCAGCGCAATCAGTGAGATCAATAACATAGAACCAGCGAGTAGCAGGGCAGCTGTACGGATGGAGGCTTTATTCGTAAAGACCAACAACGGGGCCAGCACAAAAGCACCGAGGTACCAGGTTTTGGCCAGTCCGTATTTGACCGAGATCAGCGGGTGCGTGGAGAAGAGGATTGTCACCAGCATCCAGCCGCAAAGAATCGTTAGTAAAAAAATGAGCAGATGTATCTTTATATCCCGACTGATTGTTTGGCGGTTGTAAATTCCATAAATCACAAAGAGTCCGGCCGTGAGCAGCATCAGTAATTCATCCGGAATATCGGTACCGAGTGTGGCACTGAAACTATATTCAAAGGAAAGAGGCAGACTGAACAGCAATCCATAAAAGACCAGTGAAGGATTTCGCCAGCCGGCATTCAGCAGGAGCGCTCCGAATGGAATTGCTAGTACATAATAACTGTCCAGCAGAAAGGCCGCCACCAGGGCCAGCAGGAAGAGCCCGGCAAATAAGCCGAAGAGCAGGTTAGTTCTATCGGTCACTGCTGTTTTCAAGCATTCCTTTTTTTACGGCTCTCCAGGAAAGCCGCCAGCAATAAAGAAAACAGCAGGGACAGTACAGCGGTACCCAGCATCCATTGTACCCGTTTCGGGCGATCAGGCCAATCACTGGCCCTTGCATTTTCCACCACAATCAGGGCGAGAGATGGATTACTCTGGGTTAACTGATACTGACCGATCAGCTTATCATACTCCGCCAGTCTTGCCGAAATGGTTGCTTTTGCCTCATCCGTTTTAGTTAGTTCCCTTTCCATTATTAATTTTTCTTTCATAGCCAACAGCGATTGTAAACTGGCTTCATTACCCGCCTGCTGCAGATACTGGTGCATAGTTTGCAGTTGTTTCATCACGGCATTGGCCAGTTGGGGTGCCAGGTTTTTATCCGTATCCCATACACTGACTTTCAGTTCTCCGTATTCGCTTTTGGCCACATGGCTGTTTTTCTTCAGCAGGATGGCTGCTTTGGTTTTGGCCGCGTCTCCTTTTTCATCCATTTTATAATGATCCTGCAGGTTGAACTGTGCCGTAACGGCGAGATAAACGGTATCCAGTTTACCGGTACCCACCACGAGGTCAAGGTCATCTGGTGTACCGAGGGCTGTATAGAGTTGCTCAATATTATTGTTGAAGAGCCTTGCTTTATCCGAACTGTAGGTACTGGCCGGTACGGCCGTTGCCACAGAGCGGTATTCCGGTCGTTGGGTAAATACGATGACGCCCACGGCGCTCAGTGATAAGAGCAATAACAGGAGGATGGGTTTCCACCAGTTTCTGATTAAGGTAAAAAGATCGGGCATGTTCTGTATTTAATGATTTATAAAAAGCTGTTTCCATTTCCGCAGGTCAACTAACCGGGTTATTACCGCCATACCAAGCACGAATACGACGCCTGCGGAAATCAGTACTGTCCTATTTGAAATAAATGACTGGCCAAAGTAAAGAAAACAAAACAGCATGGCCCCGATTAATATCGTTGTAAACAGGGATTGCCACTGAACGGACAATCCGGTTTTGTGCCGGGCCATCAGCATACAGGCCATCCCGCAGGCCGTCTGACTGATCAGGGCGGCATAACAGGCACCCAGGGCGCCATGGGTTGGGATCCAGTACAGGTTAAGACCGGTATTCAGCAATAAGGCAACCAAAACAATTCCGCTAAGGGTCCATATATGTCCGGTGGCTGTAAGCACGGTTCCATATACCTGTACCAATGAATAGCCAATAAGGGCCGGCAGGCAGTATTGCAATACGGTGATGGCCGCAGGTGAGTCGTTATGATATAATAAGGATTGCATCCAGGGCGCCAGCAGCAGGGCCATTGCTGTGACACCGAATGCCATTAATAATAAGAAATGGCGGATGAATAAAACGGCTTCGTTCACTACGGATTTTTCGGGCTGATGCCTGGCAATAAAGGGAAGCAGGAAGGAGACCAGCAGGTAACCGGCCATATTCGCCGCATCCAGTAAGCGGTAGGCCCCTGCATAGATTCCTGCTTCATAGGCCCCTTGCGGATGCAGTCGTTCGAGTAAGAAGCCATCGAGCCGGTAATGGGCCGACATCAGGAGTACAATCAATGCATAAGGCAGTGCTGTCCGGAAAATCGGTCGGATTTTGTCATGTGTATTTGTGATGGAAAACCGGATACCTTTTTTCCAGAGCATGATCAGGGCGGCAATCAGCGCAATACCGGTACAGATCAGTTGTATCCATAAAAACCGGTCAATGCTTAATTGACCCCAGGCTGGGAATAGAAGAAAGCCGCCGCATAAAAGCAGCATCAGGATTTTATCCAGTACGGAAAACACAGCATCGGTCCTGAACCATTGATGCGCACTGATAATGGCCCTGGCAAAAAGGAAGAGGGAGGTCAGGGATTGTATCCCGATGAGTAACCAAAGCCAACGCTGGTTTTCGATGCCGCTGGCCCGGGCAATGAAAAACACTATTGTGCCATAGAGCAATAGCATTACCAGTTTAAGCCTTAGAAAAAATCCGGTTTTACGGCTGTAGGCTGCCGGGTCAGCGGCCAGTTCCCGGTTGAGAAATGTGCTGAGTCCCCAGTCCAGCAGAAAATTCAGCATGAATGCCAGATTGAACAGGGCGAAGTAGGCCCCATAGACAGCCGTACCAGCCAGATTCTGCACCGGGCGGTCGATGCCGAATATCCACAGTGGCTTAACCAGTACATTCAATACCAGGAGGAGACCGAGGGATGAGTAAAATCTGGCGGTGGTTTTCATGATGATCAATGAAAAAGATCAGATCACTTTTACATTCCGGCTGAAACTCTCTTCCAGGGAGATAAAGGTTTCGGTACGTTCTATTCCTTTGATCTTCTGGAGCTGGTCGTGCAGCACGGAGCGCAGCTGGGTGATATCTTTACAGGCGATCTCCGCGAACATACTGTAGTTCCCGGTGGTGTAATTCAGACGCACGATTTCCGGGATTTTCTGGAGGTCACGGGCCACGGTATCGTATAGCCCGCTTTCTTTGAGGTAGATACCGATAAAGGCGATCACGTCATAGCCGAGTTGTTTGAGATCGGCACTCAAACGTGTACCTTTGACCACGCCTGCTTCCTGGAGTTTTTTGATACGAACGTGAATCGTACCCCCGGAAACGAATAGTTTTTTACCCAGATCCGCATAAGAGATCTCCGCATTCTCCATCATATGGTGAATGATCTGCAGGTCGAGTTTGTCCAGATTCAATTTAGCTGCCATATTTTGATGCTATTTTTAATATTATTCAATAAATATACTTATTATTTGAATAATATCTATACTTTTAAAATATTTGTTAGAAAATTTGGAATGAAAAGTGATTCTGCTCTATATTTGTGTCATCAAACAGCAAAACGGTTTGACAGTTCTTTAAACTTTGTGGGGTGATGAAATTGCGTAAGCATGGCAGACATGCCCTCTTGTCTCGGGGGTGGAGGTTACAGGATAAATATAGCATAGAGCCGCAAGGGTAGCAATACCTGAGCGACCAGGGTCGACCACTGAACTTTGTGCTACAACTAACTGCTCCGTGGAGGTTCGATCCCTCCCCCTACAGCTTTTTTTAGTGGAGGTCCTGACGCGGCGAAGCCGGTCAGGATGCCGACCGAAGCGTCGGCATTCGATCCCTCCCCCTACAGCTTTTCTCGTGCGACTTTGATAAGCCTTTGCTCTCCTTTAGCAAAGGCTTTTTTTTTATGTCCCCGGGTCTCCCGAAGGGGACCCGGGGACATACTTCTCCCGAAGGGGACGCCGGAATTATTACTCTCCACTTATTACCTTTGCTGTCTTAACCAGTTTAGTCCTTATATGAGTCAACTAGCCCGCCTTATCCTTATCCCCCTCGCTATCGGGATGCTTCCTTTATTTTCCAATGCGCAAGACGCTACCTTAAAAAAACTTCGCACTGAAACAGAAAGAAGCATTAAGAAAGATCCGGATACAAGCAAGAAAGTCTGGAGAAGAGGCGGGGTCTATGGCATCAATGTATCACAGGGCTCGCTGAGCAACTGGGCAGCGGGTGGTGATGATTTTTCACTTTCCGTCAACTCCCTGCTCAGTCTCTATGCCTTTTACAAAAAAGATAAACACAGCTGGGATAATACTTTTGATTTCAATATCGGCTATGTAAATACGACGAGTCTGGGTGGCCGCAAAAACGATGACCGGTTTGATTTTCTTTCGAAATACGGACAGGCCCTGAACCCGAAACTGAACCTGACCGTGCTGGCCAACCTGCGTTCTCAGTTGTTCAAAGGATATACCTATCCCAACAATGTAAAAACGTTTTCCTCGGCCTTCATGGCACCGGGTTATTTGCTGACCAGTCTGGGTCTTGATTTTAAACCCAAAAAGAATCTTTCCATCTTCATATCACCAGTCACTGCCCGTTGGGTGATCGTAAGGGATACAGCGCTGGCTAATAAAGGACTGTATGGAGTAACACCCGGTAAAAAATCGAACCTGGAGTTCGGTGCCTTTGCCACGGTGAATTACATGAAAGAGTTCAATAAATATATTACGTACAAAAGCCGTCTGGATCTTTTCTCCAATTACCGCCACAACCCGAAGAATATCGACATTTTCATGTCCAATATCCTGAATGCCAAATTGGGTAAAGTGCTGTCCGTATCCTGGAGCCTGGACTTCATTTATGATGATGATGTTCGGCTCTTCGGAAAAAATCAACGGTCGGCAGCCCTGCAGGTGAAATCGTTGGTCGGTTTGGGTTTCCTCGTTCGTTTCTGAGGATAGTATTATTAATTATTAGATTATTGATTATTTCCTGCAATCTGTAAATGGCTGAAAGCTAAGACAGTGCTCCTGGCATAGCCTGTATTTACTCCCGACTAATGACTCCCGACTCCCGACTGTTTTAACATCTTTTTTATACTAATATTTCTCCTTGTCAGTTTAAGCAGTGCTTTATCTTTGCAATACCCTCTGAAAAACGGACAAACACACACATCAACACGCAAACGAACCACGGATGAATAGGTCTGTTTTATTTTTATTGCTCATACTGATCAGTAGTACCAGCCAGGCACAGGATGCGGTTGTACGCAAACTGCAGATGGAATCTCTCCGGCAAATCAAAAGGGATGTACCGGATACCGGTAAGAAAACCTGGATAAAGGGGGGTGCTTATGCATTGAGCATCGGGCAGGGCAGCCAGAGTAACTGGGCCGCCGGTGGTGATGATTTCTCCTTTACCATCAATACCAGTCTCCGGCTTTTTGCTTTCTATAAAAAAACAAAACACAGCTGGGACAATACCCTTGATATCAATTTCGGTTACCTCAACACCACCAGTCTTGGCAGCCGTAAAAATGATGACCGCTTTGACCTGCTCTCCAAATATGGATTGAAACTGAATAAGAAATTCAACCTGGCTACCCTGGTCAATTTCCGCTCCCAGTTTCTGAAAGGGTACACGTATCCGAATAATGTCAAGACCTTTGCGTCAGCCTTTCTTTCACCAGCCTACCTGGTCGTCAGCCAGGGTATCGATTTCAAACCCAATAAGGAACTTTCCATCTTTGTCTCCCCGGTTACTTCACGCTGGGTATTTGTGACAGATAGTACGCTGTCAGCCAAAGGAGAATACGGGGTGAAACAACATACACACAGCATTAACCAGAACGGAGCTTTCGCCACCATCGGTTATCAGCGTGCTTTCAATAAAATGGTTTCCTATAAAAGCCGCGTGGACCTTTTTTCCAACTACCAGAAAGATCCCCAGAATGTGGATGTCTTCATGACCAATACCCTCTCCGCCAAAGTTGCAAAGATCATTGCCTTCAGCTGGAACGTAGACATGATCTATGATGATGATGCCCGTCTCTTCGGTCCTAACAACTCTTCACCCGGACTTCAGTTCAAGTCAATCATCGGCGTAGGTCTTCAGGTTAAAATATAGTCGTCCGTTATTAGTCAATAGTAATAGGGTGGGCCTGCTTTCTTTTTCTGATTAAATGTCATTTCCTATTTTACTTGTTGGCTCAACAAGATTTCCAATTTCTTCTGACAAAGCATACTCCCGACTCCCGACTAAAGACTAACGACTATCTTTGCCCGCTATGGGACAAAAGAAATTAGTCCGGTTTGCCGAACTGGAAACCTTTAAAAATGTACTGCAGTTTCCGGAAAACACCCCTGGCACCTGGCATTCGTTTTTTGGCAATCAACACCCGATCACCCTGGAACTGGCCTGCGGAAAAGGCGAATATGCGGTGGGACTGGGTCAGTTATACCCGGACCGGAATCTGATTGGGGTAGACCTGAAGGGCAACCGGATCTGGGTGGGCGCCAAAAAGGCGATTCAACAAAATCTTGATAATGTGGCCTTTCTGCGCACCCAGATTGATAAAATCGCGGAATATTTCGCCCCGGGTGAAGTGGCTGAGATCTGGATCACATTTCCCGACCCCCAGTTAAGGTTCTCTAAGGCCAAAAAACGGCTGACTCACCCTAAATTTCTCCGGCTCTACCAACAATTCCTCGCTCCCGGTGGTTGTATACATCTGAAGACCGATAGTCCGGATCTGTACCGATTCACAAAAACAGTGATTGGTCTGTACGGATGCCCGCTGCTGGATGATACAGACAATGTATATGCGGCGGAAAAGGTATCGGATGAACTGAATATTAAAACCCATTACGAATCACTCGATATTGCCGGAAGTAACCGGATTCATTATCTCCGATTTGGATTACCTGCCGACCTGGGTAACAAAGAAAAAGACGGGATACTGAAAGAAATACTACTCAACGATGAAAGACCTGACTGAGGGCCTGCATTATTACTGGAGCGAAGATGGGTTGATCGTGCTCACCGAACAATACCATCTGGAAAAAGGCTATTGCTGTGGCAATGGCTGCCGGCATTGCCCTTATGATTTTGAAAATGTACCGGAGCCCCGACGTTCAGAATTGGCCGAACAACGTGAAAATAATCCTCCGGCGCACCGGCCGTGAGTCGCAATTTCCTTTTTATATAAATGGTCTTTTGTTATTGCCGGGGATCACAATACACCCCTAACGGGGTGAAGGGGACATCCTGGGAAACGACGATTGCTACCAACAATGCACCCCTAAAGGGGTGAAAAGAGAAGGGCATTTACAAGAATGATAAACAGTTGTAATAACTCCGATTATAACGAATTAACAAACCACACCGTAAGGGATGTATCGTGATCCCCGGGAATATAACATTTGACCGCTCACCCCGTTAGGGGTGCATTGTTGGTAGAAAACACATGACATAAACGAATTCCACCACTCACCCAGTTAGGGGTGTATTGTGATTCCGTGAATAAACCAATTGACCGCTCACCCCGTTAGGGGTGCATTGTTGGTAGAAAACACATGACATAAATAAATCCCACCTGTCACCCCGTTAGGGGTGTATTGTGATTCCCTGAACAAAACATCTGTAGGTGTTTTCCGGTTAACCCGGCATTCACTATCTTTCATTTATGGCAACAAAAAAAGCAACTGCCCCGCTGAAAAAAATAAAACCTTCCGGCGGTACGGATGACAATTTCTTTTCCCTGGTGTATGAAGTAGCAAGGCAGATCCCGAAAGGCCGGGTTACCTCTTATGGCGCTATAGCCGCAGCCCTGGGTACCAAATCCTCTGCCCGTATGGTTGGCTGGGCCATGAACGGTTGTCACCGCGTAAAACCCAAGGTCCCTGCTCACCGCGTGGTCAACCGGAATGGGATGCTGACGGGTAAACATCATTTCAACCCGCCTGGTATCATGGAAGAGCTATTGAAAAAGGAAGGAGTAAAAGTAAAGAACGACCAGGTGATAGAGTTCAAAAAGCTGTTCTGGGACCCGGTGGAAGAATTGCAGTTTTGATTAAACTGCTAACGACTTATTTCCTATTTTTCCGGCCTAAACTTTATCACCGCTTATGTCTTCTCCATTAAACCCGCTTACCAAAGGTCAACAGGAATTCTGTACCTGGACCGGCATATTTGGCGTGCTGATTGCCAGCGCCACCCTGATCCAGCATATGGTTTTCATGATTCCTAATATACTCACCTACCTGATGATCCTGCCCTACCTGTTCATCATATTTTCGTTTACCATGCTGGCTGCTCAGAAAGTGGCAGCCTCTGTATTACTAATCATCAGTACCGTTTTTTCACTTTTAATTGCTGTACTGTTAATACTCAGCGGGGCATTCTCACCGGTTGTTGTAATACTGCTGATTTATAGTATAGTTGTTACAAGCTATCTGTACTTAGAAAATATTCAGGAAAAACTCCGGCGTAAACAGGCGCTTCAACGGGCGGAGGAGGATTTGTGGAAAGGGAGAATCTAGTTAGTTGTTAGTAGTCGGTAGTTAGTAGTCAACAGCCCCTCCTAATACACATTACATCAAGGCACGTCAGTCGTACTTCGTACTTGAATCAGTTGTCAGTTGCGAGATGTCAGATGTCAGGAAACAGCCCTTCTTAGTACTTGTAACTTAATTAACCTAATCGTTACTCGTTTTACATAATCCCCCTTCTCGCTTCTAGCTTCTTGCTTCTAGCTTACTCATACGTAGTACGGGCTAATCATCCAATACACCACTACCCCGGTTACGGCCACATAAAACCAGATGGGCCAGGTGATGCGGGCGAGTTTTTTGTGTTGGGGCCATTCGCCGATGAGGGCACGATACGCAGTAAATAAAATGAATGGCAGGATAAGTCCGGCCAACGGGATATGAGTAAATAACACCAAATAGTAGATTGTTCTGGCAATACCTTCCGCGCCGAATTTTGTCTCACCGGCAAATAAGTGGTGACAGATATAGCTTACAAGAAAAAGAACGGAAAAGACCATGGCCGTCATCATCAGTCCTTTATGCAGCTGGTATTTTTTGGATTTAACGGCCAGCAAAGCAGCCACCAGTAATACCGCGACAGCTGAATTGATGATCGCATTGATCTGTGCAAACACATGCACATCAAATCCAAGGTTCACTTCGAGTTTGACCCGGCCCAGTACTGTCACTGCTGCAAATACAATAATTGAGAACAGCCAGATCAGTGTTTTTGCTTTCTTATCATTCTTGTTCCAGACAGCCTTAAGCATTGTTCGATTTTTTCTTATTCAGGAAATAAAGTAACAGAAATACGCCGAGAATGGCCACCAGGAAGGAGACGGCCATGATTTCCAGTTTGCCGGCAAAATAGCTTTTCTTATTCGGATCTTTTTCCATGGTGAGCATCACCAGGTCTTTGGAAAGATTTGCCAGATCCGCTGTATCCAGTCCGTCATAATAACCGCGCACATGACGGTTACTGTCGATCAGGACAAATTTATCACTATGTACAAAATTGGTGTCCACGCCCTCGCCATCTATCAGCTGCAGTTTTATCTCATTCAGGGCAAAGTTGTATATCTGCTTGCGGTCACCGGTGAGCAACCACCAGGTTTCCGGATTGATCTGGTAACGGTTGGCCCAGTATTTCAGCCGTTCTACCGAATCCCTCTCCGGATCAATGCTGATGGAGAGAAAATGGACAAGCTTATTGGTTTTGTCACCTACTCTTTTGCCATTGTGAATAGAATTGGCCAGTCGCTTCATATTCTCCGTCATGCCCGGGCAGATGGTAGGACAACGGGTAAAGAAAAAATCAGCAATGACGATTTTCCCTTTCAGGCTATCCCAGGTCACGTGTTTGCCGTCCTGGTTGGTGAGTGCTATATTGGAAACCGTATGCCAGATCGTATCACTGACCCGTTTACCTTTCTCGGTATTGCTGATAATAGAATCCGGCAGATAATGCCGGGGCATGTGGATATTCGTTTCGCTCTTGGTTTTTACGATAAAGTATGAAACCAGGGGAATCATCAACGCAATCAGCACAGCTATCAGGGCTTTCTTGTTCACATGTATGCTATTAAAAAAGTAAAACCATTAAACCGCCTGCAGGTTCGCCGGACAGACGGTTTAATGGTTAAAATCAGTATTTCCTTCTAGTGATCTTATTCTTTACCGCTGGCAGGCGCAGCAGGCTTGGCTTCTTCCTTATGTGCTCCGTGTTTGGCGGGCATTGTGGTCTCCTGGAAATGCTTGTCATACTTGTTACGCAGGTTTTTATAGGAATTGCCATCCCAGATAAAAGCGGCGA
>Ga0209717_1001051_pt1 | contig 31360 bp, 26 predicted proteins | sample AD_UKC048_MetaG_FD_184418 | JGI IMG/M metagenome (GOLD analysis project Ga0209717, IMG submission 184418) | Active sludge microbial communities of municipal wastewater-treating anaerobic digesters from USA - AD_UKC048_MetaG (SPAdes) (version 2) | ecosystem: Engineered > Bioreactor > Anaerobic >...
TCTTTGGGCAAAAAGGCGTTTGGCCAGCGGTTCCAGGCCTTTTTCGATGGCCATGGTAGCGCGTGTTTTGCGTTTCTGGCGGTAAGGCAGGTACAGGTCCTCCAGTTCGGTCATGGTGGCAGCCCGTTCGATGGCTGATTTAAGTTCGGGCGTCAGTTTTCCCTGCTCCTCAATGCTCGACAGAATGGCTTCACGGCGTTTGTCGAGGTCCTGCATTTTTTTCCAGGCAGCCTGGATATCGGCAATTTGTACTTCGTCGAGTTCGCCGGTGGCTTCCTTTCGATAGCGGGCAATGAACGGAATGGTAGCGCCGCTTTCCAGCAATTCGAGAACGGCTTCTACCCGGCGGGCCGAAATTTGAAGCAGCGGGGCAATACGGGGTGCGTATGACATTTGCGTTGTTGTTTGAATCGGTCATTATTTGTGGGCCGCAAATGTAAAACGGAATGTTTGAAAAGGTGCGCTACTCCAGACTTTTCAAATACAGGTCCTCTACCTTTTTCCTTGCCCAGGGTGTTTTCCGAAGAAATTTCAAACTGGACGTGATGCTGGGATCGCTTTTGAAGCAATTGATGTCGATGTAATAAGCCAGTCCTTCCCAGCGGTAGGTTTCTACCAGGTGTTCCAGGATCATTTGAAGTGTTTTACCGTGTAAGGGGTTGTTTTGTTGTTCCATATCTGCTACCAGGTTACAAGTCGGGGGTTTGGTCATCGAAGGTATGTAAAATCGTCTAACTTTGCAGGCTCATTCAATTTAACCTGTAACATGTCCTGTCTTTCCCGGTTTACATTTCCAATTGTTTTTTTCTGCTGCATTTCCGGCGTTTTCGGACAGGGATACCAGCACCTTTTTCCATCGACAGGAGGGGCTGCCCTGCTGGACAGCCTCGTTACTTTTTACAAACCGGGAACGGTGCTCGATTATGCCAATGCCCGCGATACCCTGTACGCTAAAGTACTGGCCATCGACGACGACACGCTGCGCTGTATTTACTCCGGGCATGTGTTGTACCTCGATCCTACGCAGGATCCTACACAGTATGTTTACCTGAATGGTTCCACGCTCGGCATGAATACCGAACACGCCTACCCGCAGAGTAAGGGTGCTGCCGACGGCAATGCCCGCAGCGATATGCACCATTTGTATCCGGCACGTATTCCTGTCAATGAGGCGCGCGGAGACGTGCCGTTCCTCGATATCCCCGATGCACAAACCCAGAAGTGGTTCCTGGGCGCCCAGACGTTCCTGACCATGCCTGCACAAAACAAGGATTTGTATGCGGAGTCCCGAACCGGTTCGTTCGAACCCAGGGAATCAGTGAAAGGCGACCTCGCCCGGGCAGTGTTTTACTTTTACACCATGTACCGCTCGCAGGCCAACCTGGCCGACCCGAACTACTTCGAATTGCAACGAACAACACTTTGCCAGTGGAATTTTCAGGATCCGGCAGATGCGGCAGAACTGACCAAAACCTGGCGGATCGCACCTTATCAGGAGGGCAAACCGAATCCGTTTATCCTGGATTGCACGCTGGCCCAGCGCACCTGGTGCCCGGAAGTGGCTTCCAACTGCGTGCTCGGCTTTCACGATCCTGTTGAGATTGTCTCGCTGGGACTTCGTATCAGCCCGAATCCTGCCAATAGCCAACCTAAACTGGAAATGAACCTGCCTTTTGCCGGAAACCTGACCGGGCGTATTTTTAATACCGTTGGTCAGGAAGTAGCCACTTTTCAGGCGGACCATTCCCCGGAAGGCGCATTCGATCTGCCCCTGGATCTGTCGGCATTCAACCGGCCGGAAGGATGGGCCGGGTTCCTGGAAGTTCGTTTACAAGGATCGGAAAAATACGTGACGAAATCTATTCCGATCCTCGTAAACGGTTGGTAATCTGAGCGTTTATCGTATCAGCGGAAGCGTGGCACTTTTACCATTTACCGTCACCACCAGGAAATAATTTCCAGTAGGCAGGTTTTTGGTTTCCATAAAGATGGATTGTTTTCCTGCGCCCATAAATGCCGAGCGTTCGAATATGTTGCGGCCCGATGCAGAAAACAACCGGTAAGCCACATGTGCAGCCAAAGGCATATCGATACTCAAAATGCAATGATCCTGACTTGGATTGGGTGACAGTTGGAGTTGGTAGTTTTCTTCCAGGGAAACGACCGCATTCGTTACAAGCACCAGGTCGCGGCAAAAGGTATCCACGCCGCATTCATTGAATACGTACTCGCATACCGTGTAATTTCCTTCGATAGCATATTCGTGAATGATGTCGGCTCCAAGGCCCTGGGTCCCGTCGCCAAAATCCCAGGCAATGGAGTCCACGCCAATGGCAATATTGGTAAATGTGGCGGTAAGATCGGAAATGGTGTAACCGAAACCTGCCGTCGGTGGCACGCAGGCAATATCTATATCTATCCGTTGGGCATAAGGGCGAATGGCGGCGGAATCCGGACGGTCTTCAGCCCACGCTGCCACGATTCTGCCCTCGAAAGGCGCGTTCAACTGGATACGTGATTTTATGCCGTCCGGGTTATTGCTCGCCTGACGTGTATGCTCCGGCCACACGAAACCGCCGTTTTCATCGAGATAAACCACCAGCAGATCCTTGGCGAAAACGCCATTGGAATTGCCGTTGGAAACCAGAAAAACCGGACGATCATTTACCAGTTGCAGTTTACCCTGGTGGGAAATATACACCTCCCCGATCGGGAAAACCGCCTTACCCAGATCACCCAGCAGCCGGGCTCCCGTTTTTTTATCAAATTTTTGGACATATTCACCTACCTGCGATTGTGAAGGGTCGGAATATTCGCAGATCGCCCAAATAAATTCCGAGCCTGGTGTGTAGGCGATCTGGACATCGCGCTCGAAGGACGTGGTTTGTGTGGAAAAATCGGAACCGTCCGGGCCCCAGGGCAGGGTTCCGTCCGGATCGATGCGCTGCAAAAAGCCGTGCGGCTGAATTCCCAGTGCGCCCGAATAGCCGAAATACAGGGTATCCCCATCCTGCTGTAATGCGTAACGGCGGTTGAAGGAAGTAAAATAAGTCGTCGTCAGCGCAACAGGAGTAGCCCAAAGAGCTGCGCCGGCTCCCGTATAACGTTGTGCATATGGCAGGGAACTGGGTGAAAAACCACCCCTGTCGTGCAAAATAACCATCACGTCTCCGTTGGAAAGTTCAGCCATTTCCCCGGCGCTGGTCCGGTGTGTCGACACCAGCGGCTCGATCGTGACCGCGCTTGCCCATTGCGGAATGCCGTCGGCAGAAACCTTTTGAAGAACGCCTTTGCTGCCCGGGAGCCAGCCGATCATCACTTCGCCATTACTGAGCGGCAGCACTTTTACGTCGAAACCGGTACCAGGGTTGATCCCTGCATTCCCCCACAACTGCGTGCCGTCGGGAGCAACTTTATGTACGATAACGGGGTTGCCGCCATCGGTTCCATTGAAACCGACGTATACGTTGTCCTGCCGGTCGACGGTGATCGACCAGGTAGTGGTAAAGGAACTCATCGGCACCTGGTCGTCCAGCACCATTCCTTCATCACCGAAAACGCGGTGCCCCGACTGGTCGAGCAACTGGAGCCGCATTTCATAGTATTTCGGTGCGGGAACATCGTGCCAGAAAGCCACCCAGGTCCTGCCGTCGGAAGTGCCGACCGACTGCATATCGCCGGTAGCGGAGGTGGCAACGGTGGTATTGATTTCAGTATCGGCCGTCCATTGAGCGCGAAGCGGCAAAAAGGCCATACAACAGGCCAAAATTAGTAAGATAGATCGCATGTTTATAGATTTGAATGTCCAATGTCTTCACCGGCATGTTCAAGGGGGACAAATAACGGAGAAAGCCAAATTACGTGCCACACTTCTTGGTAATCCGGACAATTCGTCCACATGGTCCGCGTCTGGCTAAAATGCAAATCTATATAACATAGAGAAACGATTTAAAAAAAATTAACATTCGTTTCAGGGCGCTCCTGACTGATCAATGTGCAGACTTCCGGCCAGGCCCATCAGGTCCTCTGCGTGGGGAAAAATAGTCAGCCAGATCGCCTGCCAGCCCTTTGAATAAATCTGCCTGATCGTTTTTGCAGAGGGATTTTATTTCCTTAAAATGGTCGAAATGAATACGTTCCATATCCTGCTGGATGGCGCCGATCCGGGCAATGAGCGAATCTTTTGCCTGGAGATCGTCGCTGCTCAAAAGTTGGTACAGGCCTTCTTTTGCAGCCCTGATTTCTGCTTCTTTCGCGCCGATAGCCGTCCGGTGCGCAGCAATCAGTTTTTCATAATCGGCCACCTGGCTGTCGTCGAAATGTAATCTTTCAATAATGGCCTTGCGCGGGCCTTCGGGCCGGGGCGGCATTTTCCCCCAACGAAAAAACGCGAGCGTTGCAAGGTTCAGCAGGATCAGCCCTGCCACCGTAAGCATCAAAAAACGGGTCTTATTCATGGTATAATTGATTTGAGTGGTCGAGGCTCATGCTGCTGACAAGCAGTTCCGCAGTATCGGGCAGCATCGGGCGCCGGTTTTGGGCAAAGAAAAGATTAGCGGCCAGCAACAGGCCGAAGGCAAGAGAGCCGGCCCATTTCCAGGAAACGGGCAGTTGTTCCTGCGCGGGGCTGTTGATTTTCGCCTGGATGCGGGTAAACAGAAATTCGGGGGTATCCACCTTGCCTACTTTTTTCAGCAGATCGATCGGATCTTCTTCTTTCATGGCACGTGCGTTTTTGAAATAAAATGGTCGGTTCAGATTTTTCTCAGTTGATGTTTGGCGCGTTGCAGCAGTGATTCCACCGCTTTTTCAGACAACTGCATCACTTCGGCTATTTCCCGTTGCGGCAAATCATCGATGTATTTTAAAATCAAGGCAGTTTTCTGATTATCAGGCAGTTGATTAATTTTCCCAAACAGTATTTCCAGCGCTTCCCGGTCTTCCAGCAAAACACCCGGGTGGTTGAAATCCGAAAATGCCGGATCCGGTTTTTCATCCCCGCCGAAAAAACCGGTGATAAAAGCAAAACGTTTGTGCCGTTTACGGGCTTTCAGGACATCGAGACAATGGTTGACGGTAACCCGGTAAACCCATGTTTTGAGGCTGGATTTACCTTCGAACGTAGGAAGTTTCGCGTGAATCTTTACAAATACGTCCTGCGCAGCCTCTTCTGCGTCCTGCCTGTTTTGCAGGTAGTTGAGGCAGAGGTTGTAAGCCAGGTGCTGGTGTTTTTCGTAAACATCCGGGAATGAAAGCATCCGCAAATCTAAGTCTCCGTTAACAAGGATTCGAATCTGTTGACTTCACCGGCAATTCCGGCTTCCGTCAACGTATTGTACAGTTCTTGCACAGTTGGACGACAGACCCCTACCGTAACCTTCGGAGCGGGGCTAAACATTTTCTGAAATATTTTAAACTGCGGAAAAACAGGCTTTTACATCGGCTTTGAAGGCAGGAAAAGTTAATTTTGCTCATTCTTCTTTTGCTTTTCATCCAAAACCGATTGTTATGAAATTTTTAGTCCCTGCCTTGTTTTTCCCGGCGTTTTGCCTGTTCGCACAACCAGCCACTTTTCAGTCCACTGGTATCGGCGGCGGCGGCGCTTTGTTCAGCCCGGCCATCAACCCCGCCGATGACCAGGAAATGTACTTTGCCAGCGATCTCGGTGGCTTGTATACCACTAAAACCGGGGGCCAGTCGTACGATGTGGTGCATTTTACGGAAGCGGTCGTCAATCCGTACGGGAAAGTTTGTTTCACCCAAAACAACAACCTGCGGTACGCGCTGCTGTGGGACGAATCAAGTTTTGCCACCCGGCCGGCCAGAACCACGGATGGCGGCGACACCTGGAGTTTCCTGTCCGGAGATACTGACGCAGGCGAGGAAAAACTATTCATTTACGTCGATTATACCAACCCGGACCGGGTGATCTGGACCGACTATAACCACCTGTTTGTTTCCGGTAACGGCGGACAAACAGCATCGCTCAAATGGACGGCCGCTGATTCCGGCGCAGGAATCCTGTTATCGGGCGCTTTTTTTAATGGAAACGATATCTGGCTGGGCACGAATGAAGGGGTGCTGGTTTCCCACAATGGCGGGGCTAGTTTCAGCAACGCAAATTTTTTGGGTATTCCTGCCGGTGAACAGATCATGGGCTTCGGCGGCGCGAAATCCGGCAATACCATGCGCTTTTTTGCCCTTACCGGCGATGCCGGAAATATCTGGGCGACCAATATGGGTTATAATTATTACGAGACAATCCGCGGCGTTTATAAAATGGATAATGCTGCCGGCGCATGGACCTCCGCCATGAACGGCATCGATTTGTCGGAAGACTTTGCAGTTTACCTGGCCATGGCCGACAATGACCCGAACACTTGCTACCTCGCCGGAAGCACGCCCAACGAAGAAGTCATTGTGCTGAAAACGGCCGACGGCGGCGATTCCTGGCAGCACGTTTACCTGCGCAACAACAACCAGAATATTTTTACCGGATACCAGGGCGCCGGCGGCGACCTGGGCTATTCCTGGGGAGGATTTGCGCTCGGCTTCGCTGTAAACCGGCTCAATAGCCAGCATGTGTTACTGACTGATTTCGGCTTTATCCACCAATCCCTTAACGGCGGCGCACAATGGCACCAGGCATACCTGAATCCGGCAGACGAGAACCCGGCCGGTGCTGCCACACCCAAAAAAAAGTACTACCATGGCGTCGGCATGGAGCAAACGACCTGCTGGCAGGTTTACTGGTTCGATGAAGACGAACTCTTCGGATGTTTTACGGATATTAAAGGCGTACGTTCCAAAGACGGCGGCTCGTCGTGGAGTTTCGATTACACCGGTCATACCCTGAATACGATGTATCGCATTGCGAAACACAACACGCAACCCATCTGGTTTGGCGCCACCTCTTCCGTGCACGATATTTATCAGACTACCTATGTAACCGACCTCCGGCTACAGCCTTCGTACAAGGATGGACAGGTATTGTTTTCAAACGATAAAGGCAAAAACTGGTCGGTCATGCGCGACTTCGATAATCCGGTCATCTGGGTCGAAACCGATCCTTCCAATAACGATCGGCTGTATGCAGGCGTTATTTCTCTCGATCCTGCTATCGGCGGCGTCTGGAAAGCAGACGGTATCACTAATCCAGCAACCGCTACCTGGACCAAACTGACAAACCCGCCCGCCAACCGCGGCCGCATTTTTAATATTCATTGTCTGAACGACGGCACGCTGATCACCACCTGGTCTGCCAGAAAATCGAACAACGGCAGCACTTTCAGCGACAGCAGCGGCGTTTTTGTCAGCCTCAACGGCGGTCAAAACTGGGTAAAACGCAACCATCCCGACATGAATTTCTGGACCAAGGACCTTGTGATCGATCCCTTTGATGCGGCTCAAAATACCTGGTACGCCTGCGTTTGGAGCGGCTGGGGCGGCCCGGCTAATGACCTCGGGCGTTTGTTCCGTACAACAGACCGCGGGCAAAACTGGCAACCCATGACAGCCGATGACCAGTTTCTGCGGGTCAGTTCGGTCACCATAGATCCGAATGATCCGGAAACGATGTACCTGTGCACGGAAACGCAGGGGCTTTGGGTGACGCACAACAAAAGCGCCGCACAACCTGCATGGGCACTGGTGGAACAATACCCGTTTCAGCACCCGGAACGGGTGTCTTTTAACCCCGGCCAACCGACGGAAATGTGGGTGGCGAGTTTTGGAAACGGCATGCGGTTCGGGACGGCTGTTACGCCGACCAGCGAACCGGTGGGATCACAGGCTACACAAATGCGCATCCTGAACAATCCTTTGAATGGCAATCAGTTAAGCCTTTTAGTTGAAGCCGTGCAGGAAATGCAGGTCTCATTCACCCTGACCGACGCGCACGGAAGAAGACTCCGGCAGTTTGAAAATCAAACTATTGGAAAGGACGCAAAGCCGATCGAACTCACATTGCCGGATTTGTCGGCGGGCATTTATTTCCTTCAAATGAACGATGTAGCCGGGCGAATTGTGGCCTCGGGTAAACTGTTGAAAATTTAAACGGCCGTACGAATCTCCTCATTCAACCAATGCCTTTTCTATATTTGCGGCCCCAAAAAACCGCTGCTTTTATTGAAAATCACAATTCCCGGATCGCGGATACCCGATTCTTCCAAAAATCAGGATTTCTCCCGCCACATAATATTCATTCAAACGTTACTATCCCGATTCTCCTTCAATTCTAGAAATATGCACCTATCCTTAGCCCATCGCATACGACCGGCCCTGTGGTCTAAGTTAGTTCTTTGGATACTGCTTTTGGGTGCAAATACGCCTGCCATCCAGGCGCAACAACCGGTACCTACAACCGTGCCGGCCACCCCAACCAGTCGGCCGGTGGTGGATACGACGCCGCTGTTTTTTACCTACGCATTTTCTCCGGAACGTTTTCATCCGGCAGATGATACCCTGCCGGAAAAGGATTTTCGTTTTTACGATCCCGCCCGTCAGCAGCCCATCGACTGGGGGACGCTCGGAAACCTGGGCACCCCGGCAAGGCCGTTGTTTTTTGAAACGCCGGCGCGACTCGGGTTCGATGTCGGGGTGCATACCTTCGATCTGTACAAATTGCAGCCTGCCGACCTGCGGTTTTACCGGAACAGCCGTTCATTCAGCGACGTGTTTTTTTCGCAGGGACGTACCCAACTGGAAGGCATGATGAATGCCAGGCTGGCGCATACGTTTTCGGGCGGAACCAATTTTTCGATGGACTACCGTACCATCAACAACCTGGGGCAATACAGGTACCAGCGTGCAAAACACAATGCTTTGTTGCTGGGCCTCTGGGTCCCTGTCGGCGAACGGTACGATGCATTTCTTATTTTTTCAAAAAATGTGAACCGCCAGCAGAATAACGGCGGTATCGCACCCGGCACCGTTTTCGGCTCGGCAGACTTTTCAGGGCCCATCAACGCGGAAGTAAACCTGCCCGAACTCAAGGCATATACCCGGCACGACGACCAGACTTTGCAGTTGATACAGCACCTGCGGTTTGCAGGCGACGAAACAGCCGGCAAACGGGTACTGCGGGCCACCCACAGTATTGCGTGGAAAAAACAGAACTGGAAATTTTCGGACGGCGATGACACGGAGGGTGTGGCTTCCGACTCCACTTTTTTCGACACCCTGCTGGTCGACCTGCGCGGTATCAGGAATTACATAGAACTGGACAGGATCGATAACTCCTTCACCCTCAATACATTTAAATCAAAAAAAACGGGCCGTCCTTCCGACGTACTGGCAGTGGGCATTAAACACAGTTATTTCAGCCTCCGCCAGGAACCGCAAAAAACGGCTTTCTCCAACCTGTTTCTGACGGGGGAATTCGGCATCACACCTTCGGATCGTTTTGCCCTGACCGCTGACGCGGCACTCGGAGTACTGAAAAATATCGGCGAATATCAATTGCACGGAAACCTCGTGCTGGGGCTGGGAAAAGCAGGTGTTCTGAAAGCATCGATCCTGAGTCAGCGTTATCCGGTGCCGCTTCTGGCCGACCGTTTGTACATCAGCAAGCGGTCTTTCTGGAACAACAGTTTTGAAAAACCGGTTGAGAACACGCTGACGGGAAGTTACGCATTGCCTTTGATCGGATTCGAGGCGACCGTGCGTACACACCTGCTGAACAACTATATCTATTACGATCAGAAGAGCGTCGTTGCGCAGGCCGGTTCTCCGTTGCAGGTAGCCCAAATACTGGTGAGTGAAAACGTGCGGCTTGGAAAAATTCATTTCGACAATACGGTAGCCTTGCAGCGCTTCAATCGTAGCGACATCATTCACCTGCCGAAATGGTTCAGCAAAAACAGCCTGTATTTTTCAGGAAAAATATTCAAAAAGCGTATGCTGCTCGATCTCGGCGTCGACTTCCGGATTAACAGTGAGTTCACGCCCGATGCTTACCAGCCGCTGAACTGGCAATTTCATTTACAGGACACGTTGACCCAAAAACCATACCCATGGATGGATGCTTTTATCGCATTTAAAGTGCAGTCGTTCCGCTTCTTCTTCCGCTACGAAAACCTGCAAACCATCTGGAATAAAACGGATGTGTTTTATCAGACTGCATTACATCCACAACCATTCGGCGCCATCCGGCTGGGCATTTCCTGGCGTTTTATGGATAATAATGTGGAAGAATCGGGATCGAATCCGGAGGCGCCTACGGGTATCGGGCCTGCCAGACAATAGAGTGCGAAGTCTTCAGTGCGAAGTGCGAAGTCAATAAAAGTGCGAAGTCTTCAGTGCGAAGTGCGAAGTCAGGAACAACGTGAGTGGCCACCGACTTCGCACTTCGCACTGAAGACTTCGCACTTCTTCTAGGTGGGTTTCTTTCCGCCTTTCAAAAAGCCCTGAATTGATTTGAGCGAATCCCACTGATCATTGGCGGCCAGATTAGCCTGCGAAGGCCAGGTTCCGGGATCGTGCATAGCCAGTTGCGGGCCGGCATTGGTCAGGATTTCGCGCAGGCGTTCTACGGGCGTGTCGGCCAGTTGGCGGTAGGTATGAACGCCATATTGATTGAGCAGCATTTGAATTTTCGGGCCGATACCTTCCACCACCGTCAGGTCGTCCTGAAGATGGGAAGCAGCAGCCATACCGATATTTTCCGGTTCGGAAGTTGGCACGATCGCGGCTGCAAAAGGTGTGTTCAGTGTTTCCACAGGTGTACTGACCTTTACTTCTGCGTGTACATGCGGCTTTTCCTCGCTTTCCATTTCGCCATTCGAACTGGTATTTTTGACAATAATCTCCGCCAAAGGAGTAGAACCTTCCGAAATAACAACGGAAACATTGTTGTCGGGAGGAACGGTTGCTACGACAGGCGCCACCACATCGGGTTCGACAGGAGTATCGGGCGTGTCCGGAGCGTCTTGCGCCACCACTTCGAGCGGCACGTCGTCGGCCACAATTGTATCAGGATCGTAGGAAAGTCCCAGTTCGGTTTCCACCTGCCGGTTGCGCGATTCCGTTTCTTCCATGTCGGCTTCCAACTGCGTGACACGTTCGCGCAGGTTGCTGTTATTGCGGTTCAGGCTGACGATCTGAGCGGATAAATTGCTGTTGTCCGTTTCGAGTGCGCTGTGTTTTGCCCGCAGAGTCGTCAGTTCGGTCGTAAGCGTTTCGGAAGTAATTTTCAGGCTCTGGTTGTCGAGGCGGAGTTTTTCGGCTTCCTGCTTGTAGCGGTTCCACAATATCCAGCCCAGCCATATTCCCAGCAGGAATGCGACGAACAGCATGATAAATATTTCCAGGGTGTGCTGCGTATAGGTGCCGGTGCCGGGACTTAAACGAATGTCTTGTTCAAACATGATAAGGTGGGTTATTTAGATGATTATCACTTGTTTATGCGAATTTCAACGCGGCGGTTCCGATAACGGCCCCAGGGAGTGTCGTTGGTGGCGATGGCCTTGGATTCGCCGTAGGATCTGGTTTTGATCTGTTTGGCCGCTACCCCTTTTTTGATCAGAATATTGCGGATGCTATTGGCCCGCAATAGCCCGAACCGGACGTTATCCTTTGATTCGCCTACGAAATCGGTGTGCCCTGAAATAGTAACATTGCCGCCGGAACTGTTTAGTTCGCTCGCCAGGCGGTTGAGGTAATCGTCTATGGCAGCATCGTCTTCCTTCCGGATAGAATTATACGGAAAATGTATCACCATTCGGTCTTCCACCTCTTCCATCTGTACTTCGTTCATTCTGGATTCCGTGACGGGCGGACGGGTGGCAGGTCTTTGAGCGGATTTAGTAGCGCCGGACGGTGTTGACGGCGTCACTTCCGACACCGTGAGATCGGTAGTGACCGTGTCGCTTTCCACAGGCTCTATGCCGCTACCCTGCCCGTTTTGCACCATTGCTGCGGCCGTTTCGCCACACACGCCCTTGATGGTGCAGGTATACCAACGCCAGCAGATTGCACTCCAGACTGCAAAAAGAATGAATACAAGAGATTTGGAATTCATAAAAGGCTATTTTTCACAGTGCAACGATTCATTTCAGACCCGAAATTCTGAAACGCGGGGCAATTATCGGCATTGATTTTCAGGTTTTTAGCAAAAACACAAAAAAAATACCCGGATGCATGGAGAATGACATCCGGGTAGTGGTGTTTTCATTTCATTTTCCGACAAGTGTCATAAAATTGTCATGCAAGTATACGTTGATTTTTAAATAAAGATGCCCTTATCCGTTTTTTCTCTCAAAAATGCTGTCATGCTGACAAATTTTAAGCGCATCTTTATTTTTGCCTTTTATCATTTGCCCTTTCTGCTGTATGAATCAGGTTTCTTTGGATGATTTTTCGAAAATAGATATCCGGACCGGGACCATTAAAGAGGTAATACCATTTCCGAATGCACGCAAACCTTCGTGGCAGTTGCTCATCGACTTCGGACCCGAAATCGGTATGAAACGCAGCAGCGCCCAGCTGACCACATTGTATGCAGCAGAAGACCTTCTTGAAAAACAGGTGTTGGCAGTGATAAATTTCCCGCCCAGGCAAATCGCCAATTTCTTTTCGGAAGTCCTGGTGCTGGGCCTGGAACAGGAACACGGCAGCGGTGTGGTGCTGCTACAGCCGGAAAGAGGGGTGAAAAATGGGTTGAGGGTGAGTTGAGGGTGTTGAAAGGTTGAGGGGTTGAGGGTGTTGAGGGTGCTTCGCTCAATCTCCGTTAAATATCCTGAGTGAAGCACCCTCAACCCCTCAACCTCTCAACAATCTCAAGGCAATTCCCACCTCGCCTGCATCAACGTACTCAAGTCTTCCGGCCAGGAGCGCAACAGCAAAAACAATCCCGCAAACATGACGATCTTCACCAGCACACTGGCACGGGAATAATCTTTTTTCGACCGGGCATTCCAGATGATAATAGTAGCCACAAAAGCCGGCAACAGCAATAGAACCCCGCCGGCAATGACCTGCCACTGCGGAGCCTTCGTTTCGTGCCAGAAAAACAGCAAAAACCCGATCAGAATGCTGGCAGTGAGTCCGGTAAAACCCGCCGGTTTGCGCGCAAAACGGGGTCCTTTCAACACTGCCAGCGTAGCGCAACCGCATTGTGAATCGCCGATAAAATCCTCGAGGTCTTTAATCTGCTCGCGTAACAGGTTGGTAATGAATGCGAAAAGCCCATACATCCATACCGAACTCACTGCAATCTGCATGGCTTCCGGCTGTATGAAGGAGGTCAGCCAGATAGGACGGTCTTCCGGAAAAAGCATGATGATGGGAACTACGCCGCATAAAACCGACACCAGGAAATTGCCCATGATGGCAGTGCATTTCAGTTGCCAGGCGTACAAAAACAACATGAACGACACCCCGGGAAATACCCACAGCGGCCAGTGCGTGCGGGGTTGCAGGGACTGATCGATGGTGAAGGCCAGAATATGAACCAGAATAACCAGTCCGGAATACAGCACCAGCGCGAACGGAGCGGGCAAATATCGGCCCCAGATCATACGCTCAGGCTTGTTGATCAGGTCGATTTCCCGATCGTAATAATCATTGAGCACGTAACCGGCCAGGGTAGTAAGCACCGTTGCGCCGGCAATCAGCCCGAAAACAGAAGGCGTCAGTACCGGAATGCCACCCGCTTTGAGTATTGCGGGGCGCAGAATAAACCAGTATGGGATGAATTGTGTCAGAAACACAATCAACAAATTCGGAAAGCGAAACAGACGGATAATAGCCAGCACCTGATTCATGCGGCACAAAGTCCGAAATTTTCAGATATTCAAAAATTATCTCACACAAATATCTCTTCCATCCTCCCGCGTCATTTGGGTCGTGGAATCTACGGACTCTCACTTCTCACCTCTCACTTCTCACTTCTGTTCAGTATTCCGGCCATTTGCCCTGCAACTTCATCACTTTTTCAAGGATGTCCCGTACACAGCCTGCGCCGCCGGGAAGTGGAGAAATATAATCGCAAATTTCTATCACCTCCGGCACGGAATCCGAAGGACAGGAAGAAACGATCACCTTGCGCAGCACGGGAATGTCGGGAATGTCGTCGCCCATATAACAGATTTCGGAGGAGAGCAGCCCGCTGCTTTCCAGAAACGCCTGAAAAACAGGCAATTTTTCGCTCACACCGGAGTAATATTCGGTAATACCGAGACCTGTGAGGCGTTTTTTGGTTCCTTCCGAACGACCGCCGGTAATGATACAAATCTGGTACCCGGCCTGAAGCGCCCATTTTACCACCTGTCCGTCGCGCACGTTCATGGTACGCAGCAGTTCGCCGGCTTCCGTTATCAGGATGTTATTGTTGGTAAAAACGCCGTCTACGTCGAATACGAAGCCTTTGACGGCGCGTAATTTATCGAACAAGTGTACCAGTTCGATCTCTACCGGTTGCAGAACAGGTATATCGGAAGGAATATAACTGACCACCGCATCGAGTCCGACTTCGGGCAGGTCGTCTTTTCTGACTATTTGTTGTTCGCTCGCCATTCGTAAACCCATTTAGCCTGGATCTGTTCCAGGTGGCCTTCGCTGGATTCTTCACGCGTGCCCTCGAAATTGGGAATTTCAAGGATCCATTGCAGGAGTTCCGTGAAACGGATGCGGTAAATTTTGCTCTCGTCAAAATCTTCGCCGAAACGTTCGTACAGCGCCATGGCAACGTCTTCGTGATCGGCCCAGCCGAAGGGCATATTATCAAAATCGTGAAAAGGCATATGTGGATGGTGTTTTGTGTGTGGTGTTTAGTGTTTGGGGTACATTGCTCAGGCGATTGTTCATTATTCGGCAAATATTAAATAATCGCCTGAGCAATGTACCCCAAACACTAAACACCAAAAACCAAACACCAGATACTTAATGTTCGTGTCCGATAATTCGCCGCTGGTCCGGAATCGTCACCGTGATCTGTGCGGCTTCGTCCAGGATCACACACTGACAACCCAGCCGGCTTTCCAGACGCGGATTGATGGCGCGGTCGATAAAATCTTCTTCCTTGTCCGATATTTCTTCCAGAAAATCTTCTCCTTTTTCCACGTACAGGTGGCAGGTGGAACACGCGCAGACGCCCCCGCAATTGTGATTGAGGTGCACGTCGAAATCTTCCGTCAGTTCCAGAATGGACATGTCGACAAAATTGCCGGACACTGTTTTCGGCGGTATATTGGTATCTTCGAATTGAAATGTAACTGTAGCCATGGATTGCTCTGCCTTCAAGAGGGGTGCAAAGGTAATTTGTTGCGGGTTCAAACACTGCAATCCCAAGAAGGTTTTCTGAAATGAATGTTCAGAAGAATTCCCGCAGTACCAACTATGTCAAAAAAATCCTGTTCTTACGCCATCCCATTTATACCTGACCGGCATGTGCCTTCCGGTTTTTACCATCCGTTTTTCAATCTGAAACAACCGGGTCATTTTTTTTTCTTAAATAAGACCAATCAGTTCGGTTTAATATAGAAAAGCCCTACTTTTGGCTGTTTAGACCCTCGATAATAACTTTTCACAGCGCTTGTGTCATGCAATTTGGAACCCATCAATTACAGCCGACGAACGAGGAACCTGAGTTTAAAAAATGGAAATTCAGGGAGCTAAAGATTTACGCTTCTACCGAATGGCTGGCGGACAATAAAAAGAAATACCGCCAGGTGTTCGACCGGCTTGAAACGACTTATATCTATGCTGAACTGTCCTTTCACAACAAACATTTCGATATCGAGGACTGGGAGGTGAACGTAGAACTGCGTTGTTACGCGGTAAAAAAACAACGAAAAGAGATTTGTGTCCTGCCTTTTCGCCGCAAAGTGAGCAAATACGACGCTGTCGGATACATCCGGGAAGGCTGGGGCAACAAGCAGGAAGGTGTTTTCTGGAAAAAGGGCGCCTACTATTGGGAGGCCTGGATCGAAGGAGAAAAGGTGGGCTCCAAATATTTCTACGTCGAAGAAGCCGGGCGCCCGCTCAGCAAAACCGACAATCCATACTGCCAGATCACTTCGCTCCGCATGTACGAAGGCCCTTACGACGATATTCCGGAGTTCGAGCGCCAGTACATGAAGCGGTTTTACGGAGAAGAAACCCGGTACATCTATGCGGAAATCACGCTCAAAAACCTGCTGTTCAGCAAACAGTGGCAGTGCGAGTTGTTTATCAAATTTTACAATGACGCCCGCGAACTGAAAGGCCAGGTGGTACGCCTGCACAAAGTCGAAAAAAGCGACGACGGCATGAAAATTACCGCCGGCTGGGGCAGCAACGTGAAAGGCTCCTGGCGAAACGACCGCTATACTGCGGAAATCGTTTTTATGGACCAACTCGTGGCTGTGATGCCATTCGAAGTCGGCCTCGACTGGGATGAAGGGGTAAATGCCGTATTCCTGCCCGACAAAGGCCAGCAGGTTTTCCTGCAGCCCGACGAGGAAGATACCGAGAGTTTCGAAGAGGTGTTGTCCAAACTCAACGCCCTGATCGGCCTGAACGAGATCAAAAACAAGGTGCGCGAACACGCACAATACATTCAGTTTCTGCAACTTAGAAAGGAAAAAGGATTTGCCGAAAAAGACGGTATCAACGTACATTCTATTTTTATCGGCAACCCCGGCACCGGTAAAACGACCGTTGCCAAAATGATGGGCCGCCTGTATAAAAAAATGGGCCTGCTCACCAAAGGCCATGTACACGAAGTGGACCGTACTGATCTGGTCGGCGAATACATCGGCCAAACGGCGCCGAAAGTGAAGGATGCCATCGAAATGGCGCGCGGTGGCGTATTGTTCATCGACGAGGCATATTCCCTGGCCCGGAGCGCCGAAGATTCCAAGGATTTCGGCCGCGAGGTGATTGAAATTCTGGTGAAGGAATTGTCCAACGGTCCCGGCGACCTGGCAGTGATCGTAGCCGGTTACCCCAAGGAAATGAAAACCTTCCTGGATTCCAACCCGGGTCTGCGCAGTCGTTTCAAAATGACCTTCGAATTTGCCGATTACCTGCCGCAGGAACTCAGCCTGATTGCCGATTATGCCTGCAATGAAAAAGAAGTGCTCCTGGCTAAAGAAGCAAAAGTACTTGTAAATGAGTTGATTACGGAAGCATTCAGAAGCCGGGACCGCGCATTCGGTAATGCGCGTTTCGTGCACGACCTGATCGACAAAGCCAAAATACAACTCGGTTTGCGCATGATGGGCAACCCGGAAGTGCGTAGCCTGGCATCCGAGGCCCTGACCATCATCCTGAAAGACGACGTAGAAAAGGTGAAGGTGACACAGAAACGCCCATTGCCCAATATTCCGGTCGACGAAGCCCTGCTTTCCGTGGCGCTGCACGAACTGGACAGCCTCATCGGGATGCAAAACATCAAAAAGGACATCCGGGAACTGGTCAATCTGGTGCGTTTCAACCGGGAATCCGGCCGCGACGTACTCGGACGTTTCTTCCTGCATACTGTTTTTGTAGGCAATCCGGGCACCGGCAAAACGACTGTAGCGCGTATTCTTACCAAAATTTACAAAGCCCTCGGCGTACTCGAACGCGGCCATATGGTGGAAACTGATCGTCAGGGACTCGTAGCGGGTTATGTGGGTCAGACGGCTATTAAAACCACCGAACGGGTGGAAGAATCCATGGGCGGCGTGCTGTTTATCGACGAAGCCTATGCACTGACCAATTCCGGCCGCGGCTCACAGGGCGATTTCGGCGACGAGGCCATTCAAACCCTGCTGAAACGGATGGAGGACCACCGCGGACAGTTCTTCGTTTTCGTGGCAGGTTACCCTGAAAATATGGACCATTTCCTGAAAACGAACCCGGGCCTCAACAGCCGTTTCGACAAGGTGCTGCGTTTTGAAGATTATGCGCCGGAAGAACTGCTCGAAATCGCGTTGTTTATGTTTCAGCAGGAGCATTACCGTGTAGAGGAAGAAGCGCGGGAATACCTGGGTAAATACCTGCGGTTCCTGCACCAGTTCCGCGATAAATATTTCGGGAATGCACGTGCCGTTCGACAGGTGGTGATGGAAGGCATTAAAAATCAGAACCTCCGTATCGCACAAAATCGCCCTGAAGAAGACGAGCGTATGCACACCATTACAGCCGACGACGTAGCATCGTTCACATTTGAAAAAGACAAACTCAACCTGTTTGTCCGGAAGAATATCGGCTTCGGCAAATAGGAAACACGGATTTCGCGGATAAGAAGCGGATTTCGCGGATTTGATCTGAACAAATGCGGTCATTCGCTATTTAAGGAGAGTTCCATTCGGTGGTTTTATTCTGTACTTGAATACAGAAAAGCACATTGAATAGAACACTCCTTTTATTTTTTGTATTGGTAAACCGGTTTTCCTTTCAACGGAATCAAATCCGCGAAATCCGCTTCCAATCCGCGAAATCCGCGTTTCAAATCGCGTTGCTATGAAGAAAAAAATCGTCGTCGCCATCACCGGTTCCTCCGGCTCTATCTATGCCAAAACCCTGCTGGACACTTTGACGACCCTGTCGGATCAGATCGAGGCTGTAGGAGTGGTCTTGTCCGACAATGCCCGCCTGAACTGGGAACTGGAGATTGGAAAACCGGACTTCAGCCCCTACCCTTTCCAATTCTACGAAAAGAATGATTTTTTTGCTCCGTTTGCCAGCGGATCTGCCCGCTATGAAACGATGGTCGTTTGTCCATGCTCCATGGGCGTGCTGGCACGCATTGCTACCGGCATCAGCAACGACCTGATCACACGAGCCGCCGACGTGATCCTGAAAGAACGGCGACGGCTTGTTCTTATCACCCGCGATACCCCCCTCAGCCTGATTCATATCAACAACATGAAAACGGTAACCGAGGCCGGCGGCATTATTTGCCCAGCGAGCCCCTCTTTTTATTCCCGGCCTGAAGACCTGACCGCAATTGTTCGCACCGTCACCGACCGGGTACTCGATCTGGCAGGGTTTGAGTTGAAGAGTTACAGGTGGGGAGAAGATAACGGCTGAGTAAAATATTGTATAAAAAAGATCGCTCAAAGCAATTGTATTGATATAATTGAAACGCCGGCGCCTTTTTACTTTTGCACTTTCAGGTCAATAATTGACCCAAAAACGAATCATAACCATGTCCTACAGTAGTCTCCGCGAAGCCGTCAACGACCTTGAACGCAATGGCATGCTCCTCCGCATCCGCGAAGAAGTTGATCCCAACCTGGAAATTGCGGAGATACACCGGCAGGTGTTCGAGCGGCACGGACCGGCTATTTTGTTCGAGCGAGTCAAAGGCAGCCCGTTTCAGGCGGTCAGCAATGTGTACGGCACTTTCAAACAAACGGAATGGTTGTTTCGCCACAGCCTCGATCGGGTGAAAAGGGTGATCGAACTCAAAAAAGATCCTGCGGCATTTTTGAAAAACCCGTTGCGCTATTTGAGCGCGCCTTTCACTGCCGTGTCGGCGCTGCCAATGCGCAGCCTTGCAGGAGGCGCGGTTACATACGGCACGACAAGCATCGATCAGTTGCCGCAAATCAAAAGTTGGCCCATGGACGGCGGCGCTTTCGTTACCATGCCGCAGGTGTATACGGAAGACCCCGATCAACCCGGGCCCATGCATGGCAACCTGGGCATGTACCGCATCCAACTGTCTGGAAATGAGTACGTTCCGAATGAAGAAATCGGATTGCACTACCAGTTGCACCGGGGCATCGGTGTGCACCACACCCGATACAATGAACTGAACCGGCCTTTTCATGCCAGCGTTTTTGTGGGCGGACCGCCGAGTCACGCTTTTTCGGCCATCATGCCATTGCCGGAAGGATTGAGCGAACTGACGTTTGCCGGTATGCTCGCGCAGCGTCGTTTCAGGTATACCCGCCGGGATGGGCATTTCCTGAGTTCAGATGCCGATTTTGTCATCACCGGTGAAATCCTGAAAAACGTCAAAAAACCCGAGGGCCCTTTTGGCGATCACCTGGGTTACTACTCCCTCACGCACGATTTTCCGGTCATGCGCGTCCACAAAGTGTACCACCGCAAAAATCCGCTCTGGCATTTCAGCGTCGTCGGCCGGCCTCCCATGGAAGACAGCAGTTTCGGATGGCTGATCCACGAACTGGTGGCGCCGCTCACGCCGCAGGAATTCCCCGGCCTGAAGGAACTGCACGCCGTCGATGCGGCAGGCGTACACCCGCTGCTGCTGGCCATCGGACACGAGCGCTACATGCCTTTCCGCGAACGTGTACCGGAAGAGATCCTCACCATCGCCAACCGCATTCTTGGAACGGGGCAGACATCCCTGGCGAAGTTTCTGTTTATTGCCGCGGCTGACGATAATCCGTCGCTCGACACACACGACATCCCGCACTTTTTCCAACATTTTCTGGAACGTGTGGACTGGACACGCGACCTGCACTTTCAAACCAAAACCACCATCGACACGCTGGATTACTCCGGCTCGGGCTGGAATGCCGGCTCGAAAGTGGTCGCCGCCTGCCGGGGAGAACGCCGGCGCGAACTCAAAGCCGAATTGCCCGACAACTTCGCCTTGCCGGAAGGATTCAGCACGCCGCAGTTTTTTCAGCCGGGCATCCTGATGATTCAGGCGCCGCGTTTCGAATACGAAAAAACGGCACGCGAGCAGGCCATGGAACTTTGCCGGTGGCTCGAGCGTTTCGACCTCCAACACATTCCGCTGATCGTACTGGCCGACGACGCACGCTTTACCGCTGCCAACCTGAATAACTTTGTGTGGGTGGCGTTCACGCGGGCCAACCCGAGCCACGATCTGTACGGCGTGCAGGCTTTTACCGAATTCAAGCACTGGGGCTGCCGCGGTCCGCTGGTGATCGACGCCCGGAAAAAACCGCATCATGCCCCGGAACTGGAAATTGATCCTTCCGTAGTGCAAAACGCGCGAAAAGTGCTCGAAAGGCATAGGTTTTGAGGGCTGTTTAATTTTTTTTGAAAAAAATCCCGTGTGCACTTGGTTTTCCGGTCGTAGCGCTTTTATCTTTGCCCCGCTTCCGCAAAGAGGCCCGTTCGTCTAGGGGTTAGGACGCAGGATTTTCATTCCTGTAACACGGGTTCGATTCCCGTACGGGCTACAAAGCCACCTCCAAAAGAGGTGGCTTTTTTTATTTTGCAAATGCTCTGAACCATCCTGTTATCATTTGCCATCTGATAAAAAGATTAAACTATTCGATTTGAATCGAAGATAAAAGCCAACTTTTTCAAACAGCATTACTGCTGCATAATACACTTATATTATTTTACTGGAACCTATAACATCAAATTAATAATTTTTTATTCAATAAAATTATATTAATTTATTCCGTTTTTCCAAACAAATCCAATTTTCCCAAAATTATCCGCCCTGCCCCTTTACCTTCGCCGGTATCACTTTGCAACCTACATGGCGAAAAACGATCTCTTCCAACATTACCATGCTGCCCCGGAATTCTGGGATGAAATGCGGCTGCCCGATGGCGCCGTCCGCACGCACTACGAAGCCGTGGTACGTGAATTGAGTCAGTTACCTGCCGATGACCTGAAGCGGAAGGAGGAACTGGCCAAGCAACTTTTTATGAACCAGGGCATCACCTTCACGGTGTATTTCGAGAACGAGGGCATCGAACGCATTTTCCCGTTCGACATCATTCCGCGCATCATCGTGGAAAGTGAGTGGCTGCACATCGAGGAAGGCATCAAGCAGCGGCTGAAAGCGCTCAACCTGTTCCTGAAAGATATTTACAATGAGCAGCAAATCGTAAAAGACGGGATCGTGCCGGCCAGCCTGATCGTCACCTGTCCGCACTTCACCCGTGAAGTGTTCGGCATTCCGGTGATACACGATATTTACGTGCATATTGCCGGTATCGACCTGATACGGGATGCCGACGGGACGTATTACGTGCTGGAAGACAACCTGCGAACGCCATCCGGCGTGAGTTACATGCTCGAAAACCGGGAGATCACCAAGCGCATTTTTCCGAATATGCTGGCGGATAATTCGGTTAAAAAAGTGTCCGATTACCCGCTGATTCTTGGAAAAATTCTTCGGTCGCTGGCGCCGCGTCCTGTCGGTCAGCCGGTTGTAGCGCTACTCACGCCCGGTATCTTTAATTCTGCATATTACGAGCACACGTTCCTGGCCCGCTACATGGGCATCGAACTGGTGGAAGGGCGCGACCTGGTGGTAGACGATCACAAAGTGTATATGAAAACGACCCGTGGCAAACGCCAGGTGGACGTGATTTACCGCCGGGTGGACGACGACTTTCTCGATCCGCTCGTGTTCCGGCCCGACAGCGCGCTCGGTGTGCCGGGATTAATGTCGGCATACCGGCGTGGAAATGTGGCGCTGGTAAACGCCGTAGGCAACGGTGTGGCCGATGACAAAGCAATTTACGCTTACGTGCCCGATATGATCAAATATTACCTGAACGAAGAGCCGATCCTGCAAAACGTCCCTACCTACCGCATGGAAGATATCGAAGCGCGTGCGCACGTTTTTGCCAATATGGAAAAAATGGTCGTCAAGCGTACCAATGAATCGGGCGGCTACGGCATGGTGATGGGCAACAAGGCCAGCCCGGAAGAACTGGACGGCGCCAAAGCGGCTATCCTGGCCGATCCCCGCTCCTTCATTGCACAACCGATCATTAAACTTTCCACCGTACCCTGCCTGATAGATGGCAAATTGCAGCCCCGCCACGTCGATCTCCGGCCGTATGCACTGTGCGGTCCGCAAGGCATCGAGATCGTGCCGGGTGGGCTCACCAGGGTGGCTCTGCGCGAAGGTTCGCTGGTGGTGAATTCGTCGCAGGGCGGGGGGAGCAAGGATACGTGGGTCGTGGGTTAGTTATTGGTTATTGGTTATTGGTTATTAGTGGTCTCCGCTCAAGGATATAAAGGCAATGGCAATTAGTACAACTGATTGGCAATCAACACTTTCATACAATTCAAACACCCTGCACAACAAAACCCAAGAGCAACGCACACTAATAACCAATAACTAATAACCAATATCAACAAAACCCAAGAGCAACGCACACTGATAACTAATAACCAATAACCAATAACAAAAAATGTTAAGCCGCATCGCAGATTCCCTTTTTTGGATGGCCCGCTACATGGAGCGCACCGACGGTATGCTCCGGATGCTGAAGATCAACCTGATCACGGCGCTGGACCGGAGCGGACAAGCCAATTTCAACTGGCAGCCGGTATTGAAAATATTCACGTCGTTGCCGCCGGAAGAAGTGGAACGCCTGTCGCTCAACAGCGATGAGGTGCTGCGCTACATGATTTTTAACAAGGAAAACGAAAATTCCATCCGAAGTATAGTGGGCAAGGCCCGCGAGAACACACGCGGTGCACAGGACCATGTAACCAAGGAAGTGTGGGAAAGTATCAATGAATTTTACCACAAACTGAACGACCCGGGGCTGGAAAAAGCCATTGCCCGCGGCGAACAAATCGTTATGCTGAGTGGTCTGATCAATCAATACCTGCATTTTACAGGCGTAGCGGAAGTAACGATGCCACGCGAACAAGGATGGAACTACCTGAACCTGGGAAAATTCATCGAACGGGGCGTGATCACGGCGGATATTCTGGACATCAAATTCAGCAATATATCCAACGATCTGGCCAACCCATCCGATGTGCCCTACTGGCGCAACCTGCTGCTGTCGTTGAACTGTTATGAACTGTATCTGAAACGTTACCAGGGCAGCCTCGACGGGCAGAATGTGGCGGATCTGGCTATTTTGAATCCACAATTCCCGCGTTCGCTGGCCTATTGCCTTTTCCGGCTCGAACGTACTGTACAGCACCTGTCGGATGAGTACCCGGAAAATTCCGACCCGGTAAAAAAGATCATTGGCCGCCTGCGTGCCAAAGTTGAATTTGCCGATATGGAAAGTATTTCCGGCGTTGGATTGCACACCTTTTTGACAGAGATGAAACTCAACTTTTACCAGTTCAGCAATGCGCTGGGCAGGACTTATTTTGCCTACAACTAGACGATGCCGACTTTCAAGATCAACCACCTGACACAATACCGGTACGACCGACCGGTTCGGGAAAGCACCAACCAGATAAAGGTTTTTCCCGCTACCTACAACGGTCAGGAAACAACCCGGCATAAACTGACCATTACCGGCGAACCCTTTATTAACCGCTTCACCGATTACTGGGGCAATGAAGTGGGCTGGTTCACCCTGAACGCTTCGCACCAGGAATTGCTGATCGACAGCCAGGTTATCGTAAAAACGTCGAATTCGCTGCAAAATCCGCTTGTGACGTCGAGACTCGGCGACTGGGAACTTATACGGCAGGAAGTGAGCAGGCAATTGTATCTGCTCGATCTTTGCAGGCCGGAAAACATTGCCGCAGCCGATAAAATCGCATCCATCGTACTCGATTTACGCCATAGCCGCGATACCCCCGCTGTTTTTATTCAGCGGTGCTCCGAATACATATTCGATCATTTCACGTATCAGAAAGGAATCACCACCGTAGAAACCACACTCGACGAAATTCTGGAGCACCAGATGGGCGTGTGTCAGGACTTTGCGCACGTGCTCCTGCAAATCCTCCGCTCGGAAGGTATGCCTGCGCGTTACGTCAGCGGGTACATTTGTCCGAACAAGGACGGCGCACGCGGCGCAGGTGCCACCCATGCGTGGGTGGAAGTTTGGTTGCCCGAATCAGGCTGGGTCGGTATCGACCCCACCAACAATACCTGGGTGAGTGATCAGCACGTGAGCCTGGCTGTAGGCAGGCATTTTGAGGATTGCAGCCCTGCCAAGGGAACTTTTAAAGGACCCGCTAATCAGGAATTATCCGTCTTTCTCTCCGTCAGTTACGAGGACGGCAGCAAAGTGGAAGACAGCAATATGGTTCAGATGAGCAAAGAGCCGGTCTTTATTCAGAACGTGCAGATGGAGGAAGGCGTGCAGCAGCAGTGATTTTTGAAGGTTTATGAGGTTGATAAATGTTGATGAGGTTGATGGGGGTTGATATTAGGCGCCTCGAAAACAGAAGAATGCTTTTCTGTTCGAGTGGCCGTATATCAACCCTTATCAACCTCATCAACCCTTATCAACATTTATAAACCCTCATCAACAACCAACTAGTAGTCCGTTTCGTCGGGAATATCTTCCTCCTCATCACGACGGCGGGTCACAATGATGTGATCGTCTTCATCGCTGGAGCCGTCATCTACAATATCATCGTCTTCTTCGCCGTGTCCGTCGAATTCATCGCCAACTTCTACGTCAGCGAAATCTTCCCGAAGTTGACCTTCATCATCATAGTCTTCATCTTCTTTGACAAGACGTTTGGCTTCCAGAATGGTCATACGAATCAGGTAATAGGTATCGTCGGTCTCGAAAGGGAGTGCCGACACCTTTTTACCCTCCTTGTCCGTGTAGGAAAGAAGGTGATCTGCATAACCGGAAGGGTATTTCATTTTTACGAGGCGGACAATGTCTTCCGGAAGGGCATCGTAATCTTTGACAACGCGTTTTTTAGCCAAGGCCTGGTGTAATTTGGATTTTAGAATCAGTACGCTGGGCGAACCGTTTTTCGTTAGCGGCAAATTTAAACGAATGGGTTTCTATTCGTCAAAATTTTTTTCACTGATTTTTTATTGCCCTTTCCTGATTTCAACAATTTCGACCCTGCGCTCGCGTGCAGCATCGGGGTGATAAACGGAATTCCGCTCGTCGTGCAGGTCATCGCTGATGTTGTGGCGGGCATTTGTTTCGCCAAAACTCACTTCCGACAACTTTAATTGCCCGGACTGAATATAGGGTTTGAGGGCGCCGTCGGCAAAAAAATCAAAATAATTTTTTACGCTGCTGACCCTGCGCTTGCCGAGTTCGAGGTTATAATCGGATTTTGCACGCGGACTGGTGAAACCTTTGATGAGTACTTCGAGTTGTTCGCCTTTTTGCATGCGTACCAAAAGCAGATCGGCGAGTTGAATAAGTCGGTCGTAACCACGGCGTACTTCGTTCTCAAAAAAGTCGTCCGTCAGGTTTTCCGCAGCTTCGGAACGGGCGCCTGACAGACCCTGCGAAAAACGGGACCGGTATTCGTCCTGCTTTTCCAGGTAAGTTAAAACCGTTTCCTCGTATTGCTTTTTGGTAAAGCTGCGACGGGTGCGTTTATCCGGTTCGTCGTTGTCGAAATACAAAGGCAGCCCCACGAAGTCCGCCAGTTCCGGCTCTTTGACGGTTGGCGGTGTCGGTTGAGGTTCCGGATCCTGCTCGTGTTGTGGCGGCGGGGTCGCCAGCGTCGGAATGGTATCTTCTTTCGACAGTGGCACGTATTTCTCTTCTTCCCTGGGTAGTTTGAAAGAAAAAATATCATTGCAGCAGGACTTGCTGGCTTCATCCAGGTAAAACGATCCGGGCCTGTTACTACTCAGGTATCCGTTTTTGCTGTCCTTTTTCAGGAAATAATACAGGTCATTGTAACTGGAGTTCAATCCGACCCCTGCATTTCTGGGTTCGGAAAATGTTTCCTCGTCCTTTCCGGCTAAAAAAATATCGTAGCCGCCAAGTCCTGGCAAGCCGTCGGAGCTGTAGAATATTTTTTGCGTAGGCGAATGGAAGAACGGGGTGGCGTCATTTTCCGGCGTATTCAAAGCAGCAGCATTGACCGGTTTACTGAACCTGGGTAGTTTCCCGATTTTTTTGCCGGGTATCGGCAAGGCGCATTCACAAAAAAACACGGTATCGAGGGGCAGGTACCAGAGGTCGAGGTTGCCCTTGCCGCCGGGACGGTCGCTTGAAAACCACAAAACAGGCCCCTGATAATGTTCGTCATAACCGATCGACGGCTGTGTGGTGGTGTAACCAGGCATATTGACCGGTTCCGGCAGACGAACCGGCGGAAGCCAGCGGTTGCGGCGGTCGATTACGGTGAGCCACAATTCGCACTTGATTTCGGAAGGATTGACGTCCTGACAAACAGTGAAGACCACATAGTGCCCGTCCGGTGAGAAGGCCGTGTGCGCAATGTGGGCCGTATCCGCTACCGGAAAACCCTTTCCCGGTTCACGTGCGCGGCCGCCCTTGGCGGAGATCATGACCTTGGTGATTTTGTCTTTCGGGCGCCTGCGGGAATCTTTTTTATCGAAACGATAGGAAGAGAAGAATAGCGTATCACCGACTACGATCGGTGCAAAATCGCTGAACGGGCTGTTTACTTCCCTTCCCAGGTGCTTGATTTCTACCTGGGCAGGTGTGGCAGCAATGGATTTGGCATCCTGAAGGTGAGCGATTTCCCTGGTAACTTCTTCCCGGAGTTCTATGCCCAGCCCGGAAGTATCGTGTAAAAACTTCTCGAAGTGTTTCAGTGCTTTGTCGTAATCCCCCTGGCTCTTTTTGACTTCTCCCATGCGATATTCGAGCAACGGGAATTTTTTTTCCGCTTTTTTCGAGTGAGCAACTTTATCGTATCCTTTTTCTGCTTCTGAGTAAGCGCTGATCAGTCGGGCACAATCGGCATATTTCCACCATACGTCGAGATCGTCTTGTTGTTTCTTCAAAAAATTGTCGTAGTACTGGATCGCAGCGCCGTAATCCTTGTTTTCGACGGCGAGGTCTCCTGCCCGTTCCCAGGCTCTGAGCGGTTGAAGGAATGCTACCGGGGCGGTAGAACACCAGATAGTGAGGATGAAAAGAAATGATTTCATACGATTTGAATCGGATTAAGGTTGTTTAGGTGATGTTTTCACTGTTGATTGGGCAACAGTATTATAGAAGGCATTGGTTTCCCAAACGCACATATGATGATTTTCAGTTTATTGTAATCGGTAAAAATGCGACAAAACCCGATTTTTTAAAAAATCGGACACGCTTTCTTCAATTTGGGAGGTGGTACGGGCAATGTGCGGTACACAACCGCAACTTCAAGTCCTCCCCTGTTATTTGTCGCAGCTTCAAATGCGGAAGTATTCCAGTCATAACTTACACCTACGGTCCAACTGCCGCGTTCTACCTGAAATGCCGGAATCAGCGCATCCCCCAGGCGGCTGGAAAGCGTGAATTGAACGGCCGTTTCGGCTTCCACTTCATTTCGGGCAAGCACCCTCCTGACGCCCGCTCCAGCAATGATCTCGCGGGCTGTTTTCATCTGTTGCCAGGTACTCAGCACGACAATGTCGACAGATTCGGTCAATTGTTTTGTTGCATTTACATTTAATGCCATACGAACGGGTAAACGTGAACTGTTATCGTCCCCAAATCCGGACGAAGGCTGGTTCAAATGAAAAGCGCCGAGGCCTGCTACAATACGGGTTCTGGAATCTGCTGGTTCGTAGAGCCAGTTAATACCGGCAGAGAAGGTTGGAAATAAACCGCTCCGGTTGCCGAATGTTTCTTTGGAGGGCAGTGAGGGGTCAAAGTAATCGCCTCCCCATTGGTTTTTGAATTTCAGATTGCTGATGTCAAAACTTCGTTGTGCAAAGGCGATGCCAAATCCTGCCGAAAGCGCCTGGGAGGCGCCTACAGCATGCGCTACGCTGCATGTACCTCCAATTTGTGTCCACGTCAGCGCTGCGTCGCCGGCGCGGTCATGCTGTAATAAAAGGCCGAAAGCCACCAGATTGTTTTTCCTGCGCAGCGCCTTCCAGTCGAATCCACCGGTGAAGGTTTGGTACGACACCGGCACACTCGTCCATTGCGAACGATACAATGCTGTAGCACGCATGTCTCCGCGAAAGACTCCAGTGGAGGCGGGACTCAGGTGCATCGGATTGTGGTAAAACTGAGAAAAGTGTAGATCTTGCGCATCGGCTGTCGGTAGGGACACATACAACACGGTGGCCACAAGAATAAAAAAGCGCATACGGATTGATTTTATTCGAATGCCCGAAGGTAAGCCTTTCTATGCCATTAGTGCAAGTAGCAAGATGACATAAAGTTTTTTATTATGCTTTTTTTCAGAATCTTAAAATATAATAGAGTATTTCAACCCAGCAGGGCATTAATTAATTGCCAAAATGGCAAAACATAATCACTATGATAAGATTTGAAATTTGTGCCGTTAACATTCAATCGGCGCTGGCGGCGCAGGCAGCCGGCGCACACAGGATTGAATTGTGTTCTGCGCTGGACGTCGGCGGGCTCACGCCATCTCCCGGACTGATCCGCAAGGCCGTTGCCCTGCTGGATATTCCGGTCAATGTGTTGATTCGGCCGAGAGAAGGCGATTTTACTTTCGCCAGGCACGAATTTGAAGTGATGCTGGACGATATCCGTTTTTGCCGGGATGCGGGCGCCAACGGAGTCGTAGTAGGAGCGCTTACGCCCGATTTTGTGCTGGATGTTCCCCAAATGAAAGCGATGAAAGAGGCTGCAGGCGAAATGGAAATTGTTTGCCACCGCGCGTTCGATTTCACTTCCGATCCGCAGCAGGCACTCGAATCGCTGATCGAATGGGGGTATGTACGTGTTTTGAGTTCGGGGCAATCCGCAAATGCGATGGAAGGACGTTTTCTGCTGCAAAAACTGGTGCAGCAGGCAGCAGGGCGTATTTCAGTTATGCCCGGCGCGGGTATTTCAGCGGGAAATATTCGCGACATTGCATCCATCACGCTGGCAACGGAATTTCATTTTACCGGCAAAAAAAAGGTGAGCACGGAGCAGGAACATATTCCGGGGCTGGACAGCTGGCACTGGGAAAGTGACGTGGTTTTGATCCGGGAAATTATGGATGCGGTTTAGATCTCTCAATGGCTTAACAAATACGCCGCCAGCAATGCGACCGTGTAAATGGAATACCACTTGACATCCAGCCATTCGGAGGTCCTGAGGCCCTGCTTTTTTTCCAGAAACCAGATCAGTGCACCTTTTTCCAACCAGAAAGCCAGTACGACCGACCAGGCCAGGCCGTGCAGGCCGAAAGCATTGATAAAAGCAAATCCGAGGACTATTTTAAGAAGCAGTTCCACGATGCCGACCCGCAAAATAGCGGCAGGAAATCCCTTTGCCAGAACGATCGCATTGGGCAATAAGACCCTGCTGGCCGTCAGCAACAGGTAAATATTAAACAATGCGGCACTTTCTTTAAAATCAGGATTAAAAACGATGGGGAAAAGCGGCCTGGTTACAAATAGCAAGACGATCGTAACCGGAAACAAAAAGTGCATCAGGCGCCGCGTCCTCGTTTTTAATTCCGACAAACCTTCCCGGGGCGCATTGATCAGCCGTGGGATCATGGAGGTGGCCAGTGCCGTCGCCAGTGCCGTCGCCAACGGAAATTCACGCGACCCATAACGAAAAATGGCAAAAACGGCAGTATCCTGATAATACCATCCTACCAGCCAGTTGTCGAACAGCAAAATGAGGTTCCCGACGATCAGATTGGCGATCAGCGGGCCGGAAAAAACGAGATAACGGCGCAACAAGAGCATGTTTATCCGAAATATCCCTGTTTGCACGACCAGCCAAACCGTCCAGAAAAACTTCAGAGCCGCGAGTATAGCCAGCATTTCGAAAGCCTTTCCGAGCCCCATACCCAGCCATACCGGAATAAAAAAAGCAGCCACCTGTAAACCGAACGCTACCCCACCCCAAACCACAATATACAGGGGTTGCTCTTTGAGCAAATAAATGTACTCCACTACCAGGGAGGGTACGTTAAACAGCAGGTAAAGGCAAAAAAGGCCGAAAAAGGGTAATACCGGCTGTCCTGTAAAAAAAGGAACCACCCACCTTTCGCCAGTGATCAGCAGCAGGAACAGCGCCAGGGAAATTACAAAAAAAACCAGAAACACATTGAAAATGAACACTTTGCGCTCAGTGCTTTCAAGGCTGGAGTAAACCGGAGGAATTCCCTGCAACAAACCGTTCACCCAAAGAAACGTGAACATCGTTCCGATATAGAGCAGCATTTCATAGGCGCCGATCTCCTCGACAGCCAGGCCGCTTTTGGCAAAAAGAATACTGGTGAATACCACAGCTCCGAGGCGTTGCAACTGAAAAATCTGCAGCGCACGGGTGGTTGAAATCTGTTGTAAAAAACGAAACCCCATAGGTGGTGCAAACCTATGGGGTTTCCGTGATAAAACAAGCCAATCAGATCTGGGCGAGCAGGCGTTCTTTCAATTGCTTTAACTCGTCTTCGGTAATGATACCCGCATCTTTCATTTCCGACAACTTCCGGATCTTCTCCATGGCTGCATCGGCGTGGTTTTGTGCAGAGGGTTCGGTGCGGGTCACTTCGTCGGCCGCTTTTTTGCCGTTTTCAATTTCCGATTCATACCCTTTTTTGGCTTTTTTGAGGTCGATATCTTCCAGGGTTCCGCCGTGTTCAAAATGGTTGGCCACCACTTTTCCCAGGGCATATG
>Ga0209717_1001055_pt1 | contig 31337 bp, 25 predicted proteins | sample AD_UKC048_MetaG_FD_184418 | JGI IMG/M metagenome (GOLD analysis project Ga0209717, IMG submission 184418) | Active sludge microbial communities of municipal wastewater-treating anaerobic digesters from USA - AD_UKC048_MetaG (SPAdes) (version 2) | ecosystem: Engineered > Bioreactor > Anaerobic >...
TCGCTAGGCGCGACGGTGTGCCCGCCGGAGGATTTGAAAGTGTGGTGCGAGCAGGCGAGCGCACGCCAGGGCGCGTCGGTGCGGTCTTTGAATCGCGCAAACGACCGGGAGTGGCGGCAATGAAGGCGGAGACGTTGCAGCAGGTCGCGGAAGTGCAGGGGCTGTACGGCCCGTTTACGTTTCCCGAAGTGTTGCTGCAACAGATCTGGCGGCGCGGTGAGTTTCAGCAGACTGCGATCCGGACGACGGAGGGAAAGGCGCTCGATGTGCTCCATCCGGGCCGCTGGAACCGACTGGGTGGTCCCGATTTTCGCAGCGCGCGGCTGCGGCTCGACGGCGTGGAGTTGGTGGGGGATGTCGAATTGCACCTGCATGCGGAGGATTGGGCGGCGCATGGGCACGAGGGCGATCCGGCGTATGATGCCGTAGTATTGCATGTCGTGCTCTTCCCTCCGAAGTCTGCGACGGTAACTCGTCGGCACGATGGGCGCGCGATTCCGGTCTTGGTGCTGCTGCCTTTGCTGTGGCGCGGGCTCGAAGAGTACGCGGAAGAGGCGGCGGTGGAGCGGCTGGCCGGCTGGTCGCCCGATCACGCGACGGCGGTTTTGGCACGTTTGCCCGCGGATGAGTTGCGCGATTTGCTGGAGAAACACGCCGAGCTGCGCTGGCAGAGCAAGGTTCACTATGCGGGGCAGCGGCTGGCCCGACTGGGGTGGGAGGGCGCCTGCCAGCACGCGGTCCTCGAGGTTTTGGGGTATCGGTTTAACCGGGCCCCGATGTTGAGTGTGGCGGGCCGCTGGTCGTTGGCCGATTGGGTCGCCGGGCGCGTGACGGCAGAGACGGCGTGGGCTGCCGAGGCGGACCGGTGGAGTGTGCAGGGCGTGCGGCCGGCAAATCATCCGAGGACGCGCCTGCGGCAATACGAGGCGTGGGCGCGGGCATTGGCGGACTGGCCCGATCGTTGGCGCGCGGTGGGGCGGGGGCTTCCGCCGATGCCGTCGGCACGCGATGCGACGCCGGAGGTGCGGCGCGTCTGCGGACTGAGTGCGCTCCGGCGTCGGTTGGTGCAGTCGCTTTGCGCTGGGGCGATCGGGGGGACGCGTTTTGACAATCTGGTGTGTGATGCCTGGCTGCCGTTGTTGGCCGCGGGCGGGGTCGGCGATGCGCGCGGATTGTGGTGGCATTGGTTTCCGGGCGACGAGCCCGACGTGTTGCGCTCGGTCTTGCAGGCGGTTGGCGTTTTCAAGCCTCGCCTGCAACCTGAGGCCCATGGGCCGCTTCAAGGTCTTCTGGGGTGGTGGCTTGCCCGGGAGCAGGCCGAATCCGCCGGGGGCGGCCGGAGGGCTTGACAATACTTTCCGCCGGCAGATACGTTGCGCGCTCAAATCAATCTCACTTCCCAAAGGAAAGTGGGCTCTTTAGCCCGCTTTTTTTTGTCCCTAAACCACACCTATGAGCAGCGAAATCCTTACCGTCTTGGAGTACATGGAGAAAGAGAAGGGCATCCAACGTGCCGACATGATCGCCACGATTGTGAATGCGTTGAAGACGGCTGCCCAGAAGGGCATTAGCTCTGGGCAGGAACTGAAAATCGAGATCAACCCCAAGAACGGGACGCTCAAGGCATGGGCCGTGCTCAAGGTCGTCGATTCCGTCAGCGATCCGAAAACGGAGATTCATCTTGAGAAGGCGCAGGCGCTTAAGCCTGGCGCCGTGTTGGGCGAGCTCGTCGAGCGCGAGATTGATCCCTCTTCCCTCGGGCGTATCGCGGCGCAGACCGCTCGCCAGGCAGTGATGCAGCGCATCCGCCAATTCGAGAAAGACCGCATTTTCGACGACTTTAAGGACCAGGTCGGCAACATCGTCACTGGCACCGTGCGCCGCCGCGAGCGTGGCGACATCTACATCGACCTCGGCAAGGCCGAGGCCGTGATGCCTGCCAAAGAGCAGGTCCCCGGCGAGGAATACCAGCCGGGAGACCGCATCCGCTGTCTGCTGCTAAGCATCGACGCAACGCCACGCGGCCCCGAGGTCATCCTCAGCCGTGGCAGCCCGAAATTTGTCCGTCGCCTATTCGAGCTCGAAGTCACCGAAGTCTCCGACGGCACGGTGAAGATCGAGGCCTTTGCCCGCGAACCCGGTTATCGTACCAAGATCGCGGTGACCTCCACCGATCCCAAGGTCGATCCGGTCGGCGCGTGCGTCGGCGCCCGTGGTGCCCGCGTGAAAACCATCGTGCGCGAGCTCGGCGGTGAGAAGATCGACATCATCAAATATTTCGCCGATCCGCGCGAGATGGTGATCGAGGCCCTCAAGCCTGCCGTCCCTCGCGAGATCCTCCTCGACGAGCCTACGCACCGCATCCTGCTGCGCGTGGCCACCGAAGACCTCGCCATCGCCATCGGCCGCAAGGGCCAGAATGCGCGTCTGACCTCGCGCCTCATCGGCTGGCGCATCGACATCGAGGAGTTTCATGCCGCTGGCAGCGACCCGCGTGGCTCGGCCATGTCGCTCTTGCAGGAACGCTTTGGGTTCGAGCCCACCATCGCCGCGCGATTGGTGGACATGGGTATCAACTCGCCGGCGGCCTTTGAAGGTGTGGACGCAGACGATTTGGAATCCGCAGGCTTCACGCCCGAGGAGGCACGGAGCATTGTTGACCGCGCCTCGGCCCACTAAGCACGAATTTAACGATCCACCTCCGCCCTCAGCCCGCAGTCCCATCGAATGAGCATCCGCATCCACGAACTCGCCAAAAAGATCGGCATGGACAACAAGTCACTGTTGTCCCTGCTCAAGGAGCGCAATTTTGCCGTCAAAAGCGTCTCCAGCACGATCGACACGATCTCGGCCGAGGCGCTGGAGCTGGAGTTCATGCACAAGGATGGCGAGCCTGCCCAGGAGTCGCGTTCCCCCGAGGAGCCGGCCCCGACCTCCGCCCCCGTGGTGAAGATCCCCGCCGGGGTCTTCGTCAAGAGTGCGCATGACGTCGAAGTGGAGAAGGCGCAAAAGGCCGAGAAGGAAACGCCTGCGCCCGCGCCGGCACCTGTCGTCGAGCCCGCCAAACCCGCCGCGCCCGCTCCGGTTGCGCCCGTATCGCGCCCGCCCGCTCCGCCTCCGTTGCCTCCCATGGCCAAGACGCCTCCTCCAGTGGTGATGCCCCAGCGCAGCGCCCCGCCTCCGGTCAGTGTGCCCCAGCCTGTCACCGTGCCTTCGTCCGTGACGGCTTCTCCTGGCATCAAGCCCGCGCCTGTTGCGCCCGTGCCCCCGCGTCCCGTGTCGGCCCCGGCCCCGCTGCCGCCGATCCCTGCGCCTGCTCCCGCCGCCGCTCCCGTTTCCCGCCCAGCGCCACTTCCGCCGCCCCCTGTATCGCGTCCGCCGATGCCGCCGGCTCCGCCGAAACTGCCCGGCGTGCAGGCCCCCTCCGTGCCTGCGATCCCGACCTCGGCGCCTGTGCCTGCAAGTGCGCCCGGCGATGTGAAGATTCTCCAGTGCAAGCCGCCGATTGTTGTGCGCGATTTCGCCACAGCCCTTGGCCTTAAGCCCTTCAAACTCATCTCTGAGCTCATGGAGATGGGCATCTTCGCTTCCATGACGCAGAGCCTCGACGAGGCCGTCGCCGTCAAGGTCGCCGAAAAACACGGCTTCCTGCTTGAAGTGAAGCACCGTGGCGAAGCCGCTCCCCAGCCCACGCCGAAGGAGAAAGAGGCCGAGACCAAGAAAAAGGCCGACGAGGAGGAGACTAAAAACCTCCAGACACGCCCGCCGGTCGTTTGCATCCTCGGCCACGTCGATCACGGCAAAACCTCCCTCCTCGATGCGATCCGCAAGGCCCATGTCGCCGCTGGCGAGGCCGGTGGCATCACCCAGCACATCGGTGCCTACCAGGTCGAGTACAACGACAAGAAGATCACCTTCCTCGACACCCCCGGTCACGCCGCGTTTAACAAAATGCGCGCCCGCGGTGCGTCCTCGACAGACATCGCCATTCTCGTGGTTGCCGCCGACGACGGGTTCATGCCCCAGACCGACGAGGCGCTCAAGTACATCCAGAATGCCGGCGTGACGCTGATGGTCGCCGTCAACAAAATGGACGTAAAGGGCGCCAACCTGGACCAGGTGAAGGCCCAGATGCAGCAGCGCAACATCGCCCCCGAAGATTGGGGCGGCGAGGTCGTCACGGTCCCTGTTTCCGCAATCAAGGGCACCGGCGTGAGCGATCTGCTCGAGATGATTCTCCTCCAGGCCGACGTCATGGAGCTGAAGGCCAACCCGAAGGCGGAAGCCTCCGGCCTCATCATCGAATCTCAGATGGAGGTGGGCCGCGGTCCGCTAGCCACGGTGATCGTGCAGCGCGGCACGCTCCGCACCGGCGACGCGCTGGTGTGCGGCGCCCATTGGTGCAAGGTTCGTGCGATGTTCGACGATCAGGGCCGCACCCTCAAGGAGGCCCCGCCCTCCACCCCGGTCCGCGTGATCGGCTGGGCAAGTGCCCCCGAAAGCGGTGCCACCTTCAAGGCCGTCAAGAACGCGCGTGAAGCCGAGAATCTCGCGGAAGAGGAGGAGCAACGCCTGCGCAAGGAGGTCGCCGCTGCCGCCGCCGTCCCCAAGGATATTTCCGTCGCCACTCTGTTTGCCGAGATTGCGGCCACCCAGCAGAAGACGCTCAAGGTCCTCGTGAAGACCGACGTCTTCGGCTCGGCCGAAGCGGTGCGCCACGTCCTCGAAAGCATCAAGAGCGCCAAGGTGCAGCTCGAGATCGTCTCCGTCGACGTTGGCCTCGTCACCAAGAACGACGTGCTCATGGCCAGCACCGGCGGTGCCGTCATTGTCGGCTTCAACACGAAGCTCGAAAATGGTGTGACTCCGCTGGCCAAGCACCACGGCGTCCGCATCGAGACCTTCAGCATCATCTACGAGCTCGGCGATCGTGTCCGCGACATGATGGCCGACTTGCTCGATCCTGACCTGAAGGAGGTCAAGCTCGGCGCCGCCGAGGTCCGCGCCACCTTCCCGCTGGCCAAGGGCTTTGTCGCTGGCTGTCTCGTCACCGAAGGCAAGGTCACCCGCAATGCCACGGCCCGTCTGCGTCGCGGCAAGGAGATCGCCTACGAGGGCAAGGTCGGCACCCTCAAACGCTTCAAGGACGACGCCAACGAGGTCCGCGCCGGACTGGAGTGCGGCATCAAGCTCGACGATTTCAACGGCTACAATGTCGGCGACGTCATCGAGTGCTACGAAATCCAAAAGGTCCGTGCCTCGCTGTAAGCCGGGCCGCCCCCGACTTCACCCACCCGCATGAGTAACCGTCTTGTCCGCATCAACGAGCTCGTCCAGCGCGAGCTCAACTCGTACCTGCGCAAGCGCTATCAGTCCGAGGCGGCGGCAATCACGATTACCAGCGTCGAAATCGCCGACGACCTCAAGACCGGCAAGGCCCATGTCGCGATCTTCGGCAAGGAAGACTATGTCGCCGGCCGCATGGACTGGCTTCTCAAGCATGCCGGCGAGCTCCGCCGCGAGGTCGGCCGCCACGTGGTCCTCAAGTGGACTCCGGCAATCGACTACGTGCTCGACGACACCCCCGCCCGCGCCGCGCGTGTGATGCAGGTGCTCGAAGAGATCGACCGGCTCGATAAGGAAAAGGCTCCCAAGAAAGACCCGAGCTGAGCCGACCATGGCCGCTTATTTCCCCGAGCTCTCCGCACGTTTTGCGGCTTGGTTGCCCTCACTCGACGGGCTGCGGGTTGCGGTCGTCGGACATGCCCGCCCGGATGGCGATTGCATCGGAGCCCAGGTCGCGTTGGCGCGCGTGCTCGCGTCTCGCGGTCTCGAAGTGCTCTGCGTCAATGCCGATCCGGTGCCAAGGCGCCTCCAGTTCCTCGCCGAGGGGATGAAGTTTCTACGGACCGACGAGGTGTTGCCTCTGGCGTCCGGTTTGACCCCGGTGTTTGTCGATTGCGCCGATCAGGCACGCGTGGGAGATCGACTGCGCGTGGCGCTGCCGCATCCGGTGGCCTGCGTGGATCACCATCTGAGCAACGTCGGGTTCACCCCTCATAATTTCGTGGATGCAACCTCGGCGGCCACCTGCGAAATTCTTTCGGGCCTTTTTCTCGACAACGGACTTCCCATCGATGCACACACGGCGCAGGCACTCTACGCCGGTGTGCTGACTGACACGGGGCAGTTCCGCTTCAATTCGACGACTAAAAAGACGTTTCGCCTGGCCTCGGAGCTCCTCGAACGCGGAGCCCACCCGGCGCAGGTCGGCTACGAGATCTATGAGCGCGAAAGCCACGGGAAGCTTCGCCTGCTCCAGCATTTCCTCTCCACGCTCGATTTCGAATGCGACGGCCGTGTGTGCCTCGGCCGCCTGCCGGTCGGCATTTTCGAAGCCACACAGACGACGGCGGAGGATACCGAGGGGCTCGTCGACTACGCGCGCTGCATCGACGGCGTCGATGTCGGTGTACTTATCGAGGATCGGCCCGATGGCACGGTGAAGGCGAGCCTCCGAGGCAAGGATCCGTCCTACCGCGTTGATCTCATCGCGGCGCAGTTCAACGGCGGCGGGCACGCGTGTGCCGCCGGCCTCAACCTGAAAAAAGACACCGCCGGTTTCTACGACCGCCTGGTCGCGGCCATCTCCCGCCAGATCGCCGAGGCCGATGCCCAAAAGCTTTCCTCGTAATGCTCGGACCCACCAAAGAATTCGACGGCATCCTCCTTGTGGACAAGCCGACTGACCACACGTCCCACGACGTGGTGGCTCGCATCCGCCGAAAATTCGGCATGAAACGCGTCGGTCATGCCGGCACGCTCGACCCAATGGCGACCGGCCTGCTCATCGTGCTCGTCGGCAAGGCGACCAGCGCTTCGCAGTATCTGATGAGCATGGACAAGGAGTACACGGGCACGATCAAGCTCGGTGCCGTGACCAACACCCAGGATGCCGAGGGCGATGTGATGGAGACGCGCCCCGTGCCCGCCTTGACCGAAGCCGATGCGCAGGCGGCATTGAAGGGCTTCCTCGGGGATCAGTACCAGACTCCGCCGATGTTTTCCGCGATCAAGATCGACGGGGTGCCCCTCTATAAGAAGGCGCGCCAGGGCGAGGAAATCGAACGAGAGCCGCGCTTCATCCGAGTGATGAAGTTCGACCTCACCCGCTTTGCCCTGCCGGAACTCGATTTTCTCGTGCAGTGCAGCAAAGGCACGTATGTGCGCACGCTCGCGCACGACCTCGGCCAGAAGCTTGGCTGTGGCGGCCATCTCTCGGCCCTTCGCCGCACGGGCATCGGCAAGCTCCGTGTCGAGCAGTCGCACACGATCCCGGACATCGAGGCGACGCCGGTCTCGGAGTTGCAAAAAATGCTGCTGCACCCGCGCGACGTGGTGCCGAATTTCGTGCTGTGAATGCGCAAGCGCAGGTCGTCGGAACCGGAGGCAGAGCCCTGTCGTCGCGTCCCCTGCACCTCGCGATCGGCATTTTCGACGGGGTGCACCTCGGCCACCGTGCGGTGGTGGAATCGGCCATTTCGTCGGCGCGGCAATGCGGAGGTGCGGCCGCGGTGCTGACTTTCGACCCGCATCCGAGTCGCCTTTTTCGCCCGGAGTCGCCCACGCGCCTCATCCTCGACGCCGGCCGCCGTGCGCAGCGCCTGCTCGCACTGGGGGCGGATGCGGTGATCACGCAGCCGTTCACCGCCGAATATGCGAGCATGGAGGCCGAGGCGTTTTTGCCCGAGCTGCGTCGCCAGCTGCCGATGCTCGCGGCGGTCTATGTCGGGGAAAACTGGCGTTTCGGGCGCGCACGTCGCGGTGACGTCGCAATGCTTTTGGCGTCGGGACAGGCGGGAGGCGTCCACGTTTTCAGCGCGCCGCGGGTGAGTCTTGATGGCGAACCGATCAGCAGCTCGCGCATCCGCGCCCTGCTGGAGCGTGGGGAGCTGGCGCGCGCGAATTCGCTTTTGGGTTACAACTATGGCTGCGAGGGCATCGTGACTCCGGGGCGTCAACTGGGGCGCACCATCGGGTTTCCCACGTTGAATATCCCGTGGGCACCGGAGCTGGTGCCGTGTCTTGGGGTGTATGTCGTGCGTGTGCGCGCTCCGGGGGATGGCGACTGGCTGCCCGCGGTGGCCAACTATGGCGCGCGGCCGACTGTGGAAACCGGTGCGGAGCCGCGCCTGGAGGTTCACTTGCTGACGGAGTGTCCGTTTTTTTCGGGAGCTTTTTTGGAGGTCGAATGGCTGCGTTTCTTGCGGCCGGAACGGCGTTTCGAAAGCCTCGATGCGCTGCGCCTCCAATTAAACCGCGATTGTGAGGCCGCTCGTGCAGAATTTTCCTTGCACTAGGCCCGGCGACTCCTGCTTACTCTGCGCCCTTCGATTTTTTGGACCCTTAGCTCAGTTGGTTAGAGCGTTTCCTTGACATGGAAGAGGTCACTGGTTCGAGCCCAGTAGGGTCCACCATCTTAACCGCCTCAGACGAGGCGGTTTTTTGTTTATGCAGCCTTGGATGTCAGGGCGCGGAGGTGGCCGCTGGAGTAGATCACCAGCGCGATCCAGATGGAGGTAAACGAGACGAGGCGCATTGGCGTCAGCGGCTCGCGGTACACGAAGGCGCCGATCAGAAAGCCGATGGAGGGGACGATGTATTGCAACACGCCGAGGGTGCCCAGCGGCAGTCGTCGCGCGCCCGAGGCGAACAGCAGTAGCGGCACTGCGGTGACGATGCCCGCGCTGAGCACGCCGGCTTGTTGCCAGCTGCTCGCGTGGCCGAGCGCACCACCGCCATGCGCGGCCAAAAATATGAGGTAGGCGCCGGCGACGGGCGCGAGCAGTGCCGTCTCCAGCGTGAGGCCGGGCAGCGAGCCGAGGGGCGATTGTTTGCGCAGATAACCGTAGAGTGCCCAGCTCACCGTGATGATGAGCGCTACCCACGGCACGCCGCCCACACCTCGGAATTGCAGGGCAACGCCGCCCACCGCGAGCGCGATGGCCCACCACTGGCGGGCGTGGAGGCGCTCGTGCAGGAGGAATCGGCCCATGGCGATGTTGCACAGCGGCACGAGAAAATAGCCGAGGCTGGTCTCCAGCACGCGGTCGTGGTTTACGCCCCACACGTAGGTCAGCCAGTTGACCGACAGGAGCGTGCCGCTGGCCAGATGCAGACCCAGTTTTCTGGGCGAGGTGAGTGCCGGCTTGAGCTCCGCCCACGCTCCGGTGAAGCACACCAAGGTGGCGACAAACACGAGCGACCACACTACGCGGTGCGCGATCAGCTCTGTCGCCGCGATGCCGTGCAGTTGTTTCCAATAAATGGGAAATAGCCCCCACAGTAGGTAGGCGAGGATGGCGGCGGAGGCGCCGTTGAGCGTGTGTTTTTGAGAAGTCATCGGAGCTCGCGCGGGCGCGGAGCGGTCGACGTCGCGTGGAGCGGGGCCGCGTACTCTGGGCGTTCGTCTCGCGTGGTCAGCCACGAAATCAACGGCACATTGTGGCGCCCAGGCTCTGGCCCGATTTCCACTCTTAGATTTGTTTTAACTTGGCCGGGAGAGTCGGGCGGGCAGCGTTGGAAAACACCCACCCACTATGCAATACGGTCACTTCGACGACACAGCACGCGAGTATGTCATCACTCGCCCCGACACGCCCCGGCCCTGGTCAAACTACCTCGGTTCGACGGAGTATGGCGCGATCATCACCAACCACGCCGGCGGCTACTCGTTCTACAAGAGCGGCGCCACCGGCCGCTTCCTGCGGATGCGTTTCAACGGCATCCCGATGGACCAGCCCGGCCGCCAGTTCTACCTGCGCGACAAGGCCACCGGCGATTTCTGGTCGGCCGCCTGGCAACCCGTCGCCAAGCCCCTCGACCAGTACAAGTCGAATTGCCGCCACGGCATGGCGTACACGATCATGGAGAGCGAGTACTCCGGCATCGCCACGGAGGCCTCGTACTTCGTGCCGCTTGGCCAGACCTTCGAGTACTGGCGACTCAAGGTCACCAATACCTCCAAGCAGAAGCGCGAGCTGTCGGTCTTCACCTACTGCGAATTCGCCAACCTCTGGCACACGTTTCAGGATCTCACCAACCTCCAGTACTCGCTCTTCATCACGCGGGCCACGCTGGAGGACGGCATCCTCGGCATCACCTGCAATCCGAACTTCGATTTCGACGGCAAGGATCTGACCGGTTGCAACCGCACCTGGATGGCGCTCACCGGCGCTCCGCTCGCCGGCGTCGAGACCGTGCGTGAAAAATTCCTCGGCACCTACGGCGGCTACGCCGCGCCCGAGGTCGTCGTGAAGGGCCAGTGCTCCAATTTCCTCGCCGAAGGCGATAACGTCGTCGGCGGCCAGCAGGCCGATCTCGTGCTCGCCCCCGGCGAGACGCGCGAGCTCATCGTGATGCTCGGCCTCGGCACCGTGGGCAGCCACGGCAAGAAGACCGTCGCCGAGTTTGGCAACAGCGCCCGCTGCGAGGCCGAGTTGCAGAAACTCAAGGCCGCCTGGCACGCCCCGCTCGCCAACCTCCAGGTCGAGACGCCCGACAAGGAGTTCGACCACATGGTCAACGTGTGGAATGCCTACAACGCGCTCATCACCTACGCCTGGTCCCGCTCCGCCTCGCTCGTGTACAACGGCGAGCGCGACGGCCTCGGCTTCCGCGACACCGTGCAGGACATGCTTGGCGCGATCCCGCTGCTCAAGACCGGCGTGCAACAGCGCCTCGAGCTCATGCTCACCGGCCAGCTCTCCAACGGCGGCGCCATCCCCGTCATCAAGCCCTTCTCGCACAAGCCCGGCAAAGAGCCGCCGCCGCCCGACGAGGAGTACCGCTCCGACGACTGCCTGTGGTTCTTCAACGCCATCCCGGCCTTCGTCGCCGAGACCGGCGATCTCGCCTTCTACAACAAGGTCCTCCCGTACGCCGACAAGGGCGAGGCGACCGTGCTCGGTCACTTGCGCCGCGGCCTCGAGTTCAACCTCGAGCGCACCGGCCGCAACGGCCTGCCCTGCGGCCTCGCCGCCGACTGGAACGACTGCATCCGCCTCGGCTACCACGGCGAGAGCGTGTTCGTCGCCTTCCAGGTCCGCTTCGGCCTCGATGTCTACGCCGGCATCGCGGACAAACTCGGCAAGCCCGAGGAAGCCGCCTGGGCGCGCGCCGAGCTCAAGAAACTCGACGAGAAGATCCAGAAAGTGTGCTGGGACGGCGAGTGGTTCATCTGGGCCGTCGGCCAGGATGGCACCATCTACGGCACGAAAAATTTCCCCGAAGGCCAGGTGTACATGAACACCCAGGTCTGGGGCGTCATGTCCGGCGCCGCCACGCCCGCCCAGGCGACGCAGGCGCTCAAGACGATGAAGGACCGCTGCGCCACGCCGTACGGCGTCATGCTCTGCGATCCGCCGTTCATCAAGGCCGACCCCGAGATCATGAAGGCCACGCTCTTCAACGCGGGCATCAAGGAAAACGCCGGCATCTTCTCTCACACCCAGAGCTGGGGCGTGATCGCCGAGGTCATGCAGGGCAATGGCGAGCAGGCCTACGACTACTACCGCGCCTTCATGCCGTCGGCCTACAACGACCGCGCAGAGATCCGCCAGGTCGAGCCGTACGTGCACTGCCAGACGACCTACTCGAAGTACAACGTCAACGAGGGCGCCTCGCGCGTCGCGTGGCTGTCGGGCACCGCCTCGTGGAGCTACTACAGCGCCACGCACTGGCTGCTCGGCGTGCGCCCCGAGATCGAGGGCCTGCGCATCGATCCGTGCATCCCGAAGGCCTGGCCGGGCTTCAAGATGACGCGCACCTTCCGCGGCAAGACGGTCTCCATCGACGTCCAAAACCCGAAGGGTGTCTGCAAGGGCATCGCGACGCTGACCGTGGACGGCGAGACCGTCGCCGGCTGCATCGTGCCGACCGAAAAGATCAAGGACGGCTCGAAGATCGTCGCCGTGCTCGGCTGATCGTCTCCGGTGGTGGGACGGGCTTTATGTCCGCCATCGGTCTCTGCGTAGCCGCGTTCGTGAGAACGCGGTTCCGCCGACCGTCTCCGCCAGATTCTCAAGCGCACCGCCGAAAGCGGTGCGTTTTTTTGTTTCCACATCGCCTTTTCAGATTCCGGTAGCCGCGTTCGTGAGAACACGGAGGATGGTCGTTCGCGCCCTTTCGGGCCAGGTGGCCGTTGTCAGGTTTTGCGCCGGGCTTTGGAGCCTTTTTCGTACGGGCCTTTGCGCCGTTCGTAGTGGACCATGCTGTTGACGACCTTTTGCTCGATCCGGGTGCCGGCGGGTAGCTCGGGTGCCAGAAATTGCCACGCTGCTAGCCCGTACGGGGCGGATACCCGCTCCACCGTCTCCAGCCATATCTGTTTTTTTCGCCCCGATTCCAGCAGTTGGTAGAACTTGAACCCCACGCCCGCCAGCTCGGCAAACTCCTGTTGAGTCAGCCCGTGGCGCAGTCGCAATTCGCGTAATCGTGAGGCGATCAGGGCAAGGGTATCCATGCCCCTGATCGTGGGGCTTTTGATGGTTGACATGATACCCCACGAGCGAGGGTATTTGTCGCCTGACGATTCACCCGCAGCGGCAGCCAAGTGTCCGATAAGGCCCTGAGTTCCGCTGGGCATTCGCCATTCACCAACCATGCAAATCCAAGCGACCACCAAGTCCCTCCTCATCCTCGCCGCCGCCCTCGGGCTCGGCGCCTCTGTCGCCACCGCCAAGGACGCCGGTAAGCTCGGCTTCGTCTTTGAAGCCGGCGCCTCCTACGTTCTCACCGGCTACGACGTGAAGACCAATGCCACATTTCACGGCTCCTCCTACGACAACAACACCGGCGCAGTTGCACACATTGGCACGCTCTCGTATGCGTCGGTTTCGCAGTCGGGCGATCTCGACGGCGGCGCCGGCCTCTCGGCCTTCATGGGCCTGTCGCTCGGCGCCCATGAATTCGGTATCAAGGGAACATACAACGACGGCGGCTGCTTCAAGTGGAGCACCGCCAGCAACGGCACCATCACGGACGATGCCGATGGGAGCGTCACCGCTCTCCGCGCGTACAATGACGATGCCGATCTCGATCAATACGGTCTTTTCGCAGCCTACCGCTACAACTGGACTGTGACGGAGAAAGTCACGCTGTCCGCGGGCCTCTCGGTCGGAGCCATTCGCGACGAATTTAAGTTCAGCCATTACACGTTCAACTCCAACGAGCCGACGACCAGCGGTAAGAACACCGAACATTCCGATGCCCGTTGGAACTTCGCCTTTGGTGGCGAATTCGGTGCCGAGGTCGCGCTTGGCAAGGGTTGGTCGCTCCGCGGCAGTGCCGAAGTGCTCGGCGTCGCCACGCCGGACGACAACGACGGCTTCGTGAACAATTCCGTCACCCTCTACGACGGCGACACCGTGCTGCGTGTGAGCGGCACCGCCAGCCTCGTCTATCGCTTCTGAGGCTCCCGCTGATCTAGCCCGATCAGGTTGAAAAAGCCGCCCTCGGAAGTGGGCGGCTTTTTACCGGCTTGCGGTTTTATCCATGGCGATTTCGCGGACGCGAAATCGCTCGTTTTTGCGGTGCGCCCGGCAGGGCGCACCGCAAAAAAAGCCGCGCCTGGGTGGGCGCGGCTTGGGGAAAAGAGTGTTTCCTGATTACTGGACGGTGACCGGAATCGTGACTTCACCTTGGCCGTAGCCTTTGAGGTAAAGCATGCCCGTGCCTTTTTTGCCGCCCTGCACGGGGATCGTCACGCTGTTCTGGCCGGCGGGGACGACGACTTCCGGCATGATGACGCTCTCGGGCACGTCGGTGGTGACGTCGAGGAGCAGGCCGCCCTGGGCGGCCGCGTAGGGGAGGGTGAAGGTGACCGATTGCGTTTCGCCGCTGCGCAGATGCAGCGAGTCCGGGAAGACCTGGACGTTGGTGGCATCGACGCGGAACGTGCCCACGGGCGAGTTGCCGGCGGTGCTGCCGAGCATGATCTTGTAGTTGCGGTTGGCCTCGACGGCCGGGACGTAGAAGCTGATCGCGTTGGCCGACTCGTACACGGTGCGGGCCGGGAGGTTGTCGAAATAGATGGCGTCGTTGGGCGTGAAGCCACGGCCGAGCACGCTCACACGGGCGCCGACGGGGCCGCGGTTGACCTCAAGCGAGAGCACGTAGCGGCGGGCGATGTTGGCGTGTTGCAGCTCGGAGTAGGCCTCTTCTTTGACGAAGCCGGACCGGGCTTCGTAGAGGTACTGCACGAGGAAGTAGTAGGCGATCTCGTCGCGGCCCGGAGGCAGCTGGTAATCGAATTCGAAGAGGCCGTCGCCCATCGGGCTGGCGGGCATCGGGTAGTTTTTACCGTCGATGACGATGCTCGGCTTGATGCTCTTTTTAACGACCGAGCCAGACTTCGTCGTGACGCGCAGGGAGATCGTGTAGATCTGCGACGGGTTTTCCGGCAGTGAGGGCGCGGTGAGGTTGGTGATCGAGACGGAGGTGCAGCCCGTGAGCAGCACGCCGAGCGCGATTGCGCAGCCGGCGAGGAATTTTCTCGCGAGGGAAAGAGGCTTGTTGTGCATTGAATTTTTCAGAGGAAAACCCGGGTCAATAAAGACGTGTTAGTAATGAGCGACTTCGCGACAGCGCAAGCCAAAGCTATCTCGGCGGAGTCGCTCGGGCTGTATGTGCACGTGCCGTTTTGTGCGCGGAAGTGCGATTTCTGCGCGTTTTATCAGACGCAGCCGACCGCCGAAATGGTGCGCGGGTTCCTCGCAGATATCGACCGGGAGGCGGCGCTGGTCGGGCCGTTGCGGCCGGCGGAGACGATCTTCTGGGGCGGCGGCACGCCCGGCTTGCTCGCGGCCAAGGATCTGACGGCGCTCGGGCAACGCGTGCTCCAGCTCGCCGGTGGCACTCCGGCGGAGTGGTCGGTGGAGATGACGCCGACGACCGTCACCGAGGCGCGGCTGGCGGCGCTGCGGGAGCTCGGCGTCACCCGCATCTCGATGGGCGTGCAAAGTTTTCGGGACAACTGGCTCGACGCGCTCGGCCGGCACCACACGCGCGAACAGATTTACCGGGCCTACGAGCGGCTCCGTGCGGCGGGTTTCAAGAGCGTGAACCTCGACATGATGTTCGCGTTGCCCGGCCAGACCGACGAGGAGTGGCTGGCCGATGTGCGCGAGGCGGTGTCGCTCGCGCCCGACCACCTTTCGACCTACTGCCTGACCTTCGAGGAGGACACGAAGCTCTGGCTCAAACTCTCGCAGGGCAAGGTGCGCCGCGATGTCGAGTCGGAGGCGCGCCTCTACACGACGACTTGGGAAACGCTGGCGGAGGCTGGCTACGCGCAATACGAGATTTCCAACTTTGCCCGGCCCGGCCACGCCTGTCTGCACAACCTCAACACCTGGCGCATGCAGGAATGGGTGGGCCTCGGCCCCTCCGCGGCGTCGCAGTACGCCGGGCAGCGCGGGACCAATATCGACGATCTCGCGCGTTGGCATGACAACCTCGACGCCGGCCGCCGCGCGACGGAGGACCGGACGACGTTGACGCCGGCGCTGCTCGCCGAAGATGCGTTGATCTTCGGTCTGCGCATGAACGAGGGCGTCGACCTCGCTCCGTGGCGCGTGCGCGCGCCGGAGGCGCCGTGGGCACAGGTCGAGGCGATGCTGGCACGGCTGGCTGAAAACGACCTCGTGCTCCTCGATGGCACGCGCGTGCGGCTCTCCGCGCACGGACGGCTCGTCGCCGATGCCGTCGGTTCAGAAGTGATGGACGCGTTTTCCGCATAGAAAACTGCCGCCGAGGCCGGACAGATCGGCTTTGACCGGTTCCGGTTTCCCTGCCGATCTTCGCATCTCCCACACGCCATGCTGCAATCGCTCCGCATCCGCAATCTCGCCCTGCTCGAAGAGGTGTCGCTCGATTTTGAGGCCGGCTTCACGACGGTGACCGGCGAGACCGGCGCGGGCAAAAGCATCCTGCTGGGCGCGTTGAGCCTGCTCGCCGGCGAACGCGCCGACAAGACGGTGATCCGTCAGGGCGCGCCCGCGTGCGAGGTGGAGGCGTCGCTGTTTTTTGAGGACTCGCGCAAGATCGACGCCGCGCTGGAGTCGCTCGACCTGCCGCCGTGCGAGGATGGGTTGCTCATCCTGAAGCGCAGCCTGGCGCGCGAAAAGGCGCCCAAGATTTCCGTCAACGGCGGCCTGGCGACGCTCGCGGCGCTCCAGCGGTTGGGCGAGCACTGGATCGATTTCCACGGCCCGAGCGAGCCGCGCCGCCTGCTCAAGGAGAGCTGCCAGCTCGAACTGCTCGACCTGTTTGCGCGCGCCGGCGACGCGTTTGCCGCCTACGAGGCGAAGTACCGCGTGTGGCGCGAGCGGATCGCCGAGCGCGAGCGTGTGGCGCAGGAGACGAAGCTCTCGCCCGACCAGATTTCGTTTTTGGAAACGCAGCTCGCCAAGCTCGACGCGCTTGATCTGAGCGACGAGGCCATCGAGGCGCTGGAGCGCGATTTTCAGCGCATGACGCGCGCGCAGGAGCTGATCGAGTTGGCGGCGGCGCTGGAGTCTGGCATCGCCGGCGAGGACGGGATCACACCGCGGCTGGGGCTGCTCGTGCGGCAGGCGCGGCAACTGGAGTCGCTCGATGCGGCGAGCAAGGCGCTCGCCGACCGGCTCGCGTCGGCCTCGGTGGAGCTGGCCGACCTCGGCGCGGAGTTTGCCGCGCTCGGTAGCGAGTACCAGTTCGACCCCGAACAGGCTGAGCAATTGCAGGAGCGCATGAATACCTGGCTCGACGCGCGGCGCCGTCACGGCGGCGATGTCGCCTCGGTGGTGGCGGCGCGTGAGGAGATGCGCCGGAAGCTGGAAGTCCAGGGCGACATCGAGGGCACGCTCGCGAAGCTGGATCGTGAGATCGCCGCCGCCGAGAAGGCCGCGCGGGCCGAGGCGCAGACGCTGCGCGCGCTGCGCGAGAAGGCGGCGCGCGAGTTGACGAAGGTGGCGGGCAAGGCCATCGCACAGCTCGGTTTCAAGAAGGCGGACTTTCAGGTGCGTCTGGTGCCGCTCTCCGAGCTCGGGCCGACGGGCGACTGCGGCGTGGAGTTTCTGTTTTCCCCCAACGTCGGCGAGGCGCCGTTGCCGCTGCAGCGCATCGCGTCGAGCGGCGAGCTCGCCCGCGTGATGCTCGCGCTCAAGACCGTGCTGGCCGACCTCGACGGCGTGCCGCTGCTGGTGTTCGACGAAGTCGATGCCAACGTGGGCGGCGAGATCGGCCGTGTGGTGGGCGAAAAGATGGCGCAGATCGCGCGCGGGCACCAGGTGCTGTGCGTCACGCATTTGCCGCAGGTGGCGGCGCAGGGGCGGAGTCATCTGCTGGTCGAAAAGGATCAGTCGAAGGACCGCGCGGTGGTGACCATCGTGCCGATCCACGGAGACCGGAAGGCGCGGGTGGGCGAGCTGGCGCGCATGCTCGGCGATCGCCAGGCGAAGAGCGCGCTGGCGCACGCCGAGGAATTGCTAGGTTGAGAGAGTTTCCGCGCTTGCGCGGCCGGCGGGGGCGGCAACCCTTGGCGGCGTGTCGTCGCCCGATTCCAGTTTCGTCCATCTCCATCTCCACACCGACTACAGTCTGCTCGATGGCGCGTGTAAGATCGACCGCTTGATGGGGCGCACGGCCGAGCTGGGCATGAAGGCCGTCGCGTTGACGGACCATGGAAACATGTTTGGCGCGATCGAGTTCTACAAGGCGGCCAAGGACAAGGGCATCAAGCCCCTGATCGGTTGCGAAATGTACCTCGTGGAAAAGTCGCGTCTCGAAAAGACCGGCAAATCCGAGGACGGCAAAAGCTACTATCACCTCGGGCTGATCGCGAAGAATCTCCAGGGCTACCAGAACTTGCTGAAGCTGGTTTCCGATGCGCACCTCAACGGCTTCTACTACAAGCCGCGCACCGACATCGAGATGATCGCCAAGCACGCGGGCGGGCTGATCGGCTTCACCGGGTGTCTGGCGGGGTTGATCCCGCAGCATTTGTTGCACGACCGCTTCGAGGAGGCGCGCAAGCTCACCGCGCGGTTCACCGACATCTTCGGCCGCGAAAACTATTTCGTCGAAATCCAGGACCACGGCATCCCTGAGCAGCGCAAGATCATCCCCGGCCTGCTCAAGCTCGCCGAGGAGTTCAACCTGAATGTGATTTGCTCGAACGACGTCCACTACGTCACCGCAGCCGACGCCGGCCCGCACGACGCCACGCTCTGCATCCAGACCGGCTCGAAACTCGGCGACAAGGACCGGATGCGCTTCAGCCACCCGGAATTTTATCTGAAGTCGCGCGCGGAGATGGAGGCGATCTTCGGCGAGGTGCCGGAGTCGATCACCAACACCTCGCTCGTCGCGGAAATGTGCGATCTGGCGATCCCGTTTCCCAAAGGCTCCGAGCGTTACCCGCGCTACCCGCTGCCGCCGGAGATCAAGGCGAAGTACAGCCCCGAGCAGTACCTGATCCAGCTCTGCATCGAGGGCCTCCAGCGGCGCTACCAGGTGGACCACGACACGACGGCGGTCCGCCCCAATGTCGCCGAGCGCCTCGCCAAGCTCACCAATCTGCCGCCCGGCGAGAAGCCGAAGGCGCCCGACTACAGCGGCCTCGATCCGGCCGAGCTGCTCGTGTTGCGTATGGGCTACGAGCTCTCGATCATCCGCGTGACGGGCTTCGTGGACTACTTCCTCGTCGTCTGGGATTTTATCAACTGGGCAAAATCCCACGACGTGCCGGTGGGTCCCGGCCGCGGCTCCGGCGCCGGCTGTCTGGTCGCGTATCTGATCGGCATCACCAACATCGACCCGATCCGCTTCGGCCTGCTCTTCGAGCGATTCCTCAACCCCGAGCGCGTCTCGCCACCGGACTTCGACATCGACTTCTGCATGCGCCGCCGCGTCGAGGTGATCGACTACGTGCGCGAGAAATACGGTCGCGATTGCGTGGCCAACATCATCACGTACGGCACGTTTGGCGCCAAGATGGTCGTGCGCGACATCGCGCGCATCCACGACCTGCCGTTTGCCGAGGCCGACCGCATCGCGAAGATGATCCCCGACGAGCTCGACATCACGCTCGCCAAGGCCATCGAGAAATCCGCCGAGCTGCGCGCCGAGTGCGACCGCAATCCCATCGCCAAAAAAATCTTCGAGTGGGGCCGCATCATCGAGGGCCTCGTGCGCAGCACCGGCAAACACGCCGCCGGCATCATCATCACCGACCAGCCGCTCGACGACTTCGTGCCGCTGACCTCGCAGGAAGGCGACGTGACCGTGCAGTTCGACATGGGCTCGGTCGGCAAGCTCGGCCTGCTGAAGATGGACTTCCTCGGCCTGAAGACGCTCACCGTCATCGACGACGCCGTGAAAAACGTCCGCCGCACCGCGAAGCCCGACTTCGACATCGAGAAAATCTCCATCGAGGACCCTGCGACGTACAAGTTGCTCAACTCGGGCAAGACCGTCGCGGTGTTCCAGCTCGAATCCGAGGGCATGCAGAAGGCCTCGAAGCTCGTCGGCATCTCAAACATCGACGACATCAACGCCATCTCGGCGCTCTACCGGCCGGGCCCGATGCAGTTCATCCCCGACTATGCGCGCGGCAAAAAAGACCCGAGCTCGATCGTCTATCCGCACCCGCTGCTCGAGCCGGTGCTGAAGGAAACCTACGGCATCATCGTCTATCAGGAGCAGGTGATGGAGTGCACGCGCGTGATCGCCGGCTACACGCTCGGCGGCGCCGACATGCTCCGCCGCGCCATGGGCAAAAAGGACGTCGAGGGCATGGCCAAGGAGCGCGTGAAATTCGTCGCCGGCGCCAAGCAGTACCACGACATCGACGAGAAGAAGGCCAACGAGATCTTCGACCTGTTAAACAAGTTTGCGCAGTACGGCTTCAATAAATCGCACTCGGCGGCGTACGCCATGGTCGCGTACCACACGGCCTACCTGAAGGCCAACTACCCGGTGCAGTTCATGGCCGCCGTGCTCACCAGCGAAATCGGCAACGCCGAAAAGGTGGCGCACTTCATCGACGAGGCGCTGGCCATGGGCATCGAAGTGCTCGGCCCCGACGTCAACGAGAGCTTCGAGACCTTCGCCCCGGTCGGCGAGCGCATCCGCTTCGGCATGGCCGGCATCAAGGGCGTGGGCGAGGCCGCCTCGAAAAAGATCATCGAGGAGCGCGAGGCGCGCGGCCCGTACAAGGATTTCGCCGACTTCATGGTGCGCGTCGATCTGCGCTCGATCAACAAGCGCGTGCTGGAGTGCCTCGTGCTCACGGGCGCGTTCGACTTTGCCGGCGTGGCGCGCGAAGAACTCTACGTCCAGATCGACGCCGCGCTCGCCGCGATGGGCGAACTCGTCCGCAAGTACCCCGCGCTGCGCCAGACTGAGGCGCCTGCCCAGACCGAGGCCGCGCCCGCCGAGACGATGCTTTTTGATATGGGCATGACGGCGCAGGAGCCGCCGCCGCGCGAGCAGCTCGCCACCGAGTTTGCCCAGTTCATGCGCGTGAGCAGCACGCGCAAATCGCCCGTCGCCGAGCCGGCGGCGCCCGAGGCTCCGGCCGATCACGGCCTGCTTGATCTCGGCGGTTCGGCCGCCGCCACGGCCGTCAAAGCCAAGCCCGCCGCCACCTCGAAGGGCGACGCGCGCGTCGTCAGCGAGTCCAACCGTCTCCAGTACGAGAAGGAGTTTCTGGGCTTCTACGTCTCCGGGCATCCGATGGACGCCTACGTGGGACTCGCCGAAGCGATCGATACCTACCTGCCGGAGGATCTGCTCAAGCAGGGCGACCGCGTGGAGTTTCGCCTCTGCGGCATCGCGAGCGGCATCCAGAAACGCTACGCGAAAAAGGACAACCGGCTGTGGTCGCCGTTCACACTCTCGACGCGCCGCGCGGCGGTCGCGCTCAACATGTTTGCCGATGCCTACGAGAGCTACGGCAAGCACCTCGTGGAAAACGCGCCGGTGCTCGTGCAGGGCAACATCATCAACGGCAACGACGGCCCGCGCATCAACGTGAAGGAGTGCTACCCGCTCGACGGCATGGTCGCCAGCCTCGTGAAGAAAGTCACCTGGCTGCTCCAGCCGGACCACCCGCAGTTGAGCGCGTGGCTGCACCAGTTGCGGCAGACGCTCGACAAGGCCGTGGGCGACACGAAGGTCGAGCTCGCCTTCGTGATGGACGGACGCGTGGCGCCGCTCGCCGAGGTCAGTGGCGCGCTCAACTGGAAGGTCTTTGGCAAGGCGTTTCAGGAGCTGCGCAAACACCCGGCCGTCTCCGGCGTGCTCGTCGAGACCCGCCGCCTCGAGCTGAAGGAAACCCGCAAGTGGGGCAAACGCAGCTGAGGCGCGCGGCCCCGATCAGGAAAACTTCACAGCGTTCGGCTTCAGCCCCTTGCGGCAGAAATACGTTTTGATTCTGGCCGAGAGTGGTTTGTGGACGCGGCCGACCAGCAGGATGCCGTTGGGCGCGTCGCTCGGGAAGCTTTCGGCCGTTTCTAGAATCTCGATATGAGCGGGCCAGAGGCCCTGTCGGTTGCCCTCTTCGACCAAGCCGCGAAGCGTCGCGAGCTCGAAAGTGTGGAAGTGGATGTTGAGCTCTTTGTTTTCGGCGACGGCATGTCGATAGTGCTCGGCGGCAGCCTGCCGGGCCTCAGCGATCTTCTCCGCCGGGGTTCCTGGCGAGAAGGCCGGCCAGTCCACCCCAAACACGAACTCTTCGACATGGGTGCCATCGCTTTGGGTTTTGTGGGCACGAAAGTCGTCGATCATGTGGGAGACCGAAGTCAGCGGGCGTGGATGGTCGAATGTCAGCCGCCGGTCAGGTACGATCACGTAGATGATTCCTTGGTGGCGGAGCACGCGGACCCATTCCCACAGCGCCTGGGCGGGATTGGCGCTGTGCTCCAGCACGTGCGATGACGCCACATAATCCAGCGACGAGTCGCGAAACGGCAGGTCACTCGCCTCGCCATAGTAGTCGGCGATCGTACGTTCGTTGGCATACTCGGCGAATCGGTCCACTTGGATGGACTGGACGCCGGGAATGGGAGTCTTAAACGCCCCAATCTCAGTTCCCTGCCCGTGGAGATATTTGGGGACTAAGTCCGAGTGTTTCATGGCTGGAATATCTAGGCTTACAGCGTCGCTCGGCTGTGCTGGCACTTACAAGCCCGCAATAGGGATGCCCCGGTTTCGTTTTCAGCCTCGCTCTCGGTGGAGCCCTTGCGATTGCTTTTCGCATGTCACCACAAACCACCCTTAATCGCGCGGCAGCGGTCCTGCGGCGCGTCACGCCCAGTCTGCCGGCGGATGCCGCCCTGCGGACCGAGCTGGCGGCGCATCGCCAATACTCGCCTGCCGAGCGCCGGGCGGTCGTCCGCGCGGTATTCTCATTTTACCGCTGGAACATGTGGCTGGATGAGCGCGCCTCGTTGCAGTCGCAACTGGAGGCGGCGCTGACGTTGCAGGCGCGCTTCGACAAATCGCCGTCGAACATCAAGGCCGAGGCGCTCGCCGCCCGCGCCGTACCCGCGTGGTTGAAGGACGAGCTGGCGCTCACGCCCGACTACCTGCGCCAGTTGCAGCGCGATCCGGCTCTCTGGCTTCGCACCCGGCTTGGACGCACGGCTGGCGTGGCCACGACGCTGCGCGACTGCGTGCCGGCGGGCGAGGTGCTGGGGCAGACGTTGTCTGAGGCGCTGCGCTACACCGGGCCGCGCGATTTGTTTCTCACGGAGCCGTTCCAGAAAGGACTTTTCGAGATTCAGGATCTGGGCTCGCAACTCGTCGGACGTGCGTGCGCGCCGGAGCCGGGCCAGACTTGGTGGGATGCGTGCGCGGGGGAGGGCGGCAAATCGCTGCACCTCGCCGATCTCATGCAAGGCCGCGGGCTGCTCTGGGCGAGTGACCGCTCGGAGCGCCGCTTGGCCGTGTTGCAAAAACGCGCCGCGCGCGCCGAGGTGTTCAACTACCGCCACGCCCCGTGGGAGGGCTCGGCGCAGTTGCCGACCAAGACCAAGTTCGACGGCATCCTCCTCGACGCGCCATGCAGCGGCGTGGGCACCTGGCAGCGCAACCCGCACGCGCGTTGGACCACGACGCCGGCCGATGTTGCCGAGCTCGCCGCCACGCAGGCTTCCCTGCTGGCCAATGTCGCGCCGGCGCTCAAGCCCGGCGGGCGCCTCGTGTACGCGGTCTGCACGCTCACGCGCAGCGAGACGACGGCCATCGCCGACGCGTTTACGGCGGCGCATCCGGAGTTCGAGCCGGTGCCGGTTTTTGCCAACCGCCCGGAGACGGCGCTGACCTTCTGGCCGCAGGAGCTCAACGCCAACGGAATGTTCGTCGCCACCTGGCGGCGGAAGTCCTGAGCCGGTCTGCCGTCGCCGCCGTGGCTGCAAAACGTCGAGACAGGGGTAGTGTAAGGGAGCGTCAGCAGGTTGTCGCCCCTGTCTCCATGTCTGAAAACAAAATCACCGCCGAGACGGTTCGGGCCGATTTCAACGAGATATCGGCCGTGATGCACTATGCGCGGGCGGCGCACTTTCTGGGGCTTTGGAAATCGGAGACGCTGCTGATCGAGCGCTATTTCCCCAAAATGGACGTGCCGTTGCTCGAGGCCGGTTGTGGGGCTGGGCGGGTGACGCTCGGACTGTGGACGATGGGCTACCGGGAGATCGTGGCCTTCGATTTTGCCGAGGAGCTGGTCGATCAGGCGCGCAGTCTGGCCGAGGAGCGCACGGCGGAGCCCATCGCGTTCTTCCATGCTGATGCCACGAAACTGACGGAGCACGCCGAGATCGCGGCTTATGCGAAGCGCCACGGCGGTTTCCATGGCGCGCTCTTCATGTTCAACGGCCTCATGCAAATCCCGGGCCGGGAAAACCGACGCGCGGCGATGCGGGCGATGCACGCGTTGTGCGCCGAGGGGGCGCCCTTTCTTTTCACCACGCACGACCGTGATTCGTCGCCGATGGAACGCGCGTTGTGGCGGCTCGAAAAGGCGCGTTGGGAACGTGGCGAGCAGGACAAACGCCTGGTCGATTTCGGCGACCGTTATTTCGAGGACGAGACCGGGCGGACCTTCATGCACCTGCCCGACCGGGACGAGATCCTGGAGGACCTCGCTGCGACCGGGTGGACGCATGAGTTCGACGCGATGCGGCGGCAGCTGGCCACGGAGTCGCGAGCCGTTCTGGATTTCTCGGACGAGTGCCGTTTCTGGGTCGCCCGGAAATGAGCCACAAGCTTCAGGCCGCGCGGCTGTACACCCAGAAGCGAGCGAGCGTGCGGAAGTCCCGTTTCACATCGTAGCCCCATTCGGAGGGGACGATGCGCACGGAGTTTTCCGCCGCGCCGGCCTTCGCGCCTGAGACAACCGCGCTGGTGTGCGTGGCGGCCAGGGCGACGGCGTGATCGCGCGCCAGATCGAGTGCAGCCTCGGCCGAGTTGAACTCGCCCACCTTCGCGATCTTTTGCGTCGCGGGCTCCGATTCAGTGGCGACCAGTGCGAACCGGTACACCAGAAACGTCTCGTTCGGCAGAAGAGGTGACGGTGTGGAGGAGTCCATGGGATGAGCGATTACGAGGATGGTACATGCACAAAGCATGCCGGGTTTCGCCGGATCGTAGTTTCCCGGTAGATTTGTCCCGGCGCCGGCAAGACGATGTTTTGACAAGGCCCGGGCAACGGCGCCTCCTTGATGGCTCCAACCCACTACACCATGTCCTGGTCTCGTTTTAAACAGAACTACTTCACCAATGCCGCGCTCGGCCTGTCGCTCGACATCAGCCGCATGCCGTTTCCCGATGGTTACCTCGCCCAGATCGAGGTGCCGATGAAGAAAGCCTTTGCCGACATGGCCGCCCTCGAAAAGGGCGCCATCGCCAATCCCGACGAGAACCGCATGGTCGGCCACTACTGGCTGCGCGCCCCGCACCTGGCTCCGACGAAGGAGTTGACGCAGGAGATCACCGGCACGCTCGCCGCCATCAAGGATTTCACGGCCAAGATCCACTCCGGTGCCATCGCCGGCCCGCGTGGCAAGTTCAAGAACCTGCTCGTGATCGGCATCGGCGGCTCCGCCCTCGGCCCGCAGCTCGTCACCCACGCGCTCGGTCAGCCCGGCAAGGATCGCATGGCGGTCTATTTCTTCGATAACACCGACCCGGACGGCATCGACTACGCGCTCGCCTCGCTCGCCGGCCAGTTGCCCGACACGCTCGCCGTCGTCATCTCCAAGTCCGGTGGCACCGTCGAGACGCGCAACGGCATGCTCGAAGCCGCCGCCGCCTTCAAGGCCGCCGGCCTCAACTACGCGAAGCACTTCGTCGCCGTGACCGGCGTGGGCTCCAAGCTCGACCAGATCGCCACCAAGGAAGGCTGGATCGCCCGCTTTCCGATGTGGGACTGGGTGGGCGGACGCACCTCCGAACTCTGCGCCGTGGGCCTGCTCCCGGCCGCGCTTCAGGGCCTCGACATCGACGCGATGCTCGCCGGCGCCGCCGCGATGGACGAGGTCACCCGCGTGCCGTCGCTCAAGGACAACCCCGCCGCCATCCTCACCGCCATGTGGTATTGGGCCACCGACGGACGCGGCACCAAGGACATGGTGGTGCTTCCCTACAAGGACCGCCTGCTCCTCTTCTCGCGTTACCTCCAGCAGCTCATCATGGAGTCGCTCGGCAAGGAGCTCGATCTCCAGGGCCGCGCCGTCAACCAGGGCATTTCCGTTTACGGCAACAAGGGCTCGACCGACCAGCACGCCTACGTGCAGCAGCTCCGCGAGGGCGTGAACAACTTCTTCGTCACCTTCATCGAAGTGCTCCGCGACCGCGAAGGCGCGAGCATGGAGGTCGAGGCTGGCGGCATCACCACCGGCGACTATCTCCAGGGCTTCTTCCTCGGCACGCGCGACGCGCTCTCCGAGAAAAACCGCCACTCGCTCACGATCACGGTCAACGACATCTCGCCGCGCACGCTGGGCATGCTGATCGCCCTCTACGAGCGCGCCGTCGGTCTGTATGCCACGCTCGTCGGCATCAACGCCTACCACCAGCCCGGCGTCGAAGCCGGCAAGAAGGCCGCGGGCGGCGTGATCGCGCTGCGCCTCAAGCTCGTCGAGACGCTCAAGGCCGCCGCGGGCCAGGCGTTCACCGCCGAGGCGCTCGCCGCCAAGGCTGGTGCGCCGGACAAGGCCGAGCTCGCCTTCAAGGTGCTCGAACATCTCGCGGCCAACGCCGGCACGGGCGTCGTCAAGACGGTCAAGACGCCCTGGTTCGAGTCCACCTATAGCTACCGCGCCTGATCGGCGGAGTATCGCTTTGCAGCCCGGCCGGAGTGATCCGTCCGGGCTTTTTTGTAACTGGGGCGCGGCTGCGGCGTCTTCTTCCCTGTTCATCCGCTTCCTTAAGCAGCCACGTTTATGTCGACCACCGCACCCGCAAAACCATCGTCTTCTCTCGTCCAGAAAATCGCTACGCCGCTGACAATCGTCACGTTTGCGATCTCCGGGATCACCGGGCTGGCCCTTTTCTTCGAGTTCCGCTCACGCTCGATTACCGTGATCCACGAGTGGCTGAGCGTGCTCTTCGTGGTCGCCTCAGCGCTCCACTGTGTGCGCAACTGGCGCCCGCTTCTGCACCAGATGAAACGCGCCGTCGTCTGGGGACCGGTACTCGCGGTGACGGTGTTCCTGCTCCTGTTGGTGTGGATGGGTCCGCCGCGCTCGGAGCATATCCGGCACGGGCATGGCCCGATGCCGGTGGAGTCGGGTCCCGCGCCCGCCGGCCAGGCAAAATGAAAAAAGGGCGCCGTTTCGGGCGCCCTTTTTGTCGTCGGGAAAACGATGCTCAGGCGTCGCGCGAGAGCTCTTCGGAGCGCGCGGTGGCGGCGAGCACGGTGTCTCGGATCATCGCGCGGAATTGGTGCGCCTCCATGCGCTTGAGGCCGGCGTAGGTCGTGCCGTTGGGCGAGGTGACCTGATTGCGCAGATCCTCGGGTTCGACGTTGGCCTGTTGCACCATGAGTTTGGCGGAGCCGAGGATCGTCTCGACGGCGAGGCGGTAGGCGTCGGCGCGGGGCAGTCCGGCGGCTTCGCCGGCATCGCGCAGGGCGGCGGCAAACTCAAACACGTAGGCCGGGCCGCTGCCGCTCAGGCCGGTGACGGCGTCGAGCAGGTTTTCGGAGGTCGGGACGAGTTTGCCGAGGGAGCCGAGGATCGACTCGACGATCTTGCGGTCGTCGGCAGCGAGATCGTTCCGGGGGCTCCATGCGGTGATGCCGGCGCCGATCTGGCCCGGCGTGTTGGGCATGGCGCGGACGAGATTGCGCGCGCGCGGGAAGGTCTGCGCGAGGCGCGCGAGGCGTTTGCCGGCGAGGATGGAGAGCACGAGTTTGCCGGCGGTCAGCTCGGCGAGGCGGGCGTCGAGCCCGGCCAGTTGCTGGGGCTTGCAGGCCAGCACGACGGCGTCGGCGCCGGAGAGCAGCGCTTCGAGGCTGGTGGCGGCGGTGACGCCGGTGGCGGCGGCGAGTTTGGCGGCGGTATCGTCGTCGCCGCCGATGCAGGCGATGTCGGCGGGGCGGGCGTTGCCCGAATTAATGAGGCCGCCGACAATGGCGGAGGCCATGCGTCCGGCACCGATGAAAGCGATTTTCTTCATACAGGGTGAAATGAGAGGCTGTGGGGCGGCGGACGGAAGCTTAAATCATGTCCTCCGTGTCGGCGGTCGGCGCGGGATCGGCGGGCCGGTTTTTGATGGCGGCGAATTTCCGCAGGTATTTCAGGGCGATTTCGAGCTCGTGGGGCAGAGGCGACTCGATGGTGAACGGCTCGCGCGTGGCCGGGTGTTTGAGGGTAAATGCGCTGGCGTGCAGCGCGAGGCGGGCGATGAGCGGCTTCTCGTCGCCCTGACCTTTGTAGCCGCGCTTCAGTTGCGAGAGGCGTAGCTCGATGCGCGGATCGCCGTAGAGCGCGTCGTGGAGCACGGGGGCGCCGGCGGCGGCGAGGTGCAGCCGGATCTGGTGGGGCCGTGCGGTGAGCGGGCGGCACTCGACCCACGCGAAGCCGCGGAAGCGCTCCAGCGTGCGAAACTCGGTCGCGCAGGCCTTGGCGGCGCGGTCGCGTTTGCTGCACACGCGCATGCAGCCGGGGCGGTCTGCATCTTCGGCCAGCGGATGATCGACGATGAAGGTGTCAGGCAACAGCCCGTCGTCGGCGCGGACGGTCGCCTTGGCCGTGAGCGTTTTTCCCGGTGGAAGCAGGGCGACGAGCGCGTGGTACACGCAGACGGCGGTTTTCCCCTGAAACTGGCCACTGAGGTAGTCGAGCGCGGGCTTGGTCTTGGCGCAGAGGAGCACGCCGCTGGCGTCGGTGTCGAGGCGGTGGACGTTGGCGATGGCGTCGCCCAGCTCGGCCTGCACGCGCGGCATGAGGGCGGCGGCGCGGGAGGCGTTTCCACGCTCGGGCGAGACGGGCATGCCGTGGGGCTTGTCGAATGCGAGCATCGTGTCGTCTTGAAACAGGATCTGCGGGAGCGCCATGTGCCCGACACTGAACGCCGGGCGGAGGCGTCTTTCGAGAGCGTTTTTCAAAACGATGTCTGTTTCCCTCCGTGGGGAAAATAACCTTGGCCTGCGGGGCGGCTGCGGTCTCTTTTCCGGGTATGAAGATCACCGGACTTGCTGTGGTGCCCCCGCCGACCGCTGCCGACCTGCCGAAGGTCACTCCCGAGCTGCTCGCCTCCGTGCTCGCCCGCTACTCGCGCAGCAACGACGGACTCGATTTCCTGCTGTCCAAGGTCGATCTCGCGCACCCCGACGAATCGATCGACCGCATCCTCAAGTTCGTCGATTACGGGCATGCCTCCATCGGTGGTCTCACCGGCGGACTGGCGATCGCGCTCGATGGCGTCTCGATGTGGCTCGCGTACAAACTTTTTGACATCTCGCAGATGGCCGACGGCCAGGAGTCGAGCACGAGGTACATCGGGATGGATGTGGCCAACCTGTCCACGCCGGCGGAGCTCGGTATCCCCGAGGAGCTGGCGCCGCAGTGGATCGACGTGATGGCGCGTGCGTTTGCCGCCTACCATGCCGAGTATGCGCGGCTCGATGCGCTCGCGCAGGCCGAGCCGGCCCGTGTGCGCGTGCCGGTCGACGCAAAGCCGTCGGTGGTCACGCGGCTGCGGAAAAACTACGCGCTGGACCGCGCACGCTATTTCGTCCCGTTTGCCACGCGCACCAACGTCGCCCTCGTGCAGTCGGCCCGCATGTGGGCGCAGACGGTGAAACAACTCGACTCGCTCCCGCAGCACGAGGCCAAGGAGGCCGCGCGGCAGTTGCGCACGGAGCTCGCCAAGATGGCGCCGCGCCTGATGCGGCATAGCGTCGCGGAGCCGTCGTGCGAAGTGCAGGCGAAGCAGGAGCTCGCCACCAGCGTCCGGCTTGGGCTGGAGCGCCTTTCGATCAACGGCCTCGCCGACCAGGTGTGGGTCAAAGTGGACCGCGAGACGCCGCCGTGGCTGGCCGAGGAGCAGCCGGTGTCCGAGGCGCTGCGCCATCGCGCCAACCGCTACGGAATGTGTGGCACGGCAATCCGCCGCCAGCGCGTCACCTTCGCTTGGAATAATGTCTCGATCGCCGAGCTGCGCGATTTGAACCGCCATCGCACGGGGCACCGTTACACGCCGCTCATCCAGGCGGGCTTCTATCTGCCGCCGGAGATCGACCGCGCCGCGCATGCGCAGTTGCTGGCCGATCAGGCGGCGCTCACGCGCGAGCTGATGCGGCGCGAGTCGCCTGCGTACTTGTATACGCTACTGCTGGGTGCGCAGACGCCCTTCGAGCACAGCACGCATGGCGACAAGTTCGTTTACGAGGCCGAGCTGCGCACCGGGATGGGCGCGCACTACCGCTACGCCGAGCACCTGAGCGCGGCGTTGCGCGAGTATTTTAAACAGGTCCCCGAGGCGAAGGCGTGGGTCGTCGAAGGCACCGCGGAGCCGGAGTGAGGTGCGGCCCGGTGCTGCTGCCATGTCCATGCCGCAAGCTCAGATGCGTTTCCTTTGCTTGACGTAATTGATTTGCTGTTTCCCCGGTGGGAGCTTTTTTGAGCGCCTCAGCCACCATGTCGTTACCCCGAACCCTCGCCGTTTTTTCCGGGTTGGCGTGTGCGCTCGCGGCCTCGCCGACGACGCCGCTCGATCCAGCCCGCCAGGCTCCGGCCCTGTCGCCCTCCTCGACGACGGTGCAGCGTCGTGTGCCGAGTCGGACATTGGGCACGCAGGTGCGATGGGGGCAGGGGCCCGCACGGCGGGCGACGAAGTTTCAGGCCGCGCTGGGTGAAGCGCGCACGGCGAGCGTAGAGCGTGCGCAGGCGTACCGACGTGCGGTGCGCATGGAGACGTGCAACCAGTTTGTGCCTGCGGCGACGCGTCCTTGCGGTACGGTTCGCGCCGGCAGCGGCGCCAAACGCTAAACCCTTTGACCATGACGAGTTTTCGCGTTTTGCAGTTCAACATGCAGTTCGGGCAGGGCTGGGACGAGGCCTCGCCGGATGCCGTGCCGATCGATCTCGACGGCACGATTGCGGAGATCCGGCGACATCGCGCGGATATCGTGTTGTTGCAGGAGGTGGAGCAGGCCCACCGGGACGGCAGCCAGCCGCCGCAACCGCCCAACTACAGCGCGTTGCGGCATGCGCTGACCGAGTTTCCCCACAGCCATTTTGCGCTCCCGCCGGCCGATCCGCGGGAACTGCCTTTTGGCATCGGGCTGGCGATTTTCTCGCGGACGCCACTGGGGCCCCTGGTGCGACGGGTGCTGCCTTCGCCGGCGATTTCGTTCGAGTTTGATGGCGAGAAGAAGACGCCGACGGATCGCCTGCTCATCGGCGCCGGTACGGAGATCGGCGGGCGCCGGTTGCAGGTGTTTAACACGCATCTGCTCGCGTTTTTCATGCTCAACCACTCGAGCCAGGAGTACCATGGGCAGCGTGAAATGGTGGCGGAGACGATGCGCGCGCTTGAAGGGGCGGCGTTGATCGGAGGGGATTTCAACGTGAGCCGGCATGCGTCGCTCGTCGCGGAAATGGCGTCGGCCGGGTATGCCACGGCGCAGGAGCACGAGGTCACCTGGCGTCGGCGTCCGTATGTGCTCGACCACCTGTTTTACCGGAGTGCAGCGCTGCGTTGTGCGGGGTGGCAGGTGTGCCCGACCCCGGCCTCGGATCACTGCGCGCTCGTGGGCGATTTTGAGTTCTTGTAAACGCGTCGCC